>JAABUR0100002189.1_pt1 | contig 31024 bp, 29 predicted proteins | sample 5560091 | NCBI WGS metagenome assembly JAABUR01 (sample SAMN10711879, study PRJNA513375) | rock metagenome | isolation source: Antarctica rocks | place: Antarctica: Victoria Land, University Valley sud
GGCACTGTCAACTAAACTCGGGTAGGTGGGGCAATGAGGCGATGAGGGCGCGCTGACATGCGGCGGTGCGGCTGGTCAGGCCATCGCCGGGGTGCCGGTGACGGCTCGCCAGGTGGCGAAGCGTTCCGTTCTGGTCTCGCGATAGGCTTCGGCGGTGAGACGGTGGCGGCGTGGGCGAAAGTGGCTGGCGATCGGGCCGTAGGCGGCGAGGAAGCGCTGGGCGTGGCCCGGACTCTTGAACCGGCGCATCCGCCGCTCGCGCTCCCTGGTCGGTTGGTGCGAATTCTCCGCCCGATTGTTGAGCCGCTTGTGCTGCCGATGCTCGACGCTCGGCAGGACTTCGCGCTTGGCCGCCCCGTAACTGGCCAGCTTGTCAGTGATGACGACGCGGGGCACGTAGGCGAGATCCTTGAGCAGCCGCCGGAAGAACTTCTTCGCGGCGGCGCGATCCCGACGGCGCTGCACCAGGATATCGAGGACGTTGCCGTCCTGATCCACGGCCCGCCAGAGGTAGTGCTGCACGCCGTTGATGCCGACGAACACCTCGTCGAGGTGCCACTTATCGCCCGGGCGGGGGCGCTGGCGACGCAGCGTGTTGGCGTAGGCCTGGCCGAACTTGCGGCACCACTGGCGCACCGTCTCATAGGTGACGACCACCCCGCGCTCGGCGAGCAGCTCCTCGACATCCCGGTAGCTGAGCGCGAAGCGGAAGTACAACCAGACGGCGTGCGCGATGATCTCGGGCGGGAACCGATGGCGTTTGTAGCTGGGTGCGGAAGTGTGTTCGTTCATACGCAGCAGTATCGCACACCCAGCCTCTCATAAGGGTACCCAGTTAACCTGACAGTACCTCACCGGAGGGGCGGGGGCGCTCGGCAGCGCGATCGCTCGGGGCTTCATCGCCGCCGGTGCGCGCGTCGCGATCGCCGATCGCGACGCGGCTGGCGTGGAGGCGACGGTGTCGCGGTTGGCACTGGCGGGCGGCGAAGCCCTGGCGCTCCCGGTCGATGTGACGAACGAGGCGGCGGTCGAGCAACAGATAGGCGCTACGCTCGACCGCTGGGGACGCCTCGACATCCTCATCAACGCCGCCGGCTTCGGGAGTCGCGGCGCGGCGGTCGACTACGATCGGGAGCGCTTCCAGGCGATTTTCGAGGTGAACGTCACCGGGATGTTCCTTTGCTGTCGCATCGCCGGTCGCGCGATGATCGAAGCCGGGTCGGGCGCGATCGTGAACATCGCGTCGATCGCCGGCCTGATCGGCTATCCGGGTAATCCCGCCTATATCGCCAGCAAAGGGGCCGTGGTCCAATTGACCCGGGCGTTGGCCGTCGAATGGGCGACCACCGGCGTGCGCGTCAATGCCATCGCCCCCGGCGTCATCCAGGCACCGGGGGTGGCGGCGCAGGTCGCCCGGGAACCCGCCTTCTACGACGCTTTCCGCGCCAAGCACCCTATGGACCGATTCGGCACGCCGGAGGAGATCGTCGGGCCGACGATCTTCTTGTGCGCGCCGGCGGCGTCGTTCGTCACGGGCCACATCCTGGCGGTGGATGGTGGCTACGTCGCTCAATAAGGTGCTATCAACCGATGGGGGCGTCAGCCAACATGCGATACCGGTGATATGAACGATGCTGTTGCCCCGTTATCCATCGCGCCTAACCAGGGTAGCAGCACGGGTTTTGCTCTCCCACGATCGGTACGGGGCTCCGTCCTTACGCTGACCGCGCGGGGGGCGGCATTGTCGGTCGCGTTCGACCACTCGCTGCTGGATACCTGGTGCTAACGCTTACCTCGGTAGTCGGGCCAGCCCCGATCCTTCTCGGAGATGACGCGCACGGGGCTCGGCCACGCGATGGCGAACGCGGGATCATCGTGGCGCGCGCCGCGATCGTAGCCGGGTGCGTACTCCCGCGACATCAGGTAGGTGGCCTCGGTCGCGTCCGCCAGCGTGATGAAGCCGTGCGCGAAGTCGGCGGGGACGTAGAGCGCGGTGTGATTCTCCACCGTCAACTCGACGCCGATCCAGCGCCGGTGGGTCGGCGAGTCGGCGCGGAGATCGACGATCACATCGTAGAGCGCGCCGCGCGTGCAGCGCACCAGCTTGGTCTCCTGGAAGGGCGCGGCCTGCCAGTGCATCCCGCGCAGCGTGCCCCTGGCGCTGTTGAAGGAGATATTGGTCTGCACGGTGATGTCCGCGAGGCCGTGCGCCGCGAACTCCGCCCGATCCCAACTGCGCGCGAAGAAGCCACGCTCGTCCTCGCGTTTTTCTAATTGGACGATATACGCGCCGGGCAGCGCCGTCTCCTCGAAGATCATGCCAGGTTCCAGGTGAGGTCCGCCGCGACCTGCTCGGTATCCAGCAGATAGTCGAGTTGCTTCAGGCGGGTGTAAGCGCGGAAGCGGAAATCGTCCGCCGAGAAGTTGATCCGCGCGAAGATGTCGTGGATCTCTCGCGCGCCGAATGCCGCGTCCCGCCGACAGCGGAAGGCCGGGAGGTGCTGGCGGATCTTGTCGAAGGCGACGCGATAGCTACGGTTGTCGCTGTCGTTCTTGCCGAAAATGATCGCGCAGTCGCTGAAGACCGTCCCGACGATCTCGGCGATCTCGCGCACCCGGTAGTTCTGTGCGCTGTCGCCGACGTTGAAGATCTGGCCGCGCACCGCCTCTGTCGGCGCTTCGAGGGCGCAGGCCATCGCCTCGCCGATGTCGAGGACGTGGACGATCGGGCGCCAGGGGGTGCCATCGCTCGTCATCGCGATCTCCCCGGTCGTCCACGCGAGTCCGGCCAGGTTGTTGAGGACGATGTCGAAGCGCATCCGGGGCGATGCCCCGAAGGCGGTCGCGTTGCGGAGGAAGGTCGGCGCGAACGCCGCGTCGGCCAGCGACGCGATGTCGCGCTCGGTCAGCACCTTGCACTCGGCATAGGTCGTCTGCGGATTGGTCGGCGACTCCTCGGTCACGAAATTGTCGGAGCCGACCCCATACACGCTGCACGACGAGCTATAGACGAAGCGCGGCACGCCAGCCGCCCTGGCTTTCTGCGCCAGCGCGACACTGCCGCGATGGTTGATCTGGCGGGTCAGCCCGGGGTCGTGTTGGCCGAGGGCGTCGTTGGAGAGTTCGGCGAGGTGGATGACCCCATCGAAGCCGCGCAGGTCGTCCTCGGTGATCGCGCGCACATCCTTGCGGATCTGCGTCAGCGATGCCGGGTCGCCGTAGAGCCAGCCATCCCGGTAGAAGCCGGTGTCCAGCCCCACGACCTCGTGCCCGCGCGCCGTCAGGAGCGGCGCGAGTATCGCGCCGATGTAGCCGTCCGTCCCGGTGACCAATACCTTCATCTGCCCGATCCTTTCGCCATACGGCGCTCGGCCATATCGCCGGGCGCCGGATGGCGAATAGAAACACAATAGTTGCCCCAGTAGTGCGGCTCCGCCCCGGCTATTGTTCAGGCTCCCCGGCGCGTATCCTGCTGGCGGCGCAGCTCGAGCACAAGATTATCCTCCTCGAAGGCGACCGCATCGCGCGGCACCGGCTGATCCCGGGCGATGTCGCGGGCCAGCCGCGCGTAGCTCGACAGTCCGATCGGCAACAACCCCTCGGCGCGCGCCTCGTCCGCCCGCACGATCAGGCCGTAGGCGTGCTCGCCGCCGATACCATCCAGGCGCTCCCCCGCCTTGAGCGCGCGCTTGGCGAAGGTCGCCACGTCGGCCACCGGCGTACCGCCCGGCGCGACCGTCGCCGCGCCGTGGAGGACGGCGCGCGCGGCGGAGAGCGGGGCTTCGTAGTGGACGAGCACGTAGGGGTCGTGGAAGAGATAGTACGGCCCCGCGCCCATCTTGAGGTAGCGGAACTCCTGGCGGAACTGCGGCTCGTCGCTGTGGACGATCACGAAGACGCCGCGCAGATCGCCGAGCGCATAATCCACGATCGGGCCGTGCGCCAGGAGGCCGTGCCGCTCGAAGTCCGCGATCAGGTTCTGGATGGTGGTGGCGGGGCCGACCATGCCGCGTACAGCCGGGGGCATCCCGGTCGCATTGGCGACCGTCGCCATCTCGAAGGCGAGTTTCGTGCCATCGGCGGCGGCGGTGGCGAGCCACGGTTGGAGGTTGTTGGCCCGGGCGAATTCGGCCTGGGTCGTCGGGGTCGCATACCGTTTCAGGACGCCTTTGCCGTTCCCGGCGACGATCGGCGTGAAGCCGAGCCCGACGCAGCGCGCGTGGAGCGCCTTCAACATCCCCGGTTCGTCGCCGGCCACGTCGCTGTAGACGACCCCGGCCTCGTCGGCGAAGACCTTGAGGATCGGGCCGACGGTCGCCTGGGTCTCGACGTTGGCGGCCACGAAATGCTTCCCCCCCCGGATCGCCTCCAGGGCGAGCGTCGCCCCGACCAGCACATCGCCGGTCGCCTCCATCACCACCTCGATCCCCGCGAGGTGCGCTGGGAGGTGGAGGTCGGCGGTGGCGACGTGCTGCCCGCCATCGAGCGCCGCCCGGGCGACGGCCAGATCGTCGGTGCGGCAGATCGCCGCAGGCGCGATCCCGGCGGCCAACAGGGCGGCCTCGGCCCGCGCGGGGGTCCGATTGGCCGCCACCGCCGGGGTCAGTCCCGGCATCGCGGCGAGCCGCCGCACCAGCCCCGCCCCGAAGAAGCCGGTGCCGACCACGGCGACGCGGATCGGTTGTGCCGCCCGTTGGCGTCGTTCTAGCTCGACGAAGATATCCATCCTGGTCCCTCGATCGCCCCTTTCCACGTGCTGTGTACTGTTTACGAGAGGACGCGCATCTCCGGGATCGGGATGACAAAACGCCCCCCCCACCCCCGCGCGTAGTCCAACTGCGCCACGATCTCTTTCTGGAGATTCCACGGCAGGATCAGGATGTAGTCGGGCCGGGTCTCCGCGAGGCGCTCGGTCGGGTAGACCGGGATGTGCGTGCCGGGCAGGAAACGCCCGTGCTTGTACGGGTTGCGATCGACCGTGTAGTCCAGCAGATCGGTGCGGATGCCGCAATAGTTGAGCAGGGTATTGCCCTTGCCCGGTGCGCCGTATCCGGCGATCGACTTGCCCGCGCGCCGGGCCTCGATCAGGAAGGAGAGGAGGCTGCGCTTCGTCTCCGCGACCCGCACGGCGAAGCCATCGTACCCCGCAATCCGGTCCAGCCGCGCCGCCGTCTCCGCCGCACGGAGCGCCGCGATGCGCGGCGTGATCTTCCGCGATGTTTCGCGGGTGTGCCGAGCGTAGATACGGAGCGACCCGCCGTGCGTCGGCAACTCGTCCACATCGAAGATCGTCAGCCCGTGCGCGGCGAAGACCTGCGCGATCGTGTAGAGGGAGAGGTACGAGAAGTGCTCGTGGTAGATCGTGTCGAACTGATGCCCCTCGATCAGGCGCAGCAGGTGCGGGAATTCGCCGGTGAAGACTCCCTGTGGCCCGAGCAGGAGCCGGATCCCGGCCACGAAATCGTTGAGATCGGGGACATGGGCCAGCACATTGTTCGCGGCGATCAGGTCGGCGGTGAACCCCTCCGCGACGAGCGTGCGCGCCGTGTTGGCCCCGAAGAACAGGACCCGCGTGGGGATGCCCTTCGCGATCGCCGCCGCCGCGACGTTGGCCGCCGGCTCGATCCCCAGGACCGGGATGCCGCGCTCGATGAAGTGCTGGAGGAGATAGCCGTCATTGCTGGCGAGTTCCACGACCTGGCTCTCGCCGTCGAGGCCGAGGCGCGCGCTGATCATCGCGACGTAGGTGGCGGCGTGGCGGACCCAGCTGTCGGAGTAGGAGGAGAAGTAGGCGTATTCCGTGAAGATCTCCTCCGCCGGGACGTACGCACGCAACTGGACCAGCAAGCATTGGTCGCAGACGCGGACGTGCAGCGGATAGAACGACTCGGCGCGATCGAGCTGCTCCGGGGTCAGGAACGTCTCGCAGAGGGGGGACATGCCGAGATCGACGAAGGTGCGCCGCAACGGGGCCGCGCAGAAACGGCAGGTCGGCGGACCCGGCGTGACGGTATTTGTCGTCGCAGCCTGTTCCGGCGCGGTGGTACTCGTAGTCACGATCTGCTCCATTCAGCGTGGGGCGCGGCGGGCGACCCCGTGTCCAACCCTCAGATGACGACTTTGCGACAATAGAAGCCCTCGGCGTAGGTGGTGGGCGAGTTCGCTTCCATCCCGCGCAGTCGCAGCAGCCCGAAGAAGAGATCGTCCGTGAACCAGTGCTTGTTGCGCTGCGTGGCGAAGTGGCGCATCAGGATCGCCACCTTGCGCTCGCAGGTTTCCTCGCTCAGGCGGATGAAGACGTTGGGCTGACCAAGGTCGCCATCGTACTTCGGGATCTCGTATTCGAAGATCAGGTGATCGCGGAACGTGTTCCAGGTCAGTTCGGCGATCAGCCGGTGATCCTGATGCGCGTCGTCGCGGCGATGGGTAAAGATGATGTCGGGGGTGAAGCACGACTTCACCCCCTCGAAGAAGTCCTTGATTTCCGCCCCTTGATAGGGGAAGAAGCCGTCTCGGAAGCCGCCGCAGACGATCTCCCGTTGCGTCCCCGCGCCCAGGAGATCGTTCGCGCTGGCCCGCGCCTCCTCGGCCCGCGCCTCGCTGCCGCTGAGGACGACCCAGTGGACGGCGCTGTGCGGGTGCTCGGCGAGCAGCCGCAGCAGGCTGCCGCCGCAGCCGATCTCGATGTCGTCCGCGTGCGCGCCGAGCACGAGGATGTTCGGGGACTGCCCGTCCCCCTGCGCGAGGATATCGAGCGGCGTCTCACCCGCTTGCGCGCGGGCATCGAGCGCTGGCCTGCCCACTTGATCGAAGGAGAGCGCCCGCATCAGCGAACCAGGAGTTCGGTGTCGGCGCGCTCCCGCTGCTCCCAGACCGCCCACGGCGGCTGGCCGCTCTCGAAGAGCGTTTGCAGATTGTCGCGATCCTTCAGGGTGTCCATCGGTGCCCAGAAGCCGTTGTAGCGGTGGGCGAGGAGCTGTTCCCGGGCGATCAGCCGCTTAAAGGGCTCCTCGACCAATTCCTCGCCCGGCCCGATGTAATCGAAGATGTCCCGACGGAAGACGAAGAAGCCGCCGTTGATCCAAACGTTGGTACTTTTGACATCCTGGATGTCCGCTACGAGGTCGTCCTCTTTAAGGGAGACGAAGTGGAAGGAGGCGGTTGGCTGCACGCAGAGGAAGGTCGCCATCTTGTCCCGCTCCTGCATGGTGGCGACGATCTCGGGCAGCGGCGCGTCGGTCAGCGCGTCGGAATAGTTGGCGAGGAAATATTCGTCGCCGCCGATATACTCCCGCACCGCCCGCAGGCGCTGGCCGATGCTCGCCTTGAGGCCGGTGTGGACGAAGCTGATCTTCCAGCCCCGGATGTCGCTTTTCAACAACTGGATCGAGCCATCGCCAGCGAGGACGAAATCGTTGACGAGCGCCTCGTTGTAGTTGAGGAAGTAGTCTTTGATGACGTGGGCCTGGTAGCCGAGACAGAGGATGAATTCCGTGTGCCCGAAGTGGGCATAATACTTCATCAGATGCAGCAGGAGCGGACGATTCCCGATCGGGATCATCGGCTTGGGGGTTCGTTCGGATGCCTCGCGCATGCGGAGCCCCATGCCACCGCAGAAGAGCACAACCTTCATGGCGTATCCACAGTTCCTTGCCTACTCGGGACGGGCCATTCTCCGGCGCTTCGCCCCTCGCCGCACACGTCATCCGCGCGCAGCATGTCACCCTGAATAGCGTAACGCGCGCGTGCCACGGTTGATAGAGGGAAGGGTACTTCACCTGCGAAGGCAAAAAGTACTGGATGGCCCCTTTTACGTGTCGCCTATGGGCAGCATAGCACGCCATAGCGACAATGCCAATGGAGTTGAGGCGCGTCGCCGGACGAAATGTGCCCCGCTGAAGGGGCCGCTCGCCGACACGGCGAGGGGAGCGATGGGATTCGGCCCGCCGGGCGCGATGCTCGGCCCCTCAGCGGGCGATCGGCAGCGTGAAACGGATCTGCGTCCCGCCGCCCGGCGCACTCTCGGCCCAGATGGTGCCGGCGTGCGCCTCGACGATGCCGCGCGCGATCGCGAGCCCGAGCCCCGCCCCGGCACCGCGCGAGCGCGCCGGGTCGCCCCGGTAGAAGCGCTCGAAGATGCGGGGGAGATCACCCGCCGCGATCCCGCTGCCGGTGTCGCGCACCTCCACCAGCACCATGCCGTTGGCGTGGCGCGCGCCGAGCGCGATCTCGCCCCCGGTGGGCGTGTGCTGGATGGCGTTTTGCACGAGGTTGAGGAAGGCGCGCGTCACCTGTTGCGAGTCGATCAGGACCGGGGGCGGCTCGCCCTCCACCGCGCCGATCAGGTGTAGCTCTTTCAGTGCCGCCTGCGCGCTCATCCGCTCTAGCGCCTCGGAGAGGAGATCCTGGACCATCAGCGGGGCCAGATCGAGCCGGAGGGTGCCCGACTCGATGCGCGCCAATTCGAAGAGATCGTCGATCAGGCCGCTCAGGCGTTCCGTCTCGGTGACCATCAGCCCGAGGTAGCGCTGCACCCCTTCCTGGTCGTCCACCACGCCATCGTGGAGCGCCTCGGCGAGCGCGCGGAGCGAGGCGAGCGGGGTGCGGAGATCGTGCGAGACGGCGGCGATCAGGTCGCGCCGGGCCTGCTCGGCCTCGTCGCGCACCTCGGCCAGCGCTTCGAGTCGCGTTGCCATGCTGTTGAACGAGGCGGCGAGCGATTGCAGCTCCGCGATGTCGTCCGAGCGGACGCGCGTCGAGAGATCACCGGTCGCCATCTTGCTCGCCCCGGCACTCAGCGCCGCGACCGCCTGATCGATCCGCCCGCTCAGCAGCGAGGCGACCGCGAGCCCCGGAATGATCGCGAAGAGCAGCAAGAGGGTGAGCAGGCGCAGGTCGTGGGTGGAGATGAACATGAGGCGGGCGGTGAAGGCGATGTTCAGGATCATGAAGAGCGGACCGAGCGCGCCGATGACCATGATCGTCCGGCGCAGTCCGACATGCCGCAACCGGGTGTAGCGGATCGTGAGCCAGCCGACCGCGATCGAGACGCCCCCGGAGAAGAGCATGAACGCCGCGATCGTCAGCGTATCCTGCGGGCTCGCCCCGAGCCAGCGCAAGGCGAGCAGGGAGAGGAGCGCGACCGCGACGACCATCGCGCCGATGCGCGGCAGCAGCGCGCGGTATGACGGCGTGGCGACGAGGCGCTCGGGCGGCGGCAGTGGTCGGGGGCGGATCGATTCCATCAGGCACCGCTTCGATGATGAGCCGCGCGCCCGCGTGGGCGTGTCAGAGCTCGAATTTATAGCCGACGCCCCAGACGGTCTTGAGGAATTGAGGGTGCATCGGGTCGCGCTCGACCTTCTCGCGCAGGCGACGGATGTGGACCGTCACGGTGCTGGGGTCGCCGTAGAACTCGAAATCCCAGACCTGGTCGAGCAACTGCTGCCGTGTGAAGACGTGACCGGGATGACGGGCCAGATAGAGCAACAGGTTGAATTCGCGCGCGGTCAGGTCGACCACTTGGCCCTCGCGCCGCACGGTGCGCCCGCCGACATCGATCTGCAACGTGCCGACGATCAGCGCTTGCCCCTCGGTGGTGGGTGGTGCGACGCGCATAGACCCGGTTCGGCGCAGCACCGCCGCCACGCGCGCCACCAGTTCTTTCGTGCTGAACGGCTTGGTGACATAATCATCGGCCCCGAGGCCGAGGCCGAGCAGCTTATCGATTTCCTCGCCGCGTGCGGTGAGCATGATGATCGGTACGGCGCTCTCTTGCCGCAGGCGGCGCGCGACCTCCAGGCCATCGATGCCGGGCAGCATCACATCGAGGATGATCAGGTCGGGATGTTCCCCACGCGCCAGGGCGAGCGCGCTCGGTCCGTCGCGCGCCACACGCACGGTGTAGCCATCGCGGCGGAGATAGCGCTCGACGACATCGAGGACGATCGCCTCGTCATCGACGACGAGAATGGTCTCTCGCTGCGCCGGATTTACCTGATGCGCCTCTACCATCCGGATTCTCTCTCCTCGGCCCTTGCCGCGTTGCGATCCCGCGATGCGGGGCGGCTACGGGGGCTTGCTGATCAGTATAGACAATACATCTTACGTAGCCCTTACGTTCCCAAGGCAATTCTTCAGTAACCAGACACCGGCGAGGAGGGGCGCAGCCGATGCCGCTTTGCCCCGACAGAACAAGGCAAAGCGATGGTTGCCGCACGCATATCGTCGCACATCCCTCCTCTTTGGTCCCACGGCGCGCGGCGTGCGTAATACTCCCGTAAGAGATCGCTAAGACTCTCGTAATCTTCGCGTAATTGGCAGGCAAGAACTCCCCCCTACAGTTGAACCCAGGTGCCCTATTCCTACGACAGGGCACGCCCGAACATCACGCAACGCCCGCAGCGCGGGCCTGGAGGTCGCGGGATTATGGATGGAGCGAGGGATCTGCGCTCGCCGGGCGAGGCGCGGCCACGGGTCGCGGCGATCATCCCGGCGTTGAACGAGGGCCCGGCGATCGGCAAGACCGTGCGGGGGCTGCGCGCGCTCGAAGGGCTCGTGCTCGACCGCATCATCGTCGTGGACAACGGCTCGACCGACGACACCGGCGCGCGTGCTCGGGAAGCCGGGGCGGAGGTGGTGCGCGAGCCGCGCCGTGGTTACGGGCGGGCCTGTTTGGCGGGGGTACTCGCCGCGTCCGACGCCGCGATCATCGTCCTGCTCGATGGCGACGCCGCCGACGAGCCGACCGACCTGCCGCGCGTCCTCGCCCCGCTCCTCGCGAACGAGGCCGATCTGGTCGTCGGGGCGCGGGCGGCGTCGGGGCGCGAGGCGGGTGCGATGACCCCGCAACAGGTGCTCGGGAACGCGCTCGCCGCCCGCCTGATGCGCTGGCTCTATGGGGTGCGGGTCACCGACCTCGGCCCCCTGCGCGCGATCCGTCGGGCGGACCTCCTCGCCCTCGATCCGCGCGAGATGACCTATGGCTGGTCGGTCGAGATGATGGTGAAGGCCGCGCGGGCGGGGTATCGCTACCGCGAGGTGCCGGTCGCCTATCATCGGCGGATCGGCGTGTCGAAGGTCGGCGGCACCATCCAAGGGAGCGTGCGCGCGGGCTGGTGCATCATCGGCACGGTCCTGCGCCATCACCGCTGGCAGGCCGCAGCGGCGACCGCGTTGCGGGAGGTGCGCTGATGTCCGTGCAGATGAGGGGTCGCGACATCCTCTACGTCGCGGCCAAGGCTCCCCGCCCCGGACTGGCGAAGACCCGCCTCGGCCAGCAGATCGGCCACCCCCAGGCCATCACCCTGTATCGCGCCTTCCTGCGCGACCTCGGCGCGCGCCTCGCGCCGCTCGGCGCGCGGCATGGCTACGCACTCGGCTGGTACATCACCCCGCCCGACGCCTGGCCGGAGATCGGGCCGCTGGTGGCTCCGCACGCCGCAGCCAGGGCCACGATCCTGCCGCAGGGACCAGGCGACTGGACCGCACGCCAGGTGGCGCTCTTCGCGGGCGCGGCGGGGCGCGGCGAGGGGCGCACCATCCTGATCGCCTCGGACTCGCCCCAACTGCCGCTCGCGACGATCATCGAGGCGTTCCGCCTCCTGGCGGCGCACGATCTGGTCCTCGGTCCCGTCTCCGATGGGGGCTACTACCTGATCGGGATGCGCGGCTGGCACGATGTGCTGGGCGGCATCCCGATGAGCACCGCCACGGTGACCCGCCAGATCGCGGCGCGGGCGGCGGCGCTGGGCTTGTCCGTCGGCTGGTGCGCCCCGATCTTCGATATCGATGAGGCCGACGATCTCCCGCAACTCTGTCGCATGGCACGGACGCGCGACGATCTCCCGGCGACCCGCGCGGCGCTGATCGCGTGCGGCCTGTTCGAGCGGTATGGGCCGTTGGCCGCGCCGCTGCCTATAACACCGACGCCGCCGATCTTCCCTAGTGCTGGAGGTTCCGATGATCGCTGAGCAGGCACCCCCCGGCAGCGCGCGCGCGGGCCGACGATCTTCCGGGCCGACGACACTCCAGGCGCTCGCGCTCGGCGCGCTGGCGGGTTTGTTCGCGGCGCTGGCGATGACCCTCCTGATGGGCGCGACGCGCCTCTTCCTCGGCATCCCCACCCCGGCGGAGATGCTCGGCGATGTCTTCATCCCTACCCTGAATCTCGATCAGTTCTTCATGCTGATCAATCGCTTCAACGGTGGGAACGGGATCAAGCAGGTCGGGATCGGCTCGGTGCTGCTCGGTCAGATCGTGGCCGGGCTTGTGGTGGGGGCGATCTACGGTGCGCTGGTCGCGCGCGACGGCGGGCAAGGGAAGCGCGCCTCGCGCTTCATCGCCGGGGCGGGGGTTGTTGCGTGGCTGGCGACGACCGTCCCGTTGTACATGGTCCTCAACACGAACTATCGCGGCCTCCCTGCGGCCCCCGCGACCGTGTTGACGATCGTCGGACTGTTCATCACCTACGCCTTCTTCGCGTTCGTCCTCACGGTCGCCTATCGTATGCTAACCACCCGCCCTGCGACCACGACGCCCGACGCCGCGCCCGCGCCCGCCGGATTGGGACGGCGGGCGGTCATCGGCGGCGGGGCGACCATCGTCGCGGCGGCGGCGACCGGCGGACTGCTGCGCTATCTCCACAGCATCTCGACGCTCGGCTACGACGGCACGCGCTATCGCGGCCCCGATGTCCAGGCGATCACGCCGAATGACCGCTTCTACAGCGTGACGAAGAATATCCTCGATCCCGATGTCGCCCGCTCGGTCTGGCGCCTGGGCGTGGATGGCCTCGTCGCCAATGCCCGCACCTTCACCTTCGAGGAGTTGGCCGCGCTCCCGGCGGTGACGACCCAGGAGGCGACCGTCTCCTGTATCAGCAACGATGTGGGCGATGGCCTCGCCAGCAACGCCGTCTGGCGCGGCATCCCCCTGCGCGCGCTGCTCGCCGAGGTCGGCGTCGCCGGGACGTTCGCCAAAGTAGTCCTGCACGGGACCGACAACTACGTCGACACCATCTTGCCCGATAAGGCGCTCGAATCCACCACCTTCGTCGCCTGGGAGATGAATGGTGCGCCCCTGTCGCCGCGTCATGGCTACCCTGTCCGGCTGGTGGTGCCGGGACGGTTCGGCGAGAAGAGCGTGAAGTGGCTGACGCGGATCGAGGTGGTGGCGCAGGACGAGCAGGGCTTCTACGAGCGCCAGGGGTGGGGACCGACCTTCACCCCGCAGCCCTTCTCCCGCTTCGACGCCCCGAGCGATCGGCAGACGCTGGCCGCGCGTGCCGCCACGCAGCTGCATGGCGTGGCCTTCGGCGGCGACCGGGGGATCAGCCGCGTCGAGGTCAGCACCGACGACGGGCGCACCTGGCGCGACGCGCGGCTCGACTATCGGAAGTCCGATATCGTCTGGACCCTCTGGAGCCTCGATTGGCAACCGGCGAGCGCGGGCGAATACCGGCTGGCGGTGCGCGCGGTCGACGGCAACGGCGTCTATCAGACCGCCGACACGCGCGGCATCGCGCCCGACGGCGCGACCGGCTATCACCGGATCACCGTCCAGGTCGGTGGCTGAGGCGGGGCGACAGGCAGGATCGCGCCGATCGTTCTTGATGAAGATGAAAGGGCTGGATAGATGGTCGGGCTGAGCAATGGGGTGGGACAGCGCAGGGCGTTGGTGACCGGCGGTGCGGGGCTGATCGGGTCGCACCTGAGCGATCTGCTGCTGCGCGAGGGGTGGTCGGTGCGTATCCTCGATAACCTGGAGCCGCAGACGCATCGCAACGGTCGCCCGGCCTGGCTGCCTGAAGCGGCGGAGTTCGTCGAGGCGGACATCCGCGACTGCGCGGCGGTCGCGGCGGCGCTGCGCGATATCGACGTCGTCTTCCACCAGGCGGCGTACGGCGGCTACATGCCGGAGATGGGCAAGTACGTCGCGGTCAACAGCTTCGGGACGGCGCAACTCCTGGAGATCATCCGCGACGAGCGGTTGCCGATCCGCAAGGTGATCGTCGCCTCGTCGCAGGCAGTCTACAGCGAGGGAGCCGCCGCCTGCCCCGAGCACGGGCACTTCTTCCCGGCCACGCGCCCGCTGGCCCAGTTGCAAGCGGGCGACTACGCCATCCACTGCCCGCGCTGCGAGGCGGTGGCGCTGCCGGTGTCCACGACGGAGGATGCGCCGATCGGCGGCGAGACGGTCTACGCGATCACGAAGGGCGATCAGGAGCGCCTGACCCTCACCTGGGGGCGGCAGACCGGCATCCCCACGGTGGCGCTCCGCTATTCCTGCACCTATGGCCCGCGCCAGTCGATCTTCAATCCCTATACCGGGGCGATCGCCATCTTCACCGTGCGCCTGCTGAGCGGGCAGCCGCCGATCCTCTACGAGGACGGCGCGCAGACCCGCGACTTCTGCTATGTGGGCGACATCGCGCGGGCGAACCTGCTGGCGGCGGAGAGCGATGCGCTGGATGGCCTGCCGGTCAACATCGGCAGCGGGCGTGCCACGCCGATCCGCGCCGTCGCGGAGACGATCGCCGAATCGCTCGGCGTGGCGATCGCCCCCCTCGCGCGCGGCGAATTCCGTCCGGGCGAGATCCGCTACCTGACCTCGGACATCGCGCGCGCCGCCGCGATCGGCTACGCGCCGACGGTCGATCTGGCGACCGGGATCGGGCGCTACATCGATTGGATCAGGCAGCAGGGGCCGATCGCGGATTATTTCGCGGCGGCGGAGGAGGGCTTGCGGGCGCAGCGGATCGTGCAGGGTCGCGCCACCGCGAGCGGAGCGGCGCACACGCCGTCGGCGAACTGACCGATGGCGTTCTTCACCGTTCGTCACGCCCTCGCGGCCCATACCCCCGGCGCGCTGGCCACGCGCGCGCGGCACGCCTTCGGCTCCGTCCGGGGGCAACTGGCGGCGCTCGATCGCCCCGAACGCTCCCGGCGCGCTGCGCTGGCCGAGTTGGGCGTCCTCCTGCTGCTGGGCCTGGGGATCGTCGCGTTCGCGGTGGGGTTAGCGCAGCCTGCGTCCCTGCCCGCGCACCCGCAGCGCTTCCTGATCGCGCTGGTGGCGCAACTCGTCCTCTACGGGCTGGCGGCGGCGTGGGTCTGGTGGCGGCGCGTGCCGGTGCGCGGCGCGCTGGCGATCATCGTGCTGGTGGCGGTGGCGGCGCGGCTGGCCTTCGCCACGCAGGCTCCGACCATCTCCGACGACATCTACCGCTATATCTGGGATGGGCGGGTCCAGGCAGCGGGCATCAACCCCTATCGCTACGTGCCGGACGACCCGGCGCTCGCTGCATACCGCGATGAGGCGATCTTTCCGCACATCAATCGGCGCGCGGTGCCGACGATCTACCCGCCGGTGGCACAGGGAGTTTTTCGGCTCGTCTATGCGCTGCACCCCGATAGCGTCGCCTGGACGCGGATCGCCTTCGCCGGGTTCGATCTGGTGACGATCCTGGCGCTGAGCGGCCTGTTGCTGCGCCTCGGCCTGCGCCCGGAGCGGGTCATCCTCTACGCCTGGCATCCGCTGCTGATCCTCGAATTGGGGCACAGCGGCCATGTGGACATCGTGGCGATCTGTTTCCTCGTCCTGGCTTCACGGGCGCGGCTGGGCGCGCGTCCCTGGCAGGCCGGATTCCTGCTCGCCTGCGCGACGCTGACCAAGTTCTACGCGCTTATCGCCCTCCCGGCGCTGCTCGATCCACGGCGGCGGCGCGATCTGCGCCTGCCGCTCGCCTGTGCCGTCACGGTCGCCCTCGCCTACCTCCCCTTCCTCAGTGTCGGCGGCAAGGTGTTTGGCTATCTGGGCGGCTACGTGCAGGAAGAAGGGATCGCCAGCGGCGACCGCTACTACCTCCTCAACCTCGCCCGGCACCTCTGGTCGCGGTTGCCCGCCGCGCTGCCCCGCCCGAGTTGGTCGTTCTTCCCCGACGCGGCACAGCTTTATAGCGGCCTGCTGGTGGTGGCGATGGGCGCGCTCGCGCTCTGGTGCTGGCTGCGCCCGCTGCCCTCGCCGCGCGCCATCCCAGCGCGCGCGCTCCTCCTCTTCAGCATCTTCATCGCCTTCACCACGCCGACCTATCCCTGGTACGCCCTGCTGCTCCTGCCGTTCATCCCGCTCGTCGGGCCGCGCCTGCTCGTCCCGGCGCTGGCGATCGTCAGTGGCGCGGGCTTCCTCTACCTCCAGTGGTGGTCGCCCGGCGCGGGCGGCTGGTCACGCGCGCTCGCCTATGGTGTCGGCCCGCTGACGCTGGCGCTGGCGGCGCTCGTCGGGCTGGCGCGCGGGCGGCACCCGCGCCCCGCGACGGATGGTGAGCGGCGCGGGGCGGAGCCGAGCAGCCTCTTCGAGCGCTTCCCCTGGATCTACAGCAGTTGCCGGGAGTGGTTCTTTCGCGATCACACCAGCCAGATCGTGGCGACCCTCTGGCCCGCCGGTGCGCCCCGCGAGCACGAGTCTTTCCTGGAAATCGGTTGCGGGCCGGGTTTCTACGCGCGGCGACTGGCGCGACGCTTCGACGACTTGCGGGTGATCGGCCTGGACCGCTCGGCGGCGCAGCTCGGCCACGCCCGGCAGCGCGCGACGGCGCAGGGGCTCACCAATTGCCGCTTCGTGGAAGGGGACGCGCGCGCGCTGATGCAGCGGAGCGGGTCGATCGACGCGATCGTCGCCTCCCGCCTCTTCACCGTCCTGCCCGAGCGCGAGTGCGCGCTGTCCGAGATGTACAGGGTGTTGGGTGCTGGCGGACGTTGCTTCATCGCCGAGCCGCGATCGCGCTTCTGGACGGCGCTGCCGTTGCGCGCCCTCTGGATCGCGGCGGTCGTGGCGCGCACGTTGCGCGGCGAAAGGGTCTGCTATCGCGAGCCCGCGCGCGCGACGGTGCTGACAACCGAGGAATTCGCGGCGCTCGTCACGTCGCAACCCTGGCAAACGGTCGAGCGGTGGGAGGATCGGCAGTATCACTACGCCGTCTGTGAGAAGCGGATCGCCGCCGTCGCCATGCTGGCGCTGGCGGCGGACTGAGAACGCGCAGGCGGTACGGCGACGATCGCCGATACGAGCACGGTGTATGGTTTGATCGAGGAAGTGTGGGCGGTGCGCCGCCCGATGGAGTCAGCAGATGCGGGTCATCGCGAACGATTGGAAGCGGCCAACCTGGGCGCGCGTGTCGTGGCCCTGTCGGGCGACGGTATGGACTGGATTGCGCCGCGCCGCGCCATTCTTCGCGGCGCTGACACTCCTCCTGCTCGGCTACTGGCTCCATGCGCCCGGTGTCGCGCACAGCGATGATTACCAGCACTATGGCTACAAGGCGCTGAACTACTCCGACATCATCTGGCTCTATCTGCGCGATGGCCTGAGCGCCCACCCACACCCCTATCTCGATTACCGGCTGGAATACCCGGCGCTCACCGGCGGGCTGGTCTACCTCCTCGGCTACGCGCCCGATCTGCGCCTCTACTTCGCCCTGAGCTACGCGCTCCTCGCCTGCTGCGCCCTGGCGACGATCGCGCTGGTCGGTCGCCTGACCGGCGCGCGCCCCTGGTATCTGGCCGCCGCGCCCGGCCTGCTCCTCTACACCGGCCTCAACTGGGATTTCGCCGCGCTGGCGACCCTGGCGCTGGCCTTGCTGGCCTATCAGGGGCGGCGCGATGTGTGGGGCACCCTCGCGCTCCTGCTGGCGGTGTGGCTGAAATTCTTCCCGCTCGTCTTCCTGGCGGCGATCGTGATCGAGCGGGTGCGGGCGCGGCAGTATCGGGCGGCGGCCACGATCGGCGGGCTATTCGCCGTCGGCAGCGTCGCGATCAATCTCCCGCTCGCCGTGCGACATTTCGATAACTGGTCCTACTTCTTCGTCCTCAACGCCTCGCGACGGCCCGAACCGAGCCTCTGGACGCTGCTCCCGTCGCTCCCGACCGCCCAGGTGGGCCGCGCCAGTTTGGTGCTCCTGCTTATCGTCGGCCTTGTCTGCGCGATCCTCGCCCTACGGTCGCCCGCGCCGGTGACGCTGCCCCTGGGCGGGGCGTTACTCCTCTGGTGGCTCTTCACCAACAAGATCTACTCGCCACAGTACAGCCTGTGGGTCTACTTCGCGCTCGCGCTGCTCGGCTCCGCCGTCCCGCTCTGGCGCGCGTTTGCCTTGTACGATATCGCCTACTACTACGCCTCGTTTCAGATCCTCTTCACCTCGACGTTCGCCGGGCCGGACAACATCGGGCAATTGATCGCGTGGCAGGCGCGCTACCTCCTCCAACCGCTGGTGGCGGTCCGGTTACTCCTGCTGCTGCTGTTCGTGGGCGGGGCGGTGTGGCAGTTGAGCCGGGGACAGCGGTGGCCGAGTTGGCTCGCCGCGTGCCACCGGCTGCCCCGCCCGTTCCGCGAGCGGAGTCACAGCGCGTGAGAGCTGCGGCGCGGCAGGACGCATAAGTTGTGCGCCGATCGCGGGAAGAACAGCGCGGGGTGGCACGGCTAATACCAGGCCACCCCTACTGTAGGCTCGTTGCGGAAACGCTAATGCTTGGCCCCGCGCCGCCGCCCCAGTCCCCGGAGGGGAGGTACTCCTAAGCCGGGTCTTGAGGCTTCGTGGCCGCAGCCCCTCGCCGGGAGTAGCTGCCCTCCGGGGTAGTGGCTGCCCTTCAGGGGTACAGTGTGCCCTTCACGGGTAGTGGCTAGCCCGCCGGGGCACTTCAGTCCCGGTCACCGATGGGCCAAGCCTATTGCGGTGTGCGCTAATCAGCCAGCGATGGGAGCGGGCTGCGATTCGCCTCGCTCAGCGTGGCGGCGAATGGTCCCCCCACGTAGCTGAGCGCACCGCGCAGCAGCGTGGCGGCGACGATCGGCAGCCCGCCGTGCTCCTCGACCACGATCAGGTCGGCGCGCAGGCCCGGCGCGATGGCCCCACGGTCGCGCATGCCGACCGCCCCCGCCGGGGTCGCGCTGACGAGGCGGGTCGCCGTCGGCAGGTCGGCGAGGCCGCGCGCGACGATCAGGAAGACCGCAGCCAGCAGCGAAGAGGCGTGGTAGTCGGCGACGAGGATGTCCACCAGGCCGTACGCGAGGAGATCGAGGGCGCTGGCGTTGTTGCTGAGCGATCGCCCCTGCATGACATTCGGCGCACCCATCGCGATCAGCATCCCGCGCTCGCGGGCGCGCGCGGCGGCGGCGTGGGTGAGGGGGAACTCGGCGATCGTGCAGCCGATCTCGCCCATCAGATCGACCCGCTCGGGCGTATCGTCGTCGTGCGAGCAGAGGATCATGCCGTGCTGCCGCCCCACCGCCGCGATCCGTTCGAGCATCGCCCGCGCGAAGGCTTCGGTCTCGGCGGCGCGGGCCATCCGCTCGGCGATCACCGCGTCCACTTCCTCCTCGGTCGGGGTGCCGCTGATGAAGCTGCGCGCGTAGGCGCGATACGCGACGAGATCGTTGAACTGCCCCTGCCCCGGCACATGGTCGTTGATCGAGACGAAGGGGACGGTGGCGCGGGGGAGGGCGGCGAAGAGCGCTTCGAGCGCATGCGGCGTCCGTACATCTAGCCGGTGCAACACCTGATTGTCGATCGCGGCGTGGGGGGTGCCCCGCAGCGCGGCGATGGTCGACGCCACCTCGCCCGCGTACTCGACCTTCCGCCCGATGTCATTCCGGTTGGCGAAGTAGACGGCGTGAAACTCGGTCGTGACCCCGGCGGCGGCGAGCTTGCGGTCGAGGTGCAGCAGGGCGAAGTCGCGCTCGAAGGCGGCGCGCGGGCGCGGGGTGATCTCCTTCTCCAGTGCGTCGTTGTGGAGATCGACGATCCCCGGCAACAGCAGCCGTCCGCCGAGATCGCGCACATCGGGGGCGGCGGGATAGGCGCGTGCGGACACCTCCGCGATGAGCCCGTCTTCCACGACGACGGTGCCGCCATCGATCACCGCATCGTGACCCACGATGCGGGCGTTGGTCAACAAGAACCGTTCGGCCATAGCTCCTTTTCCCCTCCCCTGCGGCTCAGGCGACCGCCGTCGCCGTCAGTCCGGTCAGCGTCGCCGCTGGCCCTTCACCGATCAGGCGTCCGTCGGCGATGTGCAGATAGCGGTCGGCGAGGCGACGCAAGACGTTGAGATCATGGAACGTGCCGACGATCGTCGTCCCCGCGCGGTGCGTCTCGCGGAGGAGTTCGAGCACCGTCTCCTGGTTCGTCGCGTCGAGCGCCGAGGTCGGCTCGTCCAGCAAGAGCAAGCGGGGCGGCGCGATCAGCGCGCGAGCGATGTTGACCCGCTGCTGCTCGCCCCCCGAGAAGAGCACCGGGTAACCATCGAGCAGATCCTGCGGCAGCGCCAGCCGCAACAGCAGCGCGGCGGCGCGCTCCTGCGCCACCGCGCGCGCGACGCCGCGCCCGATCAGCGGGCGGGCGACGAGATCGACCGCCGTGACGCGCGGGGCGGGGCGGAGGAACTGCGAGACGTAGCCGAGTTCCGCGCCGCGTAACGCCAGGATCGCATCATCGCTGGCACTTGCCAAGTCGAGCGTCGTGCCAGCGGCGCGCGCATACGCGATCGCGCCGCCGGTGGCGAGGTAGGTCCGGTAGAGGCATTTCAGCAGGCTCGACTTCCCGCCGCCACTCGGCCCCAGGATGCCGATGAACTCCCCCGGCGCGATCGTGAACGACAGGCCGCGCAGCGCGACCACCCGCTTCCCGCCGAGCACATGCAGCACGAATTCCTTGCGTAGCGCACTCACGGCGAGCAACGGCGCGGTGGACATAAATACCTCCTAGTGGGCGGAGTGGTCCAGTGGGCGAGTGGTCCAGTAGGGGGCAACGGAGTACACCGAATACCATCGGCTGCTCACGTTCTCTTTTCTCGCCCACTTCGCCCACTGGCCCACTCCGCCCACTCGCTACACATTCGCCGAACTGACCAGCAGTTGCGTATACGGGTGTTGCGGGTCTTCGAGGATCTGGTCGGTCAGGCCGGACTCCGCGACGCGGCCATTCTTCATCACGATCGTCCGCTCGGCGAGCAGACGGATCACGCCGAGATCGTGGGAGACGACGATCATCGCGATCCCGGACGCCGCCTGGATCTCGCGGATCAGGTCGAGGACGCCCGCCTGGACCGAGACATCGAGGCCGGTCGTCAGTTCATCGAGCAGGAGGAGCGAGGGACCGTTGGCGAGCGCCTTGGCGATCTGGACCCGCTGCTGCATCCCCCCCGAGAAGAAGGCCGGCAGATCGTCCATCCGCGAGGGCGGCACCTCCATCCGCCCGAGCAACGAACCGGCGCGCTCGCGGATGTCGGCCACGCGCCGCCACTCGGTCGCCATCAGCCGCTCCGCCACGTTCCCCCCGGCGGAGATGTGAAGATTCAGCCCCTTGTGCGGGTGCTGATAGACGATCCCCATCTGGAAGTTCCGCAGGGTGCGGCGCTCGCCGGGGGTGATGTCGAAGATGTCGCGGCGCCCCTCCTCGAACGAGCCGAGATGGGCCGTGCCGCCCGATGGGGTGGTGTCGCCGTAGAGGCAGGCGAGCACCGTGCTCTTCCCCGAGCCCGACTCCCCGACGATGCCGAGCGTCTGCCCGGCATGGAGGGCGAAGTCCACCCCCGCGCAGGCGACGATGCTGCCGCAACGGGGACATTCGTTGATGCCGGCCAGTGGTCCGGTCAGGTCGTAGCACCGCTCGCAGCCCCGCCCATAACGCTTGGTCAGCCCCGCGACTCGTAACAATGGTTCTGCGTTCATCGAACCCCTCAGCTGAATGACGAATGACGAATGACGAGTGACGAATGACGAATAGATCCGGTCTATCTACTGGCCTACTGCGCCCACTCGCCCACTCGCCCACCATTCGTCATTCGTCATTCGTCATTCGTCATTTGGCTATCGCAGTGGGCCGTGTCGGAGCAGGTGTAGAGGCGGTCGCCGCCATCGAGGATGATCTCGTCGAGATAGGTATCGGTCGCGCCGCAGCGGGCGCAGCGCTTGCCCGCGAAGCTTTCCACGCGGAAGGGATAATCCTCGAAGTCGAGCGGCACCACGTCGGTGTGCGGCGGCACGGCGTAGATCCGCTTCTCGCGCCCCGCGCCGAGCAGCGTCAGCGACGCCGATTGGTGCAGCTTGGCGATGTCCCAGCGCGGGATCGGGCTCGGCGACATCACATAGCGCCGGTTGACCAGCACCGGGTAGCCCGACGCGCGGCTGATCTCGCCATTGGTGATCACATCCTCGTAGAGGTGGACCCAGACGCGCGTGTAGTCGGCCTCGGCGTGGAGCTGGCGCGTCACGCTCTCGCGCGGCTCGACCATCCGCAACGGCTCCGGCAAGGGCACCTGTAAGACCATGATCTGGTCGGCGCGCAGCGGCTCCTCCGGGAAGCGGTGGCGCGACTGGATGATCGTCGCCTCGGCGGTGTCGTAGGTGGTGGCGACGCCGGGCGCGGTCCGTTCCACGAGGCGGCGGATGTTGACCGCATTGACCCCCGCATCGGTCCCCTGGTCGATCACCTTCAGCGTGTCGCCCGCCCCGATAGTGGCGAGGGTCACCTGGAGCCCGCCGCTCCCCCAGCCGCGCGCGATCGGCATCTCGCGCGAGCCGAACGGCACCTGATAGCCGGGGATCGCGACCGCCTTGAGGAGGGCGCGGCGGATCTCGCGCTTCGAGACCTCGTCCAAAAAGGCGTAGTTGTAGGCCGGTGGCGTACCCGCCAGCGCGGCGAGGCGCGGCTGGGCGGCGGGCGGTGTCGTGCTCATCACGCTCCTCCATTGTCAGCGGTGGTGCCGACCAATTGCGCCAGACGGCGGAAGCGCACCCGATCGAGCGCCGACTGAAAGGTGACATAATGCGGTAGCTTGAGGTGCTCGACGAAGCCGCTCGATTCGAGTGCGTCGCAGTGCGAGAGGACGAATTCCTCGTCGGTGGCGGGGCCGCTACCCCCTGGGATGTTCATGCTGGCGTCGATGATCGACATCGCGATCGCCTTGCGCTCGTGCCGCCCGAAGGCGATGCCGTAGCCGAGATCGAAGCGGGCGCTCGTCTCGCCCGCCTCGTCGCTCGTCGTCGGCCCGCCGATCCCCCCGGCGGTGTGGTTGATCATCTCCACCTCGGTCAGGCCGACCATGCCGAGGACCACCGGGTCGTGCGTCAGCGGGTGCTGGATCTGGATCGGCAGTTCGCCGGAACGCAACTCCGCGATCGTCGGGTGCGCCCCGCCGAGGCCGCGTTGCGCGCTGTAGCCGATCGCCACCATGAAGCCGGTCTCGCCGCGCGCCAGCGCCTGGAGGCGGGCCGAGCGCGGCGCGGGGAAGCGGAGGGCGTCGCGCGTGATGTCCGCCGGTTCGGTCGGATCGTCGCTGATCGGGCGGACCAACCCCTCCTCGCGTAGCGCCGCGACGACGCTGGGGAAGTCGGGCCAGGCCGCGTCCTGGCTGTCCGCGACGTTTACCGACGGGGGCAGCGCGAATGCGCCGTCCACATCGAGCAAACGCTGGGTATAGTCGCGCGTGCGCCCGAGCACCTGCCCGCCCGGAATGTCCTTGAAGGTCGAGGAGATTCGCCGCAGGATACGCATCCTGCGCCCCTCGGCGGGGAGGGTATAGCCGAGGCGCGGCAGGGTGGAGCGATAGGCGCGGAGGAGGAAGGCCGACTCGATCGGGTCGCCCTCCGCCTGCGCGACCGCCAGCGCCGCCAGTGCGGGGGCATAGAGGCCGCCCTCGCCCATCACCTGATCGATCAGGAGCCGCGCGCCTCGCCCAACCGCCGCCGGATCGAGCCGTCCCGCCCGCCCGCCGATCAGCGCCTTCGCCGCCAGGATCGCGTCGAGTCCGCCTTTGACCGCCGTGTAACCCATCGTGACCTCCTCCGGTCCCGTTTTGCGCCGTTAATCCGCCGCGATCGTCGTCGTGCGCGGCAAGCAGAGAACCTGGCCCAGGTGGTCGAGCAGCAGCAGGTCGATCCCGCGCGGCCCCTCCGCATTCGCCTCTCGCCGCGCCGCCAGTTGAGTGGCGTCGAAGGTCGGCAGCGTCTGCCTCAGTGCGCCGGGAATGCCGGCACCGGTCAGCGTCACCGGCAGCCCCGCGCCCCCGGCGAGCGCGGGGACGAGCACCAGCAGGGTCGCGCCTTCGTCCGGAAAGGCGAGGCTGCCGCGCTTCGGCGTTGTGATCGTCGCGGGGGCGAGCGGCCCGCAGGCGAAGAGATAGTCGGCCTCGGCGGGCGGGGCGGGGCGGCTGCCGGTGGCGGCGTGCAGGAAGCGGGTCAGCGTCTCCTCCGCGCCGTCGGCAGCCCACCCGCCCGGCACGAGCGCGAAGGTGACCTCGTGATCGAGCAGCGTCAGCGCCACGGTCGCCAGCGCGCGCGCCTCCGGCAAGGGGCAGCGCGGGTCGCTCGCCGGGAGTTGGCCGACGCTGCCGGGGCGTGCCAGCGCGTCGAGGATGACGCGGAAAGTCCGTTGGCTGTCGGCGACCGGCGCGAATGGCCGGGCGGGGGTATCGGTCGGGCTCATGGCGATCCTCCTGTGCGCGGTGACGAGCGGCGCGGGGCGCGGCCCTGGCCGTCGGTGGCCCCTAGCCGTAGGTGGCGAGGAAGGTGGCGAGATCGTTCATCTCCGGCCAGCGCGCCTCCAGGGTGGCGCGGTCCCAGTCCCACCAGGCGATCCGCAGCAGGGTCTCGGCGACCTCGCGCGGGAAACGCTCGCGGATCGGCCTGGCGGGGACGCCGCCGACGATGGTGTAGGGCGGCACATCCCTGGTCACGACCGCGCCCGACCCGAGCACCGCCCCGGTGCCGACCGCGACGCCCGGCATCACGATCGCGTTGTGGCCGATCCAGACGTCGTGCCCGATCGTGACACGGTGCGCCCGCCGCCAGTCGAAGAACGCTTCGTCGTTGTGATCGGCGAAGCCATAATCTTTGAGGCGGTAGGTCGCGTGGTGCTGCGTGACCCGCCACATCGGGTGGTTGCCGGGATTGAGGCGGACGTACGAGGCGATCGAGCAGAACGTGCCGACATCGCTGTAGATGATCTGCGCGTCCCCGGCGGTGTAGCTGTATGCCCCGAAGGTCGATTCGTGGATGCTCGTGTTCGGCCCCAGCGCGACCCAGCCGCCGACGGTCGTGTCATGGACCTGGGCGCTCTCGTGGACGGTGTACGGCTCGCCGTCCGCCGCCCGCAAAGTCTGATAGCCCGCTTTCATCGTTCTCGCTCCCGGTGTTCGCGCCCCTCGGGCCTCAGCGCATCTCGTCGAAGGCGACGCGCGTGGGGGCGACCTCCCGCCAGGCGGCCAGCTGGCGCGCACGCTCGGCCTCCTCGCACGCGCCGAGCGCCACCTCGATCGCCGGGGTGAGCGGGTGTGCGCCCTCCACCGCCGCGTCGAGCAGCGCGGCGGCCAGCGTCAGCTCCGGCGCGCGCCCCAGGCGCATCGCGTAGCCGTCGTGCGCGCCGATCGTCACCCGCGCCTCGGTGACTAAGATTTCGCCCGCGTTGAAGACGGTGCCGTGGGTCGGCTCGCGCAGGCGCAGCATCACCATCCCCACCTGCGGTGGGGTGACGACCGCCACCTCCGCGCCCGACTCCGCCAGCACCCGCTCGGCCAGATCGAGGAGTGGTGTCGCCGGGTCGGTGGCCTGGGCCAGGATGCTGAAGCGGCGATTGCGATCGAAGCTGCTCATCGTCTCCTCCGGGCCTATCGCCGGACAGGGGTATGCCCGCTCGGGCACCCGCTCGTCTCGACATTAATCTATCGGTATTGGCCGGGCTTGTACCGATCCAATTGGTGGTGTATTATCCGACCAATTACGGATAATCCCCCGCGAGGAGGCGCGATGGCACACCGCAACGATCCCGCAGCGGCGATCCGTGCGTCGAGCGTGCGCTACCGCGAGATCGTCGCGGACTTCGCGGCGCGGATCCATCGCGGCGATCTGCCGCCCGGCACCCGCCTCCCCCCCGAACGCCAGCTCGCCACCCAGCTCGGCGTCCACCGCAGCACCGTCATCGTTGCCTACGACGAATTGGCGGCGGACGGGCTGGTGGAGCGGCGGCAGGGGAGCGGGACGACCGTGCGCGGCGATCTCTGGGGCGTCGCCCCGGACTGGGCGCGCTATCTGGCCGAGGGGGCCTTCGGCCCGACCGCCCCGCTGGCGGAGCGGCACCGCGAGGCGCGCGGCATCCCCGGCATGATCGATCTCGTGGAGGGGATGATCGGCCCCGATCTCTTCCTGCGCGCCGGGTTGGAACGCGCCGCACGCACGCTGACCTTCCCCGCCGAATTGCCGTATCCCGATCCGCGCGGCGAGCCGCGCCTGCGCGCCGCCATCGCCGCGCGCTAGGCGGCGGAATACGATCTGACGGTCGATCCCGAGCGAATCCTGGTCACGACCGGGGGGCAGCAGGCGATCTACCTGATCGCGCGGGCGCTGCTGCGTCCCGGCGATGCGATCGGGATCGAGCAGCCGTCCTACTACTACTCGCTGCCCCTCTTCCAGGCGCTCGGCGCGCGCCTGATCCCGCTGCCGGTCGACGAGCGGGGGGTGCAGCCGGGGGCGGTGCTGGCGGCCTACAAGCGCTATCGGCTCCGTTTCATCCTGGTCGCACCGACCTACCAGAACCCGACGACGACGACGCTGTCGCTCGAACGCCGCCAGGAACTGCTGACGATCTGCGGCGAACTGAATCTGCCGATCGTGGAGGACGACGGGTATCGGCAACTCGCGCTGGCCGGGCCGCCGCCGCCCGCGTTGCTGGCGCTCGATCGGGAGAACCGCGTGATCCATCTCTCCACCCTTTCGAAGACGATCGCGCCCGGTATCCGCGTCGGCTGGGCGATCGCCCCGGCCCCGGTGATCGAACGCCTCGCCGATATTCGGCGGCAGATCGATTTCGGGATGAGCCCGATCGCGCAGTGGCTCGTCGCCGATCTCCTTGCCGCGCCCGCCTGGCCCGCCCACCTGGATCGGCTGCGCGCCGCCCTGCGCGCCCGCCGCGACACCTTCGCCGGGCACCTCGCCGAGACCTTCGGCCCGACACTGCGCTTTTCCACCCCCACCGGCGGGTTGCACCTCTGGGCGCGGTGGGCGGGGCCGGGCGACGATCGCCGCCGCCTCGATGCCGCGATCGCCGCCGGGGTGGTTTTCGCGCCCGGACGACTCTACGGCGCGGAGGAGGGCTGGCTGCGCCTCGGCTACTCGCGCGCGAATGAGGACGAGGCGGCGGAGGCGATCCGCCGCCTCCACCGCGCGCTGACAGCGTTGCGGTGAGGGCCGGGGTCAGCCCTGGCCCGCACCGTCCGGCCTACTTCAGGTTCTTGATATCGATCCCGATCGCCGCCGGAATCTTCCGCAGTTCGTCGTAGGTGCTGTCGTCGGCCCGTAACATCTTGACGGTGCCGCTACCGAGACCCCCGACAGCGGTCTTGAAGAGGGTGCTGTCCTGCGGCTGGCTGTTGATCGAGAGGAAGAGTTGTGCGAAGAGCTCCTGATCCGCCTGCGGGATATCGCCGCGGATGGCGATCGGGCTGCCGGGGATCGGGAAGGAGGTGTCGAGGATCTTCACCTTGCTGGCGTCGATCGTCCCCGCCGCCGTTCCCGAGGTGAAGATATCGCTGGCGATCGCCCCCGCCTCGACCTTCTTGTTCGCCACCGCCTGATAGGACGCGGGGTGCGATCCGGCGTAGATCGGCTTGTAGTCGCTCTCCTTCAGCCCGCCCTTCTGGAGTAAGGTGTAGGACGGGACGAGATGGCCGGAAGTGGAGGCCGGGTCCACGAAGGAGAAACTCTTGCCGCGAATATCGCTCAGCGACGCGATCGGGCTGTCGGCGGGGACGATGATATAGCTGTTGTACACGGCGAGCTTGCCGTCCTTGTCCTGGCCCTGGATCAGCGCCTGCGCGTTCGCTTCCTCATGGGCCAGGATGTAGGAGAAGGGGCCGTAGAAGGCGATGTCGACCTTCTTGGAACGCATCGCCTCGATCACCGCCGTATAGGAAGTGCCGACCGCGCCGCTGACATCGATGCCAAAGCTTTGCTTCATGTAGGCGAGGAGATCTTTATTGTCGCTGAGCGTCTTCCCGGCATCCTCGGCGGGGATGAAAGCGGCATTGATCTTCTTCAGCGTCAGCTTCCCCTTGAAGTCCGGTGGTGGCTGGACGACCCCGGATATCTGCGGGGCGGCGGTCGCCTCCGCGAGGCCGGTCACGCCGGTCGGCACCGCCACCGGCGAACTCGCCGCGCTGCTGGCGGTCGCGATCACGGCGGTCGGGCTGGCCCCGGCGGGGGTGATCGCCGGGCCGGTGGTGGCGGCGCGCGTGGCGGCGGCGGTCGGGGCGCTGACGGTGGTGCCCGCGATGGTCGGGGCCGCGCCCCCGGCGACGCCTACACCGCCGGTTGTTGTCGTGCCGGTCGGGACGGCGGCGGGGCGGCTCGTCGGGGTGGCGTCCGCGCCGCAAGCGGCCAGGAACGCGGTGATCGCGACGCCTGCCGCGCCGCCGAGGATCGCGCGGCGGGTGACGATGCGGCGCGTCGGGGCGTGTTGCTGCTCCATGATCTCCTCTTTCTTTCCGACTATCGTGGTTCGGATGCCGTTGCTTCCCGACCGGAAGGGGTCGCTCTCGCTACGTCTATCTGCTGTCGCGCTCACGCACGGCCGCATACCAAAGGGAGCCGACATCAGGCCAGCCGCGAGCGGATCCAGGCGCTGATCCGATCGGCCACGGTGACCAGGACGATGATGATGATGGCGTGGACCAGGAAATGGGTGTATTGGAAGAGGTTGAGTTCGGTCGTGATCTCGAAGCCGAGCCCGCCGCCGCCGACCGCGCCGACGATGAAGGCGGCGCGGATGTTGTGTTCCCAGTAGAGCAGGGTGTAGGAAACCATGTTGACGAGCGCCTGGGGCAGGACGCCGAACGCGATCTTCTGCACCTGCGCCGCCCCGACCGCCTCCATCGCCTCGACCGGCTTCGGATTGATCGACTCGATCGACTCGGCGAAGACCTTGGAGAGCGAGCCGACCGAGCCGGCGACGAGGGCCAGTGTCCCGGCGAAGGGGCCGAGGCCGACCGCCGAGACGAAGATCAAGGCCCAGATCAGCTCCGGGATCGAGCGGATCACGTTCAGGATGGCGCGGATCGTCTGGTAGATGGCCGGGTGCGACAGGTTGCGCGAGGCCAGCAGGCTGATCGGGAACGCCAGGATGACGGCCAGCGCTGTCCCGGTGATCGCGATCTGCATCGTCACGATCGTCGGCTCGATCACCCGCTCGCGGTTAAGGAAGAACTTCCAGTCGGGCGGGAACATCCGCCGGATGAAATCGACCATGTTCGGCGCGCTGGTGATGAACTCCGCCGGGCTGACCTGCGTCCCGGCGATCGACCAGCCGATGACGACCAGGACGATCAGCGTGACCAGCGTCCCCCGCCAGCCGACGCGCGGCGTGCCGCTGGCGAACGGGTGCTCGCTGATCCGCTCCGCGAAGTTGATGGGTGGCCTGGCCGCATCAGTGGATGGCGTCGCCAAGCGCGGCCTCCTGCTGTAGGTGCGGCAGGAAGGCGCTCTGCGGCCCTGCGGGCGTGCCGACGAGCGACTGTCGATCGCGGCGGTAGATCGAACGCTGGACGCCCGCGGTCAACTGCGCGGGTGTGCCGTCGAACTCGATGACGCCATCGGCGATGCCGATCAGCCGATCGACATATTCCTTCGCCAATTCCACGTCGTGGATGTTGACGAGCACCGGCAGCCCCTCGTCGGTCGCGGCCTTGCGGAGGAAGCTCATCACCTCGCGCGCCAGTTCGGGGTCGAGGCTAGCGACCGGCTCGTCGGCCAGGATGACCCACGGCTCCTGCGCCAGCGCGCGGGCGAGCGAGACGCGCTGCTTCTCCCCGCCGGAGAGGCTATCGGCGCGCTGTGTCGCCTTGTGCAGCAGTTGCACCCGGTCGAGGCAGTGCAGCGCCATCTCGCGGTCGTGGCGCGGGAAGATGCCGAAGGCCGAGGACCAGGGGGGCATCTGCCCGAGGCGTCCCGAGATCGCGTTGCGGAAGACGGTCGAGCGTTCGACAAGGTTGTATTCCTGGTAGACGAAGCCGATCCGGCGGCGCAGCGCCCGCCGCTCCTGCTCCGCGACCTCCGTGATCCCGATGCCGTTGACCGTGATACGCCCGCTGGACACCGGCAACAGGCCATTGAGGCAGCGTAGCAGGGTCGATTTGCCCGCGCCGCTCCGCCCGATGATCGCCACCATCTGTCCCTTCGGCACGGTGAAGGTGATGTCCTTCAGCGCCTCGTGGCCGTTCGGGTAGGTTTTCCGTAGCTCCTGTACCGCGATCATCGACCCTTCCTTGCCTTATCACCAGCGCCCGGCGCTGTATCTGCTATCGCCTGGTCGTATCTGACGGTCGTGTGCGCGATCTCGTACCGGAAGAGTGCCGAGTTCGCTTCCCGATAGCCGTTGGCGGGGTAGAAGCTGCGGCGGTAGTTTTCGCGCGCGCGGGTGGTATGGACCTCGATCCGCACCGCGCGATGGAGACGCGCGTAGGCCCGCGCGCGGCGCATCAGCCGTCGCCCTACCCCACGCCCGCGCGCATCGGCGCGCACCGCCAGGGTGTCGATCGACACCAATGTGCCGCCGAGCTGAAGCTGCGGGCGTCGGGAGAGTCCGATCAAGCCCAGCGCTGTCCCCCGCGGCTCGTCGCGCGCTACCGCCAGGAAGAGGGCCATGTCGGGGCGATGCAGTGTCTCCCGCAGCAATGCCGCGAGATCATCCCCACCGCCTTCCAGATAGCCGAGCGCCCGCAAGAGCGCCGCGACCGCCGCCCGGTCGCTTGTGCAGGCGGGGCGCAATCGTATGTCGCGGATCTCCCTGGCCGCTGCCATGTCGCTCCCTCTGCTGCCCGTGCGTGATCCGTATCGCGTGGGCGAACCACAGCAATGCTAGTGCGTCGTTCCTCATATGCGGTAGACAAAGGAATGGCGCAGGATGCGTGGCGGCCGTTGGGGTCGGCCCCAGACCCAGGGCTTCGCGCGAGCGTTTAATTGTTTGGTGGCGACCTCCGTGGCG
>JAABUR0100002191.1_pt1 | contig 31010 bp, 53 predicted proteins | sample 5560091 | NCBI WGS metagenome assembly JAABUR01 (sample SAMN10711879, study PRJNA513375) | rock metagenome | isolation source: Antarctica rocks | place: Antarctica: Victoria Land, University Valley sud
CGCCGGCGCCCTCGGTCTCCAGCGCGGCGGGCACGGCGGTCACGCCCGGCTTTGCATTGCCGTCCGCCAGCGCCGCCTTGACCTTGTCCTGACTGTACGCCTGCCGGGGGCCGCGCGGCGCGTCAGTGTCGCGCAGCGCGCGCGGGCCCGCGCCAGCACACTGCCTGCTCTTGATGCTGGCACACTTTCAAACGACGATGGCCGGCGGCGACGAGGAAAGCAGGTCGCCGGTACTTGACCAGTGTCACCTGTATGACCGTTCTCAGACAGGGGCGACGCTGCGCCAGCAACGCAAGGCCGCCACCAGCACACAACAGGCTGGGCAGTCGCCTTGACGCTTGTCCAGCCAGTCAGGCACAGCAGAGTCCAGCTGCGGGCATTAGAGCGCAAGGCCGCGGCACAACGAGGAACTCGTAAGGGCGCCCGGCAGTGCACGAGCAGAGCAGAGCAAATGCGCTTGGGCGTGCGTGCGCGGCGTCCCCATCTGAGGATGCACGCCCGATCGTTCACCACTACAGCAGTATGGCGACTTGATGACATGTCCACAGAGAGCCTGTTTGGGTGAATGATGTGGGGAGTACCGGGTCGCCGCGCTCCGCCGAGTCTTCGACCTCGCGCGGGCCCTTGCCGTCCACGCCGTTCGGCTGGCCGCGGTAGGACATCTCGTCGGCCTCGCCCGTGTACACCGAGGGGTGGCCCGGCTGCTGGCAGCGCGCCCTGACCCCGAAGGGCTTGACGGTGAGCGGCCCGGCACAGGCAGGGTGAGGCGGTGGGCAGCAGGGTCCACCGCCGGCAGGACCGGGTAACGCCCAGCACCAAGCACGCAGGCACTGCTGAAGAAGCTAAAGGCATCGTCAACATGACCGCTTCATGCAGGGGCCACCCACACGCGCTGCCGGGCACTGACACGCAGCAACTCCCACCTCGCGCGTCTGCAAGTCCTCCACACCCACAGGGCAGCCGCTCAGTCAGCAACACGGTGCTGAGGCGCGCGGCGCACTAGCCGAATAAGAGGAAGAAGCGGTTCATGATCGCAACAAAGTGGCACGTCCCACTGCTGGAACAGGGTAGGGTAATGGGTGAGGTCATGGTTAGACTAGGGACAGTGGCCGCGCGGCGCACCAGCCGAAGAAGAGGAAGAAGTGGTTCATGATCGGCACAAAGTAGCACGACGAAAACACGCCTACGGCCCCTGCGCGCGCGCGCGCGCGGCCTTGCTGCCGCCGGCCCTGGAGGCGCGGGGCAAGCTGCTGCTGCTTGCTGCTTAGGGTAGTACATGGGTAGGCAGCCGACCAGGAACACAGTCGACAGTCATCCTCACATGTGTGCATGGGTGCCCATGGCCGGGCCCATCCTGCCACGCGCCACATGCACTGGCAAGGCCGCCGATGCCGAGCGCCCCCGGGCCCACAAATTCAACGACTGCGGCTGGGGAGGATGGGGCGGCGGCGCGCAGCTCGGCACCTGTGGCAGTCACGATGTCGGACGACTTGCCCGGCACGGCCAGCGCGATGCCGAGCGAGACCAGGATGATGATGCCGGCCACCAGTAAGCGGCGCCAGAACGAGTTGTTGTTGCGCCCGTTGGGCAGCCACCCCTGCCGCAGCATGCCCGGTGTGCTGCTATCAGCGCATCCGGAATTGTTTATTTTCGTGCAAGGCATGCCCGGATCTGGTGCAGTGTTCAAGTTGCTCATAACAACGTGCAGGACGCGCAGCAGTGTTGTGCCCCGCTCTGTCACGGGCCATGCCAGCGGGAGGGTCGCAGCATCAGCAGGTCGGTGAAGCGGTCTTGGCAGTGGCGCGGCAGGTGCGCACTTGCAGATGTGAGGGACGCCTTCACACTGTACGCGCGAGGGGGCGGGGCGCCCGGAGCGCGCGCCTTCACGACGTGCGCGGTGGGGTAGCAGATGGGCGGCATGGTGAAGGCCAGGTAGATGCCCAGCAGCGTGTTGAGCGTGCCCTGGTACGGCCCCGGCCCCCACACGTTTTCCAGCAGGTCGCCCTGCGTGTCCGCGCCCCAGCGCGCCGCGCCGAAGAAGCCGAGCAGGAAGTAGATGGTGAAGGCCATGCCTGGCGCGGGCCGCGGGCGCGCGTTGTAGGGTTCGCAAAACCTGAATGAGCCCTCGCACTGCACCCACCGCAGTGTGTGATGCGCAGACCCCGCCGGCGCGTTGGCCCAGACGGTGCGCAGAGCGCGCTCGTGCGCGGGCCGCGCGCGCGCGCGCGCGGCGAGCCGGCCGGGCCGGCGCGCGCGGCGCACCCATGATGGTGATGCGCATGCAGAGGCTCAGAATCTTGTAGCCGACCTCGCCGGGCGGCATCTCGCGCAGCATCGGCATGGCGATGGGCTGCAGGTAGAAGGCGAAGCCGATGATGCTCACCGTCGCGCCCACGCTGTCTGCCCGGCGCCGCCCGCGGCGCAGCCTCAGCGGGCGCGCCACTCCGGGCCATCGCACATGGCATGAAAGCACGTCGCGTGCCATGCAGAGTCGCTTGCAGGGCTGCAGGGCTGTGCGCCATTGACAGAGCGCGCGATGCGCGTTCGCTGACCGGGGCGGGCGCGGGCGCCGCGGCGGCCGCACCGATGTTGCTGAAGCCGATGGGCGCAAAGTCGCCGCTGTACCAGCCCGGCAGGCCGTTGAGGCAGGCCTGGATAATCACCGTGGCCACCATGATAAGCACAAACACGAAGCCGACCATGCTGATGTACTCCAGCTGCGCGCCCGCGCGCGCCGCGGTCAGGGCAGGTAGGAACCTAACCCTGTCAGGTATGGCGAATGCGCGCGCTGCCGCACAGCGCGCTGCCGGCGGGCCCGCTGCCGCCGCGCCGGCGCTCGGGGGCTGCGCGGCCGCGCGCCGTGCGTCCGGCGCGCCGCACGCATGCTGGGGCTCAGGTCCTGGTGCCAGACCATGTTCCATGCTGGCAGGCGCCCCGGTGCAGTGCTGTGGGCTTGCGCCCCAGCTACAAGCGCACCGAAGGAGTTGTGCGCGGGTGTCCACTAGGTGCAGCATGGACGCGGCGTCTCAGACGCGGCGTCTCACGCACAGAGTGCGAAGTGCACAGTGGACGGGGCCTTGCTCCTCAGTGCGTGCACAGCAGACAGCACCATCCATGCCCGCACTGCCAAGGTGGCCGGGGCGGGGCAAGGCCCGCCCTGCCCCACAGCGTCCACCAGGCTGGTAGCACTGCAAGTCAGCTCCATCATGATGGCGCTCATGCCTGCAGGGTAGGGCATCCACAGGCTGCTATCATGACCTGGCACTTTTACAGAACGTATGATGTAGGACAGCTTGCGGCCCTGGCCAGGTTACGACAGCAGCCTGTGGCTGCCCTACCTCCAGGCGTGAAAGCCACTGATGGAGCCGAACTGCAGTGCCACCAGCTGCCCATTCAACCTGCGCCTCAGGCGATCCAAAAGAGGGAAATTACCGACCGGGCCTGCCCGCGCCCGGGGGGGCCTGTCGAGGGGGCGGCCGCAGCGGCGCCGGGGGCCGCGCGCGCCTGCGTCATGACCTCCACCAGGCTGGCCGGGAACACGATGAAGAGGACGGCGAGCACCATGAGGAAGCTGCCGGAGCGGGCCTGGATCCAGTCGGGGACGGTGTCGGGCGCGTACGAGAGCGCGGCCGTGGAGAAGATCTCGCCCGTCTGCACGAAGCCGCCGACCAGCGTGCCGACCAGCAGCACGACGATGGAGATCTCGGTGAAGCGCTGCGCCGCATGAAATCCCAATAATTTATTTGTTTATTTAGAACTTGCTCACAAGCTGAGCCATGACCAAGCATGCAAAAGGAACTACTTAACCATCTACAGACAGGGCAGCACCTCTAAGCTCGCGGGCCACCGCAGGCACCGCCCGTCAGCGGGGAGCTGCCGGGAAGGTACACCACGGTGACGCGCAGCGCAGCTGTGGGCAGGAGGCGCGCCAAACTGGGTGCAAAGCAATGCCGCACCGCGCCTGCGCCAGGACCGAGCCCAGGCAGCCGGATGCCCTGCGGCAGGACGCGAGCGGGCCGACCGGCCTGGGCGGGCCGGCGGGCTGCACCTGCCACCAGATGCCTCCCACGGCGTAGGCCAGGCGCTCGTAGTCGTGCTGGCCGGTGACGGTGCACTGGTCCATGAGCAGCTCGCAGGCGTATACCTACGCGGTGGAGCGTGCTGAAGTGTCGTGCAGCAGGGCCGCTCACTTTTATCGAGTGCCGGAGCCTGTCAGCGCACACAGGTCGCCGGCACGAGGGCGTGCCGGGACCGCGCACCGTGACCAGAGCAACGACGACCATGATGACGAGCGCGGCCACCAGGCCCGTGCCCTGGAAGGCGGACGGCAGCGGGAAGAGGGCGCTGCGCCGGGCGCGGCGCCGATTAGCTTGACTGCGCTGCCAAAGAGCGAAGCAATGAAGACAGGCAGAAGGCATACTGAGCACAATGCCGTTCATAGGTTCGCTGCCGAGTCCGGCATTTGGGGCAAGGCGTCACCGTAGGGCGAGGGCGGCTCAGAGGTTAGCAATGTTGGGCGGCGGGCACACCTCCCCATAATGCCCAGCGTGAGCACAGGTATGGTGGCGAGAATGAGCCGCCTGGACGCCTTGGACACGCGTTAGTGGGGGGACGCCCCGCAGCTTGGCCGCCGGCAGAAAACATATGCATACCCCACTGCAACAGCAAGCTGTGGCTTGCTGCATGTTTAAAGGGGGCTGATACAGCGCCAGGGCCGCGCCTGTGCTGGGGATGCCGCAAGATGGAGACTACAGTGACTGCCATAGCTGCCGCCTTAGGTCTGAGGCACGCGCCGCGCAGCGAAGGGGGGTGCGACAGGTGCTGCCTGCGTGTGGACTGCTGCAGCGGCTGCGGCGCTCAGCTCTGCGTATCGCCGACGAGATTTGATAACCTTCGTTCGTCAGCTGCGCAAGTTTTCGGAAGATAGGGTCCATGGCTAGGGGCCATGTGGGCAGGTCAACAAAATAAAATATAATAAAAATTCTGAGAGTCTCCAGCCTCGTTGGCTGATAGACGGTTATAATTGATTCTTTTCGCCTCCGCTGCGCTGACTTGAGCGTTGCCAGGGAGGCTGCCTGCCGCGATGGCGGCGAAGTTGAACACGGTAGGCGCGGTCACGCTGAAGAATGTGCGCAAGGAGGGCGGCGCCGAGGCCGTTGACCTGGCCGCGAGCGTCGCGCTGAAGAAGACGCTCGGCGACACCGCGGTCACGCTGCGGCTCACCGAGGCCACGCTTGCCGACATGAAGAGCTTCAACGGCGCCATGCTCACGCTCACCAAGGCGCTTGGTGTGCGCGGCGCCCCGTTTGTTCCCAACTGCACTGCACAGCACACAGACATCCTACCTCTGCAGGCAGTGGCAGGGCCAGTGGCGCTTGCAGCAGCTTGTGCAGCCGGTGCCTGATGCATCACGTGCATTGCATCAAGCTTGTCTGGCGCCCCGCATCACTGCGTGACCATTCTTGGTGCGGGCATGTGTTGAGCGTGGAAGCGCAAGACGTTTCTCTAAAGCATCAGTGTGTAACCCCCCAAGCTTTCAGGTGTGTGCCTCTTTGCGCACCCTGCACCAGCCGCTGCAGCAGAGGAGGCACCGGCGTGTGGACCTCTGCCAGAAAGCGCGCGCTCTGATCCGCGCTGCAGGCAGCGGCTTCAGCGCGACGGCCAAGTACGACCTGGCGAGCAAGGGCGTGCTGGCCAGCCTGACGCAGCTGCGCAAGCTGGACGGCGGCCGCCTGCTGGAGGCGAGCGCTGTCTGGAGCAGCCGCACGCAGCAGTGGCTGCTGGAGGCCACCGGCAGGCCGCATGCCGCGCACAAAGTGTCCGCCACGTGCGCGCCCGGGCTGCGACGCGAGCGCGCACTGCCGCCCTTGTGGCCTGCGCGGCCCGCGTAGCCCCTGGGCGACGTGAGCTTGGTGTGCTGCAAGCTGCAGCAAGAGTGCGCTGCGCCTGCGCACACTTTGTGGGCTCCCTGTGATCAAGCGCGCTGCCTCTTGGCCGGACAAGCTTTGCTTGTAGCTTGGCGAGTCACACCACTGCTGGCACTTCCCCATGCCTGCAGCCGGCCTGGCCGTGCATGCGCGCGGCTAGGCACCCCGTGCGCCGCTCGAGCCCCGGCCGCGCCGCGGCCGCAGGTGCAACCCGCACACCGGCGCGGTCTGGGGATCCTACTCGGGCGAGCTGGCCGGCTTCACCGTCACGCCCAGCTACAACCTGGCCAAGCGCGCGGGCAGCCTGGCGGTCGCGCGCAAGCTGCGCGGCGGGCAGACGCTGCGCGGCGTCTACACGCCGGCCGACCGCCTGGCCGTGCTGGAGATCGCAAACAAGCCGTTCAAGGCACGTGCGCGCTGCTGCCTTGGGCCGCGGGGGCACGTGACGCCGCACGCAGCGCGCTGGCGGCGCGGCGCTCTGTTTGCGCGGGGGTGGCTGCCTATCGCGGACCAGCATGCGGCGGCGCGGCAAGCCTCCAGGGGGCCGCGCGGGCGGCGCGCCCTGTCCTGCGCCCGCCCGTGACGCTGCCGCGGGGCCGCGACAGGTGGGCGTGAAGTCGCGCCACACCGGCAGCGGCTGGGGCCCACCGACCCTCGGCATATCTGTGGAGCGCGAGGTCACGCTGGGCGGCGGCCGCCGCAGCGGCGGCGGCGGCGGCGGTAAGGGCGCCGCGGCGCGGGCGCCCGCGGGCCAGGCAGCCGCGCCGGGCGCGGGCGGCGGCGCGCAGCGACCTGGGCCGCGGCTCGGCGCCGCGGCGTGCGACCCCACCCTGGACGACAAGCTCGCGGCGCTGGACGCGGCGATCGCGGCGCGCTTCGAGGCCAAGGGCGCCAACCCGCGGCGGCTGGCCGACGGCGTGGACGTTGTCAGCTTCCAGGGCGGCGGCAAGAAGACATAGCAGCAGGCCGCCGCGCGGCTAGTGGTGGCTTTGCTGGGGAGGCCGCCGGACTCTGGACATGGCGCGCTTGGCTACGGATGTCAGCTTGCAGCTTGCCTGGCGTTGGGCACGAAGCAGGGCACTGCTTGGGCGAGGGGAGCGCCTGGGGGGTGCGCAGCAGTGTCGGCTCGGGGCGCGTGGGACTTGCGATACGGCAAAGGCGGACGCATGACTTGCAGCTGGCGGGCGTATGTGTGTGCAAGGGATGTGCGCCTGCCTCAGAATGCATGCATGAGAACTGCATGAAGTGTGTCAGCACTGTGTGGCGGTTGTATTGGACGGATGGGGACTTGGTGTGTCTGTCTGCGTAGGCAGGTCTCTGCGTGTCAGGTAGAGTGTACTTGTGGAGTGTCGTGGAATGGTGTGCTGCATGCCCATCGTGGAATGGTGAAATACAACAACCATGCTCGGCGCTGTTGGGGGGCTGGCTTGGGGGGCATGCACAGAAACCCGACAGACCCTACTGGCAAGTCGACTGGTTCGAAAGTGGTGGAGCTGGGAACACAAGGTCCAGTGGAAAAGGCGTCTACGAAGAAGCGCGTTCAAGGTGCCAAGCGGCCTCACTATGGCAGCCGAGTCCCTTGCAGGCCTGCTGCAGACAAGCGCAAGGGCGCCCCCATCGCACGCAGAGGCGGGCAGCACCGAAGGTAGCACGCTGCGCTTTCATAGCTTTGCCTGCCTGAGTGCAGCTGCTTGTGCGGGTACTACGCATGCAGGTACCCAGTCTTGTGTGGTAGCGTGTGCTCAGCACGGTTGATGTCCTGTGACATTCTGTGCCTCACTGATCGCGTGTGCTGCCGGTGCAGCGCTGACGCGGCGGCACAGCACTGAGGGCGTGCCCAAGGTCGAAGGCAACTTCCCGCGGCCAGACTGGACGCACCACCTGGAGCGCTACAAGCAGCGTGCAGGTGTGTTGCCAGCCAGCGCTGCTCCCGTGGTGCACTGTTGCTGTGCCGCTTGCAGTGATGGCAGCTGGCATGTTTGCCAGTAACTGGGATTTTGCGTTGGCAAGCTGTCCATCTGCACGACGTGCTGTCCGTGACAGCGCTGCTATCACAAGTGTTTGGGAAGGGGACAGACACCCTCCCTTCTCAACAAGAAGTCCTTGTCCAAGTGAAAGCGGACTGCTGCATTGTCGACTGAGAGGGCAGCGGGCGGCGGGCGTTCTGACGCCTACTTCGTGTGCGCCGCAGAGCAGAAGGAGGCGCACCGGCAGGAGGCGCTGGAGGGCAAGGCGCTGAACAACAACCAGACGCTGAAGAACCTGGTGTGTTGCGGATTGCATAAATTTTTAAAACTTGTTATTTGTTACAAATTTTTATTTCTTAAAAAGTAAGAGTAGAACCTGGTGCGCGCGACGCGCTCCTGCCGCCCCCGCTCTCGCAGCGACTCCGAGCTTGCTGCTGCAGTGAACGCGTAGCCTGACGCGACGCGCGCCCTGCTGCCCCCGCTCTTGTAGTGACTCTGAGGTTGCTGCTGCTGTGAATGCGTTCCTTGACACCTCCCGCACACTTGTGTGGCCTCTGCGAGCGGGCTGGCAGCACACCCGCTGCCTGCAGACGCTCTGCTCCGCCATGCGCTCGCGCTCAGGCTGGGCCTGAACAGGCCGGGTGTGCCACAGGTCGCGGCTGTGGCGCCCTGCTTGGCGATGCCGCAGGACCCCGTTGCGAGCGGCGTGCGCAAGCAGGGCGTCCATGAAGAGTAAACGTACCTGGAGCTGGGGCGGTGGCTCGCCACTGGCGAGCCGTGCGGTCTGCAGCGGGGCACTTTGTAGGAGGCGACGTGGCAGCGGATCGGCATGGCCGGACCGCTGCTGTGCCAGCAGCCACCCGGCATGTGCAGGGGGTTGCGCGCGGCTCTCGGCCGGCTTGTCAGCGGACGCCTGCGGTGCTAGCACCCGTGCCGCAGCACACGACGCACGCTGAGAGGTCTGGCGGCGGCTTGTCCGGCTCTCGCTGTTGTGCGAGTGTTGGCAAGGCGCCATGAAGCAGTACGCCAAAGTCGGCGGCAAATGCAGGGCAGGGTTGGCGCACTGGACGTTGTTGTTGTTCTGGAGAGCAAGATTGTACTCTAGCAGGTTGAGGGCGAGCATCACACTGGGGCCGGGAGTGCATGCGTCTGTGCACAGTTCCTGATATGTGGTGCTTGGGCTGTGCACGCCCATGCGCGCATGCAGCTTGCGCGCGTCTGCGCAGTGCCTCATTGAGGCCGTGCCAGATGTGTAACAGGCGTCTTTCATGCATTTTTATGAGACACTCGTATGGCAGGTGGCTCTGCTATGTTGTACAGTTGCAGGTTGGGTCGCACGGGCGTGTGGGCAGGCAGATATCCGGCACTACTTACAGTTGAACACGTCAAAGCTGTGTTGCAGGCAATGCAGCATTCCAGTGCGGCTTGGTTCAATTCTTTTTATTATGCAGCAGCGTGTCGCTTGTAAGTACTACAAGTATCAGCGAGAGGCGCATTTGACGACTGCTGCAAAGCAGGTTGCAGCAGCAGCTAGCAGGGCTGCGCCACTTGTAAGTCTGCATTATTCCAATGTGTGTACCACTGATTCTCTTAACAGAGGCAATGCAGTGTCTGCATGCACAAACAAGGCACCAGACTTGTGAGCTCCCTGCTTGAAAAGAGTGCAAGGTGTGACTGGCATCGCAAGGGCGCCTGGATGCACTCCAGGCGTTGCCCACCATGCGTTGCCCACCATGCAACCATAGCTTGAGGCTTTCGCAACCTGACCCATGAGCCTTCACCAACACACGAGCTGGCCCGCAACTGAGCCCGTCACATCACATCACAGTCGCAGCACCTGCCGGCGCGCACGCGCTGGCCGCTGCGCTCGCGCCGCCGCATGGCCGTCAGTAGCCGGGCCCGCCGCGTGGCCTGCGGTCCAGCGGCGCGGGCAGCCGCGCAGGGTCCCTGGGGTTGGCCTCGCGCCGCATCGGCGCGCGGTCCGAGAACCCGGAGGCGCGCCCGCCGCCCGCGCCGCCGCCGCCGCGCTCGTGCTGCGCATTCTCGGAGAAGCCCGACGCCCGCCGGTAGCCGCCGGCGGGGCCGTCCGCAAAGCCGCCGCGCTCCGGCGCGCCGCCGCCGCGCTCGGGGTACCGGCCTGCCGCGCGGTCGGAGAAGCCGCTCGCCCGGCCGCCGGCGCGCGCGCCGCCGCGGTCCTGCTCGTAGCCGCCGCCGGGCCCGCCGGGGCCGCCGCGCTCGCGCTCGTACCCGCCGTGCGGCCGCGCGTCGTGGCCGCCGTCGTAGGCGCCGCCGCCGCCCGGCCCGTCCGGCGCGGCCGGCGCGCCGCCGCCGCGGTATGCGCCGCCGGCCGGCGCGTGCTCGTAGGCGCCGCGCGGCGCGGCGGGGCCGCCGCGGCGCGCGTCGCGGCCGTCGCGGCCGTCGCCGCGCTCGTTCTTGGGCGGCCGCGCGTACGACAGCCGCACGACCGCCGTCTCGGCCGAGTCCAGGTCCATGGGGTACCCCTGCGCGCGCCCCACCAACGCGCCTTGTCACGCTCGACAAAAGGTCGTGGCAAGCTGCTGCAGCCTCTTGAACAGTCGCCGTGCGCAGCCTGAGACAGTGTCGCCTGGTACTTTGTGGTGCGGATTCCACGCGTCGGGGTAGGTCTGTTCAGCTCCAGGTTGGTATTCACACAACTCCATAAGGGTGAATAGCATTGCTGTCTCATGAGCGGGCCGTGCGCGCGCGCCTGGACCATCTTCAGGCAGCGCGTCGCAAACCAGGTGGACGAGAACTGCGCGAAAGCGATGCACACGGTGCGCCCGGACTTGTCCACCTTGCTCACAAAACGCAGCTCCTGCGCGCAGCGAGCCGGATCCATGGGGCAGGGTAGGGTCCATGGGATAGGGGTGTGGGGGGGTGCAGGGTGCTTGTCCATGCTCACAAAGCGCAGCTCCTGTGCGCGCCGGGCCGGCGCGCGCCCGCGCTCGGCACGCGAGCCTGCGGCGCCGGCGGGCCGGGCATGGCGGAGCGTGTGGCGGCCTGCACACTGGCAGAGCAGGCGCGCGCCCACGGGGCGAGGCTGCCCCGCATCAGAAGAAGCACTCGTGTCACGGGTGTTTTCGCACGGGCGCTCTCGCGCTCCCAGGCCCGGCTCAGAGGCCGTTGGGTCACGGCCCCGGGCGGCTCAGCAGCAGCAGCAGGAGGCCGTGCCAGGGTAGGGTTCGGAGGGCTTGGGTGCGCGCCTGGAAGCCCTCAAACGCGCGGAAGATGTGTGCGAGCTCGCGCTTGGTCGCGTCGCCGGGCAGGTTGTCCACGTACAGCGTGCGGCACGCGTCCGGCGCAAAGCTCTCCTCCTCGGGCGGCGTGGCGCCGCGCTGGTACGGGCCCTCGGGCGTGCCCGCGTACGGGCCAGCGCCCGCGCCGCGGTCGTCGTGCGCGGGCGCAGGCGCCAGGACCTGCGGGCCCGGGTAGCCGCCGTCCGCCGGGCCGCCGGCGCCGGGGTAGGCCTGCGGCGCGCCCCACTGCTGCGCGCCCGGGTCACCGTAGGCAGGCGCCGGCGCCGGGCCGGGCGCCTGCGCCGGCAGCGGCTGCAGGTGCGGCTGCAGCGGCGGCTGCAGCGGCAGCGGCTGCGGCGCCGGCGCGCCGTACTCGGACCGCGGCACGCCGTACTGGCTGCCCGCGGTGGGCGCGGGCAGCGTCGGCGGCGGCGCGCCCGTCTGCCGCGGCATGCCGTACGGGCCGCCGTCCTGCTGCACGTACTGGCCAACCCCTGCCGCAGCGCATTGCAGGGGCGTCTTCAAACTGCTGTAAGGGACTAACCTGAGCAAGCCCACATCACACCTGGCATTAACCGGCAGACGAGCGCTGCATCACATGCTCACAGTGCGGCTGGCGGACACCTGTGCTGCTGACTCAGTGCAGGTCGCCTGCCACAGTGGTCTGATCCAGGCGGATGCCACCACGCAGCAAACAAGGCATCAGTGTGAGGACAGGGGGGGTTGCTGCGGTGGCGCGATATGCACAAGCCAGGCCCGCTTTACAAGCCCGCGCAGCTGCGGGCGAAGGGTGCGCAACGGCGCACCTGAAGGCTCCGGAGCGCCTGCACGGTACCCGTACCCCGCCTCCCCGCCCGCCTGCTGCGGCCCGCCAGCCATCTGCCGGGCGGCCTGCGGCTGCGCCAGCACCGGCTGCGGCACATAGCTCCCGCCGCTGCCGCCCGCCTGCGGCTGCGGCGCGTACGCGCCGCCGCCGCCGCCGCCGCCCGCCTGCGGCGGTTTGCCGCCGTACCCTGGCGGCAGGCTGGCCAGGGCGGCGGGCAGGCCGCCGCCGCCCATGCCCTGCAGCTGCTGCTGGCCATAGCCGGGCCCGCCCGCGGGCTGCGGCGCATAGCCGCCGGGCGCGGGCTGCTGGGGCTGCGGCGCGTACCCTAAGCCTGGTCCCAGCCCCGGCCCCGCGCCGCCCTGCTGCGGCTGCTGCGCTGGCGCGGGCTGCTGCTGCAGCGGCAGGTAGCCCCCGGCGGGCGCCTGCTGCTGCTGCGCGTAGCCGCCCGGGCCTGCACAGGCGGCAGGCCGCACAGCATCAGCTGGGTGCCCGGCGAGCAGCAGGGGGCCAGGGTGTCAGGGTGACACCCAGTGCAAGCAGGGTCTTGGCGTGCCCTGTGTCTGCCTCAGTTGCTCGCTGCACACCGATAATGCTGTGCTGCCACGACGTCCTCCAATGGGACGCGCACAAGCTCATATGCAAGATTGTGCCGACCTGTCTAGGGCCGCTAGCTCTCTGACGTGAACACACTGAAGCAGCTGGAGCTAGGGGCTGCGCACGCGCGCAGCCACTCTGCCACAAGAAGCGGGTCATGGCCCCTGCCTGAGAGCAACTGGCAACCGAAGCAGCCCACCACGCATGCCCCCGATGCTCCTGCGGGACGTGGGGTAGAGTGCGCATGCCATGACAGGCTCTTCATGCTCTTAGGCATCCTCTTCAACAATTCTCCGATCATTCAAAGGCTCACCCTAGCCCTAAACAAGGGGCACGCTGCGGCAGCACCTTGCAGCTGGCCGCCGGCAACGGAGACCGTGGCGCCGTAGCCGCCGCTGGCCGGCGCGGCCATGCCCTGCCCTGTCGGTGCCGGGAGCAAACCCTGCGGCGCCCCGCCGCGCGGGTCCACCGCCGGCGCCCCTGCGCCATAGCCCTGCGCACGGTGTGCTGCCTTGAGTCCCACATGTCGCCTGCTGCTGGACTGGCCACGGCGCGCATGGGTCCGGCCCGGATGAAGCAGGCGATGAGCGACAGCTGCATGGCATAAAGCCGGCGCCATCCCTCCGTATGCCTGCACACAACGCCTTGCCCGGCATGTGTCGCTGGCTGCTGATGCGTACCCTGCTTGAGACAACCCCAAGCAGGCCCTGCACCGCCACTGAATGGGCGTGGAAGATAACGGACATATCTGCTATACTGTCACTACGCAGACACTCCAATCCCCACTGCGGAATGGCCAGCTGGCGCAGAGGCCGAATGCTATCTGCTAAGGCACTTGCTCAGCCGACCGCAGGTGAGCTGCGCTGGTGCGCATGCCCTTTTCGACAGGCCGCTGGTCGGCGGCGATGCGCGCGGTGGCAGTGTGCGCGGCAAAACTATACAAACAGACGGCAGTCGCAGCTGCACGCTGTCCATACAAGCTCAGCATCAGCTTGCGTCTGCTCGACAGTACGACATGATGCAATGCTGTGCGCCCACTGCGCATCGCTACTCATGTGCACCACGCCATGCTGTTACTATCAGCATGCGGCCCAAACGACATGCTGTGATGCTGACTCTGTCTATACTTTTCCCCAAAATATAGAGAGCTGGGAATGCGCGGAAGCCACCCTCCATGTAGCAGACTGTCTGGGCAAATAGAGTTGTGTAAGAAATCTGACTGTTAGATGCATACAGCAGCATGCTCTCTGACATAAAAACAGCACTGATTTTGCGAGGAGATGGAGAGCTTGCAGAATCGGCGTAAACGGCTGCAAGCTGCGACGCGCTTGCCCAGCTGGCAGTCGCCAGACGCGCAGCAAGTGTCGAAGGAACCCGAGTCGAGGAAACAGGCTCGCGCGGCTGACTTGCATCACTGCCATCATCGGCAAGCCCTGAGCTGGCATATTGCAGGGTGAGAGGGGGCCAGGGTGAGAGGGGGGCGGGCGCAAAAGGTGGGGAGAAAGCGTACGTTCTCTGCCAGGCCCTGTATTGGCCTCACTGCAAATGCACTCACCTTGTAAGGCTTGCCGTGCGTCCTTCTACGATGCCGGAGGAGCTGTCCGGCATCGTATCGACTTCATATCTAGCGAGGCTGGCAGAGCATGTGCCGCGGGGCGGCTCACCCCCAGGCCGTTGACGTCTGTGCGCATCTGCTTGTACGGCCCCGCCTGCATCTCTGCGCTCCCCGGCACACCACGCGCCGTCACGCGTCCGCTCCTTGCCCAGCACGCAGTCCACAGAGCGCGCGGGGGCTCAGGCTGTGTGCGACTGAATGCGCACAGCCATATACAGTCTGCCGGCCTCTCAGCACAGGCACAAGCATTCAGTCTGCGGCAAAGTAGCTAGCAGCGCCGTCGTCGCAGTACAGATGTTTTGGCACAGTCTGCTCGGCGTATGCCCGTCTGTCGCACAGCGTCGACGCTGTGACTGCAGCGGTGCTCCCCGGACGCGCGCTACCAGAGATATACCTGCTTCAGCTTGCAGATGCAGTGCAAGCGTACACCTGTGCTGCTGAGCTCAGCTGCGCTTGCCGTGCGCTGTCGACGCTCCGCGCAGATGCGGTTGCACAGTTACGCAAGTAATCTTGCGCAAATTTCACACTGTTAAGAACGGGTTGCTGGACGACGGCGAGCTCTGCGCTGCCAGCCGCATCAGGAACGAGGGTGCAGACTGTATGGCTGCGCGAAGGAAACGACACCCTTGAGTGGGGCTGCCGGCGGCTTGCAGACGCACCCGGCTCTCGCTCGCGCTTCAGCGGCAGGTGCTTCTCCGCGGGTGCGCAGGTCTCAATCAGCAGGCCCTTGGCATCCCAACCCTGCCAGCCGTGGTAGATGGCGCGCGCATTGTCGGCGGCCTGCGGGTCGCAGAACTCGACGTACCCCAGGTTCCTGGCGTGCGCGCACTCTCAGCGTCGCAGAAGCCTGGTGTGATCTTTCTCGTGAGGCCCAGCTTGGAGCGCGGCCGCCTCTGCCGTGCAGCGCGGCGCCGCGCCGTCCGCCAGGCTGCGCGGCACTACTCCGACAGCCGTTTGTGGCCTTCAAGTGGCAGCGTAACAACAGCACACGCGGCCGCCGGTGCTTGAGACACGCGCGCCGCTTGTCGCACGCACTGCTGGTGTTACCAGGCTGCCAGGACCGCAAGATGCAGGGCGCGGGCGACTCACGTGCCGCTCTCCGTCTTGAGCATGCGGCAGCCGAGGCAGCCAGCCAGCTGCAGGAACAGCCGCGAGAACTCGTCCTGGCTGATGAAGTGCGGAATGTTGGTCACTTGCAGCGTCGCCATCCTGGTCCTTGCTGTGCTCCTGGCCACAACCACGGCTGAAGGCAGGCAGTGTGAACAACAATCGATCAACAGACAGACACACAGCAGGACACAGGCAAGCTCTTTGAACAAGGGTAGGTCGTTATGATGTGTTCTGTCAACTAAAGGCCTGATGGCCTGCACACTACTGACTGCCCAAGGCTGTCGATCGAAGAGTACCGCCCAACCTATCCTCATCGTTGTATTGCTAGACTCTGGTGTACTCCTAGCACGCCTGCTTGCCTCCTGACCACCTTCTGAGCAGTAGTGGAGCGACTGGCAGCTTAGCGCTGCAGAGGGGCCCGCGTGCAAGTGCGGGCGCTGGCGGCGCCGGCGGGCAAGCAGCGCTGAGCGCCGACCATGCCGCCCCACACGCAATTGGAGTCGGACCCGCTCTGCGGGGATGAGAAGTATGAAATGGTGAAGCAGCTGGGCCGCGGGGCGTTCGGCTCAGTGGTGCTGGCAAAGGAGAAGGACACCGGCCAGCCGGTGCGTGCTGCAGCAGCTGGCTGTGTGCACCCAGCTGCATGTGATGGGCAGCTGCCCGCTCACATCTGTCTCACGCTGCACCTTTGTGCGTGCCAACATGTGCAAGCGCAGCTAGTAACATGGTGCGATATGGCGCCGCGCAGATAGCATTGGTGCGGAGACCATCTTCTCTGCATGCTCGGCCCACGCTGCCAGCGCCTCCTGATATGCCTCCCACATAGCAGTCAGTATCTTGCATGCTCCCAAGCTACTCAAATAGCAGAAGTGCTGTAGCGGCACCTGCCGGGACTGTGACTGACCACCGTCTGGGGCGCGCGCAGAAGTTCATAGAGCGGCGGCACGTGCGACCCCCGCACCGCTGCCCCACGTCCTGCAGCAAGCGCTGGCTGCTGCCCGTCGCCTGCCTGCTGCCGCGCCTGCCCGTCACGCCCGTCACACTTGCCCTGAGCGCGCGCCGGGCGCGCAGGTGGCGCTCACAAAGAAGTACGTGCGGCGAGAGGTGATCAACCACTCCAGCCTGACGCACCCGCACATTGTGAAGTTCCGCGAGTGCTTCCTGACCGACAAGTACCTGGCCATCGCGATGGAGTACGCGGCCGGGGGCGACATGTTCAAGTATGTGTCCAACAAGTGCGCGGCCCGGGCGTCTGCGCGCTGGCGCTCCGCGGCGCTGCCTGGCCGGCGCGGCTGGGCCGCATGCGTGTGGAGAGCTCCTAGCAGCCCATGCAATATATGCCTACATTCCAGTACCCCGCAGGACTACCTGTGGAGGCGCAGTTATGGCCGCAAGAGTGCGTGCATGTGCACAGCCCCATGCAGACCGTGCGGTGCAAAAGTGCTTGCCGGCAATGGGACCAGGGGCGGGCTGGACGAGAAGGAGGCTCGCTGGTTCTTCAAGCAGCTGATCCTCGCGCTGGACTACTGCCACAAGATGGTGCGCGGACTGCGCCTGCGGCCAGTGTGTGTTCTTGCTTCGGTCGCAAGCAAGTCCGGTCTCACCGGGGCATCCTTTGTGAGGATCTGCCGGCCGCGCTAGTCCCTGGTCTGTTCAGCGAGCGCGCAGTGCGACATGGGAATCCAGAATGTCTGCTTTGCAGTCGCATGCGCAGATACGGGGCTTGGCGCATACTTGCATCGGAGATGCTAGGGTAGGGCCCAGCACCCTTACCTTTTCGTTGCGCAACGAGCGCGGCCCGCGGGTCGCGCGCAGGGCGTGTCCAACCGCGACGTCAAGCTGGAGAACACGCTGCTGGACCGCCTGGCGCCCGGGCACAAGCCGGTCGTCAAGCTGTGCGGTGCGCACGTATGCACGGCGCCCTCCCGCGACCGCGCCAGGAACCCAGGGACTCTCTCTCAGAGCAGTAAACGTTCCCTGTGTGACCGTGCACAGGTTAGAAGTAGCAGGTCGCAGCGTGGCTGTGCCTTGGGTGACCGGGCAGGAGGCCTTGCTGCAGTGCAGTTGCTATGTTGCACACGGCTTGCGCAAGCCACAGAACATGCCTCACAGCGAGCCTGACTGGCGCGCGGTGCGGCGGTAAGCCAGACTTTGGCCTCAGCATCAACGAGTCCAACAGCCAGGCGAACACGATGGAGGTGGGCACGCCGGGGTACTGCGGTGCGGGCCCTCATCGTTGCCTGCGAGCGCATGTGCTGCGTGTACTGCTGCCCGGTGTCCTGGGGCGCCGCAGGCGGGTCTGTGCGGCCTGTCTGTGGTGTACGTGCAATGCGTGCGGCGGCTGGGGGACCCCGCACCCCCGGGCCCCCGCTGCGGCAGCGGGTGGACTCCCTCTGCCAGCCTGTGCGCGCCAGCGCAGGACACAGAGAGTGGCTCGTCCGGTGCTGGAGTGGGTATAGGGCCCTGTCCTCTACACCCTACACTTAACCGGGGCCGCGCAGCGCCGGAGCTGCTGGAGGGCAGCAACCAGGGCAGGGGCTACGACAGCAAGCTGGCCGACGGTGCGCGCCTGCATGCTCAGTCCTGTTGCGGCAGTTGACACGTGTGAACTGCCTGCAAAGGGGCCCGGCAAGCTGCACGCTGGTCGGGTTGCACAGCGCAAAGCCCGACGACGTGTACACCGTGCGCATCCACACAGATGTGAGTCGTGCTATGATTTCGTTGTAGGCTTGTGCCCGCTTGCTTGCCTTTCGGCGCTGCGAGTGGCGGTACCCTTTTGGCTGTCTGTTGCTGACGTCGCTGGTGTATCGCAGTGTGGAGCTGCGGGGTGATGCTCTTCACCATGATCTTTTGCACGTATCCGGTGAGTGCCTCATGTTAAATGGCTCATGGCAATGCATGCCATGGGCCTCTGCCTGGCATGCAGTCTGAAACATGCATGCAGTCTCAAGTTGATCTCACTGCCTTGTCCTAGCAGTCATCACAGTGGTGGTGACATACACTGTTAGCAGAGGCATCTGAGTGCACATATGCATTGCTGCTCACCTCCCTCTGTGTCTGTTGGTTGGTGGCGCGCTGGCCACCCAGAAGCGCCGCATACCCTCTGTGACGGCTGCGCGTGCTTGTTGTCACCCGTGCGCCTGCGCAGTTTGACGACTCCAAGGACAACGCGAAGGACCCGAAGATCGTGAACTTGAATATCCGGCAGCGCGTGATGAAAGGTGCGCGGCAGCGCCCCGCCGCGCTGCAGGCACGGGCGCTACACTTGCGCAGCCTCTCGCTCCATGCAGCGTGGCAGAGCGCATCCACGCCGTGTAGCTCATGGTCTGACCTGGCAATGCCTGTATTCTGTGGGAGGGCGCGCATTGCGCTGATGTGACGTGCATGTGCCCGTGCAGGCCAGTATGTCTTCCCGCGCAGCCCAAAGGTGTCGGCGGAGTGCAAAGACTTGATCAACCGGATCTTTGTGGTAAAAGCAAAGGAGCGCATCACCATCCCGGAGATCCAGGTGCGCCCGAGCATAGGGTTGGGCTATGGGCTGCTCCCGGGGAGCGGTGCGTGTCTGGCGCGGGCGAGGCCGGTTTGCAGGCGGGCCTGCTGGCGCGTGCGGGCGAGTGGGCCGCTGTTGTAATGCTGGTGTGGCCTCTTGTGCGTGCAGCAACGCCGTTCAGACAAAGCCCGCGCGGCCGAGTCTGTTGAAGGCAGTGTGCTAGCCCGGGGCGGCGCGGTGGTGCATCCACAGCACCGCGGTGAGCCAGATGTGCCGCGTGCGCTCCTGCTGACGGCGCCACCGAGCTCATGCCTGCTGGCGGGGCGCGCAGGAGCACCCCTGGTTCCGGAAGGACTTCCCGGAGAATCTGGACCTGGGCAAGGTCAACGCGGCGTACGTGGACATGGCGCAGTCCAAGCTCAACCCGGACAGCATCCAGATCATCGACCGCGTGATCCAGGAGGCGTGCGCGGGCGCGGACCTGCGGCCGCCCGCCGCGTCGGGCAACGGCTGCTCGCTCGGCGACCTGGACGACTTCATGGACGGCCTGGACCTGGAGCAGTAGGGTGGAGGGGGAAAACCCTATTTATACCCTGCTCCAAGGTTTGGTTTCCGAGCATGCGCGCGCAGCGCTGCTAGGACGGGCCCAATGTCAGCTTCCATGGCCTGCTCGGAGTGCCGCTCCGCAGCGCCAACCCATGGTGCAGCGGGCAGCCGTCTGGGGACGGCCAGCCCAGCTTTGGGCGGCAGTCATCATTAGCTATTGGCTAGGGCTGCAGAGCAGAGCGCGCTGAGGCGCTCGGGCCTGCGCATGGCTGTGCACGGGAGGCCAGGTAGTGGCTGTGGAGAGGGTGCAGTGAGCGCAGGGGCCAGGTTTTTGCTCTTAGGCGCCTATCGTGATCGGGCGGGTCTGCTTAGCTGAGCCACGCCGGCCGCACCTAGCTATGCCTGCTGAGGTTGAAGCAGGGCTGTCGCGCAGGTGCGTTTGGGGTCTTCGAATTTTTTTAAACAGGGTCTAAGGGCGGCACCGCACCAGAAGTGCTTGGCATGGTTGAGGGCGCTTTTACGGTTCTGTTCTTTACTTTTTGTGCGATTGCAGGTGGCTCTGCTGGCAAGGCCCTGTGGAGAGTGGGGTCTGGTATCTCGCGTACCTCAGGCGTCCCTGCCTGTTCAAGGACGATGCTCTAGCAGTGGGGGTCTGCAGTGCCCGTCCCTTAGAGCGCAGCCACAGCTGACACCCGGGTGCTCCGTGGCTGCCTGTGGGGCACCTGCATGCCATGCGTGCCTGCCAGGCTGCAGCGCTGATGCGCTGACGCGCTGACGCCTTGCTCATGTAGGATGTAGCGCATCAGGTACCACCTGGTGTGACGGATGCGCGCCGGGCGGCGAGCTTCCTCAATTGTGCACCATGCATGTTACAAGGACAACAGACACTCATGCAGGCTCGCCTACAATGGCACGCTTCCTCAAACGTTCAAATGCGAGGCCATGCAGACCTCCCTGTTCTCAAAGCACACTGTCATGTTCAGGCTCACAGCAAGCCCGTGCCTGGCAAGCCAGCATGGGGCACTGGTGCTGATGCGTATGCTCCCCTGGTTCTGGCCATAACACGCCACTGAACACCCAGCGCAACGCATGGCAAGGTCCAGTGTAGGCGAGAGCTATACATGGGCTGGTATGGCACGTCACACGCAAACACTTCCATGTACTCCACATGGTGATACTCCTCTAGAGGCTTCAAGGTGCAGCCCTCGCCGCCGCCGGCCGCCGGCCGCCCGACTCGTGGCACTGTCGCACGCTTGCTGACAGGCCCCCGCCCCTGCAGGGCCCCTCCTCAGCGACCACACAGGCTATGTGACATAGCCGCTCCCACACTCTCAACCAAGTTCCTCTTGACCCCGCACATGCATGGCGGCCGCGACGGCCGCGTCGACCACTGCAGCCGCTAATGCGCTCGCGCTGCCATCGCGGACAACGTCGCCCCGGTGCGCAGCTGCAGGGTGTGTCTCGCGGTTGCCTGGGCGTCGCCTGTACGTTCCTCTGCTCTTCAACCCCGGGCTCTTGCGATGCCCGCAGCACCCAGTGCACAGGGCGCAGCGAGGGCCGCCGGGAACAGCAGGAAGGCCCACAACCCCCGAGGGCATGGTGCCGCCCTGGACAACTGCACGCGCGCCCGCGCCCGCTGCCAAGCTCATGGCGCCGAGCTCCTGCATGGCGCCCTCAGCCTACCCATCGTTCTCATGCACTGCCCATGGCGCCTGCATCCGCCTTGCCGCTGGCGCCCCCAATGGCAGCCACCTGGGAGCCCTCCCCGGCACGCTCAGCGCCTCTGGGCGCATGCGCCGCGCGCTCGTCCCAGCCGCGCGGCGGCGGTGGCGGGCTGGACGCGCGGGGCCTAGACCTGGGCGAGCCGCCGACAGGGCGGGCGCCCCACCGGCTGCCCTCCGGCAGCGCCACGCCGGCCTCGTCCCCCCAGCCCCCACCTGCCGTGCCTTCGGTCAGCAGCACCACCGCACCTGGCAGGCTGCACGGCCGGGGCAGCTCGAGCTCGGTCTCAGCGGGTGCGCCGCCCGCAGGCGATTCCTCATGCACCAAGGAAGATGGCAGGGCCCGCTCTGGGGAGCGCGCGCGCGCGCTCCCCAGCAGGTCCAGCAGCGGGCTGGTGGCGCCGGCGCCCTCCCCCACCGCCCACTCATCCTCGGGGCCTGCAGCGCCCGCAGTGTACCCTGGGCGGCTAAGCGGCGCGCCCGCAAGCCCCAGGTTCAGCACTGATTCACCCGGCCAGTCCGCGGGCGAGCTGCCCCTGCCGGGCCACAGACCGCGGTCGGTCCAGCCTCCGTTATTAGCGCGGGGCTCAGGCGCCTCCTCCCCGCCATGCATGCGCTTGCCGCCACGCTCAGGCGAGCCCACGCGGGCAGCAGCGGGCCAGGGAACCGGCCCTGTTGGCGACAGGCTACGCTCGGGCGCTTCGGGCGCCTGCGCCGGCGGCGGCCCGCCCGACTTCAGCTCCCGCTCAACCGAGCCGGGCCACGCCTCCGGGGCAGCTGCCCACTGTGCCCGCGGCGGCCGCACACAGTCCGTGGGCTTGGGCACAGCCGTCGGAGGCCACTCGCGCGGACCGCCCTGCCCCGCCTCCGAATCAGGCGCTCCCGCGGGCAGCCCCGGCAATGCTGCGGCAGGCCCCCCGGCATGCTTCCCTGCGGGCGCGGCCGCGGGCCGTTCCGGCGTGGGCGGCGCCCACTGCGCAGCCGGCACAGTAGCCCCAGCCGCTTCCGCGATCACCATTTCTGCGGCCAGCAGCGCTTCATGCACGACCGCCGCCGCTGCGGGCTGGCCCGCGCCCAGCAGAGTGGAGTCGGGCGCGTCCGCAAGCGCCGCCGCGGCTGGCCGCGCAGGCGCCGGCCCACTCACAGGTGCTGCAGCCGCCGGCAGCTCTGTGGTTGTCGCCTGCAGGTGCACCGGCAGCCCGCTCGCGTCCGCGGCCATGAGGCCCAGCAGCGGGGTAGCGGGCGCTGGGGCAGCCGCTGGGGGAGCGTCCGCCAGGGCCGCGGCAGCCGGCAGCGCGGCCTCCCTGGCAGCGGCCGGGGGCATCGCAGCCGCTGCACCGGCCTGCAGAGCGGCCGGTGTGGTCGTGGCAGCGGCGGCTGCTGGCGTCGGCGGGGACGGCGGCGGGGCGGGCGGCGGCGCGGCGGCGCGCGGCTTCGGGCGGCGGCCCAGCAGGCGGCCCAGCAGCGAGCGCAGCGTGCGCATGGCACCCCCTGCACGGCGCGCGCCCCAGGGGCTCAACATCGCAGTGCCTCAACGCGCCTGCAGCAGGCGGCCTGTCGCAATGTGGAGCTGCGCTGAATCAGACGCGGCCCATGCCCCGCTGACGAACAGCTCCCCCAGCCCCCCCAAGCATCTGTGCAATGATGGACTTGTAATGCAAAGTGGCAGTCGTTCTTTGGCTGCCTGGACTGAGACATGCAGGCATACCTGCGGGTGTCGGCGCCGGCGCAGTGGGCGCCTCCACGAACGGCAGCCCGAAGCGCGGCGGGCGCGCGCGGCGCGCGTGCATTGGGTGGGAGTCCGCGCGCGTACGGTCCGCCATGCCTGGGGAAGGGGTCAGCGCCACGCGCCGCGCGGCTGCGCGGCGTGCTTGTGCACACGTCTCAGCAGGCTTGCGACATGGGACCTGGGATAAAAATTGCAGCTGAAGGCTGCTAGGCCAGGATCAGGGCCTATCCTGCGTGCAGCTTGCCGGGCCCTCCGCGCGCGCGCAGTGCGCCAGCTGCATGCGGAGTGCATGCGATATTGTGTGCAGACTCTCAGAGCGCATGCAGGCAATTGAGCGGCTGGAAGAAACAAGGCTGCTCGTGGCCACAAGCGAATGCTGCTTACAGAGGACGTGACCGGCCGTGAGTGCAGACAGTTATGGCTTGCATCCCTCAAGTGCCCGTAAAGCGTCCATGCGATTGAAACAAGTAAGGTATTCTGCAGACGTTGGGTGCCTGCAGGACCTTGAGCGCATGGAGAAGCGGGCCGCCGCGCAACCAGGGAAGCCGCCGCGTGCGCGAGCACTGCAGCGTGCGCGGCGCTCGCATACACGCGCACGGCGACGAGGCAAGGGCAGCGACAGCAGCATGACCGGGCTGCTGCGCGCGCCCGGCTGTGGTGCAGCCTCGATCTCCGCTTGCAGCTCGGCGGCCTGCAGCGCGGCCGGGACAACAATCTCCGCCGGCAGCGCGGCGGCGCGCGGCGCGGTCGGGACGATGATTGCGGCTGCGGCGGGCGCTGCGCCGGCGGGCGCCTCCACCTCGGGCGGCATAACCTGTATAGCGCTGTCCCAAGTATTTGCTCCCACCTCCTCATTACTCCAAAGAAGGCAGTGCTCATGGCATGCATGCTGTGGCCACCCATTCAGCAGTGATGGAGCTGCGGCGTGGCTGCTTCGCTCAAGCGCGCAGATGGCGGGGCAACCAGACGAGGTCCCATGAGTACTGCTGCAGGTGAACGAGTCCATGAAGTTCCCGCACCGGCGGCCCGCGCCCCAGCAGCTCCGGCATGTGCTGCGCGCGCCGGCGCTTTCGCACCGCCGCTGCCTCCTCAGCATTCTCGTCGATCCATGTGTACCTTCCGTGAACACAAAGACAATTAGCAGTGCATGGCGCAGGTTGGTGCTGCACGGGCAGCCATGCCTGTTGCGCGTGTCCCGAGGTCCACCGGCAGCGAGGATGAGTCACGCTTGCTGGCGGTGGCACAAAGGATCTCATAAGGGCTGTCCAGGGCTGTCCAGGCAGAAGCGCTGCAGGCCCCGCTGAGCGGACGGACATGTGGTGAAAAGTGAGATCACAATGCGCTGCATGGTACATGCTGCCAGGTGCTGCCAGCCATGCAAGTCCATGGTGTGGGCGCCACCGCTTTGCTGCCTGGGCGGAGCATAGGGATAGGGTAGGGTGGCCTACCGATTTGCTGCCTGGGCGGGCCGTAGGAATAGGGTAGGGTGGCCTACCGATTTGCTGCCTGGGCGGTCGCCTCGCATGCGATGACCAGCGCCGCGACGACCTCCTGCGCGAAGGCCGCCGCAGCGGGCGCGGCCCGAGGATCGTGCAGTGGAGCCGCGATGGGCATGCCCTCCATGCCAGGCCCTGCCTGCGCAGCCACACCGCTCGCTGGCAAGCGCAAGGTGGCCGATTGTACGTTGGGGGCCATCACGCGCCACCATCGAGCGGGTGCGGCAGCCAGTGGCTCGCAGCCACTTGCGGCCACTGCTGCCGAGGCAGCCACCTGCACAGGCAGACTGGAGGCGTGTAGCCGGCATGCCCAGGGCCATGGCCGCCTTTGCATGGTACATGACACCTATTTGCTTGCATGCAGGGCTAATAAACAGAGCAGCTCTGCAGTTGATGTCCGCTGGTAAGCCAGCAAAATACTACACTCGTCTTTGAGACAGCCAATTCATCATCATGACATGCCACTGGAGGAAATATGGCAGGCTACATGGCTCTCCTCCATGCGTAACAACACGCTGCTCACTGACGGGCATGAATATGCATAGTTAAGGACACGAGCTGAGCATAGCCTCTCACCTGGCCGGCTGGCGCAGCAGGCACAAAGGAGGGTGCCTGCGCGGCCAGGAGGCGCGTGTCAGCGGGGCCCCACATGATTGTGTTTGCAGCCCTGACGCATTGAGGTGCGTCGTGCAGCACGAAGCTGAGGTATCAAAGCCTACCAGCTCGAGGACTGTCAAGGCCTCTCATGCTGCTTCCAGCTACCACGCAGGAACTGGTGCTTAGCACAACCCAGTACTATACGTTTGCCTAGAAACATAACGCGTGCTGCCGTGCTGAAAATACATCCGGCCTGACCTCCGTTTCAGAAAAGTCTCTGGCTTTCGCTTTGGAAACAATGTGGGACACCTACACGACTCCGGTGAAAGCTGCGTGGACTGTAGCACTGTACAAGGTTGCCTCCGCCTTAAACGTCTCCTAATCTCTCGAGAGAGGCAATACAGATGTAACTTACCTATTGCTCTGAGAAGCTTGAAACAGCGTCTGTGCTCGAGTGATATCTTCCCAAGGTGGTATGGCCCTTGGTGCGCAAACCTGTGGAACCTACCTCACATCTCAGCGTTGAGGCAGAGGATGGCTAATCTTCTGCTTGCACACAAGCTTAGCAGGCTACAGGCTACATCAAAGGCTAATTCATTTGTCTTTTGGGTGCAAGGAAACCATAGTGGGGTAGGGTAGCCTGCCGCATGTTCCCCTAGTGCATGACATGCAGCACCGCGTGCGGACATGCACCTTTCCAGACGTACAGCTTGTTCTCGAGTATGGCAGCACATGTGCACACACATAAGTGCTGGTAAGCAGAGCGCCTTACAAAGGACGGCGGAAAACGTCTCTAGCTAGCAATTTACAAAACAAACAGATCATGCATGAGCTTCAAGACATGACTAGAGAAGTTATTGGTGCCAGCCAAATACCTGTAGCATGGCTGGCACCGCGGCGAAGAGACCCTGCCGACTGTCCCGCCCACAAGGACATGTTTCCACAGCGTGCGCAGGCACGCCGCACAGTTCACAGTCGTCCGCAAAGCCCACACCGTTTCTCTCAGCCACACATATGTCGTCCACAGTCCGTACACCGAGCTCGCACACGCCCCTCAGAAAACACTTTGCACAAGCTCTCGCGGGCCTGGTCGCACTCAGGCCGCATCTGCAGTATGCCACCTCCAAAATCGAACAGTCCATAAACACATGTGGATGAGCGCCCATGAAAACAGTTTGCGGCTCTGCCGCGCCTGGTGTTCCTCGGCTCGCCTCGGAAAATCGCCGAATTGTCAAAACCGCTTCTGCTCGCATCGACTCGCACGCATCAACTCTCTACCCGATCATGTACAGCCGAGGGCGTCGGCACGCATGCCACGCCCTGAAAATGCTCTCTCTTCACTGCATGCACATCACAAAGCCGTGCACTCTCCCTCACACAAACCAAAAAAGGCGGGCCCCACAGGATCCGGGGCATCGAGCAGCTCGCGTACTGCTGCTGCATCCGCGGCAGCTCTTCATGTACACAGACAAGTACTGGCGCAAAATCTGACCCGTCCAGGCACTGCAGGCTCAGCAGCACAGTGCCGCAGCACAGCAGCGCACTGCACAGGATGCTCGAGCTGTTCCTCAGGCGCCGGGCTCATATCTACGGCACCGTCGTAGCTTTGGACCGCCCACAACGCTCAAGCGGGAGCCGGTTGCGCGTTTGCTGGCTGGGCAACGCCACGCCTTGCCTGGTAGGACACGGCGGGCCCATGCGAGCACGCTACTTTGTGCTAGCGCTGCCCAGCTTGAACTGGTAAGAGTATGCGCCCTGGGGCGCCTCAGCCCCTGCACGCAGCAGACGGTGCCTGCAGCTGGAAAAATAGCGCTTACAGTCATATGTTGCGCTTGTTCGACACAAGGAGCAGACACGGAAGGTTCAAGGAGCATAACACCTGTGCAGCTTGCGGACACTGTGATAAGCAGTTTTGCTGTGAAAGCTTGATCATGCGTATTGATTTCTGAAACTAAAACACCACCTCAAGGACATAGCTTTGACGCGCAAACTGTTGCTTGCCAAGTCAATCTCTATGACACAAGGACACTTTCACTCTTTTCAAAGTGAAGCGCTAGGACACCAGGGCACCTGGAAAGGTTGCTCAACAGTTCAGGCGTTGAGCTCCTGCAGCAGCACGGCGCACCTGTTGCCCAGCTGCGCAGGTCGGCGAAGGGGTTGGTGCCTTGGTGGACGGTGTACAGGCAGCCAAACGCGATGCTGGCAGGAAACACCACCGCCACGATCTTGGAGTGCTTCTCCACGAGGAACTTGCCAACGCTCATCGCGCTGCACGCCTCACACAGCCTGCGGCGCGGCAGCAAGGTGACCCAGCGCCCCTGCAAGGTTGGCAGGGCCGCCTCAAAAACTCAACTGACCCACAGCAGGTGTCTGCGCAAGGACCGCTGACGACCACAAGCTGGGGACAGCCAAGCGGCGTAGCTCAACCTGCGCACACCTGCGCAGAGCGCGTGCTTGGGTGGCGACGGCGGACAGGGGGGCGGCGCGCCGCTGTGAGCAGCTACTGGCTTCACCTACGAGGCGCGGTGTGCCTCAAAGTCAGTGGATTTCTAGCCGTGCGTGAGCATGACAGCACACACCGGTCACAGACGGCACTCTCCAACACAAGCTACAAGCAAGGCCAGCACGGAGCGGAGCCGGCGCTGCACACCACTTATGGCTTGACCCGTTGTAGGCGCAAGCGCAACCGTGCCGCCCTGCCCCTCCCTTGTGCGCGGTCCCAGCCTGCCTTGGATCTTGAAGATATCTGCCGCTCAGGGCCTGCCCAGGGTAGGGATCTGGCGCCACAGCACACTGGGGAACAAGGCTGCAAAAGCCTTGTTCTCACAGCTTTGCACTCGTTTGCTGACTACCTGCGGTTACAATACAACCAAAGCGGTTCGTTCTAGGCGAGCGCGCGTGTTTCAGCGCCGAGTAGGCGCTGATGGACAGCGAGTCCAAGCTGGAGCAGTTTGTGCTGCTTGCCAGGAGTGCGCGCGGGCCGGCGCTGGCCAAGCTCATAGAGAAGGTGACAGCAGAGCCAGGCGTGTTCAGCTTTGGCGAGCTGCTGGACGTGCCGAGCGTGAAGGAGGTGAGGCCTCAGTGCAATCGTGCGTGTCTTGCTTGGACAGCACCCGCTGCAGCATAGCTATCAGCTGCTGCACTTGATCCTATGTTTCCCGTCAAGTGCATCGAGATTTAATGCCCCGACCGCCCGGCAGCTGGAGAGCTCCGACTACACGCAGGCGTACCAGCTGCTGCTTCTCTTTGCATATGGCACCTGGGCAGACTTCAAAGGCGCGCACCTCGATCATGCTTCGCAACGCTTGGCCGCTCTGCTGCCTGTTCCGTCAACACATTGGTATGCTAGTTGCTTTTGTCACTTACCTGGGCTGTGTGTTGTGACAGCCTCGGCGAGCGCGCTACCGGCCCTCTCAGACAGCCAGCGCGTGAAGCTGAAGCAGCTGTCTGTAGTATCCGCGGCGGAGAGCAGCAAGGTGCGCTGCGAGCTGCGTCCTGAGCACGCGCACGCTGTGCAGCCTGCCATATACCTGCGTAAGCTTGTCAGCTGCTGCCTCCTGGGTGAGAGCCATCAACGAGTCTCTGCCGTGTTCACCAGCATTTTTATTAGGTGTGCTGGCGTGGAGCAGGTCATACCGTATGCGGAGCTCATGGCGGCGCTGGACATCGCCAACATACGCGAGCTGGAAGACCTGCTGATCACCGAGTGCTTCTACAGCGGCCTGGTCACGGGCAAGCTGGACCAGGCGCGGCAGTGCCTGCGCGTCGCGGACGCCGCCAGCCGCGACGTGCGCGCCGCAGACGTGGCGCCTGTCCTCGACGGCCTCGCCGCCTGGTGCGGCTGCGCTTGCACATGCATGCATTTTGTGCATGCGCTGCTGTTGCTTCGCCCTCCCTTGCTTTCAGGCGCGCCTCCCAGCCAGGCCCCCCAGCGTGGCTTGGTGCCTACTGCTTGCACCTGCCCGCTGCTCGCCCTGTGCCAGCCGTCCTTTGCCCCGCCGCACTTGTACTGACCCCTGCGCGCTCCACAGTCATGTGGCAACCTACCTATACGGTGCTTTTGCACTCACACGACTTCGTGTGAGCAGGAGCGCGGCGGCCACGGACGTGGCGCGCGAGCTGGAGGAGCGCGCGCGCGCGGCGACCGCGGCCGCGGAGGCCGCTGCGCGCGGCGCGGCCGAGGCCGACGCGCGCGTGGAGGAGGTGAAGAAGGCGCTGCGCGCCGAGGCGGGCGGCCCGGGCGGCAGCCTGGCCGGCGGCGCGATGCAGGCGCGGGGTCCCGCCCGCTCGCCCTTTCCACCGCTTGCTCGCCCTGCCCGGCGTCGAGCTCCAGGGAAGAGGTGAGCACCTCCCGAGCTGCGAGCTGCAAAGAAAAGAGCCAGCCTCGTCACCGGAGGCAGGCAGCCTCGCATGTGATGCGGATGGCGCGGCGCTGATGGCGCCGGAGCGACTGCGACGCTCTTCTTCGCTTGAATGCGCCTCACAACAAGCTTGAGCGACAAGCATGAATGAGCGGTGGGCAGCTGCTCGACAGGGACTGCCCGTGCCCGTCTGTGCCGAGCTGCTTGCTGCAGCTCATCCTGTTGCTGTGGCGCGGCAGGACGCGATGCAGCTGGACGAGACGACCGGCCTGGAGTACATGGAGGAGGACCGCCATGAGCGCGGCGGCGGGCATGACCGCATGGGCCGCCCCAAGCGCCGCCGATGAGCACGTGGCGGCGCCTGTAATAGCTGCCGACCCTGCACATGCAGCAGGGAGCGCGAGCTGCTGAGAGCCTGGGCGCTGCCGCGGAGCTGCCTATGCCCGCTTCGCCTGTGCGTCATGAGGAGGCGGTCAGCAGGATGCCTGGCGGCATGCGTGCCACCGAGCAGCTGTTCAGCAGCGGCAAATCAGCAGCAGTGTACAGAGTGAGTGTTGCTGGAGCAGGATGAACAGGGGCTGCAATAAATCAGAATTATCAGGTCTGAAGTTAAGAAACCCAGGGGTGCATGAGCGCATCCCTTGTCTCAACAGCTGGGAGTAGGGCCAAATGACCTTGGTGTGGAGTAGAGGAATTATCTTACAAGTCGTGCATGCATGCTCACTATGAGCCAGTGATGGCACTGACATTCTTGGTGACCCCATTACGGCATGTAATGGGTCCAATGCCACATTCCTCCTTCCAGCTTTGAGGAGCTGTACAAGCAATGCTTGCCAAGCATCCTTTGCTCAACAAAGACAGCTTTCTTGTGTGTTAAACACAAGCTGAAGTTACACCTTTCCAATATTGTTCCGTGGTGTGTAAGTGAGTCAGTGGACAGTGCGCTGTTAGTGCCAGACAGCGTGCTCGGTGGCAGGACGCCAAGGAGCCTGGCATGGAGCTTATCAACCCCGACCCCGTGCTCCACACGCGCAAAGCTGCACGGAGGCGGCTGGTGTGCCCTGGTGCAGTGCAGTTCAGAGGCAGAGATGGAAGCATCACAGTAGCACTTGTGCTTGAAGGTGGTAACAGGGACAGACACGCTACGCGCTATCACAGGAGCCCTGTGACGCAGCTGACGAGAGCGCGCGTGAGCCGATTGACAGACTGGAAGTGTTTGAGGTGAGCGTTCACTCAGTGATTTACTTGGAGCTGTTACTGTTGCTGAAACTGTGCCGCAATACAGAGGCGCAGTCTATGCCAGCTGACTCTAGAATTGCGTGTGTGGCGGGCTTACAGCACCTGCGGGACGTGACTGACCCTGAGCACCCGTACACGCTGGAGCAGCTTAGTGTGGTGACAGAGGAACTCATAGACGTCAGCGATGCAGATAGCTACGTGCGGTGCGATCTTTCACGTTGTGTGCGCTAGACGCACTCGTGCTGAGCAGAGGCTGCTCTGGGCGGTTGACTCCCTGACTTATTCACTGCAACCGTGAGATACAACACGGTCTAGCAACGCCTTGCGATTGTGGGTGTTGCGCTTGCGCTCCGTCATCAGCTACTTGGTCCTTGTGCTTGCCTGCAAGATAGCCACAGTCCTTGCAACCATTTCTTTAGCCCTTCGCACACTGCTGTGCTAACTGCTGGGCCTGGGTCAGCAGGGTGCAATTTACGCCGACCGTGCAGCACTGCAGCTTGGCCACGCTGATAGGGCTCTGCCTGCGCGTCAAGCT
>JAABUR0100002195.1_pt1 | contig 30970 bp, 27 predicted proteins | sample 5560091 | NCBI WGS metagenome assembly JAABUR01 (sample SAMN10711879, study PRJNA513375) | rock metagenome | isolation source: Antarctica rocks | place: Antarctica: Victoria Land, University Valley sud
GCCGGTGATGACAGGGGGAGAGAGCGACCATGGTGCGGCAACTTCGACGGTTTCTCAACGTGGTGGCGCTGGCGCTCGTGGCGATTGTGGTCTGGAATGAGTGGCGCTCGCGCCAGCGCGCCAGCGCGCCAGCGCAGTCTCACCCGCGGGCGCCGGGCGGCCCGGACGGGTGACGTCCCCATCATCGTCGCCCACCGGTTCTGACGGTGCCGCCAGTCAAGCGACCACCGAGCCAGAAGCATTGGTGCTGCCATCCCCATTGGGCACGCCGATCGCCGAGGAAGCGGATGATGATTCGCTCCCGGCGGTGGGTCGAGCATCAGCGGTCGAGACGCCCACCGCGACGACCGACAGCGGCTCAAGCGCCCGTGCCGAGAGCGGCGCGTCAGTCAGTGGCTCGACCGCGCCGGCGACTGAAGGCGGCGCACCGGTGAGCAGCTCGACCGCGGTGACCGCCGAGGGCGGCTCGGTCGCACCAGGGGGGAGATCATCGGTTCAACCGCCGGCTACTACGGGCGATAGTGGGGCACTCGCCAATGCCCTTCCCGGCGACGGGACAACCGATTGCCCGGAAAGCCACCCAATCAAGGGCAATGCCAGTTCGATGATCTATCACGAACCGGGACGAGCCTCGTACGCGCGAACGATCCCCGAGTATTGCTTTGCCACCGCGGAGGATGCCGAGGCCGCGGGCTACCGGCCGCCACAGCGCTGATCTCCATGCATCCCGCCCCACGACGCGTCGTCAATGGGCGGCAGGCCGTTCCGGTCAACGTTCCGCTGACCGACCAGCGTGGCGACACCAAGGACGATTCGCGACGGGTGGGAAAGGGTCGACTGTGACGACGAGCCGCGGGCTGGTGCTGCACGCATTCAACGAACCACTGACGATCGAGGAGGCCCTCGTCCCGGAGCCAGAAGCCGGAGCGATCGTGGCCGCGGTCACCTATGCGGGGGTCTGCGGCACCGATGTCCACCTGTCCCATGGGAACCTGCCGATCCCGACACCGCTGATCCTTGGGCATGAGGCGGTGGGTCAGGTCTGGAAGCTTGGTTCCGGCGTCGAGACCGATTTCCTCGGCACTCCGCTCAAGATCGGCGATCCGATTGTCTGGGCCTCGAACATCCCGTGCGGCCAGTGCTACTGGTGTGTGGTCGAGCAGGAGCGGACGCTCTGTGCCGACCGCAAGGTCTACGGCGTCAACCAGCCGTTCGACGCCTGGCCCCACCTGTCAGGGGGCTGGGCGGACTACGTCTATCTCCAGCCTGGCTCGGCGATTTTCAAGCTGCCGGATGGCATCACCCCGGAGGCCGCGATCGCGCTGGGGTGCGCCGGACCGACCGCGGTCCATGGAGTGCTCGACATCACCAGGATCGGCGTTGGGGAGACGGTGGTCGTCCAGGGAAGCGGACCGGTCGGCATGGCGGCGGCGATGTACGCCCATCTCGCCGGTGCGGCCAAAGTGATCGTCGTCGGTGGGCCGGGGAACCGGCTGGCCCTGGCCAAAGCAATCGGGGTCGGCGATGTGCATATCGATCTGTTCGAGGTCGCCGAGCCAGCCGAGCGCATCGCGCGGGTGCTCGTCGAGACGCCAGGTGGCCGCGGTGCCGATGTGGTGCTGGAATGCGCCGGGGTGCCATCGGCGGTGCCGGAAGGGTTTGAGATGGCGCGCCGCGGCGCCAGGTATCTCGTCATGGGACAGTACACCGACCGCGGTCCGACAATGATGAATCCCCACGTCATCACCCGCAAGCAGCTCACGATCCACGGGTCCTGGGCCTTCGCGGAAGCGCACTATGCCGGCTATGTCCAATCGCTGCCGCACCTTGCGGCGAGGTTCGACCTGGCCCGGATGATCTCCCCCTATCCGCTGACGGAGGCAAACCGGGCGCTGGGCGACGTCGAGACAGGGCGAGTGATGAAGGCGGTCCTGGTGCCGGGGACCGGCGCAACCAGCCCATCATGAGCACGCTGTCCCCCCACAATCACCAGGACGGCCCGTCGGGCGCCATCGGACGCCGCACCAGTGGGCACATCCGCGCGGTCCTGTCAGCTCCCTCTGAGTCGCGGCCCGATGACTGATCTGGCATCGATGCTCACGATTCGACCACTCGCGGAGTCGGCTGTGCTGGTCGAGATCGGGGAGTCGATCGATCCGGAGGTTACCGCTCGGGTGATGGCCCTGACCGCGGCGCTCGACGACGCGGCGGTGCCGGGTATCATCGACCTCGTTCCGTCCTACACTACGCTGCTCATCTCCTTCGACCCGCTGCTCGTCGATCCGGACGAGCTTTCGGTCACCATTCGCCTTCTGGCGACATCGCCGTCCGTGGACCTCACGGTGCCGCCTCGCGTGGTCGAGATCCCGGCTCGCTATAGCGGTTCCGGCGGACCAGACCTGGAAGATGTCGCGGCCCATACGGGGCTGAGCGTCGCCGAGGTGATCGCCCGGCATACCGGGGCCGACTATGTGGTGGCCTGCATGGGGTTCGCCCCGGGGTTCGCCTTTCTGGCAGGGTTGCCACCGGAGCTCGCCACCCCCCGGATCAGCAATCCCCGGACCCGCATTCCGCCCGGCACGGTTGGCATTGGCGGTGCCCAGACAGGTGTCTACCCGCTCGCCACACCCGGCGGCTGGCGCTTGATCGCCCACACTCCGCGCCGCCTGTTCGATCTCAACCGCGACCAGCCGTTTCTGCTCCGGCCGGGCGACCACGTGCGGTTCCGAGCGATCGACGAGGAGGAATACAGGGCGATCGAGGAGGAAGAGCAGAGCCAGTCTGGCGGCGGGACCAGGGACCGTTCAACGACATGATGCGCTCACCCGAAGGCAGGAGTGGCGGAAGGACGACCAACGCATGACCACCGCGCGTTCGATCACCCTGGTCGAGGCGGGGGTCTTGACGACAGTGCAGGACCTGGGGCGACCGGGACTGATGCGCTTCGGCGTTTCACCCGGTGGGGCGATCGACCGCCGCGCCCTGATCCTCGGCAACAGGCTGGCCGGCAATGCCCCGGAAACCGCCGCCCTGGAAGTGACCTTGATCGGGCCGCGACTCCGCTTTTCGGGACCGACCATCATCGCGATCACCGGCGCCGACCTCGGTGCCACCGTCGCCGGTGAGGCCGTACCGCGATGGGCACCGGTCGCCCTCGACGGGGGCGACGAGCTCGTCTTCATCCCCAGGAGCGAGGCGATCGGTGCCCGTGCCTATGTCTGCATCGCTGGTGGCATCGCCGTCGAGCCGGTGATGGGTAGCCGCGCCACGGATCTCTTCGGCGGATTCGGTGGCTGGGAGGGTCGGGCGCTGCGACCGGGCGACACGTTGCCGCTTGGCGAACCCGCCCTGACGCGCGATGCCGTGTTGCGTCGCCACCTCGCGGTGCCCCTGCCAGTATCCGATCCCTCCTCGCCATCACGGGTGGTACTCGGTCCCCAGGGGGACCGATTCACCGATGAGGGCATCGCGACGCTGCTCGGCGGCACCTTTGCCGTCTCGCCCGTCTCCGACCGGATGGGGATGCGTCTGACCGGAGCGACGATCAGCCATGCCAGCGGTGCCGACCTGATCTCGGAGGGGATCGCGCACGGTGCGATCCAGGTTCCGGGCGATGGCCACCCGATCGTGCTCCTCGCCGCCCGGCAGACCGTGGGTGGGTATCCCAAGATCGCGACGGTGATCGGCGCCGATCTCGATGCCCTGGGCCAGCGGCGACCGGGCGATCCGGTTTGCTTCGTCGCCATCGAGCCAGCCGAGGCACGCGCAGAAACACTCGCCTATGGTGGCACCCTTGGCGCTGATGCCGTCGTCGAGCGGACCGGGCCCGGCGTGTGGCACGGCGTCACCGGGAGGGATCGAGGAGCAATGGTGAGCAACGCCTGGGATGCCTGGAGCGCGGACGCGGTCGCCCGCCTGGTGATGACGGTCCGGGACGCCGGTGTGAGCAGTCTGCGGCTTGAGGTAGATGACCGTGGAGCTACGTTCAAGCTCGAGCTGAGCCGCGATGATCTTCCGAGCCGGGTCCCGCCGGCCTCGGGCGATGCCGTCCGTCGGGAGCAACCAGGCAAAGCCCCATCGGATCTGGTTACCGCGCCACTGCTCGGCGTCTTTTATCGCCGCCCGGCGCCAGACCAGCCACCGTTCGCCGAGGTCGGTCAGACAGTCACGTCGGGGCAGACGATCGGTGTGCTTGAGGTGATGAAGACGTATCACGAGGTCGTGACCCCGCATGATGGCGTGCTGAAGGCCTTCCTGATCGAGGACGGCGTCTTCGTTGAGTTCGGGCAACCGCTTGCCCGCGTCGCACCAGCCTAGCGGTCATCTCCTTCAGCCATATGTGGTAGGTGGTACATTCAGCAGATGGAAAAGACAACCCTCTACTTGCCAGCTGATCTTCACCGCTCGTACCGGGACCTCGCCCGCCGTCTCGGGCGGAGTCAGGCTGCCCTGATGCGGGAAGCGCTAGTCCAATACGCGGGTGACCGGCAATCGCCCCCGCTCCGGTCATTGGGGATCGTTGATCGCTTTGACGTTCCCGCCGCCGACATCGACGATTGGCTCCATGCCAACTGGCATCCAGACGAGGATGAGCGAGCGGAGTCAGGCGCGACTGGGTGATCACCCTCGATACATCGGCGGTCATCGCCATGTTCGCTCGACGCGATCCCGATCATCGCCGTGTCAGTGCCGCCCTGCGGTCGGAGCGATCCCCCTACCTCCTGCCGGCAGCCACGCTGGGCGAGGTGGCGCACTTCGTCGAGAGCAGCCGGCATCGTGGTGCGCTCGACGCGCTGCTGGCGGATCTCGAGCAAGGATCGATCAGCCTGGACTGCGGTGAAGAGGATCTGCCCCGCGTCCGCGAGCTTGTCGGGCGCTATGCTGATCTTCCCCTGGGTCTTGTCGACGCCGCGGTGATTGCCTGCGCCGAGCGAAACGGTGGTCGGGTCCTGACGCTTGACCTCCGCCATTTCGGGGTGGGGGCTCGGGAAGGCGCTCTTACGGTTCTGCCGTAAGTTCCTCTTCGATCGATGTCGTCCCGGTCGTCCCCGTGCCCGCTGGCAAATCGGCCAGAGGAAGACGCGCGGCGTAGAGTTGCTGAAGACCGGAGCGAGCGTCGTTCCACACGGGAACGACCGCCTCCCCGCTGAGTGTCAGCCCCTGGTAATCGCCAAAGAAGCGATGCCGTCCGGTATCGAGGGGCGCCGCGTTGGCGGGGTCGAAGTGTTGTGTACTCGCCTGGACGGCAGGACCGAACTGCTGACCTCCGTCACCAGAGCGGGCGATCATCACGTCGGCGAGCCGGTTCTCGGCATCTGCCCGGCGGTCGAACCAGGAAACAACGACGACGCCGTCGGCCGCGGCGATCAGCGCCGGTTGAAACTGATCGTTGGCCGCCACGTCGTTGACCCGAACGGGCTCGCTAAAGGTGACTCCGTCGTCGGTCGATCGGGTCAGCCAGATATCTGACGTCCCGTCGCGCGGGTCGCTCCAGGCGACGAAACGATCGCCCGTATCGGGGGCGACCGCCAACGCCGGAAGCGTCACCGCCCGGATCCCCCCGCTCAGCGTCTCTGGCATGGCCGGAACCCGCGCGATTGGCCTCGGCGGGTCGAACTGCTCGCCGCCATCACGCGAGACGAGAAGCACGAATCGAACGGTGTTGACGGAGAAGAAGCCGTAGGTCGGCGCCACGGCGGAGAGATCACCGGTGGGTCCCACCGCGACCTGTGTCCCGGCGCACGCCCGGATCAGAAACCGGGCAGGGGTAAAGGGTGCTCGTCCGTCCCGGGAGCGACTGATGAAGGTGGTGCAGCCGCGGACCCAGACGACGTAGACCGCCCCCCGGTGCGGGCCATTCGAACGGTCGACCGCGATCCAGGCTTTGTCGTCCCCGGTTGCGCGGTCGACCGTGAGCGGTGCCCCAAAGGTGTCCCCACCGTCGTCGGACCGGTAGACGAAGACACCCCATGGCTCCTTGGCATTGGTCTCCAGGCGGGGCGCGGCGATCACGCTGATGAAGACGGCGCCATCGCGACCGAACGCGACGACAGGGTCGCTGACCAGATCAAACGAGGTCAACCCAGGCAACACGCCATGCTCGATCCAGCTCCGCCCACCGTCCCCTGACGTGAAGGTCCCGACGCGAAAGCGATAGCCCGCGTTGTCGGTGAAGATCTTGGACGCCGCGACGAGACGGTCGGGGCGGTCGGGATCGGCGGCGACAAATGGCTCGTTGTAGGCCGAGTAGTCGCCATCGCTGACCCGCGCGTTCGTGGGTCCCGGCGGCCGGTTCTCCCGCACGACGGCGACCTCGTCGACCAGGAATCGCGTGGTGTCGGCGGCGCTGCTCGTGCGCGCGGCAAAGACGATCGAGAGGGTTCGGTCGGCCCGCACGGCGTGCTGCGCCGCGGCGGTGACATCGATCCGTTCCCAGACAGCATCGTGCTCCGCCGCTTCCTCGCAGATTCGCCCCACGCTTGCGGGCGGCTCGGTCCCAACCACCACCTGAAGGAGCAGATCGTCCTCGCAACCATTGCCCACGGGCTTCGATGTCTCGATCCGGAGGTGGAAGTCGACGAGCACCGACCCGTCACCGATGGTGCCAGGCGGAAGCGAGAGCGCCTGGCTGAGCTGGTCCTGGCAGGCGGGAGCACCACAGAGGACCGCCTCGACCGTTTGGCGCTCGGCGTCGCGCCGTCGGAACTCCCCGGCTCCGCGAGTCGTGAAACGCCACGGCGGGTCGGACCATGGTCCGGCGATGGCCGATTCGAACCCGCCGTCACGGACCAGTCCCGTATCGACACTCGTGACCGTTGGCGAGTCCTGGGCGCGGGCGGAATCGGTCGGTCCCGTGAGCGACGCAAGGAGCAGGAGCAGCAGACCAGGGCAGGTCAGGCGGGTCAGGATACGAGGGTTGGAATCCGGCGCGCCGCTCATCCAGGGAGGGGCAGACCGGCCCAGAGGTCGTCCTCATCGGGCAGCGGCAAAGCGGGATCGGGCGGGGGTGTCAGGCGCACGAAGGAGTCGGTGGCGAGCCAGCCCCTGATCATCGATTCCGGCACTGTCATGAACGGATGACCCGGTCCATACTGCGTCCGATGGGCACGCAGTGCCGCCCAACGCTGATCCCAATAGGCATCGACCGGCACGGCCGTGGTGACTCGCTCATCGGGGGTCCCGAGCTCTTCTGACCGGAGCGTCTGGACCGCGCCGAAGTCGATCGGCGGCAGACCCTGCCGCAGCAAGCCGGCATTGACCTCGGCCAGCCGGGTCCGCGGATAAGCGGTGACATAGAGCTTGTCCGGTCGGTGCGGTGTCCTGCGATCCTCACGGTCCCCGTCGCCGGGGTCGGCGGCGATTTGAACCGCGGTCAGCGCCGCCCGGTGGATCGCCATGTGATCGGGGTGACCGTAGCCCCCATTCGCGTCGAAGGTGAGCACGACGCGAGGCCGCAGACGGCGCAGCACCTCGACGATCTCTCCCAGCAACCGATCGGGGTCATCCTCGCCAAGCCGACCGTCGGGATGATCGAGCAGGATCGGATCGGCGAACCCAAGCAGCCGGCACGCCTCGCGCAGCTCCTCCGAGCGAACCGCCGCCAGCGTCTCGGGGGTCGCCAGGGCTGGGTCCGCGATCTCGCCTCCGCCACCACGGGTCGCCGAGAGGACATGCACCGAGATACCCCGGGCCGCACACCCCGCCAGCGCACCCGCGGTCCCAAACTGCTCATCGTCGGGGTGAGCGAAGATCGCCAACAGCGCGGGAGCACGACCCTGTCCACCATCGATTGATTCGTGATCCATCCCTGCAGTATCCCGACCAGGCGCTCCGCTGACAAGGGAAGGAGACTCGTCGCGCGACCATCACGGTCGCGCTTGACCGCCAAAAGCGCCAGTCACCCGAAGCGTCCAGATCGATTTTGGGGCGTGGTACACTCTGCGACAGCCTCGCGTGACTGCTGCCGTGGTGACTGGTTCCTGACCGGTCACGGCGCGTCCCCGGCGCCATAGCCAAGCGGTAAGGCACGGGTCTGCAAAACCCTGATCGGCGGTTCGAATCCGCCTGGCGCCTCCACCATCCGCGGCACCCCTCATCGGTGCCGTGTCGCGTTTCTCTCGCTTCTGATGGGAGCACCTCCCGGTGACCGACCCCACGGTGGACCAGCCACCCCTCGTGCCGCTCACCGTTCTCGGCGAGCGGCGGGGATTCGATGGCGCGCACCTCCACCTGCGCGTGGACCACGTCCGCTTGCCGTCAGGCCGGGAAACGACCCGCGAGGTGCTGGAGCATCCCGGAGCGGTCGCCGTGCTGCCGATCACGGACGATGGCCGGGTTCTCTTGATTCGCCAATACCACCACCCGATCGGCGAGGCGCTGCTCGGCATCCCCGCGGGGACCGCCGAGCCGGGTGAATCGCCGATTGAGACCGCGCGCCGCGAGCTGGTCGAGGAGACAGGTTTTGCGGCGACCCATCTGGTCGAGTTGACCTCGTTTTTCACCAGCCCCGGCTATACCACCGAGCGGATGACGCTCTTCCGGGCGGATGGCTGTCGCCCGACCGGCGGAGGCCCCGAGGCGGACGAGTTGATCCAGCTCGTGCCAAAGGCGCTCAGCGAGATCCCGGCGCTGTTGCAACCCGGTCCGGAGCAGATCCGCGAAGCCAAAACACTGATCGCCCTGCTCTGGCTCCTCGCAAACGGCCGCTAGACGCACCGCACGAGGCCACAACCGGGTGCCCAACGCCCCTATGACAGTTCCAGACGGGCGATATCGGTCCGGTACTGGCGACCGGGAAAGGTGATGGCCCCGACCCCGGCGTAGACGCGCTCGCGAGCAGCGGCCAGGGTGGCGCCGCGTCCGACGACCGTCAGCACACGACCTCCGGCGGTGACGAGCGCGCCCGAGGCGTCGCGGCGGGTCCCGGCGTGAAAGATCAGCAGGTCGTCCGGCACGGCATCCAGTCCATGCAGCGGGGCGTTCGCCCTCGCCGGGCCAGGGTAGCCACCGGCAGCGAGGACGACCCCCACCGCCGCCTCGACCGGTGGGGGAGGCGGCGTCACCGTGGCCAGGGTGCCGTCCGCGACCGCCGCCAGCAGCTCGACGAGGTCGCCATCGAGCACGGGGAGGATCACCTGGGCTTCCGGATCGCCGAAGCGGGCATTGAACTCAAGGGTCCTAGGGCCATCGGCGGTCAACATCAACCCGGCATACAGCACGCCCCGCAGCGGTGCATCTCGCTCGGCCAGAGCGCGCACAGTCGGCTCCAGCACCTCGATGCGAATCCGATCGAGGAGCGCCACATCGACCATCGGGACCGGGGTATAGGCACCCATCCCCCCGGTGTTGGGACCTCGGTCGCCATCGGCGGCCCGCTTGTAATCGCAGGCGGGCGACAGCGGCAGCACCGTCGTCCCGTCGGTCAGGGCGATCACCGAGACCTCCCGCCCCACCAGGCACTCCTCGATCAGCACCGTGCGACCCGCCGCCCCAAGCGTCCCATCCTCGAGGAAGGATGTCAGTGCCAGTCGCGCCTCGTCCCGGGTGGTCGCCACGAGGACCCCTTTCCCCGCGGCCAGCCCATCCGCCTTGATCACCACCGGCAGGTCGAAGTCGGTCAGGGCCATCAGCGCCGTGGCGAGGTCGGTGACGATGGCGGCGCGCGCGGTCGGCACGCCCGCTTCGGCCATGACGGTCTTGGACCAGGCCTTGCTGCTCTCAATCCGGGCGGCGGCCTGACTCGCCCCACAGACCCGGAGCCCGGCGGCCACAAGCCGGTCCGCGAGCCCCAGGGCGAGCGGCGTTTCCGGGCCGACCACGACGAGATCGATCCGGAGCTGTCCCGCGGCGGCAACGAGACCCTCGATATCGGTCGCCGCCACTGGCACTGTCTCGGCGATCTTCGCGATTCCGGGGTTCCCGGGGGCGGCGAAGAGCGCGGCGACACGCCGGCTGCGCGCCAGCTTCCAGACCAGCGCGTGCTCGCGCGCTCCGCCGCCGACGACCAGAATGCGCTCCGCCACCCCTCGTCCCCTCTCGCCCCGACATCGGACCTTCGACACGGATGATACGCGCCGGACATGCCATCACTGAGCGATGATGTCCCCGGTGCTCGATACCCCCACGCCGGCGTCCCTCATCGCGTGGTCTGGCGGCTATACTCTCGCGGTGCGATTCGATGATGACCAAGGAGCGATTTCTCGTGACCGATCTTCAACCAAACGATACCCGGGTCTTTCTGTTTCACAGCGCCGATGCCAGCAGCGATCCGAGCGGGGCGATGGACGCCGTCAACCAGTGGCTGAGCAAGGATCGCTCAACAGGCCAGTATTCCCGCCTGCGCGTTAAAGAGATCAGCCTGACAAGTGATGGTCGCGGTGGTATTTACACCATGGTTGTCTGCAGCCTCGGGCGCGCCGGCCAGACCATTACGGCACAGCCACTCTCCGACGACGACTCCCAGACACGCACGGCCTAGCGTCAGCAGCTCCGGTGACCGATCGCCTCCTGAGTCTGACCGGCGCCCCGGCCCGGCATCGCGAAACGACCCAGCCGCGAGTCGTCCTCCTGATGAGCCCGGCAACCTACCGCGCGGGCGCGTTCCTCCTGGCGGCGGAGCGACTTGGGCTGGAGGTGCTGCAAGCGATCGATCTCCCGCCGTCGCTCACCTCCTACTGGAATGTGCCGCTCGGGTTCGATTTTACGCATCCGGAGGCGGCGGCGACGCAGCTGGTCGAGGCGCTCGGCGATCGACCGCCAGCGGCGGTCCTGGCGGTCGATGACAGCGCGACCCTGGTGGCGTCGCTTGCCAGCGCGCAGCTCGACCTGCCCAGTAACGACCCGGCGGCAGCACTCGCCGCCCGCGATAAGTTCGTGATGCGAGAGCGTTTGGCGGCCGGCGGCATTCCGGTTCCCGGCTATCACCGCTATCCGCTGGATGCCGATCCCGCCGCGATCGCGGCGGAGACTTGCTTTCCCTGTGTGATCAAGCCGCTGCGACTCTCTGGGAGCCGGGGCGTGATTCGCGCCGATACCCCCGCGGACTTCATCATCGCCTGGGAGCGGACACGGCGGCTGCTGCTGGGCGAAGGCTATGACCCGGCAGGCGACGACGGCTTTCTCCTCGTTGAGCGCTACCTGCCAGGGGTCGAAGTGGCGCTCGAAGGGCTGCTGAGCGGGGGCGCGCTGCGGGTGCTGGCTCTCTTCGACAAGCCTGACCCGCTCGACGGCCCCTTCTTCGAAGAGACGATCTACATCACCCCGTCGCGGCTGCCGCCTGATGTCCAGCAGGCAATCGTCGCGCGTACCGCCCATTCGGCGGCGGCGCTTGGCCTGCGCGAGGGACCAGTCCACGCGGAGCTGCGGATCAACGACGACGGTATCTGGCTGATCGAGATGGCCGGTCGCTCGATTGGAGGGCTCTGCTCGAGCGTCCTGGAGTTCGGCGTCGGGGTCAGCCTGGAAGAGCTGATCCTGCGTCACGCCGTCGGGCTGCCGCTGCCATCCATGGATGAGGAAGCGACGGGCGCGGGGGTGATGATGATCCCGATCCCCCGCGCCGGGATGCTGCGCGGCGTGGACGGGGTCGATACCGCATCGGCGGTGCCGGGCGTGACCGGTGTCGAGATCACGGCCAAGCTCAACCACCCGCTCGTCCCCCTTCCCGAGGGCGCCAGCTACCTTGGCTTTATCTTCGCCCGCGGCCAATCCCCAGCCGCCGCCGAGACGGCGCTGCGCCAGGCGCATGCGCGGCTTCACTTCCGGATCGAGCCAACGATCCCTCTCATGGCCCGGTAGAACGGTCAACACCGGTCGCATTGCCCGCGGTGGTGCTGTCGCTGCCTGTTCCGGGTAAGGGCATGCGGCCGGCTCATGACACAGCGACCACCCCGGTAGGGGCGCATGGCATGCGCCCTTGTGTCCCAACCGGGCCGTTCCATGCATCACGACCCCAACGCGGCCCGACGTCCAATGGGCACGCGGCGTTCTAACACAGGGCGCTGCTTGCTGCGCCCCGACCACCGCAGCGATCGATTTGCCCGGTTAGCCGTGGTGGCGTCGCAGTCGGGGACGAGAGCCTACGACGTGCACCTTCGTGACCAGGGTCCGATGGCAGGAACGCACGCGGCCCAGATCGTCCCGTGATAAGGGCACATGGCATGCGCCCTGGCGCAGGGTGGCGGTGTGGGCGCTGGATGGCGCCCGGTGGAGAGGTTGGGTGGCGTCGCGTGATCAGTCATGGGGCGGGTGCGGTCGCCCACATGGGCGCATGCCATCCGCCCCGACCAACGCGGCGGACAATGGGGACGATTGACCATGGTGGATCGGAACCCGGGACGATGGCGATGTTTCCAGATGAACCGATCCCGGTGAACATGGGCTCACTGCCGGCGACATGGCCAGCAGCAAGGGGGGCTACTTCTTGCGCGCTGGCGCGCCGCCACCCTTGGCCGAGTCAGCCCCGGCCCCGGCGGGCACCCACCCTTCCGGCATCTGCGCGCCCTCGCCGAAGAAGAACTCCTCCATCTGCTCGCGGAGGATGCGCCGCGTGTCGGGGTCAGCGGGGTTCAAGCCGTAGTGGTTGATCAGAATCGTCATATGCGGCTGCCACAATTCGTAGCCCAGCGCCGAGACGTGATCGAAGATGCGCTGGCCCAGGTCCCCCGGAAAGGGTGGACGCTCCAGGCCAGGAAGCTCGCGACCGAGCTTGACGCATTGAACTAACCGTGCCATGGCGGGCCTCCGCGAAGATAAACAGGAGCGATTGAGTGGTGGGTCGTATGAGACGATGCACGTGCGCATTGCGACGAAACGGTAGAGGACGGCGCGGTCAGTGTCAAACCGACGAGGTGATAGCGCCGCGAAGCCGGGGATGATAGCCGGGGCGAGCGGGCGTCCCCGCGTCCTTTTCATCGGGATGTCCTGCGCTGGCTCGGAACCGCCGTTGCGGGCGTTGATGGCGGCGGATGTCGACCTCCGAGCGGTCGTCGTGCCGCGAGGACATGCCGCGTCGCCGATTGGCGACCTGGTCCGCGCCGCGGGCGTGCCAATCCTGGAAGTGGCTGAGGCGCGGCGAGCGGCAACCGTCGCGGCGATCGCGGCGCACCGTCCCGACATCATCGCGGTCGCCTGCTTTCCGTGGCGCCTATCACCGGCATTGCTGGCGGTGCCAACCTTCGGGGCCGTCAACGTCCATCCCTCGCTGCTCCCGGCGGGACGCGGCCCAGAGCCACTTTTCTGGACGTTTCGGCGGGGTGAGCGACGAACCGGGGTGACGCTCCACCTCCTTGACGATGGCTTCGACACCGGCCCGGTCGTCGCGCAAGAAGCGATCGATCTGCCCGACGACATCCGCCTGCCCGAGCTCGAAGCACAACTGATGGAGCAGGGCGGCGCGTTGCTGGTCGAGGTGATTCATCGACTCCACCGAGGTGAGCTGCACCCAGTTCCTCAAGATGATGCCCAGGCGACGGACGCCCCCACGCCATCCACCGCCGACTTCGCGGTGCCGACGAACCTTCCGGCGCGCTGGGCCTATCGATTCGTCCGGGGGGTGGCGCCGCGCGGCGGTTCGCTGGAGCTGCTGGTGCTCGCGACCGGGGAGCGCTACCCGCTCGCCAACGCGCTCGGCTATGACGCCAGCGACACCCAGTCGGAACCGGTTCGCAACGAAGGGAACGGCGTCCTGCGGGTCCGTTTTCAGCCGGGGACAGCGCGATTGCTCGTGCGGGATGAGTGATCCGCGATGACTGAATGCCAGCGGGGGAGGAGGCAGCAACTGATGCTGTGGGACCGTTCTCGACGCCGATCGGGACCATGGGGACCCGTCCGGCTGATGCGGACGGGGAACGAATGATGGGAACGACGCCCGGCCAGGACGATGGTGGCGACCTCGTCTGAGATCAGCTTCTCCGTCTTTTCACGCCCCGGTTGGGCCACTTTCGCCTGGAATCCGGGCACCATGGCAATCTCTGGCTCGACCTCGACGGGTTGTTCGCCCGCCCGGCGCGGCTGCGGCGCCTGATCGAGTCGTTGGCCGAGCGTCTGACGGCGCGCCACCGGTCGATCGACGCCATCTGCGGCCCTCTCACAGGAGGCGCCTTCGTCGCTCAGATGGTCGCGGCCAGGCTCGATCTCGCGTTCTTCTCCACGGAGCGCATCGTCTCGGCGGGTTGTGGCAACCCGGACCCGGTTGCATACCGCCTGCCCAGTGCCCGTCAGTTAGCTGTCGATGGTCAGGCAATCGCGGTCGTCGATGATGCGATCAATGCCGGTTCGGCGATCAGAGGAACCCTGTCCGAGCTGCGATCGCATGGGGGGGGAACCGGTCGTGATCGGCGCTTTGCTGGTCCTGGGACGCGCCGGTACTGACCTCGCCGTCGACCAGCGGCTCCCTATCGAGAGTCTGGCACACCTACCGGCCGGGTTATGGGCTCCAGAGGACTGTCCGCTCTGCGCTTGCGGGCGACCACTTGACACCCATGTCTGAGCCTGACGGCGAGGGGACGTGGTCGGCGGTCGGTTCGCTCGCCAGGACCAGCGTGGGTCGTGTCAGCCACCCAGTCGAACGGGATAGGGTCGGAGTGCTCATCAACCATGGTCAGAGCGCCGGTCCAGCGCAGGCTTGCTCCAAAGCGCGCAGCGGGGCCTCCCGGCCGACCGCGGCGATCACGTCGCCGCGCTGGAGGACGAGATCACCTGGTGGCGGGGCGAGCATGCGATCCTCCCGTTGCACGGCGAGCAGCGTAACGCCCTCGGCGAACCGCTGCCGGGCGTCGGCCAGCGGGACCCCGACCAGCGGCGCCCCCGCCTCAACGCGCACATCCTCGACGAGCAAGTCCCCTTCGGCGCCGCGAAAGAGTGTCTCGACAAAATCGACGGTCGAGGGTCGCAGCGCCAGGCGAGCCATCTGCAGCCCGGCCATCGCGTAGGGGGAGACGACCTGGGTCGCGCCCGCCCGCCGCAGCTTGGGGACCGCGTCATCATGGTTGGCACGGGCGACAATGGGGAGATCGGGACAGAGCGCCCGGGCCGAGAGGGTGACGAAGATGTTGTCGGCGTCGCTGTCGACGGCCGTGATCAGGCCGCGCGCCCGGTCGATCCCGCCACGACGCAGCACGTCATCCTCGGTCGCATTGCCAAAGACGACGAGATGGCCCGCGTTCGCCGCCCGTTCCAGCGACGATTCCAGGACATCGAGCACGACGATCGTTTGCCGGTCGCGTTGGAGCTCCTCGGCGATCTGACGACCGACGCGGCCATAGCCGCAGACGATGTAGTGGTCGGTCAGGCGTTCCATCCGCCGCTCCATCCGTCGTCGTTCCCAGTGCCGGGAAAGATTCGCATCGACCGCCATCCCGACGATCACACTCAGAGCGTATGAGATGCCGCCGAACCCGACGAGGATCAACCCACTGGTGAACCAGCGCCCCGCGGCGGAGAGCGGATGAACCTCTCCATACCCGACCGTCGTGATCGAGATGACGACCATGAAGAGGGCGTCGCCAACGGACCACCCTTCGATCAGGAGGTAGCCGATCGTCCCCGCGACAACCGTCAGCGTCAGCACCGCCAGTGGTCCGAGCAAGCGTCGTGCGGGCCGCCACCGTCGGTTCATCGTCGCTCGCCGCCCCGATCATCCCGGGTTTCCATCACACCGCGCCGATCGGCGGAACACCCGGCTCACCAGCCGTCATCAGCGAGCCGGCAGCGCAGGATAGCACGGGGCACCGCCGCTTCTGGTGGATGTCCCGACGCCGATCACCGCGTCACGTTGTGTAGCTGGGCGACAGGGAGCTGCCCCGCCGGGAGAAACGTGCGGCCGCGAACCGCCTCCCCAGTCGCCCCCCGCCCTGAGCGAAGCGTGGCGTACCGATCGCGATGGGTTCTGCCTGCTGGCGCCGCCGCGGAGCCGAGGTGGGGTGCTCCTGCCGGGGATGCCGCTGCCCATCGGCCGATGCCCGGCGCCGGGGGCCATGATTGCCAGGCCAGCAACGGGGAATCATCAATGGTGGGACGCGAGCAGAGATGCCGGGGAGGGGGATGGGAACGATCCGTGTCGCCGCGGCGGTCCGTCGCGGTCACACCGCGCGACATGCGCCAGAACCGTCCGCCACAAGGCGCGTCCTACGTGCCGCCTCGGAAGGTGTCGGTCCAACGGAGCAGGCGGCGTTCCAGGAGGTGAAGCAGGCTGTCGGAGAGCTTGCCGAGCAGGGCGAGCAGCAGGATGCAGAGCAGGATGATATCGACGCGACCCGTGTTCTGCGCGTCGATTAGCAGAAAGCCGAGGCCGGTGAAGGCCCCGAGCAGCTCCGCCGCGACCAGGAAGAGCCACCCCTGGGCCAGACCAAGACGCAGGCCGGTCAGGAGCGACGGCAATGCCGCCGGCAGCATCACCTCGCGCGCCAGGTGGACCCCGTCCAACCCGTAGGCGCGTCCCACCTCGATCAGCTTGCGGTCGATCTGGCGGATCCCGCCGACGAGATTGGCGTAGACCGGGAAAAAAACGCCGATCGCCACGAGAATGATCTTCGGCAACTCACCAAAACCGAGCCAGAGCAGCAACAGCGGCACCCACGCCAGCGACGGAATCGCCCGGATCGCCTGCAAGGTCGGTCCGAGCAAGGCCTCAACCGTCCGCGACCCCCCGACGATCAGCCCGAGCAGCACCGCGATCCCGCCACCGAGGGCGAAGCCGAGGAAGACGCGCTGCAGGCTGGCGACGAGGTTCGGAACGAGGAGACCGGCGGTCGCCAGCTCGCGAGCGGCGGCGACCACGTTGAGCGGCGACGCCAGTTGACCGCGGCTGTAGGTACCGCGCGCCACCACGACCTGCCAGAGCACCAGCAGCAGCGCCGGGACGATCAGACCGCGGAGGGCGCGGAGCGACGGGGCGGACCGCGGGCGCCGGACGCCAGCGCCATCTCGGGTCCGTCCTCGGACCGCGATCCCCGGTTTAACCATCGCCATGAACCCGCTCCTCAACAGCTCATCAGTGAGGCCGGGGGCATCATGAATGCCCCCGGCCCCACTTCGTCGCGCGTCGTCCGCTACTGCTTCAGCACCGCCTCGATCGAGGCGGGCGCGAGCAGCTCGGTCAGGGCCTTTTCTACGTCGGTGCCCGGCTTGACCTGGTTCTCGGCCGTGAAGATCGGGATGATCGCCTCCAGGACGGCGACATGCTCCGCGCCAGGCACCGGATCGTTCGTCAGCACGGTCCGCTCGACCAACTCCCGCTGGGCTACGTCGAGTGACAGCTTCGCCTCGTCGGCCAGAATCTGCGCCGCCTCGTCCGGGTTGTCCTGAATCCACTTTCGTGCTCGCTCGTACTGCGTCAGCACGCGCTCGGTCTCGGCGGGGTGGTCCTTGAGGAAGTCGGATCGGACGTTCAGGAATCCGTACGAGTTGAAGTCGATGTTGCGATAGAGCAGCCGCGATCCCGCCTCGATCTCGGTCTGCGCCATAAACGGGTCCAACCCCGCCCAGGCATCGACCTGCCCCCGCTCCAGCGCGCTCTTGCCATCGGCATGCTGCAGGTTGACAATCTGGACATCGGAGCCGGAGAGTCCTGCCTTCTCAAGTGACCGCAGCAGGAAGAAGTACGGATCGGTGCCCTTGGTGGCGGCGATCTTCTTTCCCTTCAGTTGCCCGACGTCGGTGATCGTGGAATCTTTGGGGACGACCAGCGCGGTCCATTCGGGCTTCGAGAAGACATAGACGGTCTGGATCGGCGAGCCGTTTGCTCGGGCCAGCAGCGCGGCGGCGCCGGCCGTTGAGCCGAAATCGATCGCTTCGGAGCGGAGCGCCTCGTTGGCCTTGTTGCTCCCCGCGCTGAGGGTCCACTCGATCTTCGTTCCGTCCGCTTTGAACTCCTCGTCAAGCCAGCCAAAATGCCGCAGCACCAGGCTGCTCGGGTTGTAGTAGGCATAGTCGAGCCGGATCTGCTCCGGCGCCTCCGCGCTCGCGGAGCGCGTCCCGCCAAGCGATGGCCCGAGCAGCAGGACCAGCAGCGCAATCAACCCAAATCCGCGCGTCGTTCCGATCTTCACCGTCGTCTCCTTCATCTCGTGAGCGTCGACCATTACCGGTCGATCAGGCAGCGTGCGCGAACCCAAAACGGGCGAGGATGGCCGACCGGAGCGGCGCCAGGCTGGCGTCCCCCCGGTCGCGGGGACAGGAGCGGTCGACCGGCACGATCGCGTCGATCGTCGCCGGGCGGGCGCCCATCACCACCACGCGATCAGCAAGGTAGAGCGCCTCATCGACATCGTGGGTGACCAGGATGACCGTCGGTCGCAGTCGCGACTGGACATCGATCAGGAGGTCCTGCATGCGCATCCGGGTGAGGGCGTCGAGTGAGGCGAACGGCTCATCGAGGAGGACCACCTCGGGGCGTCCGACGAGCGCCCGCGCCAGCGCGACGCGCTGGGCCATCCCGCCGGACAGCTGATGCGGATAGGCACCCTCGAAGCCCGCGAGACCGACCAGGTCGAGCATCGCCGCCGGGCTGGTCGCCCCGTCGGCATCACGAACCCGGCGGGCGCCCAGGGCGATATTGGCGGCTACCGTACGCCAGGGGAGCAATCGCGGCTCCTGGAAGACGACGGCGCAGCGGGGATCGACCGCGGTGACCACCGCTCCGCCCAACCGCACCGTGCCGCTGCTGGGATGGTCGAGCCCGGCGACGAGCCGCAACAGGGTCGACTTGCCGCAGCCGCTCGGACCAAGCACGGCGACGACTTCGCCCTCGGCAACGTCGAGGGCAACATCGTGCAGCACCAGGAGCGACCCCGATCCGCCGTCAAAGCGCTTCGACACGCGATCGATTGTGACCGGTTCCGCCATCTGGTTTCTCTGTTTCATCCCCGTGGGGAACACAAAAAGGCCGTCATCAGGAGATGACGGCAGGGATCCCGGCCGGTCTCACGGACCGGCGGAACCACGGGCCTCATCTCCCAGCACCAAAGCTGTCGGAGTTAGCACCTGCCCCGACGGCGTCGCTGCCGCTGGGTGGTTGCTGGGGCTTCATCGGGCCGATCCCTCTGCCCCTCTGGATGAGTGTGGTCAGGTTCTTCAATTGTCGCAGCGCAATCTACAGTCGTTGATCGATTTTGTCAACAATGGCCGGTGGCGACACTACCGGTGCCCCTTCTCCCCGCCGGAGAGGATCGGGCTATGAGGCGTGGATGGCGGCAAAACGTTGACAGGGAGTCGACGGGTATGGGATAACCCCAACCTCTGGTGGCGTCGCTGGCTAAAACGCGTGGGAGGCACGCAGGGTGGCAAGCCAGAGTGCCCTGGGCGGAGGAGGGAACCGCACGGGCGCCTGAACGATTCTGAATTCGTTCCTTTTTCCCTGTAGTTACCGCAATTCGCGGCCGACCCATGGCGGTAGTCGGGTCTTCGGCGTTGCCGAAATCCGGTCGTTGCCTGGGAGAAGGAGCGATCTATCGTGACGACGTTGCAGCGTCGTGGTGTGCCTCAATGGCACCGGCGTCTCGTCTCGTTGTTCATTGCGTCGCTGGTGCTGGCCAGCCTCGTCGCACTCACCCTGCCTCAGACGGCCCTTGCCGCACCGGCAGTCACGACCACCGACCTCAATCTGCGGGACGGCCCGAGCCTGGGCGCTCCGGTCCTGCTGGTGATGCCGGAAGGGGCCGCGGTGGAGATCACCGGGGCCGCCGATGCCGGGTTCGCCCCCATGACCTACAACGGCGCCACTGGCTGGGCGTCGGTCGATTTCCTCTCGTCGAGCACGAGCCCATCCGACGGCGCTGATGGCGGGTCGAGCGGCGGCACCGGGTCGGCATCGACCACGACCGATCTCAACCTGCGTGCGGGTCCGAGCACCGGCGACGGCGTGCTTGCGGTCATGCCGCCGGGCGCGCCGGTGAGCCTGACGGGTGAGGCGGCCAACGGCTTCGCCCGCGTCTCCTATAACGGATTGCTGGGGTGGGCCTTCGCCGATTACCTCTCAAGCGGCGGACCAGCCGCCCCGGGTCATGGCTATCCCCCCGGACCGAGCTCCGATGTCGGGCAGCCGCCGGTCGATGGATCAGGGCCGACCGGAACGGCGGTGGTCACCTCCAGTCTCAACCTGCGCGCCGGTCCCAGCACCGCGGACGCCGTGCTGCTCGTGATGCCGACCGGTGCGACCGTCACGCTGAGTGGAGAGCGTACGAACGGCTTTGCGGGGGCCACCTACAACGGGACCACTGGTTGGGCCTTTGCCACCTACCTTGGCGACGCGGCGACCGCTCCGAGCGATCCCGCGCCATCGGTGCCTCCCACCGACGGGGGTGGATCGGGCGACATCACCCAGATCATCTTCGCCGCCGCCGATCGTTATGGGCAGCCACGCGAAGACATGTTGCGCGTTGCCCAGTGTGAGTCCAACCTCGATCCCAACGCGGTCAACGGTCCGGGCGGCTCCTATGGGTTGTTCCAGTTCCTGCCGGGGACCTGGGCGACGACACCGTACGCGAGCTACGACATCTTCGACCCCTGGGCGAGCGCCAATGCCGCCGGCTGGATGTGGTCGGTGGGCCGTCGCGGGGAGTGGGTCTGCCAGTAGCAGCGGAGCGATTTAGTTGTCCGCGACGAAGCAGCGGACAGGGGGGCGCCATACGGCGTCCCCCTGTCGCGTGCCCAAACGAACCCGCCGTAGTTCTCCTTACAACCATTCTTCAGCAGCAGGACGTTTTGGCTAGATCAGCCAGCCGCCAACGCCGTCGAAAATTGCCATACTGATAGCGATGTCGAGGGACATTCAGCGGCGCACCGGTTCACCGCCCGCGGGCCACCTTTACACCAGAGACCAGCCCAGTGGCGTCCCTATCGCGTTCTCGCCTCTCCACGCAACGTCATCGGCCATCACAGGTGCGGACCTGGGCATGGCTCCTGCTCGCCCTCGGGGTCGCCCTGACGGCTGGGTGGATCGTGTCGAGTGTGCATGGGCGGGCAGACGCCGCCCGTCTGGAGCAGGTGAGCCTGGCCCATGTGGCGACCGAGACGCAGCGGATGAGTTTGCTCGCCAGTATGGCGCAAACCGATCCGGGATCGGTGCCGGAGAGCCTGGCCCAGATCGAGACTATCCGCTCCCATGTGACGCGGGACTTCGACCGTCTCGCCGGGCGACACCCGGAGATCGACGACCGCATCCGGTTGAGTCGGGCGGCGTTCGATCGGTTTCGGGAGACCGTCACGGAGACCATCGCCAGTGCCGCCGCGAGCTCGACCGCGCCGGAGAATCAGGATTTGCGGCCCGTCGTCATCACGCGCGTCGCCTTTGTCGAATCGCTCGCACCGCTGGACACCCACCTCGCCGCTGAGGCGAGGGATGAGAACCAGCTTGCCAATCGCGTCTCGATTGTCGCCATGGTGGCCATGGTCGCCTCGGTCGCCGGGTTGAGCCGGCGCGCTCACCGGGCGCACGAGGCTCGAGCGACCTGGGAGGCGAGCCACCAGGCGATCGCCGCAAGTGAGGCGCGGTTCCGATCGTTGATCGAGCATGCCGCCGATCTGGTTCTCGTGATCGACGACAGCGGGGTCGTGCGGGATGCCGGTGGGTCGATCGAGCGCATCTTAGGCATTCCTCGGAGTGACACGATCGGCACGGCACTCCAGAGTCTGATCCACCAGGACGATCTCCCTCGCTTCGCCGATTGCCTCAAGGAGGTCGTCCAATCGACCGAGCCGTGCTCCGCGGAGGTACGGCTCTCCGATGGGGGTGGCCCGTGGCGTTGGGTTGAGCTGGCGGCGACCGACCGCCGTGCCGATCCCCTCATCGAGGGCATCGTGCTCAATGGTCGCGAGGTCACCGAGCGACGGGCGGCCGAGGCGGCGGTGCTCGAGCGGGAAGCGGAGATCAAGGCGGTCTTCAACGCCGCCGCCGCCGGCATCATCGTGCTCGACCGTAAGGGCATCGTCCGACGAGCAAACATGGCGGCCGAGCGCATCTTCGACCTCCCGAACGACGAGATCGTCGGCCGGGCGAACACCGATCCGCGATGGGGCATGATGCGGGAAGATGGCACGCCGCTGTCGTTTAGCGAGACGCCGAGTCAGGACGCCATCCAGACCCGGAGCGCGATCACGGATGTGGTCGTCGGGCTGCACCGGCCGGATGGCTCGCTGGTCTGGCTCGCCTCGAACGCACGACCGATGCTCGATCCCACTGATGGCGCGATCGGCGGGGCGGTGGTCTCCTTTATCGACATCACCGAGCGTAAGAGCCTCGAGGATCGGCTCCGGCACGAGTCGCTGCATGATCCCCTGACCGGGCTGGCCAACCGGGTCCTCTTTATGGAGCAACTGAAACAGGCGATCGCACGGGCCGCCCGCCAGGCGACATCGGTCGCGACGATGTTCATCGATCTCGACGGCTTCAAGGAGATCAACGATCGGCTGGGCCACGAAGCCGGCGACCACGCCCTGATTGAGGTCGCCTCGCGGCTCCGGCAGTCGGTGCGCGTGGGCGACACGATCGCGCGCTTCGGCGGCGACGAGTTCGGGCTGATCCTGGAAGGGGTCCTCGTCCCGGATGAGGTTGTCCGCGCCGCCGAGCGCATTATTACGACGCTCTCGACCCCCTATATCGTCGATGGTGCGACCGTCAGCCTCAGCGCCAGCGTGGGCATCGCCGTCACCGGGGAGGCCGACACGGACCCCACACGACTCCTCCGGGACGCGGATGTGGCACTGTATCGCGCCAAAGCGACCGGCAAGGGGCGCTACATCCTGCTCGCGCCGCTCCCCGCCGAGGATCCGGACCAGAAGACCTCGGCGCATTCGACCCCGCCGGCACCGCCCTCTCCGCTCGAGAACCAGGTGCGCTAAGCTAGCCGGGTCGCCGGAGCATGCCGACTCGGTCCGACGGCGTGAATGTGGTCGTGCCGCCGCCCGGAGGAGTTTCTCAATGCCGTCCGCCGATGCCACCTTTCCCGCCGGTTTCGTCTGGGGCGCCGCAACGGCCGCCTACCAGATCGAGGGGGCGCACAACGAGGGCGGCCGCGGTCCGTCGATCTGGGACACCTTCTCGCACACGCCAGGTAAGGTGGCGAACGGCGACACCGGTGATGTCGCCTGTGATCACTATCATCGCGTCCCGGAGGACATCGCGCTGATGCGCGAGCTTGGCCTCGGCGCGTATCGCTTCTCGATCGCCTGGCCGCGCATCTTTCCGAGTGGGAGCGGTCGCCCCAATCCGGCCGGCATCGACTTCTACAAACGGCTGGTCGAGGCGCTCCGAACCGCTGGCATCGAGCCCTACGTGACCCTCTTTCATTGGGACCTGCCGCAGATGCTGCAGGATGCGGGAGGGTGGACCAACCGCGACACGGTGGGCCGGTTCGGGGAATACGCTCGTGCCGTCGCCGCCGCGCTCAGCGACGATGTTCACCACTGGACAACCCACAACGAGCCGTGGGTCTTCTCGGTCCTCGGAAACCTGATGGGGTTGCACGCGCCGGGGAAACATGATCTCGCGGCAACCGTTCAAACAGCTCACCATCTCCTCCTCTCGCACGCGGAGGCGATGGAGGCAATCCGCGCGGAAACGGCCACGGGCGATCAGGTCGGCATCACCCTGAACCTCGCTCCTGTCGAGCCGGCGGGCGACAGCAACGCCGATGCCGAGGCCGCCGACCGGATGGACACGTTTCTCAACCGCTGGTTTCTCGATCCGCTCTTCCGCGGGTCGTATCCCGACACCCTCCTCCGGATGCTTGGCGACGCGGCGCCGCCAGTCCAGACGAACGACATGGCGCGGATCGCCGCGCCCATCGACTTTCTCGGGGTGAACTACTACTTCCGCTCCGTGGTCCGTCACGACCCCTCAGTGCCGACGACTCAGGCGACGATGGTCACGCCCCCCGGCCGGCCGACGACCGCGATGGGGTGGGAGGTGTACCCGGAAGGGTTGTATCAGGTCTTGATGCGAGTCCATCAAGACTACGCCCCCGCGATGCTCTACGTCACCGAGAATGGCGCCGCCTTCGACGATCGCCTCATTGATGGGCGGGTGGTCGATCCGGAGCGCCAGGCCTACCTGCACGATCATCTGCTCCAGGCCCTGCGCGCGATCGAGGCCGGGGCGCCGTTACGCGGCTACTTCGCGTGGTCGCTGCTCGACAACTTCGAGTGGTCGTTCGGCTACAGCAAGCGTTTTGGGCTGATTCATGTCGACTACGCGACGCAGGAGCGAACGATCAAAGAGAGTGGGCGCTGGTACGCCGGTGTGACTCGCGAGAATGGTGTGCGTGGATGACCACCCGGCTCGCGGACGACGCCTCACCCCACGGGAGCGCCGCTGACCGGACCGTGGGGAGCGTGCAATCGTCTCCCCCGACCATCACCTCGCGCATCGAGCTCCCAATGCGAACGATCGCCAGGGTCATCCTGACGCTGATCGGCCTCTATCTCCTGAGCCGCCTCTGGACCCTGCTGCTGCTCCTCTTTGTCGCCTTACTCCTGGCGGCCGCGCTCGATCCGATCGTGGGGCGGCTGGAGCGCCGGGGCTGGCCCCGCGCGGCGTCGGTTGGGCTGATCGTCGTGGGGCTGCTCGCGAGCATCGCTCTTCTCGGGCTGATCGTGGTGCCCCCGTTAATCGATGAAGGACAACGTCTTGCCGTCGCCCTGCCCGATTACGTCAACCAGGTTCAGAGTCTGCTCAACGCGAATCCCAAACTCTTCAGCCGGATCCAAGACGCCGCCAATCGCGGCTCCGCCGACCCGGCCGCGTTGTTTACCAATCTGCTTCGCTTTGGCGCGGGCCTGGTGTCGGCCGTGACGAACACCCTGATCTTGCTGATCATGACCGTGTATCTGCTGATCGACGGCGAGCGCACGATCGACTGGTTGCTGCGCTACGTCCCGCTCGGGCAGAAGGTCAAAGTGCGGCAGGTGATGCCAGAGATCAGCCGGGTGGTCAGCGGTTACGTGGTCGGTCAGGTGATCACCTCGGCGCTCTTCGGGCTCTTCGCCTTCGTCGTGCTGAAGCTGACCGGCGTGCCCGACCCGGTCTTGCTCGCGGTGCTGGCGGCACTCTTCGACGCGGTACCGATCGCCGGCATCCTGATGGCCACCCTGCCGGCGGCACTGCTCGCCCTGACGATCTCCTGGCCAACCGCGGCCATCGTCGTTGCCGCCTATGTCGCCTACCAGCAGGTTGAGAACTACGTGATCGTGCCGCGCGTCTACAAGAACACCCTTCGCATCTCGTCCTTCGCGGTACTCATCGCGGTGCTGGTGGGTGGGCAGTTGCTCGGGATCGTCGGGGTGCTGCTCGCCCTCCCCGTCGCCGCGGCCGTTCCCGTCTTCGAGCGGATCTGGCGGGGAACCGAGACGACATCCGCCGCCTGAGCGAAATGACGTTCCTCGCCTGCCGCGAGAGCCGGCGCGGTTGCACTCAGCGATGGGCGATGGTGCCGCCCGGCCGGTCGCGGGGCAATGGTGCAGTCAGACGGCGATCACATGACCGCCTGTCGCACCACCACGTCTACCGCCGAGCGACCTCCCCGTCACCCGTGATTCCGCGCCTGTCGAGGCATCTCGCTTTGACGCCGGTCACCTGACCCTGTCCCCCTATGGGTTCGCCAGGCGCCCCGCCCAGCGGCGGGGCGCCCCGGGCGCCCTGTGCCCCGATCACGAGAGGGCGATGATCACGCTCCGCCGGACGGTGCCTGCGCGACCTGCGCCAGGGCGCAGGCCATGCGCCCCTCCAAACGAGGGGCGGTGGATGATCCGCGTTATGGCCCAGGCAGAACGCGCGACCCGCACCAGCGGATCGTCGCACCTGGACCAGCACCTAAGGGGTAACACGGTTTGGTGTGTGAGCGCTGGGTCATCCCTGACCCACAACGCACACTTCAGCCGCTATCCGTTGACCGGCCGAGGCGGACGGTTCAAGAGCGTATCGGACGCGGCGCCATTCGTCGGTGGGAGCAGGGTGGCATCGCCCGACGCTGAACGGGTCGAACCGGTCGCGGAGCCCTCGCCATCATCCGTCGCCGGACGACCTGGATCAGGAGCCGGTGGCGTGCCGGGCGCGAGCTCCGCGGTTGTCGTCCCCGGCTCGGTGGGATCGTCGCCCACCCGGTGACGAAGACCTCGCAGGTCATTCCGCACCGCCGACAGCGACTCGTCCATCCGCCCCAGTTTCTCGCTCTCGGTTCGCACGAACCGGGTGTAAGGGGCGATCGCTTCCTGAATCCGGACGATCGAGCGGTTCAGCTCATGGTCAAACTGCTCGCGCATCACCTCGATCAGGCGCCGCTCCAGGTCGTCGGCTCGCTCATGAAAATCTTTCCGCGCCTGGCGCCGTCGCGCGGGGAGGACGAAGAGACCAATGCCGGCGATCACGCTGGCTGCGAGGATGCCGGTGATATCGACCGCGACGGTACTCGCCGCCGCGACGACCAGCGCACCAAGCCCGATTGCTCCTGCCTCGGTCAGCGCCGTCGCCGCGACCGCGTTTCGCACCGACATCGAGAGCTCGTGCGCTTCAGTCTCCGGGTTGAAGCGCTCGACCTCTTCACGCGCGCGTCGCGCCACCGATTCGAGCAGCGTCCGGCGATCGTAGCGGAATTGCCCACCGACCTCGCCGATCATCTCCTCCTCGTACTTCGAGAGGCGCCGGCGATCGATGTAGTCGTTCACCGATTGCCAGGTGTGGAGGTCTTGCTCGACCATCCAGTCGATCAGCTCGTCAATCGTCTGGTCGATCCGTTGCTCGGTATCGGCCACCACCTTGCGCTCGAACTCGCCACGGATTTTGTCGGAGTTCAGGAGATCGAAGATGCGTCCGATCCGGACGGTATCGTCGAAGAAGGCATCGCCGCGGGTGATCAGCTTGGCGATGATGTTCTCAATCCGGGTCAGGTGATAGGCAAACTGGCGTCGCATATCCTCCTGATAGGCGATCAGTTGACGATCGATATTCTCGATCGTCGTGACATCCTCCCGCAGCACCGTGAGGCGTTCGGTAGTCGTCTGAAGATAACGGTCGGCGAGATGCTCGGCGATCCCAAGCGGGTTGAGGAGCTTGAGGCGGACGCGCCCTTCCTCGTCCAGCGACTCGACGATGTATCGTTCCAGGGCGTCGAACTGGCTTCGCTCCCAGAGACGGGCGCGTTCGTCGGGGTTGCGGTCGCCGAGCGCCTTCGCCTGCTGGGCGAGCAAGGCGGAGACGGGAAAGATCTCCGGGGTGAACCCGAGCAGGCGCTGGATATTCTCGCGAACAAAGGTGACCACCTGGGTCCGGGCGGTCTCGTCGCGCAGCAGATCGACCTTGTTGAGGATAACGACGATCTTTTTGCCCCACTCCCGAATCTCAGCCATAAACTCCCGCTCACTCTCGGTGAACGGGCGATCAGCTGAGGTCACGAAGAGGACCAGATCGGACCGCGGCACGAAGCGCTGGGTCAGGGTCTCGTGTTCTCGGATGATGGCATTGGTGCCGGGGGTGTCGACGACGGTGATCTCTTCGAGAAAAGCGGCCGGATAGGAGCGAGCGATAATGCCATCGGGCAGCATCGTCTCCTCGGCGGTCTCACCATATTGGAGCAGGTTGATGACCGCGGTCGTCGGCGTGACTCCCTCGGGCATGACGTCGGCGCCGATCAGCGCATTGATGAAGGCCGACTTGCCGGCGTTGAACTCGCCGACAATGACCAGTAAGAAGAGCTCGGTCAGCTGCTCGGCCGCCTGATGGACGGCCTCGCGGTCCTCCGCCAGCGCCGGGTATTCGTCGAGCATCCCGGCGAGCCGCTCCAGGAGTCGCAGCTCGTCGGCAATCAACTCGTGTTGGCGATCGGTCAGGATCGCAACCGCGCCGGCCTCGTGATCAGACCCGCGTCGCCCGCGGCCAGGGAACCGGAAAACGCCTCGTGCCATCAGGACCGTTCGCTCCTTCTTCGTCAGCCGTCGCCGCGTCGCTCCGGGTGAAGCGATTCGCGGGAAACGCCCTCCGCTCGCGAGACACCGTTCCCTCGTGGCGTCGCGCTTGACGCCCCCGGCGAATCCAAGTATCTATCCAGGGCCCGGTCTGGTCGAGGGAACACGTTCGCGGGGTCGCCGACGGCGATGCGACGGGGAAAGGTCCTGCCATGAGCAACGCGAAGCGCCAGCGCCACATTATGGTCATCAACGACACCCAGGAGATTCTCGACCTCTTTCAGGAGATTCTGGAGGAGGAAGGCTATCGCGTCACGCTCAACTCGTATGCCTTCCGGGACCTTGACGAGATCAAGGCGAACATCCCCGATCTCTTGATCCTCGATTTCATCATCGGTGGTGAGGCTCAGGGCTGGCAGATGCTGCAAAAGCTCAAGCTCGACCGGGCGACCGAGATGATCCCGGTGATCGTCTGTACCGCCGCGATTAATCTTGTCCGCGAGTTGGAAGGTCATCTCAAAGAGAAGGGCGTCGGGATCGTTCTCAAGCCATTCGACATCGATGATCTCCTGCGACAGGTGAATGCCTCGTGGGGCCAGCTAGGGGAGGATGCGTCGAGCTCCGGCACAAAGACGGGCGCGTAAGGACGTCAGTCGATCGTGGAGATTCTGATATCCAGCTCGTCCAGACGGTGCGCGGGGCCGGATACTGGCGTCTCTGCGGCTGCGGCATCGGACGCGGCATCACCGGGTGACACGTCGTTGCGCACGATGACGAACTCCGGACCGACCGTCACGATCTGATCGACCGGGATCACCATGTGTTTCTTAAAATGACCCGGTCCGGCCTCGATTGATGTCCAGGCAAAGCTGTGCGGATCGAATTCGGCGGAGGCGACACCTCCAATAAGGGTGCCCCCCTCTGTGTAGATCTGGCGCCGGGTCAGGTCCTCCAGATCAATCAGCTCACCGTAGCGGGTCGTCGTCTCCTGTCCCTGAGCCGAGGTCGCATCGGGTAACGTCATCAGGTCGTGCCCGATGGCCTGGATCTCTCCCGTATCGACCATCCGCGAGGATTCCGTTGAGAAGAGATGAGCACCGGTCCCAATCGCAAATCCGACCACGCGCCGCCCCTGAGGGTCAAGATAGGCCCGCTCAACCTTTCCGATCTTCTCGCCGTCCGCCGCACTCACCGCCGGAAGACCTTTAATATCTTTGGTGTTCACTCCGGTGCATCCCCCGTGACGTTCGAGCCGACGATCATTCCCGAAAAACCTACGACGCGAAGACGAGCAGCGCAACCACTGTGCCATGTCGAGCGCGGGACGCTCACCGCGACCGTACAAGTGACGGCGTGGCCAGTTGGCCACGCCGTCACTCAGGCTGTTAATCAGTCGCGGCGGAAAGAGCGACTAGTTGTCGCCAGTCAGGTTGCGAACAGTGTCGCCGACCTTATCTTTGGCGTCGCCGACCTTGTCCTTAACATCGCCGATGCCCTGCTTGGCGTTGCCGGAGGCTTTATCAAGCTCGCCTTCCGCGCGCTTGCTATCGTCGCCAGTCAGATCGCCCCAGGCGCCCTTGCCGCGACCCTTCGCCTCGTCGAGCGCACCTTCGGTGCGATCCTTCGATCCTTCGCTCATGGTGGTTGACCTCCTTTGGTCGTTCGGGAGCCCAATCACGGACTCCTGTCATCCATCCATGCAAACGGTGTGCCATCGCGGTCTGACTGGCATTGGATAACGGCCGGGGTGAGGGAAGCTCACAGAAACGCAAAGAGCCAGGGCCCAACGGCCCTGGCTCTTTGCCATTACATCACGAAACTATTGTCCCAACATCGATGGACCCAACCTCGTACGATTAGCCAGTCCCCTGGATAAGGTCGCGTCGCGAGTTGTGACCGAGAAGCCCGCCAAGCGCTCCTGAGCCAAGGGCAAGCACCAGACCAGCTAGCGTGCCCCATGCGCTATTTTCCGCGTCGAGGAACTTCGTCTTGACCGTGCTGACAGCGTCCGACGCCTTCGCCTTCGCATCGGTCGCGGCTTTGTCCGCCTCCGCCTGCTGCTCAGCGGTGGTGTCGACACCCTGCGTCTGAGCCTGGTCCTGCGCCACGTTGGCAATCTCGCCCAGATTGCTGCCGACCGTGCCGAACAGATTCCCGAGTCCAGAGCCAGTGAGATACAGGATCAGCGCCAGCGCGGTGGCACCGACCATCAGACCCTGCATCAAGCCGCTGAAGCCACCACCGACCGCCGCGGTCTTCGCCGCGACCCAGCCACCGAGGAAGAAGGCGATGATCGCGCTGACAGCACCCCAGATGGCCGCCGCTTTGCCGATCGTATCTCCAGAATCCCGCGGCTCGAACGCTGACGTGCCAATTGCCAGACCAAGCACACTCAGGATGAGCATCGTGGCGATCGTCGTCAGCAGACCGGCGATGATCGGGCCCCACTGCACCCGGTTCCGCGCGGGGAGCACGTTCTCCCCGACTGCGGAGATCGGACCCCGCACCGTTGCCGACCGCGTCGGACTGGTGTCCATAACAACTCGATCGTTCACCCCAAGTGGGGTCTCAACCGAACCGGCATCGAATGTGCCAGTACGCTGTGTGTCCATAGATCCCTATCCCTCCCCAGTAGCTGTGCCGTACCCGAGCGGTTTCGCGTTCGCTAGACCTTCTTCTTGACGTCCTTGACCGCGTCGCCAACGGTGTCCTTCGCCCGGTCAATCAGCCCTTCGCCAGCATCCATCACATCAGAGGTCGTCGAGCGAACGGTCGAACCGCTCCCCCTCACTGCGGTGTCATCGGTGACGTGAACCTCTTCGCGACGAACGGTGCCGGAGACCTTCTCGGTGCGCTGAACGGCTTCCTTGCCGATCTCGACTTCCTCCGAAACGCGAACGCTCTTCTGGAGTTGAACGTCCTCGCCGCGGATCGGAACCTCGATCGTGCCTTCTTCGAACGCGGTGTCATCGGCGCCCACCGGGCGGTCAACGACGTGCCGCTCCACGCGAACGCGCTCCTCGGTGACCGGGACCTCAAGGGTTCGCTCTTCGGAGATGACGTCCTTGTCGATTCGGAC
>JAABUR0100002196.1_pt1 | contig 30965 bp, 27 predicted proteins | sample 5560091 | NCBI WGS metagenome assembly JAABUR01 (sample SAMN10711879, study PRJNA513375) | rock metagenome | isolation source: Antarctica rocks | place: Antarctica: Victoria Land, University Valley sud
ACCCCGACCGGGATCACCCGAACCACCCGACCACCCGGCCCCGAAATCGACCCCGAACCGGACTGGCCACTGCCCGCGATCCAAGCCGCAGCCCTGACCGCGGCCACCGACCGAGAGCCGACCGCGGCGCCCAGCATCAAACCGGGCGACGACTCGCCACCATTCTGAGCTGAACGCTGCGCACGGCTGACCGGGCCGCCGGGCTAACCGAAACCGGCGGCCTAGGTGTACTCGACCGTCAGTTGGTGGCAGTCGGCTGATTGGTGGGAGGCCACTCGTGCAGGTAGAGCACCGCGTGTCGGCGCAGGATCCGCGAGACCGCGCGCGCGGCGGTCCTTGCTGGTGTCGTATGCGAGCGAGCGGGCGGGCGGATCGATATGTCAACGAGCATTACGCTGGGACGCAAGGACCTCCGGACGGTTGAAGACTTGGCCTGAGAACATGGGCCGAACGTCGGCTAATCGGCCCAGGGACCGACGCCGCTGATCCGGAGCGGCGTGATGTGCGTGACGAACCCGGGCGGCGGATCGGGCATGGGCGGGAACTTCGTCCCCGGTCCGACGTAGGTCTGGGCCAGTTCCTGGAGCAGCTCCGGCGCCCCGCCTTCGGTGATTCGAGCTGACCCGTAGACGACGCAGTAGTGCCGCATCCCGATCTCGTTCGTCGCCGCCGCCTCGAACGAAAGGGCGACGCGCGGGTCCCGGCGCATGTTGCTCAACTTGCGCTGGCGGCCGTCAAGGTGAGCGGCGACGATCTCGTCGCCGGCCAAGCCGATCCAGACGATGGACACCTGGGGCGAGCCGTCCTCCTCCACGGTGACCAGGTGCGCGAGCGCGCCTGACTCCATGAGGCTGCGAACCGCAGGATTGAGGGTCGTCATGCCGGGAACTCTGGCACAGCGGCGATGCGAGCGGCAGAGGCTCATGTGCCGCACGGCTACCCTCGACCGCCGTGAGCAGCCAAACGATCCTGCTGATCGTCCTCGGGCTGTTGGCGATACTCCTGGTCTGGATCGCATCGACGGTTTCGCGGCTCGACCGGCTCGATGACCGAGTCGCTGCGGCGAGATCGGCACTCGATGCACAACTCGTACGCCGATCAGCGGTTGCACAGGCGATTGCCGACGAGCACCCTGAAGTGCTGGGGGAGCGCGCGGAAGACCTGCGACATGCAGCCCACGAAGCTCTCAACGCCGACGAGGCCTCGCGGGAAGGAGCCGAGAACACTCTCGGCCACCTGCTCCGGGCGGTCGAGTCCGAACTCGGCGAACTCCCACAGAGCCTCGGTGCCGACCTGCGGGCCACTACCGAGCGAGTCGTCCTGGCGAGGCGCTTCTACAACGACGCCGTACGGGACAACCGGCAGCTGCGCGGGCAAGGCCTCTCCCGGCTCTTTCGGCTGGCAGCCCGCCGTCCTCTCCCTGCGCACTTCGACATCGATGATCGGTTGTCGAGAGTGGGCGACCGGCCGCGCCGAGGATGACGTCGCGACCGACCAGTCGCCGCACCTGCGCGGATGTCAGATCTGCGCTCTAGCCTTGTCATGGCGCGACCGCAGCAGTCGACGGCCCAGGCTCAATCGGCGGGACGGCTCGATCTTGCCTGGCAGGGTTCGCTGTTCGACACCGGTCAGGTCAGCTACGACCCTGCAATGACCGGCTGCCGGCGGCGTCATCTCGGCGAGGGCGCCTGGGTCGATCAACTGCCGGGCTGGCTGGGCAGCGCTGACCGGCCTGTTCGCCCGGCTTCTCGATGAGACTCCTGGGGTCAGCGCCAGCGGTGGATGTACGAGCGCAAGGTCACCGAACCGCGGTTGACCCAGCGCTGGTATCTCGACAGCGAGCCCGGTCCGTAGCCCGCACCGGCTCTGCTCGCAGTCGCAGCAGCACTGAGTGCGCACTACGGTGGATCCTGCCAGCGGACCTGGGATCATGCGGTCCCCAAGATCAGCGCTTCCGGACCACGGATCAGCATCCAGTTCCGGCACGTGTACCCCCGCTGAAAGTCATCGCGGGGCACCGTTGCGTTTAGGTCGTAGACTGGGGCATTCCCACCCGTACGACCGCCAAGAGGTTCCCGTGTCCGAGTCACCCGACCGCCCTGTCACCGGCACCACGCGGGTCAAGCGCGGGATGGCCGAGATGCTCAAAGGTGGGGTGATCATGGACGTGGTCACCGCCGAGCAGGCCAAGATCGCCGAGGACGCCGGTGCAGTGGCTGTGATGGCCCTCGAACGCGTCCCCGCCGACATCCGGGCCCAGGGCGGCGTGGCACGGATGAGCGACCCGGACATGATCGACTCGATCGTCGCGGCGGTCACGATCCCGGTCATGGCCAAAGCCAGGATCGGGCATTTCGTCGAGGCGCGGGTCCTGCAGAGCCTCGGCGTGGACTACATCGACGAGTCCGAGGTCCTGACCCCGGCCGACGAGGCACACCACATCGACAAGTGGGCCTTCACCGTCCCGTTCGTGTGCGGCGCGACCAATCTGGGTGAGGCCTTGCGCCGGATCGGCGAGGGTGCGGCCATGATCCGCTCCAAGGGCGAGGCCGGCACCGGCAACGTCGTCGAGGCGACCCGCCACATGCGCTCCATCCGGGGCGAGATCCGGAAACTTTCCACCATGGACGAAACCGAGTTGTACAGCGCAGCAAAAGAACTCAGGGCGCCCTACGCTCTGGTCGCTGAGGTCGCCGGGGCGGGCAAGCTGCCCGTGGTCCTGTTCACCGCTGGTGGCATAGCAACTCCAGCGGATGCGGCCATGATGATGCAGCTCGGTGCTGAGGGCGTCTTCGTCGGTTCCGGAATCTTCAAGGCCGGCAACCCCGCGCAGCGCGCCGCGGCCATCGTGGCGGCCACCACCTTCCACGACGACCCCGACGTGATTGCCAAGGTCTCCCGCGGTCTTGGTGAGGCCATGGTCGGGATCAACATCTCTGCGCTCCCGGACAGCGAGCGGTACGCCACCCGCGGTTGGTGAGGCAACCGAACGTCGGCGTCCTCGCGCTACAAGGAGACGCCCGCGAGCACCTGCGCCGGATCGAGTCCTGCGGGGCGACCGCGATCGCCGTCCGACTCGAGAGTGAACTGGCCACACTCGACGGTCTGATCCTGCCGGGTGGTGAATCCACCACGATCGCCAAGCTGCTCACCAGGTTCGAGCTGATGGAGCCCTTGCGGCGGCGGATCCGGGCCGGTTTGCCGGTATACGGATCCTGCGCCGGCATGATCTTGCTCGCTGACCGCATCCTGGACGCACCCGAGGACCAGGACACGATCGGTGGAATGGATGTCACCGTGCGGCGCAACGCTTTTGGCCGTCAGGTCGAGTCCTTCGAGAACAGGGTCCCCATTCCGGCGGTGGGACCGCAACCCTTCTCTGCGGTGTTCATCCGCGCCCCGTGGGTCGAACAGGCCGGCCCCGACGTGCAGATCCTCGGTCGGGTGAGCGGCGGACCGGCCGACGGTAGGGTGGTCGCGGTCCGGCAGGGCACGCTGCTGGCGACCAGCTTCCATCCCGAACTCACCGACGACGGCAGGATCCATGCCTTCTTCGTGAACCTGGTTCGCGAGAACATCGAGGTGCCGATGAGCAGCGAGGAGCGATCATGAGCGGCCACTCCAAATGGGCCACGACCAAGCACAAGAAGGCCGTGGTCGATGCCAAGCGAGGCAAACTCTTCGCCAAGATGATCAAGAGCGTCGAGGTCGCGGCCCGCACCGGCGGCGCGGATCCGGTCGGGAATCCGACGCTCTACGACGCCATCCAGAAGGCCAAGAAGTCCTCGGTCCCCAACGAGAACATCGATCGCGCCGTGAAGCGGGGTGCCGGCACCGAAGACGGCGGCTCCGACTGGCAGACCATCACGTACGAGGGCTATGGCCCCAGCGGGGTCGCCGTCCTCATCGAATGCCTCACCGACAACCGCAACCGGGCGGCCTCGGAGGTGCGTACGGCGATGACCCGCAACGGCGGCTCGATGGCCGATCCCGGATCGGTCGCCTACCTGTTCAATCGCAAGGGCGTCGTCCTCGTACCCAAGCAGGGTGCGGGAGGCGGCGGTGTAGAGGAGGACGACATCCTCGCTGCGGTCCTCGATGCGGGTGCGGAGGAGGTCAACGACCTAGGCGACTCCTTCGAGGTGGTCAGCGAGCCGACCGACCTCGTCGCCGTCCGGACCGCTCTGGTCGAGGCCGGTATCGACTACGACTCCGCGGAGGCGTCCTTCCTGCCCAGCGTCCAGATCCAACTGGACGAGGACGCCGCACCCAAGGTCTTCCGGCTGATCGATGGTCTGGAGGACTGCGACGACGTACAGAACGTCTACGCGAATTTCAGTGTCAGCGACGAAATCATGGCTTCCGCCTTCTGATGGCGGAATTCGATGTGAGCGACGAAGTCCTCGCCGCCGTCGGCTGACCAGGATCGGCCGTCGTCGAACTGGGCGTGTCAGCCGACGTTCTGGCGCCATACGCGGCTAGCGTGTCGAACACGTGTTCGCATCTGTTCGAGTCGATCTCAAGGGGGCCGGCGTGCTCGTCCTCGGCATCGACCCTGGGCTGACCCGGTGCGGCTATGCCGTCATCCAGGGATCACCGGGCCGGCCGCCACGCGCGATCACGTACTCCGTGCTCAGGACGCCACCCGCGGCCGAGCTGGGGCAGCGGCTGCTCGAGTTGTCCGACGCCGTCGCCGCGCTGATCACGACGTACGAGCCCGAAGTACTCGCCGTCGAGCGGGTGTTCAGCCAGCACAACGTCCGTACGGTCATGGGCACCGGCCAGGCTGCGGGGGTGGCCATCCTGGCTGCCGCTCGTGCAGGGCTCCCAGTCGCCCTCTACACGCCCAGCGAGGTGAAGGCCGCAGTCACCGGATCAGGTAACGCCGACAAGGCGCAGGTCACCGCGATGGTGACCCGCCTACTCAGCCTGGCCGAGCCGCCGCGTCCGGCCGATGCCGCTGACGCGCTGGCCCTGGGCATCTGTCATGCCTGGCGTGGCGCTGCCTTGCAACGTCGCGGCCTGGCCCGCACCGGGCCGACCGGAGCACTGCCTGCTGGCGCCTGGGGGGCCGGCCGGTGATCGCCCACCTCAACGGTGTGGTCAGCGCCCTGGGGCCCGACCTTGCCGTCCTCGAAGTCGGCGGAGTGGGGCTGGCGGTCTCCTGCGCGCCGAGCACATTGGCCACCTTGCGGATCGGTACGGCCACCCGGCTGGCAACGAGTCTGGTCGTGCGCGAGGACTCGCTCACGCTGTACGGCTTCGTCGATGACGACGAGCGGATCCTGTTCGAGCTGCTGCAGACCGCCAGTGGAGTAGGGCCCAGGCTGGCGCAGGCGGTCCTGGCCATCCACCGGCCGGCGGCGATCCGTCGGGCAGTGGCCAGTAGTGACGTGGCTGCGCTGACCCAGGTCCCCGGAATCGGGAAGAAGGGCGCCGAGCGCCTGCTCATCGACCTCAAGGATCGGCTTGGCACCGGGCCGGAGAGCGGCCCCATCGGCGCAGCTGATGGGGCTGGCCTGCCGGGTGGTGAGCCGGGCTGGCGCCGTTCGCTGATGCAGGCGCTGCTCGGGCTCGGGTGGAACCCCCGCGAGGCGCAAGCCGCCCTGCAGGCGGTGACCCCCGAGGCCGAGGAACGGATCGAGCGTGGGGACAGCGTTGAAGTCGGAGCCCTGCTGCGCCAGGCCCTGTCGAGTCTGGACCGCCTGTGACGCCCCAGGAGGAACGCAGCGCCGAACGCGGGCCGGTCGAGCAGAGCAACCCGGTCTCGCCGTATCCGGCCGACGAGGACCGCGATCTCGAGACCTCGCTGCGGCCTCGGCGGCTGGAGGAGTTCATCGGCCAGCCGAAGGTCCGCGGCCAACTCGATCTACTGCTCGAAAGTGCCCAACGGCGATCCCGTCCCCCCGACCACGTGCTGCTCTCCGGCCCCCCGGGACTGGGCAAGACCAGCCTCGCGATGATTATCGCGGCCGAACTCGGCGCTGTTCTACGGGTGACCAGTGGCCCGGCGATCGAGCGTGCCGGAGACCTCGCCGCACTGCTGACCAACCTCGGTCGCGGCGACATCGTCTTCATCGACGAGATCCACCGGATTGCTCGACCAGCCGAGGAACTTCTCTACGTGGCCATGGAGGACTTCCGGGTCGACGTGGTGGTGGGCAAAGGTCCTGGCGCCACGGCGATCCCGCTCGAAGTGGCGCCGTTCACCCTGGTCGGTGCCACCACTCGGGCCGGGCTGCTGACCGGTCCGTTGCGTGACCGGTTCGGTTTCGTCGGGCACATGGAGTTCTACGATCCGCCCGAACTCGTGTCCGTACTCGAGCGCAGCGCCCGACTGCTCGGGGTGGATCTGCGTCCGGACGGGGCAGCCGAGATCGCTCGACGCTCTCGTGGCACGCCGCGGATCGCCAACCGGCTGTTGCGCCGGGTCCGGGACTTTGCCGAGGTACGTGCTGACGGGATCGTGGATCTGCCGATCGCCCGCGCCGGACTGAGCCTTTTCGACGTCGATGAACTCGGACTGGACCGTCTCGACCAAGCGGTGCTCCGGGCCCTCGTTCAGCGTTTCGACGGTGGGCCGGTCGGTATCGCGACCCTTGCTGTCGCGGTGGGAGAAGAAGCCCAGACCGTCGAAGAAGTGTGCGAACCGTTCCTCGTACGCGCGGGCCTGTTGATCCGGACGCCACGCGGTCGGGTCGCCACCCGGGCGGCCTGGGAACACCTGGCGATCACTCCGCCAGCGGGCGGACTGCCACTGGGCAAGGTAGGCCCAGACCACCCGTCTTCGGCAGTCTCGCTCTTCGACGCCTAGAATGCAGCGGGTCCGGTCGTTGCGGTGCTCGCCACCATGGCCATGATCACCTCGCCGAGGTCCTCCTCGACGGCGCCGGAGCCTCGAGACCAGACCACTTCAGACCCGTACCAGTGAGAAAGAGGCGAATCAGACCCCGTGGGCGATCTAGCGTTGTTCATTCCCTTCCTTGCGCTGTTCGGCGTGATCATCTACATGCAGACCCGGCAGCGGAAGAAGATGCAGGACCGGCAGGCCGCGCTGCAGTCCGCCCTCGGCGTGGGTACGCCGGTCATGCTCAGCTGCGGTCTACACGGTGACGTCACTTCTCTGGACGAGGCGACCGTGGACGTGGAGATCGCTCCGGGCGTCGTCGCGACGTTCGCCCGTGCTGCGGTTCTCGAGGTGCGCGGCACCGAGAGCACGTTCGTCGACGACGAGCTCGAGGAGCTCGCCGACGGCGACATCGCCGTCGTGAACGAGGAACGCACTGCCGAGGACGCCAAGCGCGATACCGCAACGGCCCGTCCAGCCAAGCCGCTGGCCCACGACGACCCGTCGGCATAGCGCCGGCCACACAGCGTCGATCAGCTCGATGCCGCGCGGGCTCGGCCAACGCCAGGCCAGTGCCAGGCCAAGACCTGGGCTCAGCTGCACTGATCTGACAACAGCGAAGGGATAACCAGCAGTGGCACGTGCGCAGACGCAGGTTCGGGGGTACTTCGTCGCCCTTGCCTTGATCATCGCGGCGCTCTACGCGCTGGTCTTCTTCACCGGAGACTCGGCGACGCCGCGGCTGGGCCTCGACCTTCGCGGTGGTACGACGGTGACCCTCACTGCGCAGACCCGTGATGGTTCGGCTCCCAGCGCCGAGGAACTCGAGACGGCTCGCCAGATCATCGAACGTCGGGTCAACGGTCTCGGGGTTGCCGAGGCCGAGGTGGTCACCGAGGGCGATTCCAACATCGTCATCTCGGTTCCCGGGGACGAGGGGGAGCAGGCTCGCTCGCTGGGAACGACGGCTGAGTTGCTGTTCCGTCCGGTCGTCGGCGGACCCGAGCCGGTTACGCCAGTTGCGCCCGAGGAAACATCCGAACCCACGGCCAGCGGAGATCCGGCGGCGACCACCGACCCGGCGGCGACCACCGACCCGGCGGCGACCACAGACCCGGCGGCGACCACAGAGTCCGCGGCCGCCCCGGACCCCGACCGGCCGGCTGTCACCCAGGAGGAGGCCCAGGCCGCTTTCGCCGCGCTGACCGAGTGCTCCACTCAAGTAGACACGACCGAGGTCAGTACCGACCGACCGCAGGACTTCGTCGCTGCGTGCTCGACTGACGGAACGCAGAAGTACCTGCTGGGTCCGACGATCATCCTTGGCACCGAGGTCGACGATGCCAGTTCCGGCCTGGACCCGCAGGGCACCCAGGGTTGGATCGTCCAGCTGGACTTCAAGTCCGATGCGCAGGCCACCTGGGCGGAGTACACCTCGGCAAATGTTGGAAACAACGTGGCCTTCACCTTGGACAGCCGGGTCCTGTCCGCGCCGGTGATCCAAGGCGCTATCAACGGCACCACCACGATAAGCGGCTCCTTCACCCAGGAGACCTCGAGCAACCTGGCCAACTCCCTGAAGTACGGGGCCCTGCCGCTCACGTTCACCCAGTCCACGGCTGAGACCGTCTCCGGTCTGCTGGCTGCTGATCAGCTGCGAGCGGGTCTCATCGCCGGCGGCATCGGAATCCTGCTGGTGTTCATCTACGCCCTGTTCTACTACCGGCTCCTTGGTCTGGTGACGATCGCCAGCCTGTTCTTGTCAGCAGTGATCGTCTACGCCTGCCTGGTCATCCTCGGCCGCCAGATCGGGTTCACGCTGAGTCTGGCCGGCATCGCCGGCTTCATCGTCGCCATCGGGATCACGGCGGACTCGTTCATCATCTTCTTCGAGCGAATCAAGGACGAGGTTCGCGACGGCCGCTCGATGCGGGCAGCGGTGCCGCGCGCCTGGGTGAGCTCGAGACGGACGATCCTGTCCGCCGACGCGGTGAGCTTCCTCGCCGCGGCGACGCTGTACGCCCTGGCGATCGGTGGAGTGCAGGGCTTCGCCTTCACCCTCGGCCTGTCCACCGTGCTCGACCTCGTCGTGGTGTTCCTGTTCACCCATCCACTGGTGGCACTGCTGTCTCGCAATCCCACCTTCGCCTCTCCGCGGGTTTCTGGACTGGGCCGGCTCCGGGTCGGAGCGATATCCGCCTTACCAGCGACCGTGCCGGCCGGCGGAGGAGCAGCTCGACGCGGGACAACGGTGGGGCGTGCCTCGACGAATAGGGGTGGCAGCTGATGGTCACGAAATCCGGCTCCAAAAACCCCGGCGCGCTGACTGATCCCGTAGCCACGGCCGAGTCGAGCGCGCCCGCCGAGCCCAGCCCCGGTGCGCCGGTCGAAGCACAACGCAAGCCATGGCCGGTCCGCCTGTATCTCGGTGAGATCGGATACAACTTCATCGGCAAGCGTAAGGTCTGGTACGCCATCTCCGGGGCATTGATCCTGATCTGCCTGGGCTCGATGATCTTCAATGGATTCAACCTGGGCGTTGAGTTCGCCGGCGGCGAGCGCTTCCGGACGCCAGGGACCGAGCAGCAACTCGAAGCAGTGAGTCAGGCGGTCGGGGACGCCGGCGCCGTGGTGACCAGCGCGCAGGTGGTGGGCGACGACCAACTCGTCATCATCACCGCGGATCTCAGCGAGGAGCAGGGCCGTGAGGTCACCGCCGCGATCGCCGATGCCATCGGTGTGGATACCACCGACGTCGCCAACTCGACGACCAGCGCAAGTTGGGGCCGGGATGTCACCGGCAAGGCAGTCCAGGGCCTGCTCGTCTTCCTGGTCCTGGTTCTGGTGTTCCTGGCCGTACGCTTCCAGTGGAAGATGGCTGCCGGGGCCATGGTGGCGTTGTTCCACGACCTGATGATCACTGCCGGGGTCTATTCACTCGTCGGCTTCGAGGTCACCCCCGCATCGGTCATTGGGTTTCTCACCATCCTCGGGTTCTCGCTGTATGACACCGTGGTCGTCTTCGACAAGGTGGACGAGAACGCCAAGGGCCTGCTGGCCAGCCAACGTCGGACCTACTCCGAGTCGGCCAACCTCGCGATCAACCAGGTTTTGATGCGCTCGATCAACACGTCCATCTTCGCGCTGCTGCCGGTCCTCGGCCTGCTCTATGCCGGCGTGTTCCTGATCGGCGAGGGAACCCTGCAGGACCTCGCCCTCGTGCTCTTCGTCGGCATGCTCGCCGGCGTCTATTCGTCGATCTTCCTGGCCGCCCCGGTCCTGTGCGATCTGAAGGAACGCGAACCGGAATACCAGAAGTTGGCCAAGCGACTGAAGGCCAAGCGGGCGGCCGCTGGCGTTGGCAGCGGTGGATTCCGTACGACCTCGACTGGCGACATGACATTGTCGCCGGCCGCCGGGGCACGAGCGGACCGCAGCCGGAGAAAGCGACCGGCTGATCAAGTGCCCGTGGAGGACGATTCCGACGCCGGCACCGACGCGGCGATTGCAGCTATCTACCGGACGGCCTCCAGCCGCGCCGCCGCTGAGCCGGAAGACGCCGGTCCCGGCGGCAGCGGCAATGTGGTGGCTTCGGCGCGACGAACTCGACCGCGCAGCAACCGAACCGTGTCCAGCGCTAAGACGACCAGCGTCTCGAGCAGCAGCGCTGAAGGCAGTCCGGCAAAGACCGACACCGCCCAAGCCAGCACGCCCCCGAAGAGCCCCGCGGGTACGAACTCCGCCAGGCAATCCGGCCGACGTGCGGGGCCGGCCAAGCGCGGCCGCTGAACGCGCGCGCGATCATGGGATCCACAGCCGACCGGTCGAGGCCCTTCCCCGCTCACTGACGGCTACAGTGGAAGCAAGGTCGTCCTAACCAAGGCCACGGGGCGCCCGTGTGCTGAGCGAGGAGGGCCGTGAGCAGCGACGTCGCCCCACCCGGTGCGCCTGCGACCCGGCTGCCGTCTGCCCCTGAGGAGCCGACCGAGCCCGTGCCGCCGGTGTCGGTCGACGAGGACAACCAGACCACCGCAGCCATAACCGGCAAACGAAGTGTCCGCAGCCGCCTGGCCCGCCGGATCATCGCCGGAGGTGGCGCCCCCGGGGTCAAGCCGGTCCTCGAGCCGCTCGTCGCGAGCCACCGTCAGGCGCACGCCAAGGCCAACCTTCGGGAGCTACAACGCGCCTACGACGCCGCGGAGCACCTGCACGAAGGGCAGAAGCGCAAGAGCGGCGACGATTACATCACCCACCCGCTGGCGGTTGCGACGATCCTCGCCGAACTCGGCATGGACACCACGACGTTGATCGCAGCCCTGCTGCATGACACCGTCGAGGACACCGGCTATGCGCTGGCCGATCTGGGACGGGATTTCGGCGCTGACGTGGCGCTCCTGGTCGACGGTGTCACCAAGATCGACAAGGTCAAGATGGGGGACACCGCCCAGGTCGAGACGATCCGCAAGATGATCATCGCGATGTCTCGCGACCCCCGGGTGCTGGTCATCAAGCTGGCCGACCGGCTGCACAACATGCGTACCCTGCGGTTCCTACCGCCGCACAAACAGGAACGGATCGCGCGGGAGACCCTGGAGATCCTGGCACCGCTGGCCCACCGGCTGGGGATGAACACCATCAAGTGGGAGCTGGAGGATCTTGCCTTCGCGACCCTCTATCCGAAGCGTTACGACGAGATAGTCCGCCTGGTCGCCGACCGGGCACCGTCGCGGGACACCTACCTGGCTGATGTCTCCTCCGCAGTAAGCGATCAGCTCAAGTCGACTAACATCACTGCGACAGTCACCGGGCGGCCCAAGCACTATTACTCGATCTATCAGAAGATGATCGTGCGCGGCCGTGACTTCACTGACATCTGGGATCTGGTCGGGATCCGGATCGTCGTGGATTCCGTTCGCGACTGCTACGCGGCCCTCGGTGTGATCCATGCCTACTGGCAGCCGGTACCGGGTCGCTTCAAGGACTTCGTCGCGATGCCCAAGTTCAATCTCTACCAGTCCTTGCACACCACTGTGATCGGGCCCGAGGGAAAGCCGGTCGAGCTACAGATCCGGACCCGCGACATGCACCGGACGGCTGAGTACGGCATCGCAGCGCACTGGAAGTACAAGGAGACCAAGGGCGGTGCCCCGGCCAAGAGCAACGACGAGATGCTCTGGTTGCGGCAGTTGCTGGACTGGCAGCGGGAGAACCAGGAGCCCGGCGAGTTTCTCGAGTCCCTGCGCTTCGAACTCGGTCCCCGCGAGGTGTTCGTCTTCACACCCAAAGGCGACGTGGTCAGCCTTCCGGAGGGCGGGACCCCGGTGGACTTCGCCTATGCCGTGCACACCGAGGTCGGGCACCGCTGTGTGGGCGCCCGGGTCAACGGCAGTCTGGTCTCCCTGGAGAGTCAGCTGTCCAACGGTGACACCGTCGAGGTCTTCACCTCCAAGTCGGAGACCGCGGGGCCGTCGCAGGACTGGCTCGGTTTCGTCGGCTCCTCCCGAGCGCGTACCAAGATCCGGCAGTGGTTCGCCCACGAACGCCGCGAGGAGGCGATCGAGGCTGGCAAGGACGCGCTGACGGCGGCCATGCGCAAGCGCGGCTTGCCGCTGCAGCGGATCCTGGGCGGGGAGGCGCTGTCGACCCTGGCCAAGGACCTGCACTACGCCGATGTCAGCGCGCTGTACGCGGCGGTCGGCGAGCGCAACGTCTCAGCGCAGTCGATCATCGACAAGCTCGTCGCCGGCATGGGCGGTGCCGAGGGCACGGTCGACGACCTGGCCGAGACCACGACTCCGACCCGGCCGATCCGGCGTACGACCTCCGGCGAGACCGGCGTTGTCGTACGCGGGGTGACCGATGTCTGGGTGAAGCTCGCCCGCTGCTGTACGCCTGTTCCTGGTGACGACATCCTCGGCTTCCTGACGCGCGGCGGACCGGTGTCGGTGCACCGCCGGGACTGTACGAACGCCGCAGACCTCAAGACCCGGTCGGAGCGCTTGGTCGAGGTCGAGTGGGCCCCCCAACCAGGAGCGATCTTCCTGGTCGCGATCCAGGTCGAGGCCCTGGATCGGCATCGCCTGCTCTCCGACATCACCCGGGCGCTGTCGGACGAGAGCGTCAACATCCTGTCTGCCTCCGTGCAGACCACCCGGGACCGAGTTGCAGTGAGCCGCTTCACCTTCGAGCTGGGCGATCCCAAGCACCTAGGGCATTTGCTCCGGACCGTGCGAGGGGTCGACGGCGTCTACGACGTCTACCGGGTCACTGCGTAATCCAGCCGACCTCAGCCACAGGTCCCTGGCCGCTCGGTGGCTGAGGCTCGCCTCAGGCGGCGGGCGCGGCGACAGTGACCGTGGTCAGCGCGATGGGTGTGACCGGAGCTCCGCCGCCTGGGCCGGGTGATCCGTCCGGACCGACCTCGAAGGAGCCGTCATTGCCGGCAGCCGCGACAGCTTCGATGACCTCGAGACCCGAGGTGATCGTTCCGACCAGGGTGTAGTCAGGCGGCAACTGGGTGTCCTGGAAGCAGATGAAGAACTGGCTGCCGATCGTGGCGGGCTGACCACCCTGGGCCATCGCGACGCTGCCCTTGGGGTAGATGGCGGTCTGGCCGTCCGGCGCGGGAGCGAGGTTGGCCACGCTGGCCGGCTCGGAGGTGTAGCTGTAGGTCGGGCCTCCCGAGCCGGTGCCGGTGGGATCGCCGCACTGCAGGACGCCGAAGACCTCGCTGTTGACCATTCGATGACAAGGTGCGCCGTCGAAGAAGGCCTGCTCGGCGAGGTATTTCATGCTGTTGGTGGCGCACGGGGCGGCGGTTGGATCCAGCGTCATCTGGAAGGCCCCCTGGGTGCTCACGACATCGAGGACTACCGGAGTGGTACTGCCGTCCGGCTCGGGCGGGATGCCGGCGTCGCGCAGGTTTGGGTTTGCCGCCGCGTCTGCGGGGGTGTAGGTGCACGCCGCAGTCTCGGGCTCGGCAGTGGCCTCGGATTCCGCAGCTGGCTCGTTGTCGTCGAAGGCGCCGGAGAAGAACAGCACACCGCCGACCACCAGCACCACGGTAAATGCGGCGACGCCCACGAGAGTGTTGCGGCGACGCTTGCGCGCCTCCTCGGCACGGCGCTCTAATTGCCTTTGCAACTGTCGCCGGGCAGCCTCGCGCCGCTGCTTGTTCGTAGCCACTGTCTTACTCCTGTCGAAAGTCATCGATCGTTGCTGGCTCGGTCGGACCGTTACCCGATTCGAGCAGATCCAAGGGCGGCGCACCTGGAACAGGCGCCTGCCACCGAGGTTTTCCGGCTGTACGGCCGGCCACGGAGGACCGACGGCGAAGTGTACGCAACCGGCGCGTGAAGCATCTGTGAGCCACCCCGTTCAGTTCGGCTCGGTAGCCTGTTCCGGTGAGCCCATCCACGCGCGAAGATCGCCCCGGCAGAGCTCGCGAGGCTGGGTAGTCGTGCTGGTTCGGAGTTTCCCCGCGGGTGTGTTCGGGACCAACTGCTATGTCCTGGCTGCCGCGCCGGGGGCTGAGTGCGTGGTTATCGATCCGGGGATGGACGCGGTCGGTCCGTTGCAGGACGTCCTCGCCGAGGATGCCCTGAAGCCGGTTGCCGTCGTGCTCACCCACGGGCACCTGGATCACACCTTCTCGGTGGTTCCGGTCTGCTCCGGCTACGACATCGCGGCCTACATCCACCCGGATGACGAGCCGATGCTGCTGGACCCGGTGAAGTGGCACGGACCCACGCTGGCTCCGATCGTGGCCGGGATGGATATTCCGGAGCCCGACGACCTCCGCCTGCTGGTCGACGATGTTGTACTCGACCTGGCCGGAGTCGAGCTGACCCCCGGGCACGCACCCGGCCACACGCTCGGCTCGACCGTGTTCCACGTGGCCCTCGAGGAAGGCCCGGGTCTGCTCAGCGGCGACCTGCTCTTCGCCGGTTCGATCGGCCGGGTCGACCTACCCGGCGGATCGATGAGCGCGATGACCGCATCGCTGGCCCGCGTCATCCTGCCGTTGGATGACGCCACCGTGGTCCTGCCCGGTCACGGGCCACCTACCACGATCGGCCGGGAGCGGGCCAGCAATCCGTACCTGCAACACCTTTCCGCCGAGCCTCCTGTTCCGCGGCGGAACCTCTAGATGGCGCAGACCAGTCGTCGGCTGTCCGGATTTCCCGAGCTGCTGCCGGGCCAGCGGATGGTCGAGGCTGCGATCATCGATGGGCTGCGCCGGACCTTCGAACTGCACGGCTTCGCACCGATCGAAACCCGTGCAGTGGAGCCGATCGAGGCGTTGACCGGTGGCGGCGAGATCGACAAGGAGATCTACGCCGTACGCCGATTGGTCGACCTGAACGACGCGGGGCCCGAAGCCGGGCTGGGACTGCATTTCGATCTGACCGTGCCGTTCGCGAGGTACGTGCTCGAGAATGCTGGCAAGCTGGACTTTCCCTTCCGCCGCTATCAGATCCAGAAGGTCTGGCGCGGCGAGCGGCCCCAGGGCGGGCGGTTTCGGGAGTTCACCCAGGCTGACATCGACATCGTGGCCGAATACGAGCTGCCCTTCCACCACGACGTCGAGGTGGCCCGGGTCATGGCCGAAGCGCTGTCCGCGCTGCCGGTGCCCCCGCTGCGTCTGCAGATCAACAACCGCAAGCTGCTGCAGGGATTCCTGCTCGGTGTTGGCGCACCCGATCCACCCGCCGCGATGCGTGCCGTCGACAAGCTGGACAAGCTGCAACCCGAGGCCGTGGGCAAGTTGCTCACGGACGCCGGTGTGTCTCCGGAGCGGGCCGAAGGCTGCCTACAGCTGGCTCGCATCCACACCCCCGACACCTCGTTCGTCGATCGGGTGCGCACACTCGGCGTGACCCATGAGCTGCTCGACGAGGGCTTGGCCGAGTTGGCTGCAGTCATCGAGGGCTGCGCGGGCATCAACTCCGCACGCATCACGGTCGAGGCCGACCTGCGGATCGCCCGCGGTCTGGACTACTACACCGGGACCGTCTTCGAGACCCGGATGAGCGGGTACGACGAACTCGGTTCGATCTGCTCCGGTGGGCGGTACGACTCGTTGGCCAGTGACGGGCGGACCACGTATCCCGGGGTCGGCATTTCGCTGGGGCTGTCCAGACTGCTGGTCCCACTCTTCGCCGATGGCAGCCTCGCTGCCTCGCGCAGCGTCCCGTCCGTCGTCTTGGTCGCTCTGGCTGACGAGGACTCCCGAGAGACGAGTGCTTCTGTGGCACAGGCGCTTCGGGTCCGTGGGATCGCTGTCGAGGTCGCTGCGTCGGCGCAGAAGTACGGCAAGCAGATCCGCTACGCCGAACGACGGGGCATCCCCTACGTGTGGTTCCCGACTGGCGCCGCCCAGACCGGGCACGAGGTCAAAGACATCCGTAGCGGGGATCAGGTCCGGGCCGACCCGGATACCTGGTTGCCCCCCGTGCTGGACTTGCTGCCTCAGATCATCACCACCCCGAACACCGCCGAGTAGAGGAATTCTGTGATTCGCACGCACGCTGGTGGAGACCTGCGCAGCTCCGATACCGGACAGACCGTGAGCCTGGCCGGATGGATCGCTCGGCGCCGTGATCACGGTGGCGTCGCTTTCCTGGATCTACGCGACGCCTCCGGCGTGGTCCAGGTCGTGGTCCGCGACGAGGCAGTCGCCCACGGGCTACGGAACGAGTACTGCCTGCGGGTCGTCGGCGAGATCGCCGCTCGACCTGCGGGCAATGAGAATCCCGCCCTACCCACCGGCGAGATCGAGGTGATCGCCACCGAGGTCGAGGTCCTGTCGGAGTCCGCGTCGCTGCCCTTCCAGATCGACGACCACGTGGAGGTCGGGGAAGAGGCCCGGCTCAAGCATCGCTATCTCGACCTGCGCCGTAGCGGTCCGGCCAGCGCGTTGCGGCTGCGCAGCGAGGTCAACCGCGCGGCCCGGGAGGTCCTGCACGGGCACGGCTTTGTCGAGATCGAGACCCCCACGCTCACCCGATCCACGCCGGAAGGTGCCCGGGACTTCGTCGTACCGGCTCGGTTGGCGCCTGGCTCCTGGTACGCGCTGCCGCAGTCCCCGCAACTGTTCAAGCAGTTGCTCATGGTCGCCGGGATGGAGCGCTACTACCAGATCGCGCGCTGCTACCGAGACGAGGACTTCCGGGCCGATCGGCAGCCGGAGTTCACCCAACTCGATGTCGAGATGAGCTTCGTCGACCAGGACGACGTGATCGCGTTGACCGAGGAGGTCCTGTGCGCGCTCTGGTCGCTCATCGGCTACCAGATCCCAACGCCGATCCAGCGGATCAGCTACGCCGAGGCCATGTCGCGCTACGGCACCGACAAACCCGATCTGCGTTTCGGTGTCGAGCTCACCGACTGCACCACCTACTTCGGCGAGACCTCGTTCCGGGTGTTCCAGGCGCCCTACGTCGGTGCCGTCGTGATGCCCGGTGGGGCTGATCAGCCGCGCCGCACGCTGGATGCCTGGCAGGACTTCGCCCGGCAGCGCGGGCACAAGGGGCTTGCCTACGTACTGATCGGTCCCGACGGCGAGTTGGCCGGTCCGGTGGCCAAGAATTTATCCGAGCCTGAGCGTGCCGGGCTGGCTGCTCATGTCGGCGCGGGCCCCGGAGACTGCGTCTTCTTCGCAGCCGGTGCGTCGCCAGCAGCCCGCGGCCTGCTTGGCGCCGTACGGCTGGAGATCGGTCGTCGGGGTGGGCTGGTCGATGAATCCCGGTGGTCCTTCGTCTGGGTCGTCGACGCGCCCCTGTTCGAGCCTTCGGCGAAGGCCCGGGCATCGGGTGACGTGGCCGTGGGAGGTGGGGCCTGGACGGCGGTGCACCACGCGTTCACCGCACCGAAGCCGGAGTTCCTCGAGAGCTTCGATACTGATCCGGAGCATGCGTTGGCCTATGCCTACGACATCGTCTGCAACGGTAACGAGATCGGTGGCGGCTCGATCCGGATCCACCGCCGCGACGTCCAGGAACGGGTCTTCGCCATGATGGGCCTCTCACCGGAGGAGGCACAGGAGAAGTTCGGCTTCCTGCTCGATGCCTTCGCCTTTGGTGCGCCGCCGCACGGCGGGATCGCCATCGGCTGGGACCGGGTCTGCGCGCTGCTAGCCGGAGAGGAGTCGATCCGCGAGGTGATCGCCTTCCCCAAGTCCGGCGGCGGCTACGACCCGCTGACCGGGGCTCCGGCGCCGATCACCGCTGCCCAGCGCAAAGAGGCCGGCGTGGACGGCAGGGTGCCGGCAATCGACTGAGGGGTCCCTTCCGACGCTAGGTGCGTAGCAATCTTCCCCTGTCCGCGGGCGCGGCGTTGAGCCGAGGAGCGACAGGGGAGGACTGTGACGATAGGTACGTAGCAGGGTGCCCCTGAGTCCTTTGGCGGTTCGACCTTACGTCGGCGGCATGCCTGTTGTTGCTCGTATGCTGCTCGGCCCCGGTCCGACCAATCCCTATCCCGAAGCAACCGCCGAGTTGGCTCAGCCGCTGTTGGGTCATCTGGATCCACTGTTCCTGGCTCTGCTCGACGAGACCTGCGACCGTCTTCGCGTCGTCTACCGCACCGACAATCGCCGGACCTTCCGCTGTCTGCGACCAGGAGCGCCGGCATGGAGGCGGCCTTCGTCAACACCGTCGGACTCGGCGACGTGGTCGTCGTCGGTGTCAACGGCTTGTTCGGCGTCCGGATGTGCGATGTCGCATCCCGCTGCGGTGCCGAAGTCGTCCGCGTGGATGCCCCGTGGGGACAACCGCTCGACGTCGACGCGGGCTGTCCGCGCACCCGTCACCGAAGCTCATCGCCGCAGTTCATGCCGAGACGTCCACGGGCATCCGCAACGACGTCGCAGCCATCGCAGCAGGCAAGGGCGATGCGCTGTTTCTGGCCGACTGCGTCACGTCGCTGGCCGGAATCGAGTTGGCCATCGACGACTGGGCCATCGACCTCGCCTATTCCGGCACCCAGAAGTGCATCGGCGTGGCCCCGGGCCTGTCGCCGTTCACCATCAACGAGCGTGCCTGGAACGGCGGATCGAACGTCCGCAGTCCTGGTACCTCGATCTGGGCATGCTGGCGGCTATGTCGGTGCGGCCACCGGTGGCGGTGGTCGCACCTATCACCACACCGCGCCGACGGCGATGGTCGCGTCTCTGCACGCCGGTCTGGCCGGGTGCCCGAGGAGGGCCTGGACTCGGTCATCGCCCGCCCCGACATCGTCACTCTGATCCTGGGCGCTCTCGGCGAGATCCTCGACCGCCGCTGACCATGGCGGATCAGGCTCGTTGCGCGGCTTCGAGCACCTCTGCTGCAAGATGGGTGATCGCGCCCCGGGTCGGCTGGGCGAGCTCATCCAGATCGATACGCGATCCTGCCCTCAGGTGCGGATCGTCGGGCACGACTAGCAGGCCCCGGCACAGTCCTTCGAACCTTCGCCCGGCTGCGGTGAGATCGACCGGGGTCCCTCGGCGGCGGACGGCGGTGACGGCCACGAAGCTGTTGGCGACCAGAGCACCGAAGCCGCGGTCGGCGATCCAGCGCAGCCCGGAGTAGGTGGCCGTGATCCCGTCGACGCTCGGCGAGGTCGCGAAGACGAGGGTGTGTGCACCGCCCAGCAGTTGACTCATCAGGCCCCCACTGAGTCCGGCCCCGCAATCGATGACCGTCACCGGGAAATGGCGGTGCACGACCTCCATCGTCGAGACGAACGTCCTTTCGTCGAAGTGCACGCTCTCGCCCGGGTCCAAGCCGCTGGGCAGCACCCAGGTGCCGACCGCCGACTGCTCGAGGTAGGGCGCGAGGATGGCGAACTGGCCGGGGTCCCCGCGCCCGGCCAGGTCCCGCGCACTGTGGGTCGGGGCCACTCCGCTGCGCAGCAGCAGTGAGCCGAAGGTCGGGTCCGCGTCCATCAGCAGTACCGGTTCGCCGCGAGCCTTGGTGTAGAGGTCGGCCAGCAGAACCGACAAGGTCGTCTTCCCGACCCCGCCCTTGAGCCCGACGACGGCGATGCGGCGTGGACTCCGGAGCGGGATCGCCAGGCGGCCGGAGTGCTCTGCTTCCTGCTCTCGCCCGTGCGAATTTCCGCGGAACCGGCCGAACCTGCGCTGGGGCTTGCGCCGCTCGACTGGGTCGCGGGCCTGCGGCTCGGCTGTCCGGTGCGGGGCCGGCGGGCCCGCTACTCGCGACGGCGTTGACGACCGTTGTGGCGGTGGCGGTGGCGGTGGCGGTGGCGGTGGCGGTCGCGGTGGCGGTGGCGGCGACGGCGACGGCGGCGACGGCGGACGGCGCTGTGGCGTGGGTTCAGGTAGCGGCGCATAACTTTCTTGCTGGGCAGGCGCTGGCGTGATCGTCGGCAGCTGGATCATCTGCGTGTCGCCGGCCCGTGCTTCGAGAGAGTGCCGGCCACCCTTGCGTTTCGGCGTGAGCCCGTAGTCCGGGGGAGGGGCCGGCGGCGGAGGGTTACTCAGGACAGACCCCTCTCACGACGATGCTGGCCCCGGGCGGGTGATGCGTCGGCCTCTACGGTCGCACAAGGGATATCACGGTCATGTCGACGGTAGGGGCAAACCTGCGGCTAGCCTCGGAGACCATGACTGAGCCGGCCAGCCTCTTCGACGACGCTGCGGCGCGCAATGCGGCCGCGGCCGCCCCACTGGCGGTGCGCATGCGGCCGCGATCCCTGGACGAGGTCGTCGGGCAGGAGGCGGTGCTCGGGCCGGGCCGTCCACTGCGTCGCCTCGTCGATGCCGACGAGGGGATGTCGGTGATCCTGTACGGGCCACCGGGAACGGGAAAGACGACGTTGGCCCACGTGGTTTCCCTGGCCACCAAGCGAACCTTCGTGCAGCTCTCCGCCCTCAACTCCGGGGTCAAGGACGTCCGCGCAGTCATCGACACCGCGACCAAAGATCTCGGTCTGACCGGCCGGCGGACCGTGCTGTTCATCGACGAGGTACACAGATTCTCCAAGACTCAGCAGGACTCGCTGCTGTCTGCGGTGGAGAACCGGGTGGTCAGCCTGATCGCGGCGACAACCGAGAATCCGTACTTCTCGGTTGTCAGCCCGCTGCTCTCTCGCTCGATCGTGTTGACTCTCGAGCCGCTGGACGACGACGACGTACGTACCCTGCTCCGACGCGCGTTGGCTGACCCCCGCGGCTACCGCGGGTCCCTGACGATGGCGCCGGACGCGGAGGACCATGCGGTTCGGATCGGTGGGGGAGACGCTCGCCGGGCGCTGACCACCCTGGAGGCGGCGGCCAACGCGGCCAGAGACGAGGGTCTGGCCGAGATCACCCTGCCGGTCGTCGAACGAGCGGTCACCCAGGCAGCGGTGCGCTACGACCGGGACGGTGATCAGCACTACGACGTCGCCAGCGCGCTGATCAAGTCCATCCGAGGCAGTGACGTCGATGCGGCCCTGCACTATCTGGCCCGCATGGTCGAAGCCGGCGAAGATCCGCGGTTCATCGCCCGGCGCCTGGTGATCAGTGCCAGTGAGGACGTCGGCATGGCCGATCCCACCGCACTGCCTTTGGCGGTCGCCTCCTACACCGCCGTCTCCTTCATCGGCATGCCCGAAGGCCGAATTCCGCTGGCCCAAGCGGTGGTTCATCTGGCCACTGCACCGAAGTCCAACGCTTCCTATGCTGCGATCGGCGCAGCGATCGAGGACATCCGGAAGGGACTTGCCGGGCCGGTGCCCTTCCATCTGCGCGACGCGAGCTATTCAGGGGCCACCAAGCTCGGTCACGGTCAGGGTTATGCGTACTCCCACGACGCCCGGGACGGCGTGGTCGCACAGCAATATGCTCCCGACGCCGTGGACAAGCGGGACTACTACCTGCCGACCGATCACGGCGCCGAGGCCGGGATGAAAGAGCGGTTGCACAAGTTGCGGGCGATGCTGCGTCGCCGCTGACCGGCACGCCGACGTAACGAGGTTATTACAACTGGCCCAACTCCGCGTATCCCCGTCGAACAGGGCTAGGTTGCACGAGGCTGGTTTGCAAGGGCAGGAACAGGCGGAAGGTGGAGCTGAGTGGCCAAGGTGATTCTTTCCGACGTCGGCAAGGTCTATGACGACGGCACCCGAGCGGTTACCGGCCTGGACCTGGAGATCGAGGACGGCGAATTACTCGTTCTCGTCGGTCCGTCGGGCTGTGGCAAGACCACGGCGCTGCGGATGGTCGCCGGGCTGGAGTCGATCAGTGAGGGCACCGTCAAGATCGGTGACAAGGTGGTCAACGGCGTACCGTCCCGTGACCGTGACCTGGCCATGGTGTTTCAGAGCTACGCCCTCTACCCGCACCTGAAGGTGCGCGACAACATCGCGTTTGGACTTCAGCTGCGCAAACTTCCCAAGAACCAGGTGAATGAGCGGGTCGAGAAGGCCGCTCGGACCCTGGGTCTCGAGGACATGCTGGACAAGCGTCCCCGCAACCTGTCCGGTGGTCAGCGCCAGCGGGTTGCGATGGGCCGGGCGATCGTCCGTGAGCCGCAGGCCTTCCTGATGGACGAGCCATTGTCCAACCTGGATGCCAAGCTGCGGGTCCAGATGCGGGCCGAGATCGCCAGACTGCAGCGAGACCTCGACGTCACGACGATCTACGTCACCCACGACCAGACCGAGGCCATGACTCTGGGCGACCGGGTCGCGGTGATGAAGAAGGGGATGCTGCAGCAGGTCGCGGCCCCTCAGGAGCTCTACGACCACCCGGACAACGTGTTCGTCGCCGGGTTCATCGGCTCACCGGCCATGAACCTGTTCCAGGGCACCTTCAGCCAGCCGGACGCCGACGGTCCGCTGCAGCTGCAGGTCGGCAGTCAGCGGCTGGCCGTCGGCCCGGAATTGCTCTCCCGCCGCCCGGACGTAAGGCGCTATCTCGACCGTCCGGTCATCGTCGGCATTCGCCCGGAGGACCTGAGTGATGCCAACCTGGCCCACGGCGCTACCACTGCGCTGCTCGAGGGCAAGGCCGACCTGGTCGAGGCCATGGGCTCCGATGTGCTGGTGCACTTCGATATCGACGCACCCCAGGTCGTGACGGAGGACACCCGTGAACTCGCCCGCGACCTGGGTGAGAACCAGCAGGCAACTGCCGGTGCAGGCACCGTCGTTGTCGCCCGATTCAATCCGCGCACCGCCGCGCGGGAAGGTGCCCCGATCTCCATCGCGGTGGACACCGAGCGGCTGCACGTCTTCGATCCCGAGACCGGCGAATCGGTCTGGGGCGACGGGCAGGGCGCTGCACTACAGCAAGAGCGGGGTTCCCTACTGGGGGAGCACGCTTCACAGGAGGGAATGGAATGAGGCGTACTACACGTATTACCGCGGGGGCAGCTGCCCTCGCGCTGCTGATGGCTGGCTGCGGCGGCGGTGACGACAACACCGGCGGCGGCAGCGATGCCCCTGAGGCCGGATCGCTCGACGGCGAGAGTCTCGAACTCGCCTCGGTGCTCAGTGGCGCCGAGCAGGAGGCCATGGAGGCCGTGCTTGCCGCGTTCTCGGAGCAGACCGGCGCCGAGGTCACGTTCACCTCTACCGGAGACGACATCTCCACCGTGCTCGGTACCAGGATCGCCGGTGGCGATCCTCCGGATGTCGCTCTGCTGCCATCGCCCGGAGCACTGAAGCAGTTCGCCGGAGATGGCTCACTGATCACGCTGACTGACGAGGTCAGTGCCGCAATCGACGAGAACTACAGCCAGGTCTGGAAGGACCTGGGCTCGGTCGACGGTGAGCTGTACGGCGTCTGGTTCAAGGCCGCCAACAAGTCCACCGTCTGGTATCGCACCGCCGCGTTCGAGGACGCCGGCGCAGAGGTGCCCGCGGACTTTGACGCGTTCGTCGACACCCTCGGCACGATCGCCGACTCGGGGGTCACCCCGTTGTCGGTGGCTGGAGCCGACGGTTGGACGCTGACCGACTGGTTCGAGAACGTCTACCTGCGGGTTGCCGGGCCAGAGATGTACGACCAGCTGACGGCCCATGAAATCCCGTGGACCGACCCCTCGGTCATCACCAGCCTCGAGACGCTGGCTGAGATCTGGGCCCCGGACAACATCGTCGGTGGCAGTTCAGGTGCGCTGCAGGCGTTGTTCCCGGATTCGGTCGAGGCCGTCTTCTCAGACGATCCGCAGGGTGCGATTGTCTTCGAAGGTGACTTCGTGGCCGGCGTGATCGGCGACTCCACCAGTGCGGTGGTTGGCGAGGACGCGGACTTCTTCCCGTTCCCGTCGATCGACGGCTCCCCGGAGTCGGTCGTCGGTGGCGGTGACGTTGCCGTCGCCCTCACCGACAGCGAGGCGACCATGGCCCTGATGCAGTACCTGGCCACCCCTGAGGCGGCCGAGATCTGGGCGGCGATCGGTGGATTCATCTCACCGAACTCCAACGTGGACTCCTCGGTCTACCCCGATGACACCACCAGGTCGATCGCGGAGGCACTTGTCGCTTCAGGTGACAACTTCCGCTTCGACATGTCAGACCAGATGCCACCGGCCTTCGGCGGCACACCTGGCGCTGGCGAATGGGCCATCCTGCAGACGTTCCTGGGAGATGTCTCAACGGTGGATGCCACGGCCGCGGCGCTGGAAGCCGCTGCCACTGAGGCATACGGCGCCTAAGGGTTCTGTTCAGATGACTGAGGGCGAGTCCGGGTTGCGTAACGAGGGACAGGTGGCAACCGCTGGGGGAGCGGCTGCTATCAATCCCCCCGACAAGCAACCCGGGCTCGGCCGCAGTTGGTGGTCGCTGGCCTATCTTCTGCCAGCGCTTTTCTTGCTCGCGGTCGTGGTGCTTTACCCGATCCTCTACACGATCGTGCGCAGCCTTTTCGACGCCAACGGTGACAGCTTCGTCGGTCTCGGCAACTACAGCGACATGTTCACCAACAAGGCAACGCTGGTCTCCATCCGGAACAATGCCATCTGGGTGGTCGTCGCCCCGGTCGTGGTGACCAGCCTCGGGCTGATTTTCGCGGTGCTCACCGAACGGATTCGCTGGGCTTCGGTCTTCAAACTGCTCGTCTTCATGCCAATGGCGATCTCGTTTGTCGCGGCTGGCATCATCTTCCGCCTCGTCTACCAGGCCGATCCCGATCAGGGAGTAGCAAATGCCCTGATCGTCTCGGTCCACGACGTCTTCGCCAAGTCATCTGCCTACCCCGGCGCTGGTCCGCGGGAAGGAACCGACCTCGCCGGCGTGGACGGGGGTTTCGAGTCGACCACCACCTATGGAGCGGGTGACACCGTGGCCCTGGGCCTGGTGGGGTTCGCTCCTGCCGACGTGCCTCCCGAGGCGGTGCCGGCCAGTGAACCCTCAGGCGGCGACACCCTTCAGGGAGTTGTCTGGCTCGACTTCGCTGTTGGTGGTGGCGGTGAGGAAGGCACCATCGACAACGAGGAGCTGGGCCTGCCCGGCGTGGAAGTGCAGGCGGTGCAGGACGGCACTGTCGTAGCCACCACCGAGACCGGAGCCGACGGCGCCTTCGCGTTCGAGGGACTGGCTGACGGTGACTACACCCTCGCGTTACCCAGGGACAACTTCCGGGAGCCGTTCAACGGCCTCGACTGGCTCGGGCCGGCGCTGATCACTCCGGCCATCATCGGTGCCTACGTATGGATCTGGGCAGGCTTCGCCATGGTGTTGATCGCCGCCGGCCTGGCCGCCATCTCGCGGGAAGCTCTGGAAGCTGCACGGGTGGACGGCGCCACCGAGTTTCAAGTCTTTCGCAAGGTCACGATGCCCCTGCTTGCCCCGGTCCTGATCGTCGTCCTGGTGACCCTGATGATCAACGTTCTCAAGGTCTTCGACCTCGTGTACATCATCGCGCCGGGATCGGTACAAGACGATGCCAGCGTCCTTGCCCTTCAGATGTACCGGGTCTCCTTCGGCGGGGCCGACGATCAGGGACTGGGCAGCGCTCTGAGCGTGCTGCTGTTCCTGCTCGTGTTGCCGGCCATGGCCTTCAACATCAGACGATTCCGCCGGGAGCAGCAGTGAGCGTGAGCACAGCTAACGAGGCGGAGCAATCGTGACCATCACCGAGGAGCGGCCCCCGCAGGAAGATCTGGCACGGCAGGCGCTCGGGGCGCCGAAACGCGGTGTGGCCAGCAGGATCGCTTCCAAGACCGGCGGCGGCTTCGTTCAGTTCTTCTTGATCCTGATCGCCATTTTTTGGACCGTTCCCGCGATCGGGCTGTTCATCTCGTCGCTGCGCGGTGCACAGGACCAGAGCAGTGGTTGGTGGACATTCCTACTCGAGCCGTCCCAGCTGACCGTCGACAACTACTCCAGCCTGCTCAGCGGCGGAGATCTGCTCGGTTCTTTCTTCAACACGGTGCTCATCACCTTGCCGTCCACCCTTGGCGTGGTCGTCATCGGATCGCTGGCGGCATATGCCTTCGCTTGGATGACGTTCTGGGGGCGGGACTGGATCTTCCTGATCGTCATCGGCCTGCTCGTCGTTCCCGTCCAGGTCGGTCTCATCCCGATCGCACAGCTGTACGGCTCGCTCGGGATCTTCGGGAGCATCTTCGGCGTCGTCTTGTTCCACATCGCATTCGGGCTGCCGTTCGCCATCTTCCTGCTGCGCAATTTCTTCTCGGGCATCCCGCGGGACCTGCTCGAGGCGGCTCGGATGGATGGTGCCAGCGAGTGGACCATCTTCCGTCGGGTCGTCCTGCCGCTCGGGCTGCCGGCCATCGCCTCGCTGGGGATCTTCCAGTTCCTCTGGGTCTGGAACGACTTCCTGATCGCCCTGGTCTTTGCCAGCCGTGATGTGCAGCCACTGACGGTGTTCCTGCAATCCCAGACCCGGCAGTTCGGCGAGAGCATCGACGTGCTCGCTCCAGGCGCGTTCATGTCGCTGATCGTGCCGCTGATCGTCTTCTTCGCATTCCAGCGCTACTTCGTGCAGGGGACGTTGGCCGGCTCAGTGAAGTAGGCGGGTCGCGCAGCATCTTCGCTCCAGGAGTGAGTTGGCTCGGGCGAGGTCGCTAGGCTTGACCGGTCCCCCCGTACCGGAGAGAGGCTGCACTGTGTCTGCTGGAGAGATCGCCGGGCTCGTCGCCGCTGGTGCGCTGGCCCTGCTCGTGCTGCTGTTGGCCGTACCCATCCTGAAACTCGGCCGGACACTGGACGAGACGACTCTGGCCATTCGAACAGCGCGCGAGGGTGCGGGGCCGATCCTGGACAACGCCGTAACCACCGTACGAGCGGTCAACACCAACCTCGAGCGGGTCGACGGGATCACCGCAAACGCCGCGAGCATGTCCAGCAACGCTGCCGCGCTGACCAGCGTGGTGGCAGCTACCGTCGGCGGCCCGCTGGTCAAGGCCGCAGCGTTCTCCTACGGGGTCCGTCAGGCCGTCAAGGGACGGCGTGAGGGCGAGCGTGCCGTAGCTCGTGGCCGGCGTCGTCGCGGAGGAAAGCACTAATGCGCCGGCTGTTCTGGCTCGGGCTCGGGATCACCGTGGGTGCCCTGGTCGTGCGACGCCTGTCCGCCGCTGCGCAGAAGTTGACCCCAGGCGGGATAGCCGAGTCGCTGACGAGCGGCTTGTCCCAGCTCGCCGAGGCGATCGGCGACTTCACCGGCGACGTACGCGCCGCCATGGCTGAGCGGGAGAAAGAGCTTCGGGCCGGCGTCGGCCTGGACGGTCAGCTCGGCGCGAAGCCGGAGGACTTCACGGCCTGATGCGCACGGCCGACATCAAAAAACGCTTCCTCGATCACTTCGAACGTCGAGGACACACCGTCGTGCCCAGCGCGAGCCTGGTCAGCGACGATCCGACCCTGCTCTTCACCGTGGCCGGGATGGTCCCATTCATCCCGTACCTCACCGGGCAGCAGACCGCGCCCTACCCCCGTGCCGCCAGCGTGCAGAAATGCGTGCGGACCCTGGATATCGAGGAGGTCGGCAAGACCACCCGGCACGGCACCTTCTTCCAGATGAACGGCAACTTCTCATTCGGTGACTACTTCAAAGAGGGTGCGATCACCCACGCCTGGGAGCTGATCACCAACTCCCGCGCCGATGGTGGATTCGGAATGGACCCGGACAAGATCTGGGTCACCGTCTACCTCGACGACGACGAGGCAGCCGGGCTCTGGCGCAAGATCGCCGGGTTACCGGCAGAGCGCATCCAGCGACTGGGTAAAGCCGAGAACTACTGGGACACAGGGCAACCCGGGCCGGCAGGACCGTGCTCGGAGATCTTCCTCGATCGTGGTCCCGAGTTCGGGCCCGATGGTGGCCCGCTCATCGACACAGCGGGGGACCGGTTCCTGGAGTTCTGGAATCTCGTCTTCATGCAGTATCAACGAGGCCCCGGCGCGGGCAAGGACTATCCGATCCTGGGCGAGCTGCCGGAGAAGAACATCGACACCGGCATGGGCATGGAGCGGATCGCGTACCTGCTCCAGGGCGTCAACAACCTGTACGAGGTCGACGAGGTCTTTCCGGTCCTGCAACGCGCGGCCGAACTCAGCGGCCGCGCGTACGGCGCCAACCGGTCTGACGACGTACGGCTGCGGATCATCGCCGACCACGTCCGAAGCGGGCTGATGCTCATCGGCGACGGAGTCCGGCCGGGCAACGAGGGCCGCGGCTACGTCTTGCGACGCCTGCTTCGTCGGGCGGTTCTCTCGATGCGACAACTGGGCTACCAGCCGCCGGGTTTGCCCGAATTGTTGCCGGTCTCCCGCGACTGCATGGCGCCGAGCTATCCCGAACTTGCCAGCGACTTCGAGCGGATCTCCACCTACGCCTACGCCGAGGAGGACGCATTCCGGCGCACGCTCGTCGCGGGTACGACCATCCTGGACACCGCGCTGCGTTCGGCGAAGACTTCCGGCGCAAGGAGCCTGTCCGGAGCGCAGGCCTTCACGCTGCACGACACCTACGGGTTCCCGATCGACCTCACCGTCGAGATCGCCCAGGAAGCCGGACTCGACGTCGACCAGGTCGGCTTCTCCCGGCTCATGAGCGAGCAACGCGAACGGGCCAAGGCAGACGCGGCCGGACGCCGGGCAGGCCAGGCCGATGTCTCGGCCTACCGCGCGGTCTTGGACGGGCACGGTCGGTCGACGTTCACCGGCTACGCCGAGGTCGCCCGCGAAGCGAGGGTCGTCGGATTGTTCGTCGGTGGGGTCCAGGTGCCTGCGGCCGGCGCAGGTTCCGAGGTCGAGATCGTGCTGGACGCCACCCCCTTCTATGCCGAGGCCGGAGGACAGCTCGCCGACGAAGGCCTGATCACCGGTGATGGCGCATCGGTGTCGGTGTGGGACGTCCAGACGCCCATGCCCGGCCTGGTCGTACACAAGGGGCGCCTGGACTCCGGCGAGCTGCTTGTGGGCTCGACCGTTCACGCCGCCGTCGACGTGAGCCGTCGACAGTCCATCTCTCGCGCCCACACAGCAACACACCTGGTGCATACCGCGGTCCGACGTGCGTTGGGGGAAAGCGCAACTCAGGCCGGATCGCTCAACGCCCCAGGACGGCTGCGCTTCGACTTCTCGACCCCGTCGGCTGTGCCGCCGAGCGTGCTGGGCGATGTCGAGGATGAGGTCAACGCCGTCCTCGCCGAGGACCTGGAGGTCCGAGCGTTCCTCACGACACAGGAACAGGCTCGCGAACTCGGAGCGATGGCGCTGTTCGGCGAGAAGTACGGCGACGAGGTCAGGGTCGTCGAGGTGGGCGACTACGCCCGCGAACTGTGTGGCGGTACGCACACCACCCGCTCGGGTCAGGTCGGCATGGTCAAGTTGCTCTCGGAGTCCTCGATCGGTTCCGGCGTACGCCGCATCGATGCCCTCGTCGGTCTTGACGCCTTCCGCCATCTCGCCCGTGAACACGTGCTGGTCGGCCAGCTCACCGAACTCCTCCGCGTCCCGGCCGACGAGATAGGCGACCGAGTCCGGCAGACCATCGACCGACTCAGGACGGCGGAGAAGGAACTCGAGCGGCTGCACGGTGCAGCTGCCCGGTCCGGAGCCGGGGCTCTAGCCGAGTCACGACGCGACGTTTCGGGTGTGGACTTCGTCGGGGCCGTCGCAGACGGGCTCTCGGCCGGCGACCTGCGCGGCCTAGCCCAGGACGTCAGGGGCCGGCTCCCGGCAGATCGCCCCTCGGCCGTTCTGCTCGCCTCCACCACCGACGGCAAGGTGGCGCTGGTCAGCGCGACCAACGCCGCGGCGCGGGAGCTGGGCGTGTCAGCGGCCGCGCTGCTGAGTGCTGCGGCGCCCGCCGTCGGCGGTCGGGGGGGCGGCAGGGAGGACATGGCCCAGGGCGGCGGGACAGATCCGGCCGGGATTCCGGCCGCCATCCAACGTGCCGAATCTGCGATCGGTGCAGCAGTCCCCGGTCCATGAACGGATCTCCGTCGTTACCGGGGCGCCGCCTGGGCATCGACGTCGGGTCGGTGCGGGTAGGCGTCGCGCTCAGCGACCCGTACGCGCTGATCGCCACTCCACTGCTCACGTTGGCGCGCGACCACGGGGCGGCCGACCAGCGAGCCATCGCTGATCTGGTCCGTGAACACGAGGTCGTCGAGGTGATCGTGGGGCTGCCGTTGCACCTCTCCGGCGCCGAAGGTTCGGCCGCGAAAGAGGCGAGCGCCTACTCTGTTGCCGTGGCAACGTTGATCGAGCCGGTGCCTGTTCGTCTGGTCGACGAGCGGCTCAGCACCCGAACGGCGAGCGCCGTGCTCGCGGCTCGGGGTCTGAACAGCCGGGCACAGCGGGAGGTGGTGGACCAGACTGCGGCCGCGATCATCCTGCAGTCCTGGTTGGACCAGCGGGCCCAACGCAGGCTGGGGAGCGTGTGAGCCGGCACGCAGCCCCGGACGACGAGGCGCCGACACAGCCCCCGCCGCCGGCCTCGTCGTCACAACTCCCGCCGCCGACGTCGGATACCGGACCCCTGTTCCTGGGGCACGGCGACTGGCCCCCGCTGCGTCCGTCGCAGCCCTCCGAGAATGTTGTTGCCGACTACGGCGCGTACGAGCCCCAGCCGGACGTTCCTCCCACCCACGAGACCAGGCCCGTACCGCTGCCGAACCAGAGCCGGTTCGCGAACGCGCGTATCCCGGCCGAA
>JAABUR0100002197.1_pt1 | contig 30965 bp, 31 predicted proteins | sample 5560091 | NCBI WGS metagenome assembly JAABUR01 (sample SAMN10711879, study PRJNA513375) | rock metagenome | isolation source: Antarctica rocks | place: Antarctica: Victoria Land, University Valley sud
GAGTTGCAGAAACTCGCCCACGGTCAGGCCCGTCGCGGCCAGGAACTCGCGGTCTTTGTGTTTCAGGGTGTCGTAACTGAGCATACTTACAGTATAGCCTATTGCCGATAATGTTTAATGTAAATGCCGCAGCAGGAGCAGCAAGGGGAAGCAGTAATTGATGGAACCGGACGATGAGAATATGTCTGCCGGCTTTTCGTTGCAGGAGTATCTGGGCATCCTGCGGCGGCGGCGCTGGATCATTTTGCAGGCGTTCGTCCTGATCGCCGTCATCGGCGTGGCCCAGGCCCTGATGGCAAAGAACGTCTACCAGGCAAGCGCGAAGATGCTCGTGGAAGGCCCGTCCTACAACCTGAACACGGTCGATTCCAGCAATCCGTTATCCTCCCTGTTCCAGATCAGCCAGCAGCAGACAGTGGACACGCAGGTGGAAGTCCTGCAAGCCGCCCCTCTGCTGGATCAGGTCGAGAAACAGGTCGGACCAGCCTCGCTGACCGTTTCCAACGTGAAGGATACAAACGTAGTCGAGGTGGTGGGCGAGTCGAATGACCCCAAGATGGCGGCGGCGGCCCCGAACGCCCTGCTGAAGCTGTACATTGACCAGGACCTCAGCCAGAACCTGGGCGAGATGGAAAACGCGCGCCGGTTCGTCATCAAGCAGGGCGCGCTGGCCCGCCAAAGGCTGAACGCCACGGAAACGGCCCTTAAGAAATTCAAACAGCAAAGCCACATTGCTGAACTCACGAAGAACCGCGACGACCAGATCGCCCGCGTCACCGAGCTGACCATCGCCCAGCAAAAAGCGCAGTCGGATTTGATCGTCCTGCGCGCCCAGATCGCTTCCGACCGCCATCTCCTGGCCGAGCAGCCGACGACGACCACCGTCCAGACTCAGGCGACCAACACGGCTCTCGTAAGCCTCAAAGACGAGATCCGGCAACTCGAAGTCCAGCGCGTGGGTATGATCCAGCCCGGCGGCCTGACGCCGAAGGCGCCGGCGGTGCGCGCCCTGGATGCCCAGATCGCTTCTCTCCGGCAGAGGCTGGCCGATCAGCCCCCTCTGACGGGCAGCGAGACAATCAGCCCGAGTGCCTATCGTCAGAGCTTGCGCGAGAAGATCGCAGACATGGAAGCGCAGATACCCGTTTTGCAGACTCAGATGGCGCTGACGAACGAGACGCTGATCCAGGCCACAAAGAAGGTCGGCAACTACGCAGGACTGGAACTGACCCTGGACCGCCTGACGCGCGAGCATGACGCGGCGCAGGCGTCCGACAAGAACTTCACGGACCAGCTCGGCGACCTCAACCTGCGCGAGAAGGCGCACCACGCCACGGCCCGCATCATCGAGAGCGCGGCCGTGCCGCTGACCCCGGTGCGGCCCCACCGGATGCAGAGCATTATTTTTGCCTGCCTGATCGGGCTGTTCGTCGGCCTCTGCCTGGCCTTGATGCAGGAGTTCCTGGATGACCGCATCAACACGGTGGACGAGGCGAACCGCATCCTGGGGCTGCCGTCATTGGGGACGGTGCCGGCCCTGAGCGCCGCCGATGCCCACCTGCTGCCGCAGATGCAGGGGCTGGACCCGGCCTCGGAAAGCTACCGCGTGCTGCGCACGAACATCCATTTCGCCACCGTGGACGCCCCGGCGCGCACCCTGATGGTCACGTCGGCCAACCCCGGCGAGGGTAAGAGCACGACGGCGGCAAACCTTGCCTTCGCCATGGCGATGGACGGCAAGAAGGTCCTCCTCGTGGACACGGACCTGCGTCGCCCGTCCATGCATAAGATTCTGAACCTCAAGCCGGTGCCGGGGCTGACGGACGTGCTGCTGGGGCATGCGGCCCTCGCGCCGCAGGAGGTCATGCCGGGCATGGCGGTCCTGACCGCCGGCTCCACGCCGCCCAATCCCGGCGAGCTGCTCAATTCGCGCAAGTTCCGCACCCTGGTGGAAGATCTGATGGCGCAGGCCGACGTCGTCATCTTCGACAGCCCGCCGGTGCTGGTGGCGGCGGATGCCGTCATCCTCGCCTCGCAGATGGACGGGACGATCCTTGTGGTGGAAACCGGCGCGACGAAGAAGGGATCGGCGCGGCGTACCTTGCAGCTTCTGAAGCAGGCCCGCGCGACGCTGCTGGGGATCGCCTTCAACAAAATGCGCGCTCAGGACGGCGAAGGCTACTACTACAACTATCAGTACAGCAGCCCGGCGCTGGGGGACGGACGGGCCTCGCGCCCCGCCCTGCTGCCGGCGGCCCCCGCCGACGAGGAAGAACATAAGTGACGTACCCCCTTTACCGAACGGCCCCTTTGCTGCTGCCGGCGCTCACCCTGCTCGCGCCCGCCCTGCTCGCGCCCGCCCTGCCGGTGCGGGCGGATGGCCCCCCGCCCGCCGCCTTCGTGACGGGCGTCGCCCCCGCGCCGCACGCCCCGACATCGGCCCTGGATTACGTGCTGTCGCCGGACGACCAGATCGACATCTCCGTGCTCGGCCACGAGGACTTCAAGGCCAGCGTCACGGTCCTGCCGGACGGCACCTTCAACTACCCCCTGCTGGGCAAGGTCCACGCGGCGGGCCAGACCGTGGATGGGCTGACCCGGACCTTGATTCGGGGCCTGAGCGACCAGCTCAACCAGCCGCAGGTGACGGTGACGCTGCGCGCGGGGCGGGCGCGTCGGGTCAGCATTCTGGGGGCGGGGGCCAAAACGGCAGGGCAGTACGATTACAAGCAGGGCATGCACCTGCTGGACCTCCTCGCCCTCAGCGGCGGCCCGGCGGCCAGCCCGGAGATGACGCAGGCGACCCTGGTGACGGCGGGCGGCCAGGAGAACGTCGTGATCAACTTGCCCCCGCTGCTTTCGGGCGCCGACCGGTCCCAGAACTTGCCGCTCGCGCCCGGCGATGTCCTGTTTCTGACCCCGCGCGAGGCTTTGGCGCAGGTGCAGGTGATCGGCGAAGTCAGCAAGCCCGGCGCCTACGACGTGAAGGCGGGCGGCGCTTCGCTGCTGTCCGTCGTCACGCAGGCCGGCGGGCCAACGCCCAAAGCGGCCTTGACCCAGGCGCAGGTGATGCACGGCGGGCAGGTGACGATTTATGACCTGCGCCCGCTGCTGACGAGCGACCTGAACGCCCCCGCGGGCCGGGTCCGCCTCGCCCCCGGCGACGTGCTGCTGGTCCCCACCAACACCGCCCGCATTCTGGCCCTGGGCGAAGTCGGCACGAAAGGCGTCTTCCCCATCCCCGACGGCGAGACCCTGCCCCTGACCGTCGCCTTGGCCCAGGTCGGCGGCATCACGGCGGAGGGCGACAAAAAGAACGTAGACATCGTCCGGCGCGGCCCCGACGGCAAGGCGGTCGTCCTAGTCGTCAACGCCGACGACCTTCTGAAAGGCAAGGGCAGCGCCCCCGACCTGAACCTGCGCTCCGGCGACATCCTGTACGTCCAGACCCGCAGCCACCCGCAGGGCATCGGCCAGGTGCTGTCCTCTCTGGGCGCGTTGTCGTTCCTCGGAACGCTGTCGCACCTTTAACGATAATCCACTGCCTCGGACGACTGACTTTTTCTCTGTATGACAGTTTTCGACACAACTTCAGCCGAGGCGGAACAAAAGGCCGCGCGGGATGTTCATGCTCAGTCCGTCAAATCGCGCGCCATTTCCGGCGTCAAGGTGATGGCCCTGCGTACAGGAGCGTCCGTTCTGCTGCGCGTAATCAGTTCGCTCTGTTTAGCGCATTTGCTCTTCCCCAAAGATTACGGCGTCTTCGCGGTCGCGGCCTATCTCACGGGGCTGAGTATGTTCCTGAGCGACGTCGGGTTGAGTGGCGCCCTGATACGCCAGACTGAAAAACCGACGGCGGATGAAACTTTCACTGTCTTCTGGACTCAGCAGGCAATCACTGCCGTCCTCGTGGCCGCCGTGGTCGCCGCCTCGCCCTGGCTGGTTCATGCTTACAACCTATCTCATGCCGCCGCAACGCTTCTGTCGGCCATGGCACTGGGACTGTTCCTCAATTCCCTGCGCGTCGTGCCGATGATGGCGCTGGAGCGCGAGCTGCGCTACCCAGCTATTGCTAGGTGCGAGCTGATCGAGAACCTGGTGCAGACCGGCAGCACGATCGGGCTGGCTGCCCTCGGCTGTGGGGCGTGGGCGCTGGCGGGCGGCGGCTTGCTGCGGGGCATCGTTGGACTAATCTGCATCTGGGCCGCCTCGCCCTGGCGTCCGCACGGCACGTTCCAGTTCACCATCGTGCGGCGGCTGGCGAAGTTCGGCATCGCCATCCAGCTTAACGCCCTCGCGCCGACGGTGCTGGGTGGGTGGATGCCCCTCGTAGTGGGTCGCATCCTAGGGGTGGCGGCGGTCGGCCTCGTCGGGTGGTCAATCAACATTGCATCCGTTCCGATGATGCTTAATGGTGTTCTTAACCGCGTTGCATTCCCCGCTTACAGCCGCTTGCAGTCCGACCCGGAAGCCCTCGCAGGCTACCTCCGGGCCTCGGTGCGCCGACTGAACGCGATCCTCTGCTTAATCGTTCCCGTTTTCGTTATCGTCTGCCCGGCGTTTATCCCCGCCATTTTTGGGCACCGCTGGACTGCTGCCGTTGTGCTGGTCCAATGGTTTAGCCTGGAGATCGTTCTGCTCACGCTCAACAGCCTACTCTGTGCTACGCAGAACGCTATTGGCTGTGCGGCGGACCGCCTCTGGGTCGCTCTGGGAACAGGAGCGATGCGGGCGGGCGTAGGCTGGTGGGCTGTCGCTCACTTCGGTCTGGTCGGTTTGGGGCCGGCGGTTTGTTTCGTTAGTTTCATTGAACTCGTAGTCTCCACGGCAGCGGTCGTTTCTCGACATTCACACATGGATTTGATCTGGCCGGAAATCTTCCGCCCACTGCTGATCACCGGGGTCATCCTCAGCGTAGCCGAAGGCGCAGTCTTTCTGCTGGCGGGGAAAGCGACCTGGGTGCAGTCCCTATCGGCACTCAGCCTGTTCCTTCTTCTGACAGCCGTGCAGGACACGTTGAGCCGACGGCGCGTGATGGCGACAGAACTGCGCGCCCTTCTGCGGATGCTGCGCCCGGCCTCGGAAGGTGTCTGATGATTACGTCCAAGGAAAAACCTGTAGCGGTTGAAGCGCCGGCGCTCTCTCCTTTGCGCGTCTGTTTGGTCGCAACCGCCAGCGGGGAAATGACCGGCGGGCTGGCCTCCTACCTGCGGTGTTTGGCGGACCATCTCAGCCAGGAATGTGCGGTGTCCGTCGTGGCGCGCTTCACCCGTATGGGAGAGGCGGGAAAGGCTGTGACCATGTATGCGGGGGCGGAGCCACCCCGCACCCTGGATCATGGGAGATACCAGACGCGGATCATCGCGCCGCCTGCCGCCTGGCGTCCGACTCTTAGACGGCTGATTTCACTGGTCAGCCGCCCGGCCCTTCAGCCGCTGGCCTTATGGCTATACCGCCGCGCCTACCAGCCCTCTCTGGCCGTTGCCATGCCCGCTCCGGTAGACGTGGTGCATTACGTCGGAAACGGGTGGGAACTGCTGGGATTCGCGGCACTCGCCGAGGCGCGGCGGCGAGGCGCGGCGTTCACGGTCTGGCCCGCCGTTCATCCGGGGACCTGGGGAGACAGCCCGCTTGATGTCGCGCTCTATAATCAGGCGGAGGCCGTGTTCGTGCAGTCCAAGTCCGAGCAGGCGCATCTAGCCCGATTAGGTGTGAACCCATCACGCCTTCACCGATGCGGCTTGGCGCCAGCCACAGAAGCGAACGGCGATGCGGCTCGGTTTCGGCGCAAACACGGCATCGAGGGACGCCCGCTGATTCTGTTCATCGGGCGCAAGGACCGGGGCAAGGGCTACCACGCGCTGCGCGAGGCGATGCCGAACATTCTGGCCGCCGTACCGGACGTCTGCCTAGTTACCATCGGCCCTGACTGTGAGCCGCCTTATCCTGATGTTCCCGAAAGGGCACTGCTCGATCTGGGACGGGCGGAGGAAGCCGAAAAAGCCGATGCGCTGGCTGCCTGCGACGTGTTCTGCCTGCCGTCCGAGAAGGAAGCATTTGGCATCGTCTATGTGGAAGCCTGGTCCTACGGCAAGCCCGTAATCGGCGGCTCCGCCCCGGCTGTGCGCGACCTAATCACAGAGGGAGTAAACGGTTACTGCGTCGCGCAAGACAAAGACGCCATTGCTGTTGCCCTCAGCCGCCTCCTGCGCGATGCGACCCTGCGCGAGAGGCTGGGCGCAGAAGGCTGCCGGGTGCAGCAGGATCGCTTCACCTGGTCGTCCGTGACGGAGAGCCACCGTCTCGTATTTCGTGACGCCCTTGCTACGGTCAATCGTAGCCGGTCGGAAGACGTTCCATGAGCCTCAGCATCGCCGGCCTCTGGCAAAAAGCCGGGAAAAGGAAGCCCCGTGAACTTGCGTCCATTGCCTTTATTCGCGGGCGTGACCGAGTTGTATTGGCGGTTTACCGCCTGCGCTACCCACGGGTCCGATTCGGTACAGGCATCGTAATACGCGGGAAGTTGATCGTTCGCGGGCAGGGCCAGGTGACGCTTGGCGACCATGTCGTGATCCACGGGACGATGATCATTGATTCGGAGGGCGAGGTTATCATTGGTCACAATTGCGGCTTCGGCTCTTATCGGCACCAGAGCAACAGAATCGACGCGCGTGGGCCTTCCGCGCGCGTCGTGATTGGCCCATATAGTTTCTTCAACGGCGCCCATGTCGCGGCGCGGACGACAATCGAGTTCCAGCAGCGATGCATCGTCTCGGATGCCTTGATTGAAGACGATGACTACCATAGCATTGAAATCAACCGCTGGGACCCGGCGGCGGTCGTTAAATCCCGTCCGATCAGCATCGGGGAGAACGTCTGGATCGGCTCACGCGCGGCCATCCTGAAGGGCGTCACCATTGGCAATAATTCGGTCGTAGGTTTGGGAACCATCGTCCGTAAACCTGTTCCCGCGAACTGCGTGGTGATCGGCAACCCACAGCAGATCGTCAAACATCTTGATACAAGCATCGCTCCTTACGCACCGTTGTTCTAGAGTGCGACGTGTTTCAATCGAGTCCAAGGAACTTCTGTATGTCCACGACATCTGCTGTACCAGAGGCCGTGCCTTTTCACGAGACACACGCGACGAGAGGCGCACTGCGCTTCGACAGCATTGACGGCTTGCGTGGACTCGCTTGCCTGATGGTGCTGCTTTACCATAGCTACGACCACTTCGGGAACATTGCGTGGCCGCGCCTGATGTTGGGTTCCTTTCCATTGACTCAGGCTCACTTCTTCGCTTATGGCTACGGAGGCGTGGATTTATTTTTTGTCCTTAGCGGCTTCTGCCTGGCCTACCCCATCGTGTCGCGCCCAGAGCGGCCTGTGGACTGGAAGCAGTACGCCATCAACCGCGTCCGGCGCATCGTCCCGCCCTATTGGGCAGCCATGCTGCTGTTCGGGTGCTTGAGCCTGTGGATCACCCGCCATTCTGTCCAACCTTTCGCTGCCCAGCACATCCTAGGCTGGACTGGTACGCGGCAGGTGGTTTACTCACTGCTACTGGTTTCGACCAGTTTCAACAGTTCCTTCTGGACGTTGGCGGTAGAGTGGCGCTGGTACTTCGTGCTGCCAGCCTTGATCTGGCTGTGGAGGCGCATCGGTGGGGCGGGTGTCCTGCTGTGCATGATCCCGGTCAGTCTCGTGTCCGTCTTTATATACATGCCCTCGCATCAGGAGCATCTAAAATTCCTGGTTGGATTTTTGCCGATGTTCATGCCGCTGTTTGGGCTAGGTATTTGGGCTGCTTCACTGGCAGCGGGGAAACAGGGGCAACCCTGGGAGCGGCAAATCGCGCGCTGGGCAGTTGCGGGGGTCATCACGACACTGTTGTTTGTCATTGCGACTGAAAGATCAGCGGTTCACCCGGTTCTTCGTCGGTTCGTCATCACGACACTGTTGTTTGTCATTGCGTTCGCCCCGTTAGAAATGACCGCGTTTATGATTAAATCAGCACTGTTGCGGCTGATAACCTGGGGGCCTTTTTGCTTTTTTTTGGTCCTGGCGGCGACGCAGGAAGGCCAGGTCAGGCGCTTTGTTTCTTGGCACCCGTTCGTCTGGGTCGGGACGTTTTCTTACAGTCTTTATCTGACCCACGAGCCATTCTTATATATGGCAGAGGCACTAATCCTGCCCCACCACTGGTCGTTAGGTTTGGTGCTTCTTTGCCAAATAGTTGTCCTTCCGACGGTTTTGATAGGATTCGGCTACTTGTTCTTCCTCGTAGCTGAAAAGCCGTTCCTGCGCCGTCCAGTAAAAAGGGCTATTGAGGCGGAACAACACGGCCTCAAGGCGGGTGGCCCGGCGGGAGGTGTCGGCGAAGGAGGTATGCGAAGATCATGAGATTGTTAGAGATAGCAGGGAAAGCCTGCTCAAGTTTCCCCAAATTGGAGAACGCGGTTGTTTGGCTTGGACACCATCGGCCGACTTCCCGCCTCACGGAGAGCCTGTGTTACCATGTCGGTGAGCAAGCCTTCCTACGCGAACCGAACGCCGAGAAGATCGCCGTTCTCCAAACGGGGGCACGGTTGCAAGTCACTCTTTCCGAGCATATGTTTCGCCATCTTTACTTCTACGGTGTCCATGAGCAGGAAGTGACTGCTCTAGTAGTGCATTTAGCAGGAGCCGGGCAAACTTGGTTGGATGTCGGCGGCAACATCGGTTACTTCTCAGTTCTGCTATCCTCTCTCGTTGGGCCTTCGGGCCGGGTGCATGTCTTCGAGCCGAACTCAACAGTGGCCGATTATATCCAGCGATCAGTCAGTCTCAATAAAGCCGAGAACATCTACTTGAACCAGGCGGCGGTTTCTTCCGCATCGGGCGATGAAATCACTCTCTATGTGCCCGTCGATGCCAATGCCACAGATGGCGGCAGTGGGCGTTCGTCCCTCATCCCGCAGAGCGACATTGTTCAGACGCGGGAAGTACGGGTCCCGGTGGTGGCGCTTGACGATTACATCGAACAAAAACAAATCGCCGTGGACTTTATGAAAATTGACGTGGAAGGATTTGAAATCCAGGCGTTCAAGGGCATGTCAAAGACGCTTACTGCCCATCCACCAAAGGTGATCATTTGTGAGGTGAGTCACCGGCCGGGGTGTTTGGCTTCACCGAAAGAACTCATCAGTTTTGTGACGCAATTCGGCTATCAACCCTATTCGATTCGCCGCGAGGGTCTTTATCCTCATCTACAAGGCTCTCTCCTTCATCCCGATCTAGACGCAAACGTTGCGTTTGTTCACCCAGGAGCGTTGCCTATGGTCGAAGCATTAATCATCAATCAAGAAAAGCCTACGGGCGCATAAACACTTTCATGACGAACAAGCCACCGGCAGAAGAAACCAATGGACGAACCCGGAAGTTCTCGGTGATCGTGTTGACCTACAACGAGGCCCACCGCCTGCGTCCGTGCCTGGAAAGCGTGGCGTGGGCCAATGAGATCGTGGTCGTGGACGGTGGCAGTACGGACAATACGCAGCAGATTGCGCGCGAGTATACGCCCCATGTCCACGTCAGCGATCTGCTCGGGCCGGACAAGCCGGGGGGCTTCTCCGACCAGCGTAACTTCGGTTTGGAAAGGGCGTCGGGCGATTGGGTCTTTTTTTTGGATGCCGATGAGCGCGCGACGCCGGAACTGGCCGAAGAGATCAAGCGGCGTCTGCTGGACGGGCTGGACGAGGGCCACACGGTTTACCGCCTGCGCCGCCGGGAGCACTTTTTCGGGGTCTATTCCCCCCACACGCACGGCCAGTCCTGGATGACCCGGATCGTCCGGCGGGGCGGGGGCAAGTACGACGGGCGGATGGTGCATGAAGGGCTGGTCTACGAGGGCACATTGGGCGACCTGCAAAGCGAGATGCTGCACTTCTCCAAGGACACTGTGGCCCAGTACGTCTCGACGATGAACCGATACACGTCCCTGGAAGCCGAGGAGGCGGCAAGGGCCGGTACGCCGCTGGCACGGACGCCCTGGCGGGGCATGATCCACGCCTTCTGTTACCGTTACATCCACATGGGCAGCTACCGGGAAGGGACGTTCGGCCTGCTCATGTCCCTCATGCTCGCGTTTTACAGCTACCTGACCTGGACCAAGCAGTGGGAGATTTGCAAGAACGCCGGACAAATCCCCGGCCAGAGCCGCCCAGCCTGGCGGACGGCGCTGACGGGCGGCTTGCTGCGCGGGCTGTGGCTCGGCTTCGGCCAGGCCAAGAAACGCGCGCGGGGGACGTCGGGATGACGCCGGCCATCACCATCGGCATCATGACCCGTAATTACGCCCGCTATGTCGGCCAGGCGGTTGAAAGCGTGCTGTCTCAGGAGCGCACCGACTGGGAGCTGTTCATTTCGGACGACGCCTCGACCGACGACACGCCGCAGGTGGTCGCACCGTATTTGAGCGACCCACGCATCCGCTATGTCCGGCACGAGCAAAATCTGGGGCAGGCCAGCAACTGGCGCTTCCTGCTGGCTCAGGGAACAGCGCCAGTCGTGACCGTGCTTCATGCTGACGACTTTTGGCTGCCAGGCACATTGAACACAGCACTAACCGCCTTCGCGTCCGATTCCGACCTCGATTTGTTGTATGGCAACTGGCAGCGGATGGTTGAAGGAAGGGTCGAGGAACACCCGTGGAAGACCGAGGCCGCTCATCGGATGGCAGGGATGGAAGAGTTCCGCTACCAGATCACACGCCACACCTGGCTTCCTTCAGCCGCGTTTCTGAGTCGGCGCATCATCGAGACGACAGGCTGGCCGAACCCGGAGCTGCGGATGCTGGTGGACACCGAATACTTCCTGCGCGCCGCCTTGCGGGCGCGCGTCGTGCAGGCGCTGCCACAACCCCTGATGGTCTATCGGGTGCATCCGGCCAACGCGACGGCGGAAGGCAACTCCAACGGCCTGCTGACGGCGGAAAAGGAGCGGATGCCGGAGATATTCGCGGCTGAATTAGAAAACGTTCCGGCCCTGCACGGTTGCATAAAGATCATGCGCCGCCACAACGCGCGCCTTATCTTTTCCGAGGGCGTTGGACAAGTGACGTTTGGCTGTCTGAGCACGGGCCGCGCTTTGATGAGACGCGCCCTGCGGCTTGATCCAAGCCTATTCATATTTTGTCCCAAACTGCTGCCCGACTATGTTCTTTCTCTTTGCGGGCCGGTGTCTTTGCCACTGTACCGGTGTCTTCACCGACGCCGTATCCACGCAACCTAAATCTCGATTGTCATGCAGCTTCGATTGTTACATAAGATTTGTTTCCGTTTGCGTTCCCTTCTTGACCTTCGGCCTCCGTTGCGTCGCCTGTTCTGGTCGCTTCAAGGAGCGAAGTTTGGTGCCGGGACCCGGCTGCCCAGGATCGCAATGATTTGGCCGCATCAAGTAGTCCTCGGCAGGAAATGTATCCTGGAAGACGATGTTTTCTTCAAATACGACGGCTTCTGGATGCCTGGACCATGCATCTGCATCGGCGACCGTGTTTTTCTCGGGCGCGGTAGCGAGTTCAATATCCGCAACCGTATTACCATAGGAGATGACTGTCTGATTGCGTCCGGGTGCAAGTTTATTGATCATGATCACGCCATGGAGGTCGGCGACCTTCCGATGAACAAGCAGCCCTGCCCCGACGCCCCCATTGTCCTGGAGAATGGCGCCTGGCTGGGCGTCAATGTTGTCGTCCTGAAGGGTGTCATAATCGGAACAGGTGCGGTAGTCGGCGCCGGGTCGGTGGTGACAAAATCCGTCCCATCGTATGAGATATGGGCGGGAGTTCCCGCCCGCAAGATCGGCGAACGTGTCCACCGCCCCCGCGCGTCAAAGGATTATGCCAAAGTTTGACCATCACCGTCATCATCCCGACCTACCGCCGGCCTAACGATCTTTGCCGGTGTTTGGAGGCGTTAAAGCGGCAGGAGCGGCCCGCAGACCAGATAATCGTGACGGTGCGCGACAGTGACGGCGAGACCGCCGCTTTTTTACGGAGCTATAATCATGCGCCCCTGCCGCTGCACATTGTCCGTGTAAGCGTCCCCGGCGTGCTGGCAGCAATGACTGCGGGGCTGGAGGAAGCGGAGGGTGAGATCATCGCGCTGACGGATGACGACACAGCACCCTACCCCGACTGGCTGAGGCGCATCGAAGCACACTTTGCCGCTGACCCGAAGGCAGGCGGCGTCGGGGGGCGTGACTGGCAGCCCGTTGAGCGCGGGAACCGGACAACGGTTGGAAAAATCCAGTGGCACGGCCGGGTGGTCGGCAATCATCATCTGGGGGCGGGGGCGGCGCGCGAGGTGGATGTTCTGAAGGGCGCGAACTGTGCCTACCGGGCCGAACCGCTAAAACGCATCGGCTTTGAGTCACGCCTACGAGGAGGCGGGGCGCAGGTGCATTGGGAACTAGCCCTGGGCTTGGCAATGCGTCAGGCAGGATGGAAGCTTATCTATGATCCGGCCGTCGCAATGGATCACTTCATCGCACAGCGCTTCGATGCGGACCAAAACCTGCGCGGAATATTCAATGCGGAAGGGATACAGAACTCAGCCTACAACGAGACGCTAATTTTGTTGTCTTACTTTCCTCCTCTTCGCAGAACGGTGTTCTTATTGTGGGCCTTCCTGATAGGCACGAAAGGCGAGCCAGGTCCGCTCCAGGTGCCGAGGCTGTTGGCGCGGCGTGACCGGCATGTCTGGAGCAGATCACGCGCAACCTATGTAGGTCGTCTCGCTGCGCTTCAGACGGTTATCCGTAGAATACCGTAAACCAATTTTATGCCAAGCTTTGCCAGCCCTTTGTCAAAAAACGAAATAAATAGCTCAAGTTTGGCATGAAAAATGCATGATATAATAAAGTATGATCGCTGACGCCTCTCAAGCTTTTCCGCGCGCGGCTTCTCCTTCTGTGACACAGGATAAGGATCGGCAGAGAGCCTGGTTTGCCCTCGCCCTTCCCGCCGTCATGGCATTCCTACTGGCGCTGGTCCCTGTCCTTGGCAAAGCGGCCGCCGGACCGATGCTGCTGGTTCTGGTCCCGCTCGTCCTCTGGGCGGCATTCCGTGACACGGAGCGGGCGCTCTACGTTTACGTCGCCTGGTGCTGGATGGACGGGACGATCCGGGGCCTGCTGGGACAAGACGCCGTCTCCATCGTTGCGCGCGACATCGTCTTAGGGATCGTTGTCGTGGGTTGGGGAATGCAGCGGTTGCAAAACCGATTTGAAAACCCCCTGCGCTGGCCGCCGGGTAGCCTCTTGATTGCCCTGTTCGCGATCAATTGTCTGCTCCAAGTCTTCAACCCCTACTCGCTCGGCCTGGTGCAGAGCATCGGCGGCTTGAAGCTGCACCTTTCAACGATCCCCCTCCTGTTCCTGGGATATGACGTATTCCGCCGCCGTGAGCAGGTGCGCGCCCTGTTTCTGTTCCTGACGCTCGCCACGCTGGTTGTGGGGTTTGTATCCCTGGCGCAGTATGTCGGGGGGCAGGAGTGGACATGGGCGCATTTTCCCGGCACCAAGGAGGTCATCTCGCAGACCATGCGGTCCATGACGCAGGGAAAGCAGATCAGCGAGATCGCGTCGTTCAAGCCGCCGGGAACGACCGGGTTTGGCGGTGGGACCTCGGCCTTTCTGGGTCTCGTCTTCCCACTGACGTTCGCTCTGCCGATGCTGTCCGGTAAGCTCCGTTTCCCCCCCCGCGTCAGAGTCTGTTTCTTTGCAATCCTCATGGCCTTCGTCGTCATCATCCTCATCAACAGCGTTCGCTCGTCACTGGTCATGGCGATCAGCGGCTTCGCCGTCAGCGTGATACTGATCGGTCCCTGCTTGAGGGCGCGCATACGGGTGGCACTTCTGGCTTGTTTGATTCTGGGCCTGGCGGCCTGGGCTTTCTCCCAAAGTTTTTCCCAAGGCGGCGTGACGGATAGGTATGCCTCGACGCTTTCCGACCCTGTAAACGCGCTTCATCAAGACCGGCAAACATTCTTTGACAACGGTTTTGACATCATCAGGCTGTCCCCGATGGGGGTTGGGCTGGGGCGGTCAGGCGCGGCTGGAGCACGCTTAGGTGCAGGCAACGATAGTTTGGGGTTCACCCCATTCAGCGAGGCTTATATCGGCACCATGATAATCGAGACGGGAATTATCGGTGCAATACTAATGGTCTGCATCGCTCTCTCGTTTATCCGGCGTGGCTATTTTGCCGTGTCTCGTCTGTCTGACCCAGACGACAAGTTCTTGGCTGTGGCTATTTTAGCGATTCTCGTCGTCGTGTTCTTAAACTTTTTTTTCTCCCCCGTACTGCTGGGACCGCCAGGATCGGTCCTGTTTTGGCTGTTGAGCGGTGTGATGTTGCGTGTCTTCACGTCGCCCGGCCCAGCCTTGGCCCAAGCAATAAAGGGGGCGCGATGAGTCGGCTGCGGATCGCCCTAGTGGCGAATCACATCCATTTTCGCGGCGGCATGGAGCGGTACTGCGCGGAACTCGTGACAGCGCTTTGCGATCAGCATGATGTCCACCTGTTCACCTGCGAGGCGGATGACGTGCCGCTGGACAAAGTGACCGTGCATCCGGTCCGAACGGTCCGCAAGCCGTTTCTCGCCCTGTTCGCCCAGTTCTACCGGCAGACCAGCCGGATGATCCGCATGGACGACTTTGATATTGTCCATACCATCGGCGGCATCACGGCGCGGCAGAACATCGTGACCGCGCAGTATTGCCAGTACGCCTGGGGGGACGCCATCCGGCGCGAGCCGGGCGCGCGGGACGGCATCAACGCCTACCACCAGTTCATGTGGCGCATGAGCGGCTACTTTGAGAAGAAGGCCGTCACGTCCGCCCAGACCCTGGGGATCAGCGCCAACTCCCAGCGCACCCAGGCCGACCTCGTGAAATTCTACGGCGGCGACCCCGCGAAGATGCAGGTGATCTACAACGGCGTTGACTCGGCCCGCTTCACCCCCGCGAACGCCCGGTATCGGAGTGCCGTTCGTCAGCGGTACTGCATCCCCGAGGAGGCGTTGGTCGTGTTATTCGTCGGCGAGTACCGGCGCAAAGGGTTAGCCACCGTCATCCGGGCCATCGGCAGGCTACAAGACTCGTGTGTGCATCTGCTCGCAATCGGCAAAGGCGACAGGGAGCACTACGAGGGCCTTGCGGCGCAGGCGGGGATCGCGGACCGCGCCACCTTTGCCGGCCCGACTCGGGACGTGGAGCAGGTCTTCGGCGCGGCGGACCTGTTCGCGTTCCCAACCTACTACGAGCCGTTCGGCATGGTGATCACCGAGGCCATGGCCTCCGGCCTGCCCGTCATCACCAGCCGGAGCGCGGGGGCCTCGGAGATGATCACAGAAGGAGTAAACGGCCTCCTTCTCGATCATCCAGGCGATGATGAAGAGTTGAGCCGGCAGATCATGCTCCTGCTTTCCGACAAAACTCTCCGTAAGGACATGGGCACCCAGGCACGCCCGGCGGCTGCCGGATATAGCTGGTCCCACGTCGCTGAGGACACTCTGCGGCTCTATTACCAAAGCCTGGGCCGAGAACAACCTTTGGTTGTAAACCCAAAATAGGACGCTTGACAGGATGACGGAACGATTGTGATAGGTTTGGATGGGATTATGCACAAGGTCTTAGTCATCATGGCTATGTTCCTGCCACAGCCGATCAAACAGATGATTTACCGCCGGCTGTTCAGATGGCGAATCGGCCGGGGGGTTCGCATTGGCTTCAGTTATCTCGATGCGCGGCATGTCACACTCGGCGACAACGTGAGGATCGGCCACTTTAACATCATCCGTGGTGTCAAGCGCCTCTCGGTCGGCGACGGGACCTATATCGCCAATTTCAACCACATATTTGGCGCATCTTATCCCAATTGGGCATCCGAGTTGGAAATAGGAAAGCAAGTCAACTTCATGAGCCGGCACTTCGTTGATGTGTGCGGCCCCGTGAGGATAGGTAATCGGGTTGTGGTCGGCGGGCGTGACACCCAGTTTTGGAGTCACACACGCACGTTTGTAGATGGCGTGCCTTCCTTGGAGCCTACTTCCGTTTGCATCGGGAACGATGTGTATATTGGAGCGCGCGCCATGCTGGTTTCCTGCGATGTCCCCGCTGGCGCCGTCGTTGGGGCCGGTAGCGTAGTTACTAAAAGCTTCGCTTCCGAAGCCTGCCGTCTGCTGATCGCCGGCAACCCGGCAACTATCCGAAAAAGGTATCCCACTCCCTCTGCGGAAGAAAATTTAGTGACTGATGAAGTAACTGCGCCCGTGTCTGACGTCCTTTCTGATGTATAATGTTAGTACAACAGGGCTTGAAATGATTTTCTTGACATACACATGAACCCTGCGAACCTCTGGTGGTGGAGCTGTCAGGCGTACAGGCGGCGGCTGCCTCTCATCCCTCGGCTGCTGAAGACGCTGAACTTTGTTTTGTTCAAGGCCATCCTGCCGTTTCAGGCGGATATCCAGAAGGACGTGCAGCTAGAGCACTATGGGCTGGGGATCGTCGTCCACCCGAACGTGACCATCGGCCATCGTGTCCGAATTTACCACCATGTCACCCTGGCGGCGGAAACCTGGGTCGGGTCGGAGCACCGCCTCATCATCGGCGACGATGTGATGATCGGCGCGGGCGCGATCATCGTGGGCCGGAGCAACCAGACCCTGCGGATCGGCGACGGGGCGCGAGTCGGCGCGGGCGCGGTGGTCACCAAAGATGTCGCGCCGGGGCAGACGGTGGTCGGTTCCCCGGCGCGTCCGCTGACACCCAAGACGGTCGGGACGGTGAATGCCGCGTGATCCTGCATTTTTTCCGCAGGACTGTAGGGATTACGGTGACGGACATCGGGCGAAACGGCTATAATACAAACGGGGGCATCACAGAGATCAAAGGAAATACGAACATGCCCACTACCGATGCCGGCAAGGCCATTGCCTGCCGCAACGCCACCACCCACGGCCTCTTCGCCCGTGATGTCGTCCTCCCTTCCCTCGGCGAAGACCCCGAAGGCTACCGCCGACTCGAAGCCGAATGGATGGCCCAGCTCCCGCCGCGCACCCTGCTCGAACGCCACTATGTCGAAAAGATCGCCGCCGCGTCCTGGCGTCTGCGCCGCCTCCACCGCTGGCAGGCACAATTGTTCGAGGAGGACGGCCTGACCGAAAGCGAGCGCCTCGACCGGCTCGATAAAGTCATGCGCCACGAGACCGCCCTGCACCGGCAGATTGACACGGCCGTCAAGATGCTCGCCAAGGACGCCCCACAGCTCTTCGCCCGGCGCGTCCGGGAGCAGGTGCTGGAAGACACCCAGATTTCCGAGCGCGAATGCCGAGAGGACGCCGAAGATGACCGGATCGTCGCCCTGGAAACCCGCAGCCGCCTGTATCAGATCGGGAAAGCCACCCGGCAGGCCGTCACTGACCTGTCCGTGGACTCCCTGGACACCGGCATCGAAGAAATTTGCCAAAACGAACTGCCCCCCACAGAAGCCAATGCCCCGGCACAGGAGGAAAGGGCTGACGAAAATCAGGCAGGAAACAACGGCGACACTCTCGAATATCAAAACGAAAAATGTCAGAACGAACCCGCCCCGTTCCACTGGGACCCGCGCCGTGTCACCGAATACCTTGATCCAAAACACCCCCTGCCGGATGCCGGGTGGAACCGTCGGCGGCGTGGACAGCGTCGTTTCGCTCCTCTCGCCCCTCCCTGACAGGGAGGGGTGGCGAATTTGTGCGCCAGGGCGGGCTTAGGCTTATGCAAATACTCTTTTTAGCGGATCGAGTGTTCGAAGACCTTCCGGGCGGGTCGCGCGTGGTCGCGCGCGAGCTGGCGCGGGGGCTTGCCCAGCGCGGGCATGAGGTGACGTTCCTGGTGGGGCGTCAGGGGCCGGAAGGGCTGGACGAGACGTGTCGGGAGGGGGTGCGAATCGTCCGCTTTCACGGCGGGGGCAGTGCGGCGCACTACGTCCGCGCCGGGAAGTCGGCCTGTGCAAAGCTGTGCGGGGAAACCCCGTTTGATGTCGTCCATACCCATTTCGCATACTCGGCGCTTGGCCCCCTGAAGGCGGTGCCCAAGACCGTCCCGCAGGTCCGCTCGTTTTATGGCCCCTGGCACGCGGAAGGATGGGTGGAAGACCAGTCCTGCCTTCAAAAGATGAGAAGCAAAGTCTCTGGGCGCTTCTTGGCGAAGGCTGCCCTTTGTCGCCTGAAGTACGTCCTGCGCTCCCTGGTTGAGAGGGCGAGCTTGAAACGCAGCCGGGCCGTGATCGTCTTGAGTGAGCAGTCGCGTGGGGAAGTCCTCGCCCTGGGCTACCCGCCGAGGCACATTCAGAAGGTGGCCGGGGGAGTGGATGTCCAGCGGTTTGTGCCGGCGGACGACAAACAGGCAGTTCGGGCGGCGCTCGGCCTGCCGGAAGATCGCCGTCTGCTCCTGTCCGTCCGGCGGCTCGCCCCGCGCATGGGGCTGGACAATCTTATCAAGGCCATGCCCGCCATCGTCGCGCGCCACCCGGACGTGCTCCTGCTCATCGGCGGCCAGGGGCCGGAGCGGGGACGGCTGGAGCGGCTCGTCGCGGACTTGGGGCTGGGCGGGCATGTCTGTCTTGTCGGTTTCATACCCGACGCCCAACTCGTCGCCTATTACCAGTCTGCCGATCTGTTTGTGCTGCCCACCGTCGCCCTCGAAGGCTTCGGGCTGGTCACCACGGAGGCGCTGGCGTGCGGCATCCCCGTCATCGGCACAGATGTGGGGGCCACGCCGGAAATCTTGTCTGGTCTCGACACGCGCCTGATCGTGCCGGGAACCTCGCCGGAGGCATTGGCCGAGGCGATTTCAAAGTTTCTGGAGCAGGACTGGGCGAAAGGGCTGACACCGGAGCGTTTGCACCAGTTCGTCTTGGAGCACTACCAGTGGGATCAACATGTGGAAGCCGTGGAGCAGATCTATCGGGACTTGATGGGAGCCGACAATCATGCGTTCTCTATCGTCCAGGCCGGCGATCATGCGTTCCCTGGGTCCAGTTGTTAGCCTCCGGGAATTTCAGCTTCTGCGGGGACGGGTTCTTGCGGTGCGGCTTGGCCGCCTTTGGAAGCGGGTATTCTCGGAAGCGGGTTCGGGCTGCGGAGGAGGCTCTGCGGGGCAGCGTGTCGGCGGCGGGGTTTCGCGGTGCGAATCTGTCCATTAAGCAACCCAGGGTTAAAGCGCCTGGGATTTAGCACTACCCGAAAACGGGTGCGCTCAAAGGCCCGCTTAAAGTGGCCCGTGCTTCCAAACCTTTGCGGCGTATAATTATGGTTGACCCACCGTTGATACCGTCGTTCTTTCTGCCGAATCCGCTTCAAGTGCCGTTTGGCGCTCTTGGAGCCGCAGGATTGAAGCCCCTGCCGCAGACGCTGAAAACGGCGGCGGCACTGCTTGACGCCTTCGCCCGTGTGTGCTTCCCCGTCGCTGTCCATAGCAAGGACGGCGATGCCCAGGTCAGCGCCCAGCACGTCCACGGGGTCAATCGGCGGCGGGGTGGGCATCTCCACCGTCAGGTACAGGTAGAACACGCCGTCCCTCAGGATGAGGTCCGCTTGTCCTTTCACCCTGTCCATGCGGGCTTCTTGGTATGCGCCGAAGCGCAGGGGCAGGAGTTCGCGCCCCGTCAGTGTCAGCAAGGAAACGTGCGACAGGCCGCGGAAGGACATGATGTGGTGGTCATAGACCATCGCCCCGTGCAGGTCAAACTTGGGCTGGACGTTCTTGTTTCGCTTCTTAGTCTCTTTACAGGCTTCAATGGCTTTGGCGATTGCTCGGATAGCCATTTGAGACGACAGGCCGAAGTCGGCGCGAAGACCACCATAGACAAACGGCTGAATGGCAATCTTGTTGGCAAGCCGCTTCTTGAAGGCAAGCTCGACCACATAGTCACAGCCACGATTAAACGCCTCCATTGTGGTACGGAGGGCATTGGCTTGCCGCGGCGAGGGTTCCAGTTTGACGGCTATCGTTTGCTTCACAAAGATATTATACCGCGCATTGTGCTATTTTGTCAATGTATCCTGAAAATATCACGCCTTCGGAAAGGCGCGGCGGCTGTCCTCCCAGGGCTAAAGCACCTGGGCTTCTCGCCGCAATTACTGTGAATTTTGGGAAACGCGAAAAACGGCCCCGTACGCACTCATTTGCGTACAGGGCCGTTCCGGCGACCTAAATTATGGGGTTTTTATGGAGAATGCACCCGGAGCGATTTGAACGCCCGGCCCTCTGTTCCGAAGACAGATGCTCTATCCACTGAGCTACGGGTGCAATGCCTCCCCACAGGGGGATAAGCGGATTGTACCCGAAGGGTTGCGGGAAGTCAAGGCGCAGGTTCCGGCGGCGTAAGGGCGCGATTCATCGCGCCCCTACGGTTTGGCGGTTCGCAGCAGGCCGTACTCGATGCTGTCCACGACGGCGTGCCAGCTCGCGTCAATGATGTTGGTGGAGACGCCGACCGTGCTCCACGTTTCGCCCGCGTCGGCGCTGTCCACGACCGTGCGGACTTTGGCCGCCGTGCCTTCCTTGACGTTGACCACGCGCACCTTGAAGTCAGTTAGGCGGATCAAGGCCAGTTCCGGGTAATGCTTGGTCAGAGCCAGCCGCAGGGCGCTGTCCAGGGCGTTGACGGGGCCGTCGCCCTCGGCCACGGTCAGCACCTCCTCGCCGCCGACGCGCAGCTTCAGCGTCGCCTCCGTGATCGCCTCGCGGTCATCGGCGCGCTTCTCGACGATGACCCGGTAGCCGATTAATTCAAACAGCCGCCGGTAGCCGCCCGTCGCCTTCTTGACCAGCAAGTCGAACGAGGCTTCCGCGCCCTCGAACGAGTAGCCCTGATGCTCCAGCGCCGTCACCTGCTTCAAGATTTCCTTGATCTCCGGGCTACCCTTTTGCAGTTCCAGGCCGCCCTTTTGCAGCTTTTCCAGAATGGTGGAGGAGCCGGAGTGCTCGGAAACCAGGATGCGGTTCTCGTTGCCGACCAGCGTAGGGTCCAGGTGGATGTACGTCTCCGGGTTCTTCCGCATGGCGTCCACATGCAAGCCCGCCTTGTGGGCAAACGCCGAGCGGCCTACATAAGCGGCGGACATCTGGGGCGGGAGGTTCGCGATCTCGTCAATGTAGTTGGACAGGTCCGACAGCTCCCCCATGTGCGGGGCGCAGGCGAGGTCGTAGCCCAGTTTCAGGGCTAGGGCGGGCATGATGCTGGTCAGGTTGGCGTTGCCGGTCCGCTCCCCCAGCCCATTGATCGTCCCCTGCACCTGAAGGCAGCCGGCCTGGATGGCGACGAGGCTGTTGGCGACCCCGCACTCGGCGTCATTGTGGGTGTGGATGGCGAACCGGCCGGCGGGGAACCGCTCCCGGACCTCGGCGACGATCCGCCCGATCTCGCCCGGCAGCGTCCCGCCGTTGGTGTCGCAGAGCGCAATCGCGTCCACGCCCGTCGACAGGGCGGCGTCGAGGCACTGCGCGGCGTAGTCCGGGCTGCGCTTGTAACCGTCAAAGAAGTGCTCGGCGTCGAAGATCACTTCCCGGTCGTGCGCCTTGAAGAAATGCACCGTGTCGGCGATCATCGCCAGGTTGACTTCCAGCGGCAGGCGCAGGGCCTCGGTGACGTGGAAGTCCCACGACTTGCCGACAAACGTCACGGCGGGCGTCTCGGCGTCCAAGAGCTGCCGCAGCATCGGGTCGTCCTGCGCCTTGCGATTGGGCCGGCGCGTGCTGCCGAAGGCCGTCAATTTGGCATGGCTGAGTGTGATGCCCTTCATGCGATCAAAGAACTCGATGTCTTTGGGATTGCTGCCCGGCCAGCCGCCCTCGATGTAGTCAATGCCGAAGGCGTCCAAACGGCGCGCAATGCGGATCTTGTCTTCAACGCTGAAGGAGATCCCCTCCCCCTGCGAGCCGTCCCGCAGGGTAGTGTCATAGATGTCTATTCGTGTGGTCATGGTTCTCAGCCGCTCGTTGTTGTCTCTTGGGGGCCGTATCGCAGTTCTTCACCCATCCACTCGCTCGCGTCCCGCCACTTTAGCTTGTTGGCAGCTATCCAAGTCGTATTCATGCTGTCTTCTTGGTCCGGCAGCCATCTTCCAACATTTGCCCAATAGAAAACGCTGTCCTGAAGCAACAGAGTCGCGTCAAAAATTATGCTGTCATAGTTATCCGGTGAGGGAGCAACATTGATGTGCCTCACCTGATCGAAAAGCAACTCAATAGCAGAAGGGTCTCTGAACTGCCTCTGAATGAGAAGACGCACATGATTGTCAAGATGCGACGGGCAGGACATAGACAAGTCGTTGCCAACATAGCTCTCGGTCCATAAGTGAAACTCTTTGATGCAGGCATCATGGAACGCACCAAATGTATCCATAAGCATGTCCAAGTCAGCTTGGTTAGTAACCTCAACCCAAATCATAAAGCCTCCTCGCCCTCGTCGCCGGTGCGTATCCTAATTGCGCGCTCGACGGGGTAGACGAAGATTTTGCCATCGCCGATCTCGCCCGTCCGGGCGGCGTCTTCAATGGCGGCGACGACGGCCTCAGCAACCTTGTCGGGGACGACGAGTTCCAGCTTGATCTTGGGCAGAAGATTGACGACGTAGGTGTTGCCCCGGTACTTTTCGGTGTGCCCGCGCTGATGGCCGTAGCCGCGCACGTCGGTGACGGTCATGCCGACGACGCCGAGGTCTTCGAGGGCCTGCTTGACCTGGTCTAAGCGGATCGGGCGGATGATGGCTTCGATTTTTTGCATATTGCCTCCCGGCCTTGAAAGGCCGGGCTACTCAAAATGAAAGTCGCTTCGCGACTACGGAGAGGGCGCGATGAATCGCTCCCCTACAAGGACTGTTCCTCAATGCCGGAGGCACTTTCACTGGGAGTAGCCCGGCCTTTCAAGGCCGGGGTTAATCCCTCGGATCGCTCCCACGCAGCACTGTCCCGGCGATCAGATCACCCATCTGGCGGCAGGTGACGTGGTTCATGCCGTCGCCTTCCAGGATGTCCGACGTCCGGTAGCCGCCTTGCAGGATGCGGGCGACGGCGGCCTCGATGTCCTGCGCGGCTTCCTCCGCGCCGAGCGAGTAGCGCAGGAGCAGGGCGCCGGAAAGGATGGTCGCGAGCGGGTTGGCTTTCCCCGTGCCCGCGATGTCGGGTGCGCTGCCGTGGCTCGGCTCGTACAGGCCGAAGGTGCCGTTTTCGGTTTTCTGCTGGCCCAGGGAGGCCGAGGGGAGCATTCCGAGGGAGCCGGTCAGCATGGCGGCCTCGTCGCTGAGGATGTCGCCGAACAGGTTTTCAGTCACGATCACGTCAAACGACTGCGGGCGGCGGACGAGGTCCATCGCGGTCGCGTCTACCAGTTGGTGCGAAAGCTCGACGTGAGGATAGTCCTGGGCAATCTGGGTGACGGTCTCGCGCCACAGGCGGGAGGTTTCCAGGACGTTGGCCTTGTCCACGCTCAGGAGGCGACGACTGCGCTTCCCGGCGGCCTCGAAGCCGACACGGGCGATGCGGGTGATCTCGCCCTTGGTGTAGACACAGGTGTCCACGGCGCGGTCGCCCTCCCAAGACTTGGGCTGACCAAAGTACAGGCCGCCGGTCAGCTCGCGGACGACCAGGATGTCGAAGCCGCCTTGCACCAGATCGGGGCGCAGGGGGCAGGCGGCGGCCAGGCTGGGGTACAGGACGCACGGGCGCAGGTTGGCGTACAGGCCCATCTTCTGGCGCAGGGGCAGGAGAGCGCCGCGCTCGGGCCGTAAATTGGGGTCGGGGATGGCGTCATACTTCGGCCCGCCGACCGCGCCGAAATAGACGGCATCAGACGACTGGACCAGGGCCAGCGTTTCGGACGGCAGCGGGTGGCCGGTCGCGTCGTAGGCCGCGCCGCCGACGAGGGCTTCGGTGAAGTCCAGGGTCAGGTCATGCTTCTGCGCCGCCGCATGGAGGACTTTCAGGCCCTCCGCCATGATCTCCGGGCCGATACCGTCGCCCGCCAAAACCGCGATCTTTGCCATGTTACTTGGTTTCCCTTGCTTGCGCTCGTTGACACTCTTCCCACAGGCGCGCAACGAGAGCGGCGCCGCCGGGGATGTCCCGGATGACGGCGCTACTCGTGCCTGCGTAGAGGGCCATGTCCAGCACGTCCCCACCCATGCCCTGACGCGGGGCGGTGTCGTCATAACGCAGGATCGGCTCGCCGGAAGCCGTTTGCCCCACCGTTTCGCCTTCGCCGGGGCGTTGGCCTGCGAGGGGACAGCCGGACGCCTCCCACCCTTCCAGGGTCTCGTTCCGCAGGACGCGGTGGGCCGCGTAGGGCCAGGAGCCGTCGAAGCAGACGGTCAGCGCGGTTTCGCCCGTTGTCGCTTGTGTCAGGCGCTCTTTGTAGGCGGGGTGGGCGCGGCTTTCGCGCGTCGCGACGAACCGCGTTCCCAGCATCGCCCCGTCTGCGCCCAGGGCAAGAGCCTTCGCGATCCCTGCGCCGTCGCCGATGCCGCCGGAGGCGACGACGGCCAGCCCGTTCGCCGCTTCCAGGACGCGCGGCAGCAAGTTTTCCAGCGGCGTCGTGGATTGGACATGACCCCCTGCCTCAATGCCCTGGCAGATCAGAAAATCCGCGCCTAAGTCGAAGGCACGCCGCGCCCCGGCGGCGTTGGCGACCTGAATGCCAAACCGTGCGCCCGCCGCGCGGACCTGGGCCAGATACGGGGCCGGGTCGCCCCAGGAGAAGGTCACGACCGGCGCACCGGCGGCCAAAGCCGCCGCCAGCGAGACCGGCGGCTTATACAGGACGTAGTTCACCTGAAAAGGCGCATCGGTCGCTTGTCTTACCAGCCGCACCTGCTCCGCCGCGACTTCGGGAGACGCCCAGGTCAGCGCCATTGCCCCCAACGCGCCCGCGCCCGACACAGCCGCCGCCAGTTCCGGCCCGGCGATGCTGCCGGTCGGAGCCTGGCAGATCGGGCAGCGCAGTCCGAGCAGGTCTTGCAGCCGGGTCATCATGGGATGCTCTCCATGTCCACGCGAAGCGTCCGCAAAAACTCGATATACCCCATCTTGCGCCAGAACGCTTGTGACGCCGGGTTGGCCCGGACGACCTGCACTTCAATTGCCGTAACGCCGTGGGCTAGGAACCACGACCGCAGGCGCTCGTAGAGCTGCCGTCCGACACCGCGCCCGCGCCAGCCGTCCCGGACGCAGACATCGGCGACGTAGCCGCAGTCGCCCGAAGCCAGGGTCGGGCGCTGCATGATCTGGCCGAAGGTGTAGCCGACGACGATTTTTTCGTGCTCGGCGACCAGGACGGCCATGTGCGGGTTGTCGAGCTGATCGCCCAGATAGCCGATAAACCAGTCCGCCGCGCCTTCGTTCAGCGTCAGGCGCGGATCGAATGAGGCGTTGATGTCCTGCAATTCCCGCCAGAGCGTGATGACGGCCGGAAGGTCCAGGGGCCGGGCGGGGCGGATCAGAATGCCCCCCCTGCCCCTACCACCGTTGACGGGGGGGGAGCCGGATTTTGTTGGCAGGTTCTTTCCTGCTCCCCTATTCTGGGGGGCCTCAGACATGTTCCAAGACGCGTTCGGCTTGGGCACGGCCACCCGACCGCGCGATCTGCTTGTTCAGGGCTTGCAGGTACGCTTTGGTCGAGGCGACGAAGATGTCGGTGTGGGCGGCGTGGCCCGTGTAGATCATGTCCCCCTCGGCCTTGATGCGGATGGTCACATCGGCCATGGCGTCAATGCCCTCGGTGACGCTCTGGACCGTGTATTCGATCAGGTCATTCGGGACGCCGACGATGCGGTTGACGGCCCGGTAGACGGCGTCCACGGGGCCGTTGCCCGTGTCCGCGTCCATCAGGATGGCCCGGTTTTGGTGGCGCAGCTTGACGGTCGCCGTCGGGATGGCCTGATCGCCGCACGACACCTGCACCTGCACCAATTCGTAGGTCTGCGGAACGGTCGAGACTTCATCCGAGACGATGGCGTCTAAATCCTCGTCATAGACGACCTTTTTGTTGTCGGCGACGCTCAAAAAGCGCGCGTAGACCTTCTCGAATTCGTCTTCGCCGGCGAACGTGTGGCCCAACTCGTTCAACCGGTGGCGGACGCCCGCGCGGCCCGACCGTGCCGAGAGGATGATCTTGCTCTCGTGGATACCGACGGTCTTGGGGTCAATGATCTCATAGGTCGAGCGCTCCTTCAGGACGCCGTCCTGATGAATGCCCGATGAGTGCGCGAAGGCGTTCGCGCCGACAATCGCCTTGTTCGGCTGGACCAGGATGCCGGTCATCGTCGAGACCATGCGGGAGGTCTTGTAAATCTCTTCGGTATTGACGCCGGTTTGCAGCCCGTACACATCCCCGCGCGTGTGCAGGGCCATGACGACTTCTTCCAGGGACGTGTTGCCCGCCCGCTCGCCGATGCCGTTGACCGTGCATTCGATCTGGCGCGCACCGGCCTTGACGGCGGCCAGGGCGTTGGCGGTCGCCATCCCTAAGTCGTTGTGGCAGTGGGCCGAGAGCGTGACGTTTTCGCTGCCGGGGACGTGCTCTAAAATACCCGCGAAGAGCGCACCGTACTCGTCGGGCGACATATAGCCCGTCGTGTCCGGGACGTTGATGACCGTCGCGCCGGCCTTGATGACGGCCTCAATGACGCGGTACAGGTATTCCGGGTCGGCCCGCCCGCTGTCTTCGGTGAAATACTCAATGTCCTGGCAGCCCAGAGCGCGGGCGTGCCTGACGGCGGCGACGCCGATCGCCAGCGCCTCCTCGCCGCTCTTTTTCAGCTTGAAGTGCAGGTGGCTCTCGCTGACCCCCAGGCCCGTGTGGATGCGCGGCCGGGCCGCGCCTTTGAGGGCATCCCAGGCCACATCAATGTCTTTCGGGACGGCGCGGGTCAGCCCGCAGACGGTCACGCGGTCCCCCACGGCGGCGGCGACGCGGCGGACGGCCTCGAAGTCGCCGGGGCTGGAAATGGGGAAACCCGCCTCGATGACATCTACGCCGAGCCGTTCGAGCTGCCGGGCGATCTCCACCTTCTCGTCCACGTTGAGGCTGGCGCCCGGCGACTGCTCGCCGTCGCGCAGGGTGGTGTCGAATATCTGTACGCGGTTGCTGGGCATGTTGCTGTTTCCTGAAGCCCCGGCCTTGAAAGGCCGGGCTACTGGTGAGTGAAAGCCCCTCCGGGGCTGAAGACTCTGGAGTCGCGGAGCGACTTTCTCCGAGTAGCCCGGCCTTTCAAGGCCGGGGCTGTCCGCGCGGTTTCGGGATTCTAGTCGCCGACGGCGTCGGGCTTTTTGACCCAGGACATCAGGCCGCGCAGGGTGCGCCCGACTTCCTCGATCTGCGAGGCGTTGTCTATCGCGGCCAGGGCGTTGAACGACGGGCGGTTAGCCTTGTTTTCCAGAATCCATTCTTTGGCGAACTGGCCGGTCTGGATTTCTTTGAGTATTTTGCCCATCTCGGCCTTCGTCTCGTCGGTGACGATGCGCGGGCCGCGCGTCATGTCGCCGTACTGGGCGGTGTCCGAGATCGAGTAGCGCATCCCCGCGATTCCAGACTCGTACATGAGGTCCACGATCAGCTTCAGCTCGTGCAGGCACTCGAAGTAGGCGATCTCGGGTTGGTAGCCTGCGTTCACCAATGTCTCGAAACCGGCCTTGACCAACGAAGTCGCGCCGCCGCAGAGCACGGCCTGCTCACCGAACAGGTCCGTCTCGGTCTCCTCTTTGAAGGTCGTCTCCAGGACGCCCGCGCGGCTGCCGCCGATGCCTTTGGCCCAGGCCATCGCCAGGTCGCGCGCCTTACCCGTGGCGTCCTTCTGCACAGCGATCAGGCAGGGGACGCCCTTGCCTTCCTGGTAGACGCGCCGCACCAGATGGCCGGGGCCTTTCGGGGCGACCATGAAGACGTCCACGCCTTCCGGCGGCTTGACCTGCCCGAAGTGGATGCTGAAACCGTGCCCGAAAGCCAGCGCATTGCCTGGCTCCAGGTTCGGCGCGATGCTCTCGCGGTAGACATCGCCTTGAACCTCATCGTTGATGAGGATCATAATGACGTCGGCCTCTTTGGCGGCTTCTTCCACGGTCTTGACCGTTAGCCCCGCTTCTTCGGCCTGGTTCCACCGCTTGGAGCCGGGCCGCAGGCCGACCCGGACATCCATCCCGCTGTCGCGCAGGTTGAGCGCGTGGGCATGGCCCTGTGAGCCGTAGCCGATCACGGCGAGCTTCTTGCCTTCGAGCAGTGTCAAATCGGCATCGTTGTCGTAATAAACCTTCGCTGGCAATGTCATTATCTCCCTTTTGTGTTATGTCTCAGAAAGCGGTCTTTGTCTCTTGGCACACACCGCGCATAGCTGTCCGATGTAACCAAGGCAAGACCTGTTTCATTCCCGTAAAACTTTACGGCAGTGTTCCTAAACCCCTGTTCCCGTTGAAAAACTTCTTGCGTCCAATCTGGGAAGCCCAAAGCCCGATAGGCTCGGAGCAGCTTTGTCACTTCCTCCTCACCTTGAGCATCGTCGTGGACTACTTCCCATTGCATGTAGCCCCAGACCACCATCTGAAACACGAACTCCGAAAGCGTTTCGTTCTGCTGGACTAGGCGGTTTGGTGTCATAAAACTGCTGCCAAATGAATCACAGCCATTGAGGTCAACGTAAATGGGAGGGTCATCCAGAGGCAAATCATCAATTTTGGCACCCCAAGTCATTACATACTGGTTTTCGGCCCAGAAGGGGAGTATGTTCTGTGAAACTTCCAAGCTTTCCGGCTCTACTAGAGGATCGTTCAGTTTTGACAGACGACGACCAGCAAAGCGATAGAGTTGCTTTAGTGACGCTGGCAACCTCAAAGAAAGGCGATCTTCAGCCTGGTCAAGTTCAACCTCTAAATATCCATCTTGCTTGTGGAAAGACTGGCACCAGGCGTCTGCCCAACCTTCTAGCAAAGGCCAGCGATCTTCCCGCTCCGCGAGATGGGCAGCGAATTGTTGGGCGTTGAATATGATAGTCACCCAATCATTTCTGAGTATCCATCCAGTCCGGCACGACGGGCAGAATGCTCACATGAAGGTCATCCATCTTCTTGAGGTCGCGCTCCGCTTTCTCCACGCGCCCGTTGTAGTCGGAGGCGTTGGTAATGCTCCGGCTGGGGGGCACGACGACGTACCACCAGCGCCCTTCTTGATGCACGGCCTTTGGCAGCGCTTCGAGCGCAGCGTCAGCCGGCTGATAGGGAGCCAAACGCTCTTGAACGAGGCTGACGACCTCTTGAGCCGTACGATTCGGTTTGTCCAACGTGTTATTCATGGTCCACTCCGAAGTAGCGAAAGAGTTTCTCGGCATCGCGCATTGCTCTCTCAGCGGCCCGGCGATCAATACGCTGGTCGAAGTAATCCGCGTCAAGCCGAGATCGGTACAGCCGAAGCGTCAGCAGCGCAATAGCTGTGCGACGTGTTTCAGAGAACTGCGTCAGGTTCTCCGTGATTAGCTCGGCGAGTTCCGCATGGGCAGGCGTTTGTCTTCCCAAGCGAAAGACAATCCCGTTTCGCGCCAGTTCATAGGTTAGGAGCGAAAAAGCTGCATAGTAGAAACGACTGACACTGCTTCGGTAGCGCTTCAAGTCGTACAAGTCGTGTGCCGCCCGAAAATCATCCTGTCCGATCTCCCGCCACGTCGCCATGTTCTCCTCCTTGAATGCCTTGCCTGTTTTGCTTACGCGCGGCGAAAAACCCTGCTCCCAGACCGGCCACAATACCGAGTACGACAAATAGCCCGAGGTTGACGAGTAGGTTTTTGACGGTATCCAGCCCTAGTTCCTCGGTGATGGCATTGTATACCGTCCAGAGCGCGTAGTTGCCCGCGCCGACCAGCAGGCCGAGGGCTAGGCCCGGCCCTATCCGCTTCGACCGTGCCCCCCAGACCAAGCCGACCAGCGGCGCGAGGAGGAGAACGCCGAGCATGAGCAGATGGGCTTGGTGTTCGTCAATCAGCTCTTTCACAAGACGCCTCAGATGCCCCCAAATGTCTTAGATGCCCCGGACGCCGCGCGCCATGGCGATGCGGCCCGTGCGGACCAGCTCGCGGACGCCGTAGACTTCCAGCAGCTTCTCGAAGGCGTCTATCTTGTCGCCCCCGCCGGTCAGCTCGATGACGAAGGTCTTTTCGGACATGTCAATGACGCGGCCCCGGAAGACTTCCACCAGTTGCAGCAGGGCCGTCCGGTGCTCCACGGGCGCGTTGACCTTGATCAAGGCCAATTCACGGGCGATGATCGGGATATTGATGTAGTCCTGGACTTTGGAAACGTCAATCAGCTTGTGGAGCTGCTTGGTGATCTGCTCGACCTCCTGCTCGTCGCCGTTGACGACCAGGGTCATGCGGGAAAGTTCGGGGTTCTCGGTGATCGAGACGGCCAGGCTTTCGATGTTGTAGCCCCGGCGCGAGAATAGCCCCGAGACGCGCGAAAGCACGCCCGGCTTGTTGTCCACGAGAACGGTAATCGTATGCTGCTGCTGCAAAGCGGCGTCGCTCCTTAAACGAATAGGGCGAAAATCAAAACCCCATGATTGCAATCAATGCTTGTTCTACATTGCGGAAGTCTTCGGGAGACATCACGCCGAGGATGCGCCGGACATCTATCCTGTCAACCGTCACCACGATGCCGCGCACGGCGGATGGGAAGGCAAGTCCTGCCGCTCCCCAGTCATTCAGGATGACGTCACCCGCAGGATGACGTCACCCGGACGGGAAGGCGCGGCGAGATTGCTCGTGATTGCGGCACCGATGAGCTTGATGCCGGCTTGGTTGAAGACCTCCGTACTGAGAACAACGACGGGACGGTTTTTACTGCCGAGACCGCCGCTGAACACGACGTTTGCCAGAATGACATCCCCGCGTTGGTAGGTGG
>JAABUR0100002200.1_pt1 | contig 30915 bp, 28 predicted proteins | sample 5560091 | NCBI WGS metagenome assembly JAABUR01 (sample SAMN10711879, study PRJNA513375) | rock metagenome | isolation source: Antarctica rocks | place: Antarctica: Victoria Land, University Valley sud
CGGCGCAATGCGGATGAAGAGGCCAATGTTGAAGACGAAGGGGCTATAAACGAGGCAAGGATTGACTGGGAGCTGGAAAGTAATCAAGTGGCGGATGCAGCAAGAAGGGCTGAGTGGGACAAGAGGATTGAAGTACACACAAAGTACACTCTCTCGTGGTTATCATCTAGCTGACATGTTCGCCAGGCATGCGATATCTGCCGTGAAACAAACATGGAGTGCAAGAGAAAGGCGCAAGGCCAGACGCCTTGCGACCTCTGCATTGCCAATAACCAGCAATGCGAATCCACACTCGCCTTCATCAACGGAGCCCCAAACCTAGGAGGCCTAAATCATGCGGTGCAAGATTATCAGATGCAGTTGATGCTCCTCGAGCAGCAGAGAAAGAAACGTCTGCTGATGGCTCAAAACCCATAAAACCCTTATTACCAGGGTCCCTCGTCTTCATTTGCTAGTTCTCCCTCGTTTTCCGCGCCGGCTTCACAGACAATGATAGGGCAGCAGCAGGTGATGTCGAATACGACAATTCAGCAAGCGAACCAACTTTGAATGAACAACGGCATTCACTCCGGCAATTTTTTCGACTCACAGTTCATGTCTTTTTCACAACAAAATCCATCAGTGCAGCAGAAGTCTATACAGATCTATGCTCAAAACCTTGCAAAGAACCACCATGATAGTATGCGAAATGCTGGAGGTATCTCAGATCGGCAGCCATCAGCGGAACACGGGTGTGGATTCAGATCTAAAAGTCCTGATGTCTATTTCGGCAATGATTTTGCTGCTTTGCAAACCCGAGTTGACGGTGTGTCGTCTGATTCGGATGCGAATGAAGCTGGAAGTGCTCACACCACTCCTACCATGCAAGCGCATGCCATGCCGCCCAGTCGACCAAATGAGCCCGTAGTGAATTCGCCAAACTTTCCAGGATGATAGTGATGTTCAAAGTGACCTAGAAAGAGAGACCTGATTGATCTGGTGGCTTTGCTAGCCACATGATCGTCGGAAGGGCCGAATAAGACTAGCAACTGTGTCGAAGACCTGCTTTTTCGGATTGAGAAGCGAGTTACACATTTCGATAGACGTTTGCTGAAGAGATGATAACAATTAACGAGACAGATGAATGAACATCACAATGCAAAGATAAATCATCAATGTGAAAGACAAAAAGATATCGGCAAAACATGTCTGGGTTGGCTTGTGCGTTCTTTCATTTCTTTCGAGTTACAGTCGATAATGAAGAATATAACAATGAATAGATCTATTAGCAGCATCACACGTGTTTCTAGTTTACCCTTGCCCCCTAATATCATTGACCCCATCCCAAAGTTCTTCACAACCAGAGCATTTCAAGCTAACCTCTCTCTCAACAAGATTCTTCAACACAAGCACGTCTACTCTTGTCATAAGCAGTATCATGCAGTCTTTCATATTATTGCGAAGTATTCTTCTTGCAGCCTAGTCAGCATCGACAAAACGAAAACACTGAAATTTAGTACATTTGATCGCTAAAATCTGAATCGACAAATCTGCTTATATGCTAATTTCTAGACTCAATTAGTACAATTAGTTTTTATACTAAAGATTTTAGTGATGCAATTAACAGTCAAATAACAGTTATTCAATTTAATACTTTAATATTGAATTATTATAATTAATTTAACTTATTAACTAATTCAATAATAACTATTTACATAATTTAATATATGTGTAAGAAAAAGTAAATAAAAAAGCAAATAAAAAAGCAAATAAAGATTACATTTTATAATAAAGAAGCTAATGAGATAAAAAGTCATAAAAAATGTTTAATAAAAAGTCATAAAGATTGTTCAATTGAAAATTATGAATGATGTCATAAAAATTGTTTAATAAAGAGTGATAAATAAAATAATAAATAAAGTCATGAAAATTATTCAATTGAGAATGTCGCGAGTAGATAGAGTGATAATGTCATGATGTCAGATCATCAACTCAATTTAGAATATAAATAGTTGATGTTTTAAATAATTTCAATTTATTGAATCTGTTTTGCAGTTCAATAAATCAAGTTATTAATCTAGTCATCATCATCTTAATTTAGTCTCAGCAATTCTGTTTCAATTATCTCAGTCGTATGTGCAAATCTTTGCAATCTTAAGTCATAAAACTACTATGTAGTCTTGATTCTGCTTAATTCATATATATAAAAGTTGAGCTTTTGTTCTTTTCTTTTACTCTTTGTCTTTCATTTTGTACATTATCTGATGTATTGTTCTGTATCTAGTTCAAGTAATATAATAATCAATTCTTTATATTAATAGAATCTTTAGTTCAGTTTAGTTTCTAACATTACAAAAGATTTACACTTTCTGCAACATTTTCATACATTGAAATCTTGTTTAATTATTCTTTTGCTTAAATGAAGTCATCTTACAATCTTTTGATCAACAATAAGCATGCTGTTGAACAGTTCACTTAAAGTATGATTGAAAATTTAGTCAAGATCTTTCGCGCAATGCAAGAGCTTCAAAATCAAGTTCAACAACATGATGTTATCATCTCATCTTCATTCATTGTTTTCAGTTCTTCAGTTTACATTGACAAAATGTTCAACAGCTAACTTTTTACTCAATGACAGAATCTGAAAAAGTCGACTTGATTCAGCTAATAATCAGTTAACAATTGATTAATCAGTTAAGTGTCAGCTAAAATTGATAAAATTGAATAGATTTTCAGTCTTACAAGATCACAAATATAAAGAGAATAAAGATGTGACTGCAATTGCATATGATGCATATTGATTACTTCAAATATTACAAGCTTATGAACTTAATATTATGTACTGATCTAATGTGTCTTGAATTTATGCTGATGAACTTTGATTTTTACACTACTTGAAGTTGCACATTATAACATTTGATGACAGTTCTTGTAATGCATTAACATGATGTGTCAAACATATCATAGCTGTGAAAAATCAAAATCATTGTGATGAAATTAGATTTTAAGTCAGCATTCATTGAATCTTGAATATGTTCAAAACAACTGATGATTTATGCTTCTTTCATTGAATATGTTTCATTTCAAAGTGAAGTTCAAATTATCATCTTTCATTATAAATTCTTTGTCAACATCAAAATCATCTTGAATAAGATCATGAATGTTTAACTTTTGAAACTCAAGCATCTTATTGAATAAACTTCATCAATGAAACTGTTTATTATCAATTACTTTTTCAATGTTGAAACTCATGCATATGATGCTATATGTAATAATGAGTCTCATTTGCATGATACATCATATTCTTTTCTTCGCTTGATTTTGTATGCTCATTATTCACTTCAAATCTAATTGTACTAGATAATGAGTCTTAGTGAAAGTTAGTTCTTGTTTTATCACTGAGATTGTGTCTATGATATATTGAGATGACTTGATTCTTGATGCAATGAACTTAAATGTAACTGTAGATTCTTCTTGAAACAATCTCATGATCTCATGCAGCTGATTCTTTCTTAAAAAGCTCATAATTAAGATGCAAAGAATTTTCTTCATGATTGTGAAATACTTTACACTTGAAGTTAGCATCAATAATGTAAAGTATTCTTGCTGCATTCATCATCACATTGCTAAGCAAGCAGCGCAGCATATAACATGATCACTTACATGATAGAGTATTTCTGCTTACACTGAACTCATTGAACAGAACATCATCTTCTTCTTGAAATCTCACTTCTTGATGAGCTTGTCAATTGTCACTATCTTAAAACAATGATTATGATTGCAGATCTTTCTTATGTGACGTTGAAATAAGTTTGCAAAATTATCAATTATTTTATACAGAGTTGTTGAGTTTATTTTGATTCATCTTTGCTCTTTGCTGTATTCATTGATTAAGAAAAGATGCTTTGTTGTCTTTAGTTGTGAAAGTTGAGAAAAAGAGCTGAGCATTCGCAGTATTTTAACTCTTGCTAAATACTCTTGAATTTCGACTTTTGACTTCTCATTTAGTTCGTTGTGTTGCTTTCATGCTGTCAATTTACTTTCATATATTCACTTCATTGCTTTCTTATGTACATTCATGCTTTCATTGATGATTGTATCATACTGTGAAGATAATTGTACAGTTATCTTTATATGCATCGTAGATGATACATTGATTAAAGATTCATCGTCAATGAAAGTTGAGTGTTTGCAGATTTGCATTAAGTTGACTGTGCTTATGAAGTCAATCATCTTGTTGATATGAATCTTTATCTATTCATGATTCTCAATTGATTTATTGATGATTGTCTTATGAAACTTGTCTAGTGCTATAATCAGTGAAAACGTGTATTTTTTCAGCTTTTTGCAATGTTTATCTTGTGCTTTTCACTCAATGTTTATGTTTAACTGCATTCAGTTCTCAATACTATTCAGTTAATAAATCATTTGAGTCAAACTTCACTTCATTGAAATCTCAATTATCATTCATTGATGAGTTTTTGCATTCAAGTCTGTGAATTTCTTGATTGTAAATAAAGTTCATTTCACTTTGTTGTGAGTTTTGTTACAAGTCACTCTGTCTCAAGAGCTCAGAGATTTTCAATCTTTGAATGTTTTAATGAAAGACTTTTTTCTCTTGATGTTAAATATTACATCATAATTTGTTCATAATTTATCAAGATGTTTTGAGAATGATTGTATGATAATGATGCAGATCAGTTTATTATCATTTATAGAGTGTTTTCTCTGATTATTGTATTTGTAAAATTCTGATCTGTCATTTTTCTATAACTTCAGCTTACAAATCTTCTTTTGAAGTGAGATCTCTTCATATGCAAAGCGAATTTTTCAGTTCATTTTGTCATCATGTAGATTCAAATGCTTTTGCATTTAAGATATTCACTGAGAAAGCAAGATTAAAAACATGTATATGAGATTGAGACTCTTGATAGAAACAATTAGTGCAAATGAGCTGTTATCAACGTATGAACATTGAATTTCTCATTTACTTAAAATATCAAAGAAATACTTAATGTTTGCTAGTTGAGATTGAGTTTTACTATCTCTGCGCAGATAATGACTGAAATTTTCTCTGTGTCAATGTTCAATCACTTTGATCTGTGCAAGTATGAGTAATTGATTCAAAGCAACTAGATTGAGAAATATCAAAGTCTTAATTCTTTGTTAGTAAAGTAATTCTCACAACATGTTTGAATTACATATCTTTTCAAGTCTCATTTCATCTGTTAGATACTCATCATTTTGTCACATCTTCATCTCAATCATTATGAATATGTCAAAAACTTGATAAAGATATAGCTTTGTAACTAAGTCTTTGATTTTAATACATTCAATAAAGATAATCTTGTTTTCATCATGCAAGAACAATCTGATCGCTCTTTTTCATTTATTTAAGTTGTTCAGATGCTTAACATCTTTCATGAGTATGTTTTGCAGAAGTCTTATTTCTTCATTAGTTTTTGCAATCATTGTAAAAGTCAATGATTTACTTACTTGTTTACATTGATGTTGACAGTTGAATTCTCTTGCTTGAAAGTCAAATCATCTTCGTCAACATTCGTCAAGTTCATCTTTTTCTTAGAGAAAGTGATAGTAAATTTTCATGATTGTTTTGTCACGAATGTATTTTCAACAACAGTTGTATGACTGTTTACATTAATCGTAGCATTAGTTTGCATTTCAAGATCAATGAAATCTTTCACATTCAACGATAACTCTTCTTCGCTAAATCGTGATACAATGTTCATGAGATTCTCAGAAAGAAACTCAGATGAATTATTACTAATCAGATCTTGTGATGTACTATCTGCATTCAAAGAAATTGTATAGACTTTATCTTTGATTGTTGATGAATTAAAGTAATAAAACTCAATGATATTCTCTTGATTTAATAACTTTAATTTAACTCGCTTGCTTATTAAAATATTCTCATCATCACTATCTATCAAAATAATATTCTTGTAATCATTATTGTCATTGATGATGATTCACTTTTCAATTCATATGCTTGAGTCTTGAAAATAATCAACTGTACTGATATCATTTAATAATTTCTTGAGTAAGTTCTTTGTGAATTTGACGCTTGAAAGATGATTAAAATTCTCTGTGATAATGTTTAAGATGTTTTTAGCTGAAATTTATATTCTCTGATACTCATGCATTAGTTTACTTGTAATCATGATAGATGTCAAAACTATGTCATTTATATGAGTGATATGATGATTGATAATTGAAACTCTTTGAGATGTATTGAGAATCAAGTCTGATTGAGTTTCAACTTGTATAAATGACATTACAACTGATTCTTCAGATGACATTTCATTTTTTTACTTTGTTAAGCAATTATCAGAGCTGAGCATAGCATCTGATGTAATGTTAATGTCAAATGATGTCTTGATGATTTCTATAACTTTGACAATACATATCAGATGTGAGCATGATCAACTTCATTTTGAACATGACGTGTCTTTGATTATTCTGTCATGAAGCATACATCGTCTGCTGAAATCATCTGTCATCACTGATCACTTTCTTTATTTCAAATGTGTATTTAATAATAAATGCATATTCTTCAAGCTTCAGATCTGACTTTAGCAACTTCTTTCATTCATTCAAAAATATCTGCATTATGAAGTTAAAATTTAAACTGTCTGTCTTTGACATCATTTGATAGACTGAGCAATAGTTAATTGCTGAAGTATTAATTCACGTTGTTGCTAACTGAAATATTTTCATATTCAACTTTTGATGATTCAAAATATGTTACGTTGATGATACTGATCTTGCAAGCGATGAATATATGTTACTTACGTCAGTGAAGTTCTCATCTTTCGAAACTGAATTCATTAAAGTCGTAGATGTGAAAAATGTCACTGTCTGTAATAATAATTTTTGAGTTTTGCGTCTTTTGTTGACAGCATTATGATGAATGTTGAAAAGAATTCATTGAATCAGCTTTTTACAAGTTTCATGAATATGAACAGTCTTTAAATCTTCAAATTAATCTGATCATTTATCATTTAAAAACTTGATGCACAACTGTAATGCTTTGTTTTCGCTGACTGACTTAATTTCTGTCAAGAAAGATTCATTTGTAGTCAGTTAAACTGTGATTTATTCATATATCTGTTCAACTTATTTCACATTGATTTGAAGAGCATTGCACATCTGAGTTACATTGTTGAATTTGAGTTGATTCTCATCTAGCTGATCATTGACATGTTTAAGCGTGATGTTTCTCTTAAATGTGTGATACTCACTATTCATATTCATTATTATCGCTCGTTTGAGTTGATTTTGAGCAAAGAGTTGAGCTGATAGATTTAATGAACAAGATTAAAATAAAAGCTTGAGATGAAATGAAGTCTGACACGTCATATTTGTGATCGCGCTTTATATGCAATTAATGAGTTAAGTTCTCATCAATTATTGAAAGTATTAAACATTAATGATTAAAGTCAAGCTACATTTGAATGAACGTTGCTTGCAATGAAGCATGACTCGTTGTATATGAAGTTCTTTTAGACATATTCTTAAGATTCATTATGATTGAAATATATCATTTATTCACATGATGTTGCTTTCAATTCTTCAAGTGAAAAGACTTAATTAAGCACATTGCAGAATGAAAATATAAATCAAAAGCATCATTGCAGCGATTCAGATGATCTTGTGAATCAACATAAGTATGCAATGACATTGAAGTGAGTAGATTAATTGATCTGCTAGAAGAGCACACACTTAAGTAAAATGAGCAAAAGATACTGTTTTAAATTATGAATTTTGTTGCAAATTTGATGATTGATTTTCAATGAAATTATTGTTATTGTAATATGAAGTTGAGAATATTGTTCTTGCTAAATAAAAGATTCACGCTAGTGTCGTAAATGAATTAACATGTCGATAATCAATTGTTTGATATGATGTTCAATGAATCACAAACAATTTAAACATTGCAAACTTCTTTGTTTTTATGATGATTTAGAATGATATGTAGCAATCAATATGTCATTTCAAATGTATTGTTCAAATTTCTTTTTAACTTATGTTCATTACTGAATAAATTAAAACGCAAGTATCTGATGAGATTGTCATGCTAAAATCAAACATATTCTGATTTTGTCTTGAAATCTATTTCGCTCTATTTCTCTTTTATTCATGCTTTAAGTTATCAATCTTAGTTTTTTCATTCACAGAAACTTTCAGCAAACAGCACAACTCAATTACTATCAAATAAATTGTGATTGATTCACTTCAATGCTTTTGTTGAGTAATTTCTTTAAGCTGAAGTTTGAATTGCTATCATCTTAAAGAAACAAATAATCTCATTCATTATCATTAATTGTTTTACTTTCTTCAGATGACGTAGAATTTCAAGCATTATTATTCATCATGTTGTCTGCAAATGACGTAATACTATTTTGCTTCTTTGAAACATTGTTGATTATTATTGTTTCAACGTTTAAATCATCATGCAGTTGATGTTTTATTGTCATGAAGTCAAGATTTATTAATGATTTGTTGTAGTCAATGTATATCTCTACTGTCTCAAATTTGACTTTTAACTCATTCAGCAGATGAAATCTCTTAGAATAATTGACTTATAAACTTGATCAGTTGATGATAACAACAAATGAATTTCTTAAGTAACTGCATTCAACTAGAAGATGATCAGAAAGAAATTGAAACTAAATTTTTGTATCTTCAATCATCATGAAAATAATCATTAACTTTTCTTTCTCTTGATAGACATTTATCATGCATGTTTTCACATTCTTCATTTGCAAATCTGACATCAATCTCTTTTTAAGTAAAGCTATCTGTATCAAATACAAGACAAGAAGAAGAATGTCAATTAAGAAAATCTTTGTCTTGATGTAGTTTACAATGAAACTGAATTTTATCTTAACTTTGATATCATTCTGTTTAAATTTAATGATGTCAATCATGTTGATTTTGCTGTTGACATTGATGAACATAATAAATGCAGCGATGTTGCAGAAAATATTTAACACAGCAGTTGCAAAAGTGATATTTAAATGAAAAGTCATATCAATCTTGAACAGCACTTCATCTTTATATCAGATTTTTGATATGATGTTGTTTAGAATTGAGATGATATGATATTGTTTTTTAAACATTTGATGAAAATAGTTGTTTATCATGAATTTATCAAACAAGAAGTGATTAAAATAAAATGTAAAATAGTTTTCTTGAATGTTTTTCTGAAATGATGACAGTTGCTCATCATCTTCAGACATGTGAATAGTAGTAACATTTTCAGCTCATGTTATATCAATGAAGATTTCAACATTCTGAAGTTTGATGATCTTTTGCAAGATGACATGATTAACTTTAAACTTTTGTATAAGTGAATCATCATTGATAGTTGTTGTATAAATCATCACATAAACATCTGTTTTGAAAATATTCTTGTAAAGCTTTCACTTATGAAGACTTATTCATGTTTTATCTTGTGAATTCAATTGTTCTTTCATCTCTACTCTGATTTAAAACTGTATAAAGTTTTGAATGTATGTTTGATAATCAATCTTGTTCAATTGCTTGTTGAGTTTAAGTTAAGTGCAATGACTTAGAAATTTCTGTTTCATCTTATTTTTTATCTTGTTTTTCTCTCATATCAGATGAAAAGTAATTATATCATGATCATCTTCAATCTTTTTAAAATTATTCTTTAAGTCAATTTCATCATTGCTATTGAATTTATTGCTTTTCAAATCATCATTTTTAAGTTTAATAGTATTGAGTTCACTAATCTTGAAATCATCATTCTTAACATCATTATTCTTGAAATCATCATTCTTGAAATCATCACTTTTGAAATCATCATTCTTAAAATTATTAATCTTAAAATCATTCTTCTTGAAATCATCATTCTTGAGATTATCATTCTTAAAATCATCATTCTTGAGATTCTTATTCTTAAAGTTCTCACTCTTGAGATTCTCACTCTTACAATCATCATCACTGAAATCATCATCACTGAAATCACTGATCTTAAAATTGTTGTTCTTACTAGAATCATTACTCTTGAGTGCAATAGTCTTGAAATCATCAATCTTGAAATCATCATTCTTGATAATTTTCACAAAGATTAATTGATAGTTTGAATTTTCAAAACTTAATAATTAACATTTATTAAATTCATATAATCTCATAAGCAGTGTTAACATATTAACATTATGTATTTAATAATAATAATCATGAATTTCATGAAATTGAATTCTGCTCTTTTTGATCAAATGATGAGTCATGAAATCATATATCATATTCAAAAGTGAAGTGATTTCAGTTCAATGCATCTGATCGAGATGAGATTTTTGAGTCGTATGCTTAAGATTTTCATATGCAAGAACTTTGTGCTTCGTTGAGAATGTGTGATAATGAACACAATGTTAATTCATGATGTCAAGTCTTTTCTGACAAAGAGCTTCAAATTGCTTATGTAGCTTAATGATGAATGTATCTGCAACACAATTAAATGAGCTTAATACTTTGACTTTCTGATCAATGCTTATCAGTAGCAAAGTGATAACAACATTCATGAACATCTTGCTCAATTCAAATACATCTTTGATTAAATCAAAGTTATTCAAGAAAGTACAACAATACTGTAGTGTTTTCATCTATTCTTCATTAAAAAAGATATTTCATGCATTAAACTTCACTTTGATATCATTGTCTTTGAATATGTTTATCTCTTTCTTTGTATGCAAATCTTGATTGATGAGAATGTTTCTTCATTTGAGATTGTGAATTAATTTCTTCTCATTGATATGAGCAAAATTCAGTTTTTTGATAGCTGTTAATTGAATCTTGAACGTTGTATCTAATCTCATTGCATTAACTTGAATAATAATCAAAAAAACTTTGAAACAATATTCTTGAATTCACTCATGATTAGTCTTCTTTAACATGAATCAAAGATCAAGAGTAAACTTCAGTTCAAGAGTGCTTCATTCATTATTGATGCATGAATGATGAAGTGCTATCATAATATTCATAGTTGATGCAAATATGAAAGATGTAGAAATGATTGTTGCAGTTCAGATCTTAATTTCTATTTGAATCTTAAAGTGATTCTCAACTTTGAATCAATATTTGAAACATTTTAACAATTTAATGAAATTTAAATATTCTTGATTATTATCTGTTGTAGTAATTAAAACACGCAGCTTGCAGTTCAATGCTTAAGATTCAAAGACTATAATTTTCTGAACTTCGTTCGCTTGTACAACATCTACATCTTCACACAATCAACATTCATGATCATCATGATAAGTGCAATGATATAATAAGTTGACAATAAAATGATTTTCTCTGATCGTAATTTGATCTTTTTGAATTGTATGCTTGCTCAAAATGAAGTGATTGAATCAAAGATCTGTTGATGAAAAAACACATTCTTGAATACAAAAGTGTTGAAAATCTTCTCATTAAGCAAGAAATTAATCATTTTATGCAATGCTGATAAAAGTTGTGATGATTATCTTCTTAATGACAGATGTTGTAAACAAATTGTAAATGATGTGATGTATATGCACAAGATGATCATTGATGTCTTTCATATGAAGCTTGATTTCACTGAATTGAATCATCGTTGATTGAAATTTCAGCTGAAGTAAGCTCAATTGTTCATAGTTTCTGATATTAATCATCATTTCATCTTTGAGATTATAATGCATGTACATCTTTTCAGTTCAAAATCTTAAGCTTTGACGTTGCTTTAAATACTCATGAATGATAACATCTTTAATCATTGAATCGCTGTTAATATAAAAGACTCAGTTATGAATGATGTTATGCTTGAGTTTTTGTTCTTCAACTGATGTCACTAAGTGAAGCTTTACATCAAAAATGACGTTGACAGTTCAGTTTAAAATCATCTTGAAGATGATTTTTGTCTTGACATAATATTCATCTTCAACACTTCTTATGATATCAATCACTTTATCAAGATCATTTTCGTAGAATAGTATCAACTTTGCTTTGAAGATAATGAAGATACGCTGAAAAGAATTTATATTTTCAAAGAGTAAAAACTCATCATTAAATGACTGATCTTCAATGTGTTTTTGCGTTGAGATGATGAAGTTGACATTCTCACATTTAAATGTCTGAAATGTGTCGTAGTAGTTCATTGTTTAATCATCTTGTGAAGCTTTTGATTTTTTCATCATGTTGACTGATTCTCGCTTATAGAATGTGAGATGAAAGAATGAGAAGCTGTAGCGAACAATTTCACATTAGTCAATTCATTATGTATAATTTAGATAGATTGATCATCTGTAACTCACAAGTAAAGAGTGTGTAAAATGATTTGATGTTTCAATGATCTGTAGTTGTAGCTTCAATGAAGCGACGTTGAGATAAGAAAGTCGTAGCTTAAGATTGATCTTACTCAATGAAGTGAGTTGATTGAAGTAAAGTATATATCAACAGCAGCTGAAGTCAAATCAGTTTAATGTATATTGAAAAGTGCAAATGTTGATAAAATATAACTCACAGAAACACATGTTGTAACTTGATATTTACTATAAATTGCACTTGTATGTCGTTAATAAACAATGATACTTATCACAATAAGTGATGAGCAATAACTTGCATTTATGTAATGATTGAATGCAAATATTAAAGCAAATTCTGACGTGTTTGCTCTGTAATATCTTTCTTATTTATCTACAATGATTTAACTGAAAGTAATACATACTTTGATAAAGTAAACAAAAGATGAAAGATGAAAGATGAAATTAATTCAAAGACTTACTACAAACTAATTGATTACATAGTGTTGCAATTTACATGCTGTAATGTGAATATTTACATTCAGCAGTGAATCGCGTCAAGATAAAGACATGTGAATCATTTGCATTAAATGAAATATATGTTTAATGAATCAGAATTACATTTGCAAAATGCTTAATTTGATTAACAAACTTTCATAGCAGCAGAAGTAATGCTCAGTAGAAGATTGAAGAATTTAAAGCAACTTTATCTTTTTTACTATGTATATTATTGATGTGAATTAAGATGATTTTTATGAAACATTTATTCATTTCTTTGTATTTCATATTTCTAACAGACAGAATGCAAAGTATTTGTTCTTTTAAAAACAGCATTCTCTGATTTATTCTTATGAGAAGCTGCGCAATAGTGATAGAAGTGCTTTCAAATCAAGATGTGAAAATGTTTTTGAATATTTGATAAAATGATGAAAATCTACACTTTTGATCTAAAGAATTGCAAAAGAAGATGAAGAAACATCATTGACAAATTTCATCAAGTGTTTAATCACATAATTAAATGATAAATTAAATGATTTATCATTTTGATCAACTCTTCTTCTTATAAGATCACTTTAACGTGATTAGTTGCAAATGCATGTCTAATAGCTTAAATGACATGAATCATCAAAATGATATGAATCATCAAAATGACATAAATCATCAAAATGACATGAATTATCAAAATAACATGAATGATACTGCTGACAATGATTATTCTGATTCTATATGCTTAGTTTTATATGCTCAATTTTATATGTTCAAGCGCATGCAAAAGCAAAGTATTAAATCAATGAATTTATTATCTAACTAGTTATTTAATCATCTATTTAAACAAATTGTTGACTATGTAGAGTATTCGATAGAAAATCATGAAGAAAGTCATGAAGAATGCTTGATAGAGAAACATGAAGAGTGCTTGATAGAAAAACATGAAGAGTGCTTGATAGAAAAACATGAAGAATGCTTGATAGAAAATCATGAAAGAAGTCATGTAGAAAGCATTGTTTGACTCATGTTATGCACTTGATTGATGAGTAATTTGAAGCATGTAGAAAGTTTAACAGAGTGTTTGATAAAAAGCTCAATCAAAAGCTCAGTAGAAAGCTTAGTAGTAGAAAGCTCACTAGAAAGCTCAGTAGAAAGATCAGTAGAAAGATTGATAAAAAGCTCAGTAGAAAGCTCGATTGAAAGCTTGATTGAAAGCTCAGTAGAAAGCTCAATAGTTCTAAAGAATTTGATAGAAAGTTTGATATTGAGTCATGAAGAGTGCATTCTATTGAACTAGTTAACATTGTTGAAATACGATTGTTGTTGTTTTAGAAAGTAGAACTATAAAGAAAGAAAGAAGTGAGAAGAAGTAAATACTTTGAATCTTCTGAATTTTCTAGCGTTGATCTTCAACTGAAAGCGAAGATTACTAATCACAGAGATAACAGTACTGTTCTCAAGTCATGTAAAAAGCATTGTTTGAAGCATTGTTTGACTCATGTTATGCATTCATAATTTGAAGCATGTAGTAAGTTTGATAGAAAGTTTAATAGAAAATTTGGTAGAAAATTTGATAAAGCGTTCAATAGAAAGCTCAGTAGAAAGCTCAATAAAAAGCTCGATGAGAAGCTTAATAGAAAGCTTGATAGAAAATTTGATAAAGCATTTGATTGAAAGTTTGATAGAAAGTTTGATATTGAGTCATGAAGAGCGCATTCTATTGAGCTAATAAGCATGTGCTATGAAGCATGTATGAAGCATGTATGAAGCATACTATGAAGTAAATCATGAAGTAGATCATGAAGCGAATGACGTGTGTTTAAACATGTTGCATGAAGCATGTTTTGAAGTGAGCAAGCTGATGAGTAAACTAATGAGTAGACTAACGAGTAAAATGATGAGCATGTAGAATGACGAGTAGAATGATGAGCATGTAAAGTGACGAGTAAAGTGATGAGCATGTAGAGTGACGAGTAGAGTGATGAGTATGTAGAGTGATGAGTAGAGTGATGAGCATGTAAAGTGACAAGTAGAATGATGAGCATGTAAAGTGACAAGTAGAGTGATGAGCATGTAGAATGATGAGTAGAATGATGAGCATGTAGAATAACGAGTAGAATGATGAGCATGTAAAGTGACGAGTAGAATGATGAGCATGTAGAATGATGAGTAGAGTGATGAGCATGTAGAATGCGAAGAATGAAGATGTTGTCAAACTGTTTAATGATGCTGTTAATCATTTAATTATCTATGTGCAACGATAAATGATTCAATTTATCAGCTATTAGATTTAAGTACGAGATTAATGATGTAATTAAGTGATGTTTGATTGAATCTTTGATCTAATCATCTGTCAATGATGTCAATGATGTCAACGTGATGATTAGCTGCGTGTGATTGACTAATTAGCACTTGAAAATTTATCAATGATTGTAATGCTTAAATGCATGTCTTGATAAGAATGCTTTTGAAGCATGAACGAAAAACAATTGCATTCATCTAGTTGCTGAACATCATCTTCAGTTCATAAGTCAGTCTGTCAAATTAACATATGTGTGAGATAGTCTCAATTTTACATGACAAAATCATAAATTTTGCTATGAGCATCATGTGAGATTCAATCGATATTCTCTAGTTTGATAAACAACGATATTGTGTTTCAAAAGCATCTTTCTTCTCACAAGCATGATTACAAGCAATTGTATAATATGAGCTTTCGATCTTTTAAGAGCAGAAACATGTCATTTTATTTCATTCTTTTTTTACTCATACTTTGCATAAATATCATCTGTAGCTTCAACGTGTATTTCTTCTCTTGTTTGATCTCATCATTGATCTCACTGTTGACTATTTGAGTTGAATTTTGAAGTAAAATTTACGTGATTTATGTCATTTTAAAAGCAATCTTCTTGATGAATTTGAGTTTTTCAAATAAAGCAACATCAGCGACGCTGTTGACATGTTCAATGAAAGATTCACTATACATTGAGTTAATAAAAGTACTACTGACTTTCTTTAATAAGTATGTATGATCTGTAATACTTAAAGCATTGTTCATAATGATTTACATACATATCAAATTTAATGAGAATATCAAGTGAAACTCTTTTATTCAAATTTGAATAAAACTCAACATCAGCAAACAAAGATGATTTGATTCAAGCATTTAGTCTGATCATCAATAAACATCTTCATTGTTTAATTTCTATTAATTTCAAGAGTCAATGATAAAAAACATTCAAACTGAATTAAATATAGTGAGATCTGAGTAGAAGTAAAATTTAATCTAATTGAATATAAACAGTAAATGCAAATCTTTAATATAGTACTTTAATTTAATCATCAATAATATTACTCTGCTATTGACTTATTATTAAATGACAAGAGTATTGTTTGCATTAATCTTATTAAAGCGCAGTCTGATGTTCAAAAAGATTCATATCTTTCTGATGAAACATGATTTAAACATCGTTTTGTCAACAACATGATTCAAGAAAGCAATTCAATGTTTCGCGCATGCTTTCATTGTAACAAGCTTGCAAAAAACATCAGTAAACTAGAGTGACATCTCATTAAGTGTGAAGTGCTCATACATAAGCAGTCTTGAACAAGACTCAAGTCTAAACATTCATTGATAATTATATCAACACTTAATGTTGATTGATGAAAGAAAATTAACGACGTAGCTGACATGCATCTTACAGAAGATATTGAACAGAAAAATTGTCAATGACTGAATTCAAAAGCAGGTAATAAACTATATGAAGTCAGTGATATGTTAAATTCAATCAACAACGAAAGACAGTCAGTTTTTATATTGAAAGAAAAGAAATATGCATCAGATGAAGATTAAGCTTCAATACAGACTGAATTTATTCATGTTAAGTCAGAATTTCTGTCAACGTCTTTGATTATACAAGTTGAGTCATTTAAGAAGATTATTGAGAAAAGAACTGCAATGATCATTGACATATCTGTGATGATTTCTGAAGAAAGATCAAGAAAATGTTGACAAGAGTATGATGATTCATATATTACGAAGTATCATTTCTTTCAGAACAAAACAGACTATACATTTGCATTATGACTGTATCAAACTAGAATTACGAAAGAAAATGTATGCAAGTACTTCAACAATATATGATTATATTCACTTCACTTGTTGCTAAACTTTCAAACATTTGATGAGTGATTGAATCTATTGCATTGAATATCATATGATATTGATAATGAACAATGACAGTCAAGAGCATTCTGTATATCATTTATGTACAAAGAAGCAGATGCAGTTCAATGTGATATTAAATATTAGAATATTATTGACTTACTTCGTTTTCTTCTGAAACATCAATCATTTGAAAAAGATCTTGTTTATGCGCTCATTTGTCATTACAATGCAAACAATTGTCAAATTTATAGTGAGATGCATATGATTGACTGATGATAAGAAACACAAAAGAAGCTTTCTGATGATGTCACTATAGTGTCACTTTTACTGACAACAGACAAGACAGTTCTGACTTAACATCAGAATGATCTTGTTGCATGATCTTTTTATCTCATTATTGAGAACTTGTCTTAACATATACAATGAGCATAATTCAGATCAGAGATGATTCTTCAGACATTTCTTCTCATCATCAACAGCGATCGCGATAGAATAAAGTCTCAGATTTGACATATGACTCTATCAACTATACTTGAACATAAGCAGCATCATCTTTTTAAAAATATGTTTGATATATCAATGATTAAGAAAGTGATCAAAGACGATGTTGACATTGTCTGCGCTGATGATTTTACAAGAAAGTGTCATTCTATTATCATTGAATTCATGATGAACTATGAAGAACAGATTTTAATTATGAGCATAAAGAAGAATCAGCAGTGCTTTATCTGTCAGATATCTTTTCAGAAAAGAAAGAATTTCATGAGTATCTGACAGTCATGTACTCATCAATTCACTTAAAGACAGATTTAACAGCAGAAAAAAGATAATATTTTTAAAAAGAATAGTATCTGAGTTCATTTCATTCACAACTTCATGTGATCTCATTACATGATTAACATACATGAGTGTATGATGATTGATATTCTGCATCAGTTACTCAAAGACACAGTTATTTACATGCTTGATTGACTTGATGAACTTATTGAGAAGAAAATTGTTGCATCTAGAAAGAAGAAAGAATATCAACTGCATATTAATTATGCTTTCGATGTAGCTCAGTTGAACGAATAATTTTGCAATGTATCTGCATTTGTTGAACTCAAAATCTTTACAAAGTATAACGTCATCAAACAGTGAACAACTTTAAATAAAAAAATCATGATTCATCAAATACTTTCGATCATTGCATCACTGCTTACTCATGAATCATCTGCAGCGATGCATTGTACTTGAGCAATGATAGATTTTATAATGCTCGCTCAATATACATCACATGACAAAGACATTCTTAAATATATGCAGCACGCTCTTTTTCGATGAAATAAATTAAAGAAAGTTTTTCAACATCTTTGATCTCTTGATACAGATACATAACAGAAACATTTTAATATTTTAAAGTTTCATGCAATGATTCATTATGCAAATTTCATTCATTGATATGATGTTGTTAACAATGTTAATATGAAATATGAAGAGATCTGTCATAAACATCTGATTAAGAAATTCTTTGATTGCACAAATAAATGTGATACTTTTCTGAATCAACTGATACATCACAACACAAGACATTTTAATCTGCTAGCAATGAAGAATGTACTATTGTATGAAAAGACTAAATTCATTTAGATAAAGAAGAATGTGATGAGTGCAATGATAACAACTCTTTATTGAGTTATTGATTTTAGCAAATTGAGCATTTTAGTATCACATGCACAGTGCTATCAGATTCTAGATGTAAGACTAGATTCAAAGAAACAATGTTTTGCATTTACACTGATGAAAAATCTCAATATTTTTGAATTTCTGAATGCATTGACTGTGTTCATTCGTGAATCTTGCAACATCATAGATGAAATTCAAGTATTCAATCATGATCTTGATAAGCAAGTCAAGAACGCAGTCGATGCAAAATCATATTTTATAACAATTCATGACTTTCTTATATGTTGAAAGTGAAACGAGAAGAACGAGAATGATTTGAATAGTCTTGTCAAAGATAGAATTATCTGTGCATTAAACTGACAGAAGAGTGAAAAATGAAGACGTGACTGTGTTCTGATACAAAAGTCATCTGCTTCAAGCAATGATTCATCAGACATACTGAATGATCATCTGTCTGAGTGACTACAGTTCATCATATCAGTCATTGATCAAGTTTGACAAGATGACAGAGACTGTTTTTTGAAATACATTGATGCTTTCATTGATTTACTGAAGTCTTGAAATAAGAGCACACAACAAAAAGTACATGAGATGATGAAAATAAAACACTGATCAAAACAAATATTCAAGAATTCTTGTTTCATTGACAACAGAAAATTTTACAACATGTTGACAATTTTACGAAGTTTACATGTTGTGTCAACAATCACTAAGCGAAAGAAAGTAGAACAGAGAGACTTCTTTTACATTAATAACTTCGTCAATTGAGACATTTACAATATTTTTTATGATGAAGACTTTCTTACTAATGAAATGAGAGCAGTCGAAAAGTTCGATGAACTAGATAAATAGTATGTACATAAGTATCATGTATTACAGAAACAGAAAAAGCAATCAAGACTAAATTTTCTTTATCATGATTGACAAAAATGATGAACAGTTTTAGAGAAATCTGAAGTGATTCAAAATAAACACAAATTTAACTTTGCATTCGATTTATCAGAGATTTTAGCTTTTTCTAACATCTTCATTTCAACTTCAAGAAAGTGTGTTCAGATCTTCATCAAGTCAACATACAAGATCATTGAATTAGTAAATAAGTCTTTTCTCAGTCTATCATTCTTAATACATTGAACATTTTGCTGAAATCGAGATACTTCGTATGTCAACTTCATCTTTATAAGCTTTCAGAGCATTCTGAAGTCAACTATGCTTGTCGTTGCAAACTTGCAGCAATTTTTTCGAAGACTTTGTTCATGATTGATGTTTGTTTAAATTTGATGAGTTGATCTGAATACATCTTTTGTATTTTATTGACGAGAAACAGCATCTTCTCTTTGAACATTCTCATTTTCAATAACAAATGTATAAGTGTTGTGTGTGATTTCAATTGATTCAATACATCATCTTATTTTTTCTTGTTACACACTTCGTTGAACAGAATGACATTGACTAAATGTTTATTGAACTTTGTTCATACTTTTAAAAATGTGTTATATCTTAGCAAGTTGACTCTTTAAATAAGTATAGAAAAATTTGAGAAGTTCACAGAATCTGAGATGAATCTTGAGTTCTTGATAAAACATAATATTAAATTTGAACTCTTGAAAGATTTTCAAATGCTTCTGTATTTTTTTACTCTCTCGCTTCATCACAACGTCTTCAATAAAGTCTTCAACAGTCTTTGTTTTAACAAATCAACATCATAAGAATTCGACATCAGAAGTCAATTACAAAAGTATATTCATGATTCATTTATTTAATGATAGACAGATTGAATTCTTGATTGAACTATCTTGTAGATCAGCATAATAAGAATTCAAAATAAGAATTCAACATTAGAAGTCAATTACAAAAGTATATTCTTGATTTATCTGCTTAATTGCAGACAGAGTTGAAACTCTGATCGTATTATTTTGCAGATCAGCATAATAATAATTCAAAATAAGAATTTAACATCAGAAGTCAATTTCAAAAGTATACATGCTTTGCTTTCAATGTAGTGTGTATGCTTGAAGATGATAGAAAGAATTAAAGTTGTGTAAGAAAGATCTTGAGCTAAGTGATTAAGTTATTGATCAGATAAATAGAACATGACATCTTCGTCAGCAATGAAGAATTTTCATCAGATAAGTGAGTCGACATTCTGAAAGTTGATCTTTTCAAACTCAGCTGACAAATCAACAGCATCAGTCAATAATTACTGAGTTGAGAACTATATGATACATGTGTGCAAAGTTGATTCTCTTTCTTTGAAGCTTTGATCTCAAGTCTTCAGACATGTTTTGAGCTTCAATTCATCTGTTCAATGACAGATAAAATTGAAGCTCTGATTGAACTTTTCTGTAGATCAACATAATAAGAATTCAAAATAAGAATTTAACATCATAAGTCAATTTTGAGAGTATATTCATGATTCATTTGTTCAATGACAGACAGATTAAAACCTTGATTGAATTTTCTTGTATAAAAGACTGCATGTACATTGCAATTATTATTACTGTCAATATATAACTTAGCTGAAATTGCGTCAACAAAGATACTGTTGTTCATGATTAATAATATGATTCAAAAGAAGCGCTTTGAAAAGATATTCTTTCAATTTCAATGAGTTAATTGAAAAGTCTTTGAAATTTTAGAATTTCAGTCTTAAAGATTTATGTTACGTTTCAATTCAGCACAGACTTGATAGAAAAAGTATGTTATCAAAGATAAAGACTAGATCACTAGAAAGACTAAATGAGAAAAGAAGAGAATATATGTGTTGATACAATAACTCACTGTTATATATTAAAAGAAAAAGATAAGAGATAAAATTAAGAAGAAGAAGAAAGATGATTTGATGATGTGTAAAAAAGAAGAATAACTGAGACAGATATTTGAGATTTATATAGTGTAGAATAATCTCTGTCAGACGATATAAATCTCTTGAGAAATGAAAGATGAATATTCATAGCTTACTAATCTTTGCAATTAACGAATGATGAAGAAAATATGTCTTTTCAAACAAAGATGAAGTAAGAAGCATGAAAACTGTCATTCTACATTCAATTACTTCTCACATCACATCTTAATATTTGTAAAACTTTTATTGTTAATAATATATAGTAGTAATATTATATTAATGACGTGAAATTATATAAATGCTCAACAAACTGTACTTGTATGATATTATATCTTAAGTCTCACTGCAATTGATTTATGTTGAAGAAATGAAGCATATTAATGTTTTTAGATGAACGATAATTGATATGAGATAGTACTAGATTCATTGAATCAAATCTAGATTTAATAAATTACTAAGATCAATTATTATCAACTAGCTTTAGTGTAGAACATGAACGCAAAAGTTGCTTACTATACTAAATTTATTGACTTGAATGTAAACAATAACTACAATAACACTTAACATGATTAAAGCAATGACTAATGAAACTCTTGATTTGATGACATAATCTGAAAATATCATACAATCTTGACTAGAAATAAATGAATCAGTATATTTTCTTATCTTGAGTCATTTACAGCGTGAAATGAACAAGTTAGATATTCTAAACATCAGATTGAACATATGCAAAGTCAAAAGTCTTTTCAATCAAGTCTTCACAGATGTATATAAACAATTCACTGATATCTTTAACAATATTTTGAAATCTCAAAGAGACAAGTGTCTTGTCTTTATAGCACAATGATGCAACTACAATAAGAGAAGACAAGTCAAAACTTAAACAGTAGCATTTGTAAATGAAATTCAGCACATAGTGACATCATTTAGCATATTGAATTCTTTGAGTACGAGCTTTTCTTCGATCAACGACATCAATATGCATGATTCTGTCAAGACAGTACAGAACATCATGATTCAAGTTCATCATGATATCTTTTATAATATTTGTTGCAGATCATAAAATCTACTAGTATCAGACATTGCAAAGAGCATGATTGAGATCAACAACTTAAACTTTATGACTTTTATAGATTTAATAAGTCTGAAGTTGAGCTATAAAAAAAGAAAATATACAATTTTCTATGAACGTGATGATACAGCGAACATCAGCATAATAAATGAGCGAAAATGAAAAGCAGCTTTTACAGAAATGCACACAAAGAGATTCTTATAATTCTGCTTCATCATTAGAAGAAGTAAAGTGATTTCAAAGATCAGTATGTATTCATAACTCATTTTGATGCTATTCAACTAACTGCTTTGCATATTAAAATGCAAAGAAAGAGCGCATCATCATCATCAAAAAACGCAGCATTCAACAATTAAACAATGTAATGATTGTTTCTTTAACAACACAAGATATATACAGAGATCAAACAGTAATTACTATTACTAGACTTGAGATTTGAAGATAGCTGAGACAATAATATGTATTGACTATTTACATGAGTTGAGCACAAAGCTTCTATCTAAGAGAACGATCATCGTTATATAGACATAGAAGAATCATGTCAAGTCGTCTCTGCTTTGAATGATCACTCTGATCATTCTCAAGCAAGATGAGCAAGATGAGCATCATGCTCATCATGCTCACTGTGATTATCTCTGATTCAAGCAATCAGAGCGATCACTTCAAGACTCTGATTACTCAATGATTATCTAATCATTGCTGTTATGTAATCACATGCAAGAGAGTTTTAACACTAGATTCTCTTTTAAGATTTTCGTTTTGAAAATCACTTTTTCTTCATGTCTTCTCATTGCACAATCAAAAACTTTATCTTGCGTCGCAGAGATTTTCTTGAGCGTACGAGTTCTAAGCATGCTGTCATGCGTTTCTGTGAACACTGCAGTCACTTGCAAAAGAAATGTCATGTTGACAACGAATTTGATCATTGTATCGAGTGTGTGCATCTTGATCGCAAGTGCAATCTTACTTTCTCGATGATGAAGTGAAAAAGAATAAAGACAGAATGCGATCGCGTTCTTGATGAGCTGCTGAACGCTCACAAACAGATGCAAGAAATCTTCGCAAGAGCTACTTGTCTGCAAAATCAATTTGTGTTTCTGAAGAATAAGAAACAGACGATGATTGAACGAGAGTTTCAAAACATCGTTGAGCTCGAGAAGAATGAGAGAAAGACTAGCGAATCATCACTGAACAATCTTCTCTTTGATGTGTTCTTCGAGCAGATTGAGATTTCATCAGACTTTGACTGACTGAGTTTCTCAATTGAAACTGTCACAGAAGCATTCAACAGTTCTTGAGATTTTTCTCTGATTCTCAAGTGTTTTTGATATGTTCATAATCTTTTCACTTGATTAATCAATGAGACTGATCTTTGATATTCTGTTGATTCAGTATATCTTCTACTTCATATTTGACGTTCTGACTCTCTGAATCAATTTCTGAAAATTCTGTTTGAATTAATGTATTTGAATCTGCAGACTTCAAAAGACAGATATGAAATATTGAATGTATTTTCATAGATGCTGACAGATTTAACTTGTAGTTAATTAATTCTTTGATCTCTAGAATTTTATAAGATTCTAGCTTTGTGTGATTTAATTTGTTACTTGATCTTTTCGTTTTGATATTTCGTCTTAGTAAATACGCTTTGTTTCTCTTTTTAAGAGTAAATTCTCTATCTCTTCTTTTATTTGCATACAGAATCATGCGCTTGCTAAGAAACTGTATGTTCTTCTGCAATTCTTTCTGTAGCAGCTGCAATTGTTTTATCTGTAGCGTAGCTTTCTGAGCTAATTGTGCAAATTCACGTAATTTCTTAAGAGTTTTTGACTTGAATTCGTAGTTTGCAAAGAATAATGACATGCTGATTACTTCTGTTGTTGCGCTATTGAAAGTCAACTATGCTACTGACAGTAACTGTATTCAATCATTCTGTTTATAGTTAATATAGCATCTGAGATACTGTTTCAGTGTTTGATTCATTCTTTTCGTTTGTTCATCTGTTTGCAAATAATAAGCTGTTGACAGCTTATGATGAATTTCTAACTGATTCATCAAGAATTTTCAGAATTTCGATATAAAGAGCTTGTCTCTATTTGAAATTATCTCATCTGATAATTCATGATTTGCTACAATCATTCTTAAAAACGTGTAAGTTAAATCTTCTGCGAATGTTGCTTTCTTATATGACAAGAAGTATTTGTACTTGATTAATCTGTCTGTTATAATCAATATAGAGTCATACGTTGTTTCAGTGACTCTTTTCTTTGACTTAGATAACTTGACTATGAAGTTCAAAGCTATGCTTTTCCACGCATGATTCGATGTGCTGAGACTTTTCAAAAGTTCATAGAGTTTATGTTGATTGTGTTTTGTACAAATATACACATCACACTTTCTGATAATATCTTCTATCTGTTTTCTCATCTTTGAAAAATAGTAGGTTCTAGATATTCTCTCAATGATCTTATTCAAACTCTGATGTTTATGTATCATTGACTTGTGATGATCATCTATCATCTCTTGTCTGCATCTTGTTGAAACATAGATCAGATCTTGAAATGTTAGTTTTTCATTGATAATCTCAAAGTTCGCGTTGTTCTTGATATTCTCTATAATATCTTGCGTGACTGAGTTCTTCACTAACTCTAACTTTACTCATTTCTCAAGATCTCTGTTGTTGATTCGTAAAGTGACTGCATTTTGTCTATTATAGACAATCAAATCATTCAAGTTCTTTTGCAAGATAGTCTGATTTATCTGTGATCTATCTGTCATGTGATCTGCTCTTCTGCTCAAGACGTCGATCTTTGAGTTTTCAGATTTCTTTCGATATTAAATTTAAAAATTGTATGATGACAACTCTTTCAATCATTTAATCTGTCTTCGATTTATAACTTTCGTGATCATAAAGTATATCAGATTCTTATGATCTGTATATACTTGAATCTGATGTCTAGATTCTTTCAGATACATTCTTCATTGTTTGAAAGAGTCGACAATAGCTAACAGCTTCTTGTCATGTATTTCATAGTTCAATTCAGCGTCTGTAAGCTTTCTACTGTGAAATGCAATGAGATGCAGACGTTTCTTATCGTCTGATTGACTGATACATGCTTTAATAGCTTCATCTGACGCGTTCATCTTGAGCGTAATGAGTTTTTCTGATTCAAACATGATCAGTACTGACTGAAAAATGAACAATTTCTTCAGCTTTTTGAAAGCTTCTTTCGCTTTCTCAGTTCACATGAACGATATATTCTTTCTTGTAAGATTCGTAAGTGATGAGACGATTCTAAAGTATTTCTTTATAAAGTGTCTATAGAAGTTCGCAAATTCTAGAAAGAATTGAACTTCGATCTTTGACTTTGACGTTGATCAAGTCGTAACAGCTTCTATCTTCTTTGAGTTCATTCTTAAACTCTGAGACGTGACTATGAATTTCAAAAACTGTACACTCTGTACATGAAATTCACTTTTTCCTGACTTGATGCGCAGATCGACTTTCTTCAAAGTCTGTAGAACTTTCTTAACATGTTGCACATGTTTTTTCTTCGTCTTTGAGTATACTAATATATTGTTCAAATATACTATGACGAATTGATTCAAATAATATCATAGCACGTTATTCATAAAGATCTGAAACGTGACTGAAGCATTGATTAAGTTGAAACGCATGATCAAATACTCGTAATGTTCTAGTCGAGTGCAAAAAACTGTCTTTCACTCATCTTCTTCTTTAATTCATATTCAATTGAATGTTTCGAGTATATTGAATTTCGTAAATCACTGTGCACTTTGCAATCTATTCTGCAGTTCTGCTATGAGCGATAATGAATAGCTGTTTTTAATCGTGATGTTATTCAGTGCTCTGTAGTCAACACATAGTTTTAGACTTTTATTCAATTTCAAAACAAACAGAATTGAGTATTCTGCTGACGACTGTAATTCTTTAATGAATTCTTTTCACATGTTCTCTTTCAGATATTGTTGCAAAGCATTGAGCTTTTCTGTCAACAATGAGTAAATGAACTGTTTCATGAGTTTCTTGTTGTCAACGAGCTTAATCTTGTGATTTCATGATTGATGTTTGAATAGTGTTTTCTGATCACTTTCTTTCTCAAACAGAATCTTGTATTTCTGATATTCTTTAAAGATAATAGCGATAGCGAAATTCTTTGAGTGATCACTCTGAATCTCTCAGCTTCATAACATCTGTGCGTCATTGATTTCTCTGAACTCTTCGCGCATTTCTTCGCTCGTCATGATGAATATCTTCACATTCTGTGATGACTTCAATATCGAGTGCAATCGCGTCGCTTCTGTATCTAGAAATGCGATTGTCTCGTTGATTCAATCGATCATTGAATTAATTGTACGAAGTCATGATATGTCTAGAACTATATCATTATCTGACTGCTTCGTAACATTTAAACGTAACTTTTTTCAATGTTGTTCAAGTCTCAAATGAATGAGTCGAGTTTCTTGATCTATTAGTTCATTATTGTACTTCATGAATGTTTCATTGAAGTTTTGCAGTTTGTAAGATTCTTTCTTCTTCTGCATAGATATTTGCGCTTCTTTAGCAAATTCTGAGAATATGTAATTTCTCATGCAGTCGCTGTCTATGAATAATTGTGCTGCGTGATTATTAATCTTGACTCAGACTCGTAACTGCGACAAGTCATTAATGAAGATAAATATGCTTTTGATTTTCGATCTTCGATTAGACTTCTTCAATGATTTGTTGATTGAAGAGTCTTCTAGTTTTTTGAACTAGAAGCTCTTTCTTTCAGTACTTGTTTTATGTACTGAAATCAATTCAAGTTGATCTTTTTAAGTGAATATTTCTTCAAATCACACAGATCAAATCTCTCTCTGATGACTTCTGTCATCTGTCTAAGTTCTCTGAATATGTGATCTTCATCGAGAAGTACATATTCTTCTTGCTTGATGAACTTGACTTCTGTGAGTGACTTCTTCATGACTATGTCACGATATTGAATGTCTTTGCGTGATGCAATCAACTCATCTTGCATAGTATCATAAATAGCTTGATGTATATCATTCTTGATCTGTTGCATTCGCTGTGAAAAATCTTTCTCTTTCTGCTTAAAAAGAGTGTACAATTTGTTGTACATGCTTATAAAGCTTGCTTGACTTGTAAGCTTTCTGAAATCTTTCTTTACTTCAAGATGATCTTCTTCTTGATCGAGAGTATCTTCTGCTGCAATAGTGAATGCTCGTAGAGTTTCGCTAAGTCGATTTTCTTCTTCGACTGCTTGATGAATAGCTTCTTCAATGCTGTCTGATTTATTCAAGTCATATGCTTCGCTGTTGAGAATCTCTGATTTCGCGATCATAGTGAATGAACTTTTGTCACTATTCTCATCATGCACTTTCGATTGACGATGAGTTGCTGCGTAGAAACGATTCTTTCGTGAGAGTTTTAAATATTATTTCGAACCTTTCTTATCGCTCAGATGAGTGTGACAGTTGTTCTTGTAACATGCTGTTCATGACAACGCTTGATGCTTGTCTTTCTGATCTTCTTTCGTTGCTGCGAAAGATCTGTCTTGCTTATCATAAGACTTTAACTTGTTCTTGTACTTATTCTGAGTACAATTCTTGAAGTAATGACTCAGCTTCTCACATGTGTAACATGTCTTGCTCTGTTGAACTGTTTTATTGCGAGCGTTCATTGATATCTTTTGAGTTGCATCTAGCTTCATAGATTGAGAATCATAGTATGACTGTTGTCGTTTCTTCTTGAACTTTCGACTCAATACTATTGACATAGTCGATTCTTTATCTTTTTTCAGACATTTCTCATACTGTCTGTTATTGATGATCATCGCTCTGAATATCATCTTCTGCAAGTTGACGAGTTTATCAATTCTAGTGATTTCATTCTTGACTTTCTTTCGCAGTTTCTGATAGAACTGACTGATAAGAGCTGCATCGTCTCATTTTGTATTCATCGCAATATGCTGAAAGCTGATTGAATAAGTCGCTGCGAAGATTTTCTGCCGCAGATTGTACAGCTGATGTTCTGCTGTACATTTCTTGTCAATGTTTTCAAATACTCTTCTTAGACGTTTCTCAAACGTCTGAAAGTCACGAAATATCATGTTGATTTCTTCTTCTCGTTTCTCTGATTTCTTCTGCAGATAATTTGTTAGATAGTGATGAAATCATGTGAATGCATTATTTCTTAAATAGATGAATGCAAAAAGTACTTTGTTCTCGATGAACTTGAACTGAGATGAGTATCATTTGATGTATAGCTCTATCTGTACTAGATATGCTTTGAGTTTATTTTGATCATTGTGATACAAGTTCAATGTTGAAATCTTGATCTTATTTGCGCTGAAGATGCTTGCTTCTTGACTGAGCATGACTCAATCTGACTGATCAGACATGACTGAAAGAAATGAACATCTCTGATATCTTGTGAAAGAGTGATGCTCAAAGTGTAATGATTGTCTCTTTAACAATACAAAATATATACAGAGATCAAACAGTAATCACTATTACTAGACTTGAGATCTGAAGATAGCTGAGACAATAATATATATTGACTACTTATATGAGTTGAGCACGAAGCTTCTATCTAAGAGAATGATCATCGTTATATAGACATAAAAGAATCATGTCAAGTCATCTCTGCTCTGAATGATCACTTTAATCATTCTCGAGCAAGATGAGCAAAATGAGCATCATGCTCATCATGCTCACTGTGATCATCTCTGATTCAAGCGATCAGAGCGATCACTTTAAGACTCTGATTACTCAATGATTATTTAATCATTGCTGTTATGTAATCACATGCGAAAGAGTTCTAACAAGCAAGCAAGCAAGTTGAAGACAGAATCATTCAAGTCACTGTGTTTTATAACAACTATGAAATATATGATTAAGAAAGTAACAATATCTGATTGATTTGATGTTCATTGAATTGATCATTTAATCATTGTAGAAAATGTTTGAATCGACATCTTTCAGCTAGCTCGTCAAAATTCTGCTAATATAACATGTGAATGCATCATTTGTTTACTCACTTAAGTTTTTCCCTCAATTATAGTATTGATATTTCTCATCAATACATCACATCATCACTCTGTATTTTCAAATATTAGTTGTTAACTATACTATTTACTGTCACTTCTACTGCAGCTTCTACTGCTTCAACAATCAACAACTCTCTCATGATATTAAGAATGTTTTACGTTCTCATCATGAGCTTAAGTCATAGTGTACATACTTCAGTTCTTATAAACTTTAAAGATAGAACTGCAACTGATATCAGAGCTGACAGACGAAACGAAACATCATCTTGAAAGCTACAGATTCAAAACATTCAAAGAACTTCAGAAACTTGTTGAACAATGATTACTATAGTGATGATAGATATAAAGAATACTTGAATAGTGATATAAATAAATCAGCGTTTAATGAAAGTGATGTGCAAATGAGTGTCAAATTTCTCACATCTTTCAGCATTTCAAGTACTGATGAAGAAAAAGACACAGTCAACATCAATGATTCAACACTTCAAAAAGCAACAACGTCATCATGATAAAAAGTGCATCGCTCATCATTAATGACACAACAAGTCAAGCAGTCAAAATCAATCATTCAAGTCAACATCTTTCAAGTCATTTCAAATTGATTGTTCTCAACAATAGAAACTCATGAAGAATGAGTTGAAGAAATTGAAACAGAGCTACAAGAGTTCAGTTATTAAAAGAATTTATCTATGATTGAGCATAAAACAACAAGAAAGAGAAATATTCATTAAAAAGTATGCATCAATGATAAAGAATTGTCTGCTTTACATTCAAGCTTGAATTCTGAGTGATTGAATGAGTAAGAAGATCACGTCATGATCAAATGATATCAAGTCATGACTTAATGATCAGATTCATAAGATATGAATCGATATGATTGAACATCTGAAAACATCAATGAACAACTCGCGCTATAGAGTTGACTTCATTCTCACGTCTCATGAAGCGCATCAGATGTTACGAGCGTATCAAGGCTAAATAGAACTAGTCAGTGTCTCTAGCTCAGATCTGACTCAGTCTCTATTTTCTTTCATCAACATCTCTTTGTTCAACATCATCTTTCTTTCTACATCACATTCTACTCGTGTCACAAACACATTTTCTTCAAGCTTAGCGCAGTCTCTGAATATTACTTAAATAGAAGCTCTTGTACTCATCTTCTTCTGTATTCTTAATATTCAGTTATAGCTACCTTTAAAGATCAAGCACTATTCAATTCTGACTTTCGCTGATTGACTCATCTAGACACGATTCTGACATTATATTAAGAATTCGTTAATCACACGATACTGATCTCATTACTCATTCAACATACTCGT
>JAABUR0100002201.1_pt1 | contig 30887 bp, 20 predicted proteins | sample 5560091 | NCBI WGS metagenome assembly JAABUR01 (sample SAMN10711879, study PRJNA513375) | rock metagenome | isolation source: Antarctica rocks | place: Antarctica: Victoria Land, University Valley sud
GCTCCGACGGCGGCCGACCCCCGATCTTCGACGATATACCCGTTACCGGGACCGCAACTACCGGGCCGCGGTCATGCTCCACACTGTCATCACCCGGGCTCGCAGCTTCAGAGACACGCTCTAGCCCCCTGACAGAGCACCCGACCAGTTACTTCACCGGTACTGACGCGGCGACAAACACGTTGTGCATGCACAGCGCCCCTGCGTCACCACCAGCCACGGTGCCCAACGTCCCGTCGGCGTCACCCTGCGGCCAAGACCCGCGTCGCGATGGCGTTCCCGATGGGGATGGCCGAGGTGGCCGCGGGCGAGGGGGCATTGATGACGTGCAAGGTTCGGTCCGTCTGCTCCCAGGCGAAGTCGTGGAGCAGGGTGCCGTCGGCGAGCACAGCCTGCGCCCGGATACCGGCCCCCATCGGCAAGAGGTCGTGCATCTGCAAATCCGGGCAGTACCGCCGGCAGGCAGCGAGATACCCCCGCTTGAACAGCGAGTTGCGTACTTCGAGCACGCCGGTGCGGGCGTGGGTGGCAGCCACCCTCCAGAAGCCCGGGAAGGTCACGATGTCGCGGACATCGCGGAGCGTGAACGACAGCCTGGGATAGCCCTCCCGCGACAGCCCCAGGACGGCGTTCGGTCCCACGCTCGTCGTTCCGTCAATCATCGGCGTGAGGTGGACGCCCAGGAACGGCAGATCGGGGTCGGGGATGGGGTAGATCAGCCGGGTGACGATTCCCGAGCGCGTCTCCGGCAGGCGGTAGTACTCGCCACGGAACGGGATGATCCGGGCGGTGGTGGCGACTCCGGCCATGCGCGCCACCCGGTCGGCCTGCAGCCCCGCACACGCCACCAGCCGCCGGGCCGTCCAGCGACGCTCGCCCGCCTGGACCACGACCTGGCCCGCGGACTCCCGGATCGCAGTGACCGCGGCTCCCGTCTCGATCTCGCCGCCGGCCTCGCGGACCGTGGTCTCCATGGCTAGGCAGACCGACGTGTAGTCGACGATGCCCGTCTCCTTGACGTGCAGGGCGCCTACGCCTTGCACGTGGGGCTCGAGCCGGCCCAGATCAGTTGCGGACAGCCGGTCGATGTCGATGCCGTTGTGCCCCGCCCGCGCCTGCAGTGCGTCCATGCGAGCCGCATCGCGCGTGTCGCTGGCCACCAGGAGCTTGCCGGGAACGGCGACGTCGATGTGGTGCTTGGCGCAGAACTCCTTGGTGGCGCGCGCGCCCTGTCGGCACAGCTCCGCCTTCAGGGAGCCGGGCTCGTAGTAGATGCCGGAGTGGATGACGCCGCTGTTGTGACCCGTCTGGTGGCGGGCGACGCCCGCCTCCTTCTCCACCAGCACCAGGCGTGCACCGGGCCGCTGGCGCAGCAGGCTCATCGCCGTCGACATCCCGACGATCCCGCCGCCGATCACGCAGTAGTCGTAGATCACGTGAGTGCCTCCGCTGGCGGCATGGAGTCAGATCTTCGCGAGGTCGATGCCACGGGTCTCGGGCAGCAGGAGAGCAGCGACGATCATCGCGCCGTAGGCCAAGCCCGCGAAGACTGCGATCGACACCCCGAGCGTGAGGGATCCCGCGAGCGACCCGACCATGAAGGGGAACAGGGCGCCGATGCCGCGACCGAAGTTGTAGGAGAACCCCATACCGGAGCCACGCACGGTCGTGGGGAATTGCTCGGCCAGCACGGAGCCCATAGCGCTGAGGTATGCCGAGGCGAAGAAGCCGAGCGGAAAGGACAGAACAGTGAAGACGCTGGTCGGCAGCGGGAACGCGGTCATCGGCAGGACGATCAGGAAGGCGCTCAACGCGGTGCTGACCAGCATGGGTCGCCGCCCGATCTTGTCGGTCAGCCAGGCGCCGAACAGGTAACCGGCGAAGGCGCCCACGATGACCAGTGCCAGTGTTCCACCGAGTGCCAGGATCTTCAGGCCTCTTTCGGCGGCGAGGAACTGGGGCAGGAACGTGACGAGCGAGTAGTAGCCGCCCTGCGCTCCGACGCACAACAGGACGCAGGTGGCGGTGCGCTTGCGCAGCGGCGCGGAGAAGATGGCCAGGAAGCTCTGACGATTGACCGCTGCGGTTGTCTCCGACGGGGCCTTCGCGACCGCCGCGACCTTTGGCTCAGGGACGCTGCGGCGCAGGAAGACCACGAGCACGGCAGGGAGGAGCCCGAGGAGGAACAGCACGCGCCACTGGAGTTCAGGCCGGAACAGCGTCGCGACCACGGTGGACGCCAGCACGGCTGCACCCCAGCCGATCGCCCACCCGGACTGCACAGCCCCTATGGCGCGACCGCGGTAGCGCGAGCGGATCGTCTCGCCCATGAGCACGGCGCCGGCTGCCCATTCGCCACCGAAGCCGAAGCCCATCAGGGTCCGGGCCACCAGCAACTGGTCGGCGTTCATCGCCAGGCCCGAGAGAGCGGTGAAGACCGCGAACCACGCGATGGTCAGCTGCAAGGTCCGAACCCGGCCGAGCTTGTCCGACAAGATGCCGGCCAACCAGCCGCCGAAGGCCGAGCTCAACAGGGCAGCCGTGCCGATCAGGCCGGCCTCGGCGGTGCCGCTGAGAAAGCCAATGCTGATCAGGACGGGAATGGCCAGGCTGTAGACCTGGACGTCGAAGGCGTCCGTCGCCCAGCCGGCGAAGCAGCCGATGAAGGTGCGGCGTTCCCGTCTGTCGAGTGAGGAGAACCAGGTGCGGCCGGGGGGTACCTGGGCGGTGTCGTCGGTGCCGGTCTTGACGCTGTCGTTCATGTGCACCTCTGGGTGGGTGGGCGGGTGGCGGTGTTGGTCTTGATGACGATCAGCGGAGGGCCACGGCGTTGGCGGGTGAGCCGACCCCACCGGTGAGGTTGAGTGGCTTGACGATCAGCAGGCTCTCGAAGCACCCGGAGCTGGCGCAGTCGTCGGCCAGGTCCCGCAGTCGCCAGAGCTCGCCGAGCGGCAGGCCGAGAAGGGCGATGAGGTCCTGGTGCATCATCCCGGCGTCGGTGTCGCCTCCGAAGGGTGAGTCGGCACGGGCCGGCAGGGCCTCGAAGGCGAACGTGTCGCTGGCGGCGAGACCGAGCTGGTGGTCCCACAGCCACGCCAGCGTGTCCTGGGTCTGGTCCAACCCGGTGCAGAGGCGGGTCCGGCAGATCTGGTCGCGTCGATCGCGGTCCAGCCCCAGGTACCACTGGGCCCAGCCCGTGTGGATCATCACGCAGTCCCCGGGCCGGAGGACTGAGCCTTGTGCCACGAGCGTCTCGTCCAGCAGGCCGACGGTCAGGTGCTCCCCGGCGTCGTGGTCGATCGGGTTGCCGTTCGCCGCCCGGACGGCTGCCACGTCGATCAGTACGCCCCGTCCGACGATCGGCCGGTCCGCCCACCTGTTGACGCCGATCGTGGGCGAACCGACGACGACGTCCTCGTCGGGCACCCCGTTGTAGAAGCCGTACTCGTGGTGACGGCGGTGCCGCAGTCCGTCCACCTGACTGCTGGCCTGTGGCCAGAACCCGTCGAGGTACTCGTCGCGCTGGTCCTTATGGGAGCTGACCATGACGTGCTGCGGCGGCGGACGGCGGGCGATGGAGGGGTTGAAGACGTCCAGGGGATAGTCAAGGCCGAAGCTGACACCGCGACGGATACAGGCGGCGGCGCTTTGCATCGCCTTGGGGGTGATCAGGTTTGCCATACCGCGCTCGGCCTCGGTTCCGAACAGGTACCAGCTCGAGCCGGGCGGGGCACCGTCGCGCTTCAGGAGCTCCCCGTAGGTCGGGTATCTCCGAGTGCCGGCTGCCGACGTCACTGGACCGCTCCCGCGGCGCACGCTGGTTCGGCAACGGCCCGGTGGCGGAGGATCAGGTCGACGGCGGTCGACCCGTGCTCGTGGATGATGAGCGGGTTCACCTCGAGCTCGACGAGTGCGGGACCAAGTGAGGCGGCGGCGCGTGACAACGCGGCGACCGCACCGGCCGCGGCGTCGACGTCTAACGGTGGTCGCCCGCGGTAGCCGTCGAGCATCGGCCAGCCGCGCAACTCACGCAGCATCACGAGCGCCTCGGCAGCGGAGACGGGTGCGAGAGCGGAGACGATGTCGGCGTACAGCTCGGTGGTGATGCCGCCCAGTCCGACGGTGACGACCGGCGGGTAGCCATCATGTGGCCCGTCGACACCGACGACCAGCTCGACCCCAGGGGGGGCCATGGGCTGCACCAGCACCCCCTCGATGCGAGCGTCGGGGCGGGCGTCTCCCACGGTGGCGATGATCTCCTCGAACGTCGACTCGACGTCGGCGGCAGCCACACCGACCCGAACTGCTCCCACATCGGTCTTGTGCGCGATGTCGGGGGACTGGACCTTGAGCACCACCGGGCCACCCAGGCTCTGCGCGGCGGAATGGGCGTCCCGCGCATTCATGACCAGCCGTCCATCGGGCCGGGCGACGCCCACCGCGTCCAGCACCGCAGCGCCCTGCCACTCCGTGAGCACCCAGGCACCGGCCCGCGCTGCCACCTGCAGCACAGGCGCGAGCCGGCAGCCTTCGACGCCCTCCACCCGTCCGGCCTCAGGCTGTCGCCGCGCCCTGGATCTTCCGGGAGAACTGCGGTGGACCCGGGCGAGCGCGCGGGCCGCGTGCGAGATGTCGTCGAACAGCGGCACCCCCGCTGCGCGCAGGATGCGGCGCGCCTCATGCGTCTGATCAACGGCCGCCAGCCAGACCACGCCGACGGGCTTGGTGGTCTTGCACGTGGTCGACACGATCGCGCGGGCGACGTCGGCAGCCCGGTCGTCGACGACCTGGGTGAGGGTCACGAGGACGCCGTCGACGGCCTCGTCGGCGAGGGCGCAATCCAACACAGCTCCGAAGGCGGCGCTGTCCTTCGTGAAGAGCTGGGCCGTCACGTCGATGGGGTTGTCGGTGGAGCCATAGGCCGGGATCAGCTGGCCGAGCGCCTGTCGGGTGTCTGCTGCGAGCGGCGCGATCAGGAGGCCGGCGGCATCGAGCTGATCGGCGGCGAGCCCCCCCGCGCCGCCCGAGCTCGTCACCACGGCGACCCCAGGTCCACTCATGCGTCGCCGTGGCGCCAACGCCACCACGGCGTCGAGAAGAGCGGAGACGTCCTCGACCTCCTGGGCGCCGTAGCGCTCGCACATGAGCGCGAAGGCCGTGTCGGAACCGATCATCGCGCCGGTGTGGGAGGTGGCTGCCGCGCGGCCCGCCGCCGAACGACCGGAGCGAAGCACCACGATCTGCTTGTCCACCTTCTCGGCGCGCGCCAACAATCGCTGCCAGTCGCGTCCGTCCTGGATCGCTTCGAGGTACATCGCGAGGGTGTGGATCTCCGGCTCTGCAATCAGCTCGAGGGCGACCTCACTCACGCTGATGTCGGACTCGTTGCCGGTGGTCACCCAGGAAGCCAGCCCGACGCCGCGTTCTCGGGACAGGTCGAGGAACGAGCCACCGACTGCGCCGCTCTGCCCGATGTAGGCGATCCCCGAGGATTTGTGCAGACCGGCTCGTACCGCCGCGCTGAAGGTGGCGACGAGGCCACTGCTCTGGTGCAGCAAGCCCTGGCAGTTCGGTCCGAGCAGTCTGAGGTCCGCGTGCCGCGCGGTCCGCGCAAGGTGGTCCTGCTGACGGCGCCCCTGCTCGCCGAGCTCGGCAAAACCGGAGGAGAAGATGACAGCGCCAGCGGCTCCGACATCGATGCATTGTGCGATCACGGCTGGCGTCGACGCAGCCGGCGTCAGGACGAGCACCAAGTCGACGGGGCCGGGTACGTCGCACAGCGAGGGGAAGCACCGGCGTCCAGCGAGTTCTTCGTAGCCCGGGTTGACCGGATAGACCGCACCGGTGAAACCGAAGCGCACCAGGTTGTCCAGGGTCAGGGCGCCCAGGGTGTGGGGGCGACCGGAGGCACCGACCACGGCGACGGATCGAGGGTGCAGGAGGTGTCTGAGGGCACCGGCTTCTCGCATCGGCAGGGTGCCGTCCAGGTCTGCCACGGTCTGTTCTCAGCGCTCGTCGGGGATCTGCGCGCCGGCGGTTGCCGGCGCCGGGGAGCGGTACTTGCGGATCTCCTGGCGTGCCACGGTGCGCAGGTGCACCTCGTCGGGGCCGTCGACGATCCGCAGGGTGCGTGCCCGTGACCAGATCTCGGCGAGCGGGAAATCCTCGGTCACTCCGGCACCCCCGTGTATCTGGATGGATCGGTCCAGCACCTTGAGGGCGACCCGGGGAGCCATCACCTTGATGGCGGCGATCTCCGTGCGGGCCTGCTTCGCGCCGACCTCATCGATCAGCCAGGCGGTCTTGAGCACCAGTAACCGGGTCTGCTCGATCTCCATGCGGGACTCGGCGATCTGGGCCTGGACCAGCCCTTGGTCACTCAACGGCCCGCCGAACGCGACCCGCGACATGGCCCGCCGGCAGGCCAGCTCGAGGGCCCGCTCGGCCATCCCGATCGCCCGCATGCAGTGATGGACCCGACCGGGCCCAAGCCGGGACTGGGCTACGACGAACCCATCGCCCTCGCCGCCGAGCAGGTTGGTCACAGGTACCCGTACGTCGGTGTACGTGATCTCGCAGTGGCCCTGCTGGTCACGAAAGCCGAAGACCGGCAGCACCCGGACGACCTCGACCCCGGGGGTCTCCAGCGGGACTAAGATCATCGACTGCTGGCGGTGCGGCGGTGCGTCCGGGTCGGTCTTGCCCATCACGATCAAGACTCGACAGCGAGGGTCCCCCGCTCCTGTGGTCCACCACTTACGCCCGTTGATGACGTAGTCGTCACCGTCTCGCACGATGGAGGTGGAGATGTTGGTGGCGTCGCTGGAGGCCACGTCGGGCTCGGTCATGGAGAAACCGGAGCGGATATCACCATCGAGCAGGGGCTGCAGCCACCGTCGACGCTGGTCTTCCGTGGCGAACATGTGCAGGAGCTCCATGTTGCCGCTATCCGGTGACAGGGAGTTCATCGCGGCGGGAGCGATGAACGGTGAGCGTCCCGTCTCCTCGGCGATCGCCGCGTAGTCCAGGTTGGACAGTCCGGACACGGCTGGGAGGAACAGGTTCCACAGGCCCAGCGAGCGCGCTTCGGCCTGAAGCTCGACCATGACCGGAGGCAGGTCGTTCGGGCGGCCTCGGGCGGTCAGCTCTCTGCGTTGCTCCTCGTACACCGGTTCCGCTGGGTAGACCGAGCGGTCCATGTAGTCCCGGACGGTCGCCAGCCATTGCGCGGCCAGCGGTGAGGGCGAGAAATCCATTGCCTACCTTTCCGGTGCCAGCCCCTCTAGGAGGCGTCAGGCGGTGACGGGATGGGCGCAGAGCAGGTCGTCAGCGGCTGCGGTTTGCCAGCGGATCTGCTGGTTGAGGGCGTCGATGTCGATGGTCTTGGCGCCCATCTCACCGGCGAGAAAGCGCCGGCGGGTACCGACGTTGATGCACGACAGCCGCCAGTAGGAGAAGGCCATGTAGTAGCTGATGCCGGTCACGTCGATGCCGGTGGCGCCCGCGTACTTGGCGGCCAGCGATGCCCTGTCCGCGAAGCCGCCGGCACTGGTGGGTCGCGGGGTGATCCAGGGCAGGTCCTCGCCTGGCTGGACCCACCAGATCATCAACCAGCCGAGGTCGGCCAGCGGGTCCCCGACGGAGGCGAGTTCCCAGTCCAGCACGGCCGCGACATCGCCGTTCGCAGCCAGAATCATGTTTTCCAGCTTGAAGTCGCCATGGAGCAGAACCTCGCGCTGCGCCAGCGGAACGCGTTCGCCTAGGCGCTTGCCGAGCCCGCGCAACGGCGAGCCGTCGCCGGACTCCTCGCCGTCGAGCTGCTTGCCCCAGCGACTCAGCTGCCGCTCGACGTAGCCGTGGCGCCGTCGCAGGTCGCTCAGCCCGACCTGCTCGAGATCGACGGCGTGCAGTAAGGCAAGCGTGGTCGCCAGTGCCTTACCCACGTGCTGCCGGACGTCGGCCCGGAGGGACCGGGCCGTCACGGGGTCGGTCACGATCGTCCCAGGGACGAACCGCATCACGAAGAACGGCGCTCCGATGACGCCGGGGTCCGAACACTCGGCCACTGTCTGCGGAAGCGGCAGCGCGCTGTCGCCGAGGGAGGAGATGATGCGGTACTCGCGCCCGACGTCGTGTGCGCTGGCCACCAAAGTCCCGGCCGGAGGTCGACGGAGCACGTACCGCTGCCCGCGGGTGTCTTCCAGCAGATAGGTGAGGTTGGAACGCCCCGCTGAGACCAGCTCGAGGCGGACCGGCGTGCTGATCTCCGGCGCGTTCGCCGAGAGCCAGCGTTGCAGGGCGTCTACCTCGACCACACCCACGTCCTGCGGACCGTTGCCGCTCATCGGACCTCCGTCTTCCCAGAAGTCGGGACAGCGTCCCGACCTCGGTGAAGTGTGGCCCAAGCCACAGGAGTCGTCAAGCCCCCACCTCCTCATCGCCGGGATCGCGGCTGCCGTGTCCCGGGCCTTTCCGATGCGACCTCGGTAGGGTCGAGCCGGCTCCCGGCAGGAGTCAGCCCTGCGACGAGAGGTAGAGCGAGCTAGTGAAACTGCCAGCTGAGGAGGCCGAGGCGGAGACCGCGGTTGCTGCACCAGCCACCGGGACCAGTGCGCGAGTTGCGGCCGTACTGGAGGCACTCGTCCGCACGAGCGAGGCCGGTACGGGGGCCCGCGAGCTGGGAGCGAGTCTGCTGATCAGCCGAAGCTCGGTGCAGCGGATCTTGCAGGTGATGGCGGACCTCCGGGTGGCGCGGGTCGGCAGGAGCGGGCGTTACGAGCCGGGGGCGCGGCTGCTGGCGTGGGCAGGCTTCCTCGACACGCGCCACCCCGTGCTCCAGCTCGGCAGCGAGATCCTGACCAGACTCGCCGGGCAGGCGGAGGAGAGTGCGCTGCTCGTGTCCTACGCCTGGCCGGACCACAGTGGTGTAACGGTGGCGATGCGTGAGTCGGCGAGACCGATCCGCTACAAGGTCGAGGTGGGATCGCCGACGCCGCTGCAGGTCGGATCAGCGGGCAAGGCGATCCTTGCGCATCTGCCGGCGGGGTGGGGCCGCGGGGGGGACCAGCCCCCTCTCACCGCCGCGACAATGCCGGGCACGGCCGAGTTGCAGGCCCAGCTGGTGGAAGTACGACGGCTCGGCTACGCGGTCACGGTCGGGGAGCGCATCCCCGAGGCGGCCGGTGCGGCCTCGGCGTACTTCCGGGACGGCGCTGTGGCGGGCGCGGTCAATCTCACGGTTCCGCGCCATCGGGTCGATGAGGCCCAGCTGCATGCGCACGGCGCGCAGGTGCAGGCGGCGGCAGCACTGCTGACCGAGCAGCTGCAGGTGCTTGACGCTCACAGCTCTGTGGGTGCTCCTCCTGCGACAGCACTCGATACGGAGCTCGCTGCGTCTGCGGACCTGTACGACAGCTGGATCAAGGCCAGTTCCGGCTTCGGACAGGCCGTCGACGGCAGAGCCGTGGCCCGCGCGATCGGCGTGCTCGACGCGCTCGCACGATGTCCGATCGGGGGGGCGAGCAGCGAGCAGCTCGCGGCGAGTCTCGGGACCAGCGCGATGACTGTGGGGCGCGTCCTGCAGGAGTTCGCGCGGCGCCGGCTCGCGCGCCGGTTGCACACGGGCCGCTGGGAGGCCGGACAGCAGCTGCTCGCCCTACCTGGGATCGTCGGTACCGACCCCACGATCACCCGGCTGAGCAGGGACATCCTCGCCGAGCTCGTCAGCGTCAGTGGCGAAACGGTCTGCGTGGTCCGGTACGACTCCTCCGACGGTAGCGCCGTGTTCGAGGCTGTGCACGAGAGCCCCAAGCCGTTCAGGCACGCGCCGCCCGCGGGGTCTCGCGCGCCGTTGCACGCCGGGGCTGCGGGCAAAGCGATCCTGGCCTACCTGCATCCGTCAGTGGTGCAGGCGCAGGAGTTGGTCCGCTTTACCGACGCCACCACCGTCGACCGGGCGTCCCTTGATCGGGAGCTCGCCTTGACACGTCAACGCGGTTACGCGGTCAGCGGGGGGGAACACATCCCCGAGGCGGTGGGTGTGGCTGCGGTGATCTTCCGTGACCGTGAGGTCGCGGGCTCCCTGGACATCACGATTCCGAACCACCGCTGCTCCCCTGAGCTGCTGCCTGCGCTCGGCGCCCATGTAGCTGCAGCCGCTCGCGAGGTGACGCGGCTGCTGTCGAGAACCGGTGGGACGACCGCCTGAGGCGCCGTGCGCCGGCGTGTCCGGCCGTCGTGGCTCAGGACGGCGCCCCGCGGGTCACCCCGGCGCCCGCCTCGACTACCGTGCGACTCACGCCTTTTCGCGAGCATGAAGGACGACGCCATGACCAAGGACGCGAACATGGTGTTATGACCGAGGACCAGATGGTCGGGGTCGACCGACGGCTCACCACGTACGGCGATTCCGGTTTCAGCCGCTTCCTCCGGCGGGCTTTTCTGGCTTCCGCGGGGTATGACCCTGAGACGCTGGAGCGCCCCGTCGTCGGGATCGTCAACACGGCGTCGGACTACACGACCTGCCACCGGGACATGCCGCAGCTGATCGACGCGGTCAAGCGGGGCGTCGTTGAAGCGGGCGGCCTGGCGTTCGTCTTCCCGGTCATGTCCCTGGGTGAGATCCTCACCACTCCGACGACCATGCTCTTTCGCAACCTGATGGCAATGGAGCTCGAAGAGCAGCTGCTGTCGCAGCCCATGGACGCCGTGGTCCTGCTCGGCGGGTGCGACAAGACCGTCCCCGCCGAGCTGATGGCCGCAGCTTCTGCCGACATCCCGGCACTCGCCCTGGTCGTGGGGCCGATGATGACCGGGAGCTTCAAGGGCGAGCGGCTGGGTGCATGCACAGACTGCCGCCGTCTGTGGGGCGAGTTTAGGGCCGGCTCCCTCGACGAGTCCGACATCGTCGACGTCGGCCAGCAGCTCTGCCCGACGGCCGGGACATGCATGGTCATGGGCACCGCCTCGACGATGGCGTGCGTCACCGAGGCGCTCGGCATGATGCTTCCCCACGGCGCTACCGCTCCCGCCGTCTCTGCGGACCGGCTTCGCCTCGGCGTGAGTACGGGACGTCAAGCGGTGCGCCTCGCGCAGGTCGGGACGGTTCCGTCGGACATCCTCACCCGACCGGCGTTCCTGAACGCCCTGACGGTTCTCGCCTCGGTGTCCGGGTCGACGAACGCGATCATCCACGTCACGGCGATCGCGCGGCGGGCGGGTGTCGGGCTCACCCTCGACGATGTGCACGAGGTTGCGGCCCGGACGCCACTGCTCGTGGACTGCAAGCCGGCCGGGGTTGGCTACCTCGAGGACCTGCACCGGGCCGGCGGGGTGCCGGCGCTGCTCAAGACACTGGCGCCGCTTCTCGACCTCACCGCCATGACGGTCTCGGGGCGCACCCTGGGGGAGCAGCTCGAGGATGTCGAGGCGCCCGGTGACTGGCAGACCACGATTCGGCGCCTCGCCCAACCGCTTGGAGGTCCCGGGTCGCTCGTCACGCTGCGGGGGTCCCTGGCGCCGGATGGCGCCGTGCTGAAGGTGGCCGCCGCCAGTAAGCACCTGCTTCGGCATCGAGGGCGAGCGACCGTGTTCGAGTCACCCGATGACATCGTCGCTCGCATCGATGACCTCGCCCTGCAGCTGACGGCTGACTCCGTGCTCATCCTGCGAGGCATCGGTCCCGTCGGTGCCGGGATGCCGGAGGCGGGCTCCGCACCCATCCCGAAGTACCTGGCGGCACAGGGCGTCCGCGACATGGTCCGCATCTCGGACGGCCGGATGTCAGGCACCGCGTACGGCACCGTCGTCCTGCACTGTTCGCCAGAGGCCGCCCGCGGTGGTCCGCTGGCCTTGGTGCGCGACGGCGACCTCGTGGAGCTCGACGTCGAGCAGCGCCGGGTCGACCTGCTCGTCGACGACGAGGAGCTGGACCGGCGACGGCGCGAGGTCGTCCTGCCCGAGGCTGCGCCACGGGGGTGGCGCCGGCTCTACGCCGAGCACGTCCTGCAGGCAGACCAGGGTGCCGACCTCGACTTCCTCGTCTGACGCCTCGAGGACCGAGGCGAGCCGCGCGAGACTGGGCGGGTAACAGCGGGACGACATCGTGCGTCGCCGTCCTGCCGGTGAAGGCGGAACGGCCGGACTCCAGGGAGGCCGGTAACGACGGTTCGATCCGAGCCCCGGCCCCGTCGTCAGGAGCACCAGTACACCGCCTCTACGTCAGCCTGAGCCCGCTCGTCCGACAGACCACATCGTCCTGACGACAGCTCCTTCGCCGCGTTCAAACAGCGCGGCTGGGGTCAAGGCGGCCCGCCAGCCTCGCGTCCTCACCCTCAGCCAGCACGGGCTTGGCGTGCTGCTTCCCGCGCCGCGCCCGGATCATCGCCGCCCAGGGCGGCGGCGTACGTCCCGAGGGTCTTGATGTCCGCGATCGCGGCACCGAAATCCGGGGTCAGGTTCTCCTCCCTTCGAGGGGGTTATCGGGGTGTGAGGAGGAGTTCGGGGATTTCTGCTGCGGAGGCATGCAGTGCCTGCGGGTCGAGTCCCTGGTCGATCAGGGACTCGATCAGTTGGTGCAAGGCTTGGGGTGGTGGGGGGCTGTTGGGTTGTCCTGCGTCGGAGGACAGGATGATGCGGTCATGGCCGACTGTTCTGATGAAGTGGGCTAGTTGTGCTGCGTCGCAGCCTGGTTGGTGCAGGAGTTGGTAGGCGGTTATTTCGGCGTAGGCACCTTGGGCGGTGAGTTCGGCTGCTTCGGCGGGGGTCATCGCGGGCACGGTGTAGCTGGGGTGGGTGAGTAGCAGCCGCCGCACACCGGCGCGGCGTGCGACTGGCAGTAGCCAGCTGATCTCGGCAGTGCTCAGGTGTCCGGTGGCGAGGACGGCGTCAGCCTCGGCGATGAGGGCGACAATCTGCTGGACGCGGTCGGTGGTGGACCAGTCCACGGGCGGGATTGCATAGGTGGTTTGGGCCAGGCGGGTGTCGGATGCGCACAGCCGGGGCAGCCCTGCTGTCTGCTGGGTGTGCGCATCCGCGGTTGGCATCCAGATCACCCTGGCTCCCATGGCCAAGGCGGCGGCGACAGCGGCGGGGTTGATTCCACCCACGTGCTGGTTGAGAGCTTGGCCACCGTAGACACGCAGACCCAGGCACTGTCCGGCGGTGCGGGCGCGGCCGGCTGTGCCATCGTAGTGGGCCTTCAGTACGCAGCCGGTAAACCCGGCGTCCTGGTATTGACGCAGGATAAATAGGTCGTCGCCGGAGCGTTCCACGACGTCGGGGGCGGTGTGGACGTGAATGTCGAACATGATCAGGCGTCGCCGCCTTCGGCGATGAGACGGCGCACTTCCCGCTCGATCAGTCCCAGACGGGCTTCGGCGCTCAGTGGCACCTCACGCCGTCGGCAGCGGGCGGCGTCCACGTCGATGTCGGCGATGGCCAGCGCTGGTTCCCAGAGGGGTGCTTGGACGACGACGTTGCCGTGCGGGTCGATGATGCGGGATCCTCCCCAAAACCGGTTGCCTGCTTCGGTGCCGACCCTGTTGACAAAGACGACCCCGCATTGCTGCATCCGGGCGATGAAGATCAGCAGTTGCTCCCAGTATCCGATGTTGTCCACCGGGTTTGTGCCAACACCGGAGACGCTGTTGGTGGGGATCAGCAGCACGTCGGCGCCGTCCTGAGCGGCCAGCCAGGGCAAGGTTGATTGCCACGCGTCGTTGGGTTCCGTTGACCATCTCCTGCAGCACCCGGGCGCGGGCGCGGGTGGAGTCTTTCTCGTCTCGGGTGGCGAGGTAGGACGGGCACATCACGCCCGCGCCAGCGGTGGTGTCCGCGGCGGATGAAGCGGCGAGCGGGCTCCAGCGGGCCATCACAATCCTGGAGACCCTGGGCGCGGAGGCGGCGCGTCGACCCCACGGCGTCGGGGTGTTCGAGATCGCTCGTCTGGTGGGCCGTGAGAAGAGTCAGGTCGTTCATCGTCTTTTCATGTGCAGCCAGCGCTGATCGGGCAGTACGAGCCCGCAGCGTCCGGCGGAGGGCATCGACCTCACCCGGGATAACGACGCTGGACACGAGCAGATACGCGCGGCGTTTGGTCTCGTTGACGAAGACATGGTTGTTCACGGCCGACGAGCCCGAGCCGGCGTTGGTTCCCCGCCGTGCTGCGCGACCCGGCCGCTGATGTGCAACACCTGGTACCGGCCATGGCCGCCATTCACGCTTGCCCCGAGAAGGTGGGCTCTGCGCCGGTGGCACCGGACGGAGACACGGAGCGTCGTGCCTCAATAAGCTCGGGCACCCTGCGGTACAGGGTGGCCCGGCTGACCCCGAGGACCTGAGCCACCTCGGTCACCGGGGTCTTCTCCCCGATCATCTTCCGGGCCTGCTTCAACTTCGCCGGGCTCAACACAGTGGGCCGCCCACCAAGGCGGCCACGCTCCCGCGCCGCGGCCAACCCGGCGAGGGTGCGCTCCTGAACGAGTTCCCGTTCGAAGCAGGCAAGCGCCCCGAACACATGGAACACCAACCGCCCGCCAGGGGTGGTGGTGTCGATGTTCTCCTGGACCGACTTGAACCCCACTCCCCTGGCCTGCAATTCACCGATGGTCTCGATCAGATGCGGCAACGAACGACCCAGTCGGTCCAACCGCCACACCACCAACGTGTCCCCCGCCCGCAGCTGATCAAACACCGCCGCCAACTGCGGACGGTCGGTTCGAGTTCCGCTGGCGGTGTCCGACCAAATCCGCGAACACCCCGCGGCCCTCAGCGCGTCCTGCTGCAACGCCGCGGTCTGCTCGGCGGTGGACACCCTCGCATAGCCCAAAAACTCGCTCATGACCACGCACTGTTGCACAACCCGCCGACAAGCCATCCGGTGACACACCGGTTTCGTACAGTGCTTCTGCAACACCCTGCCCGCCCAGCGACGTGCACGTCAGTCGCGGCTGCTGGAGTGTTGCTTTAACGATCGTTTCTGCGACACCGCGACACAGGTGGAGGGATTCGAACCCTCGAACGGTTTCCCGTCACCGACTTATCAGGTCAGCGCCATCGGCCACTCGGCCACACCTCCGCGGAGCGGATCTGGCGTCACGGGGTTACGTCACCCGCGAGGGTGCCAACCCTTGCAGGGGACGGGAGGACCGTCAAGCTGCTACAGGACCGACTGGGCGCGGCACGCGAGCTGCGGCAAGGCCTGAGCCCGTTGTTGATCATTGATGGTCCCGTAGGACGGAGGCGAGGTGTCCCGGGCGGTGTCGCCCTAGCAGAGTCGGAAGGGACGAGACCGACCGGACGCCTGCTCGAGCTACTACTCAGCGTCCAATCCCCAGGCTAGGTCCTCCCCGGTGACGGCGTTGACGGCCGCCTTGAGCTCGGCGAGCGTAGAGCGCCGGTCGTCCTCGGTCAGCAGGTCATTCCGCAGTTTCTTCAGCGCCGGTGCCACAGCGGGGTGGGCACATACCTGTTGCCAGCGTTGCGCCGCCTCGTCGATACGTCGCGGCACTGTAGCGACGAACTGGCTCACCATCTGGGGCACAGCGTCCTCATGCGGCTGTAAGTCATAGCCCAGCTCCGCCACGACCTCGTCAAACCGCCGCTGGACGTCTCCTTCCGCGGCAACCACTGGTCGTACGTACTGGCGGCGTGTCTCGATGCCATGAAACCCCATCTGCTTGGCCATCCGAGTCGTCGTGTAATGCAACTTCCTACAGACGAGGACCGGGAGAACCAATACTCCAGGGAAATCGACGCTCAACACAGCAGCCTTGCTAAGCACCTGATAGAGCTCCTGGGTGTGGGGGTAGACCCATTCGCGAAGGTTTTTTGCCTCGATAACCATCGTCACCGGGAGCCTAGGGATGCCGTCGCTGAGCGGGGTATAGAAGGCGGCGTTGTCGAGAGAGCCGCCTACTACGGGGCGCCCGAAGAGTTCGGTGACGTCCCCACCCCCGGGCCTCGCAACCCGGTAGCCATGCGGCGCAGCCTCGAGCAACGAAGCATGGATCACGCGTTCCAGTGCGGCGGGGATCGGCGGCGCGCCTTTCCACTCCGCCGCCCACGACGACCAACTGAGGAACCGCGCGTGTAGCAGCCGCTTGCGGCCCGCGACTCGGAGATCCTGCTTCGTCGCCGAGGCCCGCAGGAACGTGGCGACCGGGCGACCGCCCCGGGTCGTGTCGTAATGACGGACGATCTCACCGGCGGCGATCAGTCGGGAGCGCGCGGTCGTCAGGTGGTGAGGGTTAACGAGTTGAAGACCCGCCGCCAAACGCACTCCGACGGCAGCTTCGGAAAGCTTGGCCTCCATCTCCGGCTTCGTCACAGCACCTTCAGCGTCCAGCAGCCCAAGCAACCGCTCCGCAGCCAACGCACGCCACTGATCAGGCGAGAGGGAAACCATGGTGACGTCAATGCTCTCAGACGGGTAGCCCAGAGACTCCTACATATGGGGCACGAGATCAGGTGAAACGCCCGCCAGCCCACGGACCTGCTCGCGGACCCAGCGCAAGCAGGTCGCTGGGGCCTAGGCGCGCAACGTATCCGCATCCGGGCCGGTGCCCGGCCCGGACACCACGAAAGCCCGCAGCCACTGGTCGAAATCCGCGTCGGACACGCCCAACAGGCGGCATCGCAGACATCGTCGCGAGGTGACCAGCAGATTCTCCCTCTCGCCGGGGAACGCATTCTCCCGCCGCTGATCGCCATGTCGTCGGAGCGGCCGTCGATGAACAGCAACCTGTCGATGATCTCTTGCGGCACCATCGGTGTAGCCCTCGAAGGCCAGACCACTGCCCACGAACAGGCGACCGTGCTGGTTCACCCCGGTGATCAGACGGTCTTGTCGTCGTAGAGCCTGACGTGGCAGCCCACCTGGCCCGGATAGCGCGTAATGCCGACTACCCAAACCGAGACGGTACTTCGTCAGGTCGGCGTGGGATCAGTTCGGCGAGCTACCCCGAACGCGGCGGTCGATGTCGTCCAGGATCGGTCGCACCTGCTCGGCGGGTAGGCGGCGGGGTCGGGCAAGTTCCAATCGAGGTAGGTCCGCGACGAGGCTTCGGAGACGAGGTCGCTCATCGGCAACTGCGCTCCCCGACCGCAGGGTGGCCGGTGCCGCAGCACGCGGCCTTGCCTCGGGTTGGCAGCAGGCATGTTCAGGTTTGGTGGCCCGGATGATCGCCCCGTGCATGCCGGACTGCCCAAAGGAGCCGCCGTGGCGAACCAGGTTTCCCGGCTCAAGAACGTCACGGTCCACCAGCCGGAGCTGGCCCACGCCGCGGGGGGGGGTCACAGTGGTACGCACCACCGACGTAAGAGCCGCTCACGTCAGGTGGGCACTCTTCTTCGTCACAACGCCACCCTTTGCCGGGTACTGCAGTCCCGTTGCCACAATTGATGTTTGTTCACCAGAACGAGCATAATAGTGTTAACGTCTCTGTGTACAGAGAGGTCGTCATGGTTGAGCTTCGAGCGCTTCGGCCGGTACCGGACCAGCTGGGCAGCTACCTGCGTCCGAGCAGGCGCGATCACAAGGTGCTGCTGCAGATGCTGGTTGAGGGCAAGCGGATTGGCACTGGGCTAATTGCTGACCCGTGTCTGGCCGACCGGCAAAGGGATCTTCTGGATGAAGCCCGACGCCAAGGCGTGGAAACCGTGCTGGATTCCCGTGCGGTGGACCTGTCTACGGTCGGGGGTTTCCCCCGTAGCGGGGTGCGCGAGCTGCCGTGGGCGGGTATCGAACCGCATGTGCCAGCTGATCTTACGGGTACGGCTGGTGTGCTGGCGATGCAGCAACTTGCTGCAAGGGTGGAGTCCGGTGGACACAGTGCAGTCCTGGCCCCGACGCACTATGTGGAGGACGTCAACGATCCGTGGCTCGGCGTCGATGGGGAGCTGACTCACCAACTGCGATCAGCGCTGGATGGCCGTGGCTTGCAGCAGGTCCTCATCTACTACCCGGTAGTCGTTCGGGCGGCCTTATTGCATGACGCCGACTTCCGTGACGAGATGGTCGCTGGATTGGCCGGACTGCCGATCGACGCGCTGTGGCTTCGGGTGCATCCTTTCGGGACCACGACGAGCGGGCCGCTGGCGCTTCGTCGATACATAGAGATGTGCCGTGCGCTGCACAGTCTTGGCGTCCCGCTGGTCGCCGAGCACAGCGGAACCGTGGGTGTCGCGTTGCTCGCGTTCGGCGCTGTGGGAGGGATCGAGTCCGGTGTCACCATCGCTGAGGGTGTCAACCTCGATAGTTACTTGAAGGCGCCGAAACCGGACGGCAAGCCGTTCGCGGCTGCCCCGCGGGTTTATCTTCACGTGATGGGCGCCTTCCTCGACGCTAAGAAGGCGGAGGCATTTTTCACCAACCGAGGTATGAAGACGACGCACGGTTGCTCGCGCAGCGACTGCTGTCCACGCGGTTGGCGCGACATGCAAGACAACCCCCGCGCGCACTTCGCTGCCCAGCGAGCCCGCGAGGTCGCTGGCTTGTCTGTGGTGCCGGAAAGCCTGCGGGCGGGGCACTACATGGAAAACTTTTTGCGTCCGGCCACCGACCGGGCTTCGCGGGCAATCAGGGCTGAGCCGTCCCTAGCGCCGGCCCGTAAGCGTCTGGAGTCTTGGCGCGGGACGTTGGGGGCGGATCTGAGCGCGAACTCTGCTTTTACGGTCAGCGCACCGGCCGCTGGCAAACGGCTAGGCCGCATCGCCTGAATCTGTCGGTCGAACACCCCAACCCACAGTCCACGTCACATCACCACTGAGCTTGGTAACCGCACCCCGGATACGACTACTGCATTGCATCCCGCCCCCGCCAGGACATCCTATGAAAGAGGTCCAGCCATGCCTGGAGCCGTCGCCGCACGCCTCGATTCGATCAGAACGAACGCCGGTGTACGCAGCCGTGAGATCGCTCAACTGCTCGACACCACACCTCAGACCGTCTCTCGTTGGCAGCAAGGCCACGTCGATCCCCAGCCAACCAAGCTGCAGCAGCTACTCGCGTTGGAGTGGTTGGCCGACCAGCTGCACGAGTTTTACCCCCCGGATGAGGCCCGGCTGTGGTTGTTCAGCCGGCACCGGCTTCTCGGCGGTGATACCCCTGCCGACCGCATCCAGGCTGGTCGGTCCCAGGACGTATTAGCTCTCATCGACCAGCTGCGTGACGGCGCCTTCGTCTGACCTATGGCCACCTTTGATCCCGATCTGCTCGACGCCCTTGAAGGCCTTCCTGCAACGGACTGGCAAGGCCGGGTGTGGCGGCACATGTTCAACAACTACGGCCCAGACCGGATCAACACCTCCGGAGCCCGGTGGAACCCTCCCGGGACCGACGCGATCTACACCGCACGGGACCGAGCAACCGCCTTGGCCGAGGGCCAACACCTGGTCGATGTCCAGCCTCGTCGGACCTTCGCCCGGCGGGTGCTGTACGAGATCGAGGTTTCTGTCGTCAGTCTCGTTGACCTCACGGCGCCGGGTGCTCTCGACGCGGTCGGCCTGACCCCCGATGACATTCAGGACGACGACTACAGCGCCTGCCAACAGGTGGGTGGCGCCGCCGCGTGGCTTGACCGCGGTGGGTTGCTGGTTCCGAGCGCGCGCGCCGACGGCAGCAACCTAGTCATTTTGGTCGGCTCTCTCGGTCTCGATGACGACCTGGTCATCGTGGGCCAGGAGATTGTGGAGGACCGTACCCCGGGGCCCGAGCGCTGACGGAATCCTGGCGCCACAAACCGCTGGTCGGTACCCGTTAAGGGCGTCTGGATGTGGTACTTAAGCGCTAAGCTCGGCCCGGGTTGAGGACGGCCGCCGTGTGCTGGGCCGCCGTGTGGGTCCGTGTTAGGGCACCGGCGCGGGGCGCCCGGCTTTCGCAAACGTCAGGCATGTACGTGGCTGGTTATCCGTCTAGAGACCTCACAGCGCTGGCAAGGTGGACACGGGACTGATGCAGCTCATCGGTCGCTTCTGTCACCCGCGCCCGCCATCGTCGTAGCGCGTGATCTGCGAATGGGGACAGTACGTACCTGGGGATAGACGTGATTGCGTTGACCGCCGTGTCGAGGTCGGCCATGACAGCGTCCACCGCGACCTGCACCGCTGGGCGGCCACCCGTCATGACCGCGGTGTAGGGCAGGGCGAGGCCTTCGGCTGCGTCCCGAACCCGATGTTCCCACTGCTGAGCCCAGTCCCGACCCAAGAGGTGGCGTCGCAATCGAGGACGACCGGCCAGACTGGCCACCCGCTGCAGTCGGCTAATTGCCACGCTAACCGCAGTGTTGAACTGGACGCACGCGTCGATTTCCGCGGCGCGCGCTGCCCGCGTCTTCTCTTCGTCCCACTGTGCACGTTGCGCTCGTCGCTGCTCAGCGAATTCACTGGCCTGTAGAAGGCGCTGCTGTCGACCACTCAGCCAGACCACAACGATCGACCCCACGACCGCCACCACGGCTGCGAACAAGGTGGCCACCGCCGGTATGCGTACATCACCCATCACGATCTCCTTACTGCTGAACTGGCTTCGCGCCGGCTAGCGACTCGATTACGCCAGATGCGGTAGAGGCTTGCCCACGGCCGATGGTGAAAAGTCTTCTCAGACCGGAGGGCCCGGCTACTGTCAGGTGGGCAAACCCTCGCGGCAATGAGCGTGAGACCACTGGGCTGGCTGCTGCGATGGGAGGGACGTAAGTGGGAGATCGCGTCACCGCGGAACACCTCACCTCCGGCATCACCGTTCATGGCGTGCGTCCTCTCCCCGTCACTGTGCTGGCCACCATCCCGCATGGCACCGACACTGTGGAGCTTGTGTTCCGCGACCATGCCGGGGGCACCGACACCCAGCTGCTTTACCCGGCTGACCTCGTCCGGCTCACGGTCGAGCAGCCGGGAAGTCGCTGGGCTTTCGACGCCGATGGCGCGGAGTTTCGCCTCGCTGCCGAAGCGCTGCGCATTCAGATGGCCGGTCTGCACGACCCGATGCTGGCCGTGTCCTCATCCGACGTGCAGCCGCTGCCGCACCAGATCAGAGCTGTGTACGGCGAGTTGCTACCCCAGACCCCGCTGCGGTTTCTGCTGGCCGATGACCCTGGGTCGGGCAAGACAATCATGGCCGGACTGTTCGCCAAGGAACTGATGCTCCGCGGTGACCTCACTCGCATGCTCATCGTGGCACCGGGCAGCCTGGTCGAGCAGTGGCAGGACGAGCTGATCGCCAAGTTCAGCATCGACGCCGAGCTGCTCACCCCGGACATGGCCACCGCAGCACCGGATGGCAACCCCTTCCCCCGCCACCCGCTGCTGATCGCCCGGATGGACCAACTCGCCCGCTCCGAAGACCTCCGTGCCCATTTAGGCGCCAGCGAGTTCGACCTGGTGGTCGTCGACGAGGCCCACCGCATGTCAGCCCGCTGGTGGGGCGGCGAGCTCCGCAAAACCCGCCGCTACGAGCTGGGCCAGGAACTCGGTGGGGTGGCCCGGCACCTGCTGCTCATGACGGCCACCCCCCACGCGGGCAGCGAGGAAAACTTCCAGCTGTTCCTCTCCTTGTTAGACCCCGACCGCTTCGAGGGCCGTTTCCGTGAGGGGGTCCACTCCACCGACACCACCGGGCTGATGCGCCGGATGGTCAAGGAGGACCTGCTCACCTTCGAAGGCCGCCCGCTGTTCCCCGAGCGCATCGCCGAAACCGTCCCCTACACACTGTCTGACGGCGAGCAGGAGCTCTACGACGCGGTGACGCAATACGTCCGCGTGGAGATGAACCGCGCGGAGTCGCTGGACAACCCGCGAACCCGCACCGTCGGCTTCGCCCTCACCGTCCTGCAACGCCGACTCGCCTCCAGCACCCACGCCATCCTGCGATCCCTGGAACGCCGCCGCGACCGGCTGGAAGCCAAACGCCAGGAGATGCTCGACCCCACGCGCTACTCCAGAGCAGAAGACCAGCTCGGATATCTCGTCCGAGAAAAGGACCTGGATGACTTCGAGTCGGACGAGTTGGACGCCGCCCAGGCCGAGGCGATGGAGGAGAACGTCGTCGACGCCGCGACGGCCGCCCAGTCCGCGGCCGAGCTGGCGGTGGAGATCGCGTTGCTCGACGAGCTGGTGGCCCTGGCGTACCGGGTGCGCGACGCCGGGCAGGACCGCAAGTGGGCCGAGCTGCGGCGCCTGCTGCTGGACGAGGCGGTGCTCCGCGACGCCGACGGCTCCCCCCGCAAGCTCATCGTGTTCACCGAACACAAGGACACGCTGTTCTACCTGACCGAGCAGATCCGCAACGTCCTCGGCCGCGACGACGCCGTGCTCACCATCCACGGTGGCACCCGCCGGGAGGACCGTCGCCGCGCCCGGGAGGAGTTCACCCACGACCCGACACGTGTGGTGCTGGTGGCCACCGACGCGGCCGGTGAGGGCCTGAACCTGCAGGCCGCCCACCTGATGATCAACTACGACCTGCCATGGAACCCGAATCGGCTGGAGCAACGCTTCGGCCGGATCCACCGCATCGGCCAGCTGCACGTGTGCCGATTGTGGAACCTGGTGGCCGAAGGCACCCGGGAGGGCCAGGTGTTCACTCGGTTGCTGGAGAAGATGGAGCAGCAGCGCTTGGCCTACGGCGGGCGCCTGTTCGACGTGCTCGGTGATGCGTTCAGTGAAACCTCGCTGCGCGACCTCCTCATGAACGCCGTCCGCTACGGCGACGACCCCGCCCGGCGCGAGCAGATGTTCGAGGTCGTCGACGCCCAGGTGGCCCAGGGCTTGGAAGAATTGCTAACCGAGCGCGCCCTGGCCCGTGAGGCGTTGGACCCCCACGAGCTGCAGCGACTGCGCCAAGCCATGGACCTCGCCCGCGCCCGCCGCCTGCAACCGCACTACCTGGAGCTGTTCTTCCGCGACGCCTTCGCCCGCCTCGGCGGTCGCATGTCCCGCCGCGAGGTCGGCCGCCACGAGATCAGCAACGTCCCCGCCACCCTGCGGGCCCGGCAGCGGCCCGGCGCCCGCACCCCGCTGACCACCCGTTACGAGCGGGTGACGTTCGAACCCACACAGGTAGAGGGAGCCGACGGCCGCCGCGCCGAGCTACTCGCCCCCGGCCACCCCCTACTAGACACGGTGCTCGACGCCACCGCCGAAGCCCACCGCAGCGCCCTACACCGCGGTGCGCTGCTGTTCGACCCGCACGACCCCGGCACCACCCCACGGCTGGTGGTAGCCCTGACCGGGGATGTGGTGGACGGCACCGGCCGGGTGGTGAGCAAGCGCTTCGCGTTCGTCACCCTTACCCCCGACGGACAGGCCTCCGCGGCCGGTCCCGCCCCCTACCTGGATGCCGAGCCACTGCCGGACTCCGCACGCGGCGCGGCCCGCCAGGTGCTGGCGCAGCCGTGGCTCGCCGGCGGGGTGGAGCAGTTGGCCAGCTCATGGGCGGTGAACCACCCGCAGCCCGAGCACCTGGCCGAGGTGCGGGCCCGGGTGGTCCCGCACCTGGAGAAAACCGCCGTGGCGGTTCGGCAGCGGTTGCTGCAGCAGGTGAACTGGCTGCACAGCGAGGCCACCAGGCTGCGCGACGAACTCGCCGCGGGCAGGACCGCGCGGGTGCGGCAGAGCCCGGAGCGCATGGAGGGCCGCGCCCGCGAGTTGGAGGCACGTCTGGACGTGCGTACAGAGTCGCTAGCTGCGGAGGCGCAGCTGGCCGCAAAAGCGCCGACCGTGGTGGGGGCTGCGCTCATCATTCCCGCCGGTCTCGTGTCGGGTGCGTCCTCCGGGCCGCCGGTGGACACCACCGTCTCGGAGCGCCGCGCGGTCGATGCCGTGCTGGACGCCGAGCATGCCCTGGGCCGGGTGCCGGTGGAGATGCCGCACAACAACCCCGGTTTCGACATCCGCTCCACCGCGGCCGACGGCTCCACGGTGTTCCTCGAGGTCAAGGGCCGCGTGACGGGCGCGGAGGACTTCTTCGTCACCTACAACGAGGTGCTCTTCGGCAAGAACGCCGGCGCCCAGCACCGCTTGGCTCTGGTCTCCGTCAGCCCGGACGGCCCCGCCCATGACGAGTTGCGCTACCTCACCGACCCCTTCGCCCACACCGAGCTGGGCAGCTTCGCGGCCACCGGGGTGCGCGGTGACTGGAACGCCATGTGGAACCAAGGAGGACCCCCAAGATGACCGCCGCACGACCATCGGTCCAGAAGCGCAAACTCATCGAGGTGGCGCTCCCACTGGAGGTCATCAACCGGGAATCCGCCCGGGAGAAGTCCATCCGCCACGGTCACCCCTCCACGCTGCACCTATGGTGGGCACGCCGCCCCCTGGCCGCGGCCCGCGCGGTGCTGTTCGCCCAGCTGGTCGACGACCCGTCCGGCCACCCCGACCGGTTCCCTACCGAGGCCGACGTGGTCACCGAGCGCACACGGCTGCACGACCTCATCGAGAAGCTGGTGGTCTGGGAGAACTCGACCGACACCGACCTGTTCCGCCAAGCCCACCAGGAGATCCTCGACTCCACCGGCGGCAACCCGCCCCCCATCCTCGACCCGTTCGCGGGTGGCGGCACCATCCCGCTGGAGGCGCAGCGGCTCGGGCTGGAGGCGCACGCCAGCGACCTCAACCCCGTCGCCGTGCTCATCAACAAGGCGCTCATCGAGATCCCCCCGAAATTCGCCGGCCAGGCGCCGGTGAACCCCGGTGCGGCCAACGTCCGGAGCGGCACCTGGCCACAAGCCACCGGACTTGCCGACGACGTCCGCTACTACGGCCAGTGGATGCGCGAGGAGGCCGAGAAGCGCATCGGGCACCTCTACCCCAAGGCGACGCTGTCCGACGGCACCCAGGCGACGGTCATCGCCTGGATCTGGGCGCGCACCGTGACGTGCCCCAACCCGGCCTGCGGCATCGCCCTGCCCCTCGTGCGGTCGTGGTGGCTGGGCAAGAAAAAGGGCAAGGAGGCGTGGGTCGTCCCGTCCGTCGACGAGGGGACGGTCAGCTACGCCATCGGACGGGCGCCTCAGATTCCGCCGACGGCAGACGACGACGGCACCGTGGGTCGGACGGGGGCTCGCTGCATCGGTTGCGGCGCGGCTGTCGACCGAGCACACATCAAGGCAGAGGGCACCGCCGGCCGGATGCACACCGACCTGATGGCCATCGTCGCCGAAGGCAAGCGCACCCGCCACTACCTCGACCCGATCGAGAAGCACCGCGACTCAGCCATTGTTGAGCGTCCCGCCGATGTACCGGAGCAGGAGCTGCCGTACGACCCGCGCAACATCTGGACCCTGCCCTACGGACTGACACACTTCGCCGATCTCTTCACGGCGCGCCAGCTCACGGCGCTGACGACGTTCAGCGACCTCCTAGCCGAGGCCCGCGAGCGCCTCCTGAGCGACGCGCGCCAGCTCACGGCCGGTCACCTCGAAGGCGACCGTCTCGAAGCAGGCGGCACCGGAGCCGCCGCCTACGCCGATGCCATCGCCACCTACCTCGCCTTCTCCATCAGCCGCATGGCCGACTACGGCTCATCGATCTCGACCTGGATGCCCGATCCGAAGAACGAGGGGATCCGCAACACGTTTGCGCGTCAGGCGATCCCCATGACATGGGACTTCGCCGAGTGCAGTCCCTTCAGCGACTCTTCCGGCAACTACCTCTTCATGCTCAGAGGGATCACGCGAGTCCTGGATGAACTCTCTGCGGGCATTCGCGGCGTCGCCCGCCAAATCAATGCGGTGAAGACCGAGGACGTGGGTGCGCTGATTTCGACCGACCCCCCGTACTACGACAACATCGGATACTCGGACCTCTCGGACTTCTTCTACGTGTGGCTTCGCCGATCGCTGGTCCCGGTCCACCCCGAGCTGCTCTCCACACTCCTGGTGCCCAAGTCTGAAGAGCTCGTCGCCAACCCCTACCGCCACGGCGGCAAGGAGGGCGCTCACACGTTCTTCGAGGACGGCTTCATCGAAGTCTTCCGGCGCGCTCGCGAGACAGCGCTGCCGGACTTCCCCATCACCGTCTACTACGCCTTCAAGCAGTCCGAGACCACCAGCGCAGGCCAAGCATCCACGGGCTGGGAAACCCTACTCGAAGGCATGGTGCGCTCCGGCTGGGCCATCACCGCGACCTGGCCGATGCGCAGCGAGCGGGGAGGGCGAATGATCTCCGTCGGTACGAACGCGCTGGCCTCGTCCATCGTCCTGGCCCTGCGACCGCGGCCCGAGACCGCACCGCGCACCGACCGGCGCGGATTCGTCGCCGCGCTCAAGGGCGAACTTCCCAAAGCTCTCCGTGAGCTGCAGCAGGGTGCTATCGCTCCCGTCGATCTCCCCCAGGCGGCGATCGGGCCGGGCATGGCTGTGTTCTCCCGGTACGCGGCTGTGCTCACCGACGACGGCTCCTCCATGCGGGTCCGCGCGGCACTGTCGCTCATCAACGAAGTCCTGGACGAGGTGCTGTCCGAGCAGGAGGGCGACTTCGACCCGGACACGCGCTTCGCGCTCGCGTGGTTCCGGCAGCACGGCTTCGATGCCGGCGAGTTCGGCGACGCCGACAACCTAGCCCGCGCACGCAACGCCTCCCTGGAACACCTCGACCGCGCCAGCATCCTCAGCCTCCGCGGCACCCGCGGAAAGGTGACCTTGCTGGCGGCCGCCAGCCTGGACGCGGACTGGAACCCCACCTCCGACGCGTCGATCAGCGTGTGGGAAGTGGTTATGCACCTGGCGCAGACCCTGACCGACCAGGGCGTCGTCGCGGCGTCGGCGCTACTCACCCGGGTGCCTGAGTCCGTCGACCGGGACCTCTGCAAGGAGCTTGCGTTCCTGCTGTTCGCGATCGCCGAGGACACCAAACGCACCAAGGTAGCCGTCGAGTTCAACGCGCTCGGCACAGCCTGGAACGACATCGTGGCCGGGGTGGGCCCCTCGGCCGAGCAGGGCACCTTCAATTACACCGGGAAGGAGTGAACCGTGGCGACCAGCAACCGTGACCGGGTGGGTCAGGCGTTCGAGCAACTGGCCGTGGGGTTGGACGAGTTCATCACCAGGGTGCTCGCCACCGATCTGGCTGAGGGCTCGGACTGGACGCTGGTGCTGGCCACCAAAGACGCTCAGCGCGGCGGACGGTCGGGCACCTACGACCGGCGCGACCCACAGTGCAGCCTGCGAATGCTCAGCGAGAACGTCACCGGCGTAGTCCGCGCCGGCTGGTTCCCGTTCAACACGCACCTCTCCCCGTCCGAACGGGCCCTGGCCAGCGAGCTCCGCGACACCCGCAACGACTGGGCGCACAACAAACCCTTCACCGCGGACGACGCCTACCGGGGGCTGGACACCATCGAGCGGCTGCTTCGTGCGGCTGGCGCGCCCGCGCAGGCGGAGGAGGTCAAGCGCCAACGAATCGACCTCCGTCGCGTCTCCGCGGAGCAGGAGGACCGCCGCGTGGTCCGCAGCAGCGGTTCCGGAGACCTCCGCTCGGCCGGGCTGACCCCGTGGCGGGAGGTGTTGCGCCCCCACGACGACGTGGCCAGCGGCAACTTCCACGCCGCCGAGTTCGCCGCCGACCTTTCCATGGTGGCGCGCGGGGAGGGTGACGCCGAATACACCGACCCCGTCGAGTTCTTCCGCCGCACTTTCCTCACCGCCGGTTTGCGCGACCTCGTCGTCCGGGCCGTCCGCCGCCTCTCCGGTGACCTCAACGCCTCCCCCGTGATTAACCTGCAGACCAACTTCGGTGGCGGCAAGACCCACTCCATGCTCTCGTTGTGGCACCTGGCCTCTGGTCGGCCGCTGGTCGACTACCCGCAGGAGTTGCAGGACCTGCTCCGCGGCCACACTCTGCCCGCGTCGGTGCACCGAGTTGCGCTGGTGGGCAACCAGATCGCCCCGTCCGGGCTCGAACCCAAGCCGGACGGCACCGCGGTCCGCACCCTGTGGGGCGAGCTCGGCTGGCAGCTCGGTGGGGCCGCGGGTTACGCCGTGATCGCCGAGGCCGACCGCACCTCCACCAACCCCGGCGAGGCGCTTCGCGAGCTGTTCACCCGCTACGGCCCCGCGGTCATCCTCATCGATGAATGGGTGGCCTACGCCCGCCAGCTCTACGGCCGTGACGACCTGGCCGGCGGAAGCTTCGACACCCAGTTCACCTTCGCCCAAACCCTCACCGAGACGGCCAAGGCCGTGCCCGGGGTACTCGTCGTCATCTCCATCCCCGCCTCCTCCGACGCCACCGTCACCGATGGTGCCGACGGGGCCAGCGACGAGGAGGTAGGCGGGGAGAACGGCCGGGAGGCACTGCGCCGCCTGCAGAACGTGGTGCGTCGCACCGCCGACCAGTGGCGCGCAGCCAGTTCGGAGGAAAGCTTCGAAATCGTCCGACGACGGTTGTTCGCCACCCCGGACGGCGAGCAGCTCGCCCAGATCGGGGCGACGGCGGACGCGATGGTGGCGTTCTACCGCAAGAACTTCGCTGACTTCCCCTCCGCCGTCACCGACTCCGCCTACGGTGACCGCATTCGCCGCGCCTACCCGGTACACCCCGAGCTGTTCGACCGGCTCTACGAGGACTGGTCCACCCTCGACCGCTTCCAGCGCACCCGCGGGGTGCTGCGCCTGATGAACACCGTCGTCGGGCAGCTGTGGCGGGAGGGTGACACCGCCCCGCTGATCATGCCCGGTTCCGTCCCGCTGGACGCCGACACCGTGCTCACCGAGATCTCCCAGTACCTCGACGACCGGTGGAAGCCCATCGTGGACGCCGACGTCGACGGCCCCACCTCCGCCCCGGCGCAGGTGGACAACGAGCAACCTTTGCTCGGCACCCGGCACACCACCCAGCGCTTGGCCCGCGCCGTGTTCATGGGCGCCACTCCCACGCTGGCCACCGCGCACAAGGGCCTGGACCGGGCCCGGGTGTTCCTGGGTACCGCGCTGCCCGGCGACGTGCCCGGCAACTTTCACTCCGCCCTGAACCACCTGGCCAACCGGGCCACCTACTTCTACAGCTCCGGCTCCGCGTACTGGTATGACACCCAGGCCAACACCACCCGCACCGCCCGCGACCACGCCGAACGGCTCCATCCCGAGGACGTGTGGGTGGAGGTGAAGCGCCGCCTTGACCCGGTCAAGCGCAGCTCACCGCGGGGGTTCGCCGCTGTGCACGTCATGCCGGAAAGCTCCGCGGATGTGCCGGATACCGCCGAGGTGCGGCTCGTCATCGTTCCGCCCAAGTTCACCTACGACCGCAAGCAGAAGAACGAGTCGCCTGCCGTCGGCTGGGCCCTGGACGTGGCCCAGAAGCGGGGATCAGCCGCCCGAGTGCACCAGAACATGGTGGTGTTCCTCGCGGCCGATGAAGCCCGGTGGACCGAGCTCGACCGCTCCGTCCGCGACTACCTCGCCTGGAGCTACGTGCGAGCGAACGCCGACGGCGCGCTCGATCTCACCGCCGCCCAGCGCACCCAGGCCGAAGAGCGCCGCGGCCGGGCGGATCAGACCGTGCGCGACCAGTTGACCGGCACCTTCCACTGGGCACTGGTCCCACAGAACCAGCCCATCACCATAAAACCGGTTAAAGCCGACGGCGCAGGAGACGACGTGGCCGTCCGCACCGCCACGAAGCTTTATGACAGCGACGACCTGTCGCTGCGGCGCGCCGCCAACGTCATCCGCCTCGACCTGGACGGACCACTCCGCAACGCGTGGGACCCGGCAGGCCACCTCAGCTTCGGCGAGCTGTGGGGCTACTACACCACTTACCCCTACTTGGCGCGGCTACGCGACCGCTCCGTGCTCGCCAACGGGGTCGCCGGGGTACTCGACACCGAACTGATGTGGCCAGACACCGGTTTCGCCCTCGCCACCGGATGGGACGGCCAGCGCTACATCGGGCTCACCATCCCCGGCACTACGGCGCACGCACCCGAGGTCACCGACTCACTGCTAATCGTGCAGCCAGAACAGGCCCTGGCCCAACAGCAAACCGACGCGCAACACCGTGTTGAGAGCGACACCTCATCCACCGACCCCGCTCCCGACGCGGACAGGACACGACCAGAAACAGACGCCAGCACCACCACATCCCCACCGACGTCGCAATCCCAACCCACCCGCTTCTACGGGGTGAAAACCCTCAATCCCGAGCGATACGCCGGTGACTTTTCCAAACTCGCCCAAGAAGTCATCGCCCACCTTGCCGCCGTGACCGGCGTCGAACTCGAGGTCCGCGTAGAAATCACCGCCCGGGCGATCGGCGGCTTCGACGAAACCAAAGTCCGCACCGTCAACGAAAACGCCACCGTGCTCCGATTCGACGACACCGGCTTCGAACAAAGCTGAGCTGTGCTGAACACGGGGACCGCCGGAGTTGATCATCTGCCGATGAGCGACCTCGTCTCCGAAGCCCCGTCGCCCGTGTTCTGCAGCGTTTGTCGAGGCCAGGGCTGAGAGCTGCGCACGCACATGTTGGCTCGTTGGAAGCATCGGGCGTACCCGACGAGGATTTCGGCCACCAGCGGAGCCTAGTCCTGGTTAAGCCAGCCTTACCGGATTCACTACCAAGACGGTCAACCAGGACGGCCCATGCTGGCCGTTCTCGGCCCCCGAAGTGGGTGCGGGACCGTCCTGTAGAGCGATCGTCTACGAGACCGGTCGCAGCGGCTGCGCGGCTGCGCGGCTGCGATCGTCGGCGATACAGGCACGGTTGGCCCTGTCAGTGCCCCACTGTGCCGGTCCTGGTGGGGCCACTTCGAGTTGACACGGCCACCCGGTCGCTACAGCGCTATTTGGCGTGCGCTGTGCTCACCGAGCATGATCGCCGAGTGCCGTCACGGCACCCTTCACCGGGTCTCCTTGGAAGTCGGCGCGGAAGACTTCAGCTGACCTAGGGCGGCG
>JAABUR0100002202.1_pt1 | contig 30867 bp, 34 predicted proteins | sample 5560091 | NCBI WGS metagenome assembly JAABUR01 (sample SAMN10711879, study PRJNA513375) | rock metagenome | isolation source: Antarctica rocks | place: Antarctica: Victoria Land, University Valley sud
GAACGCTCAGCCCTTGCTCGTGGAAGCCACTTGGAGTTACAGTCGTCGTCAAGCACATCCCATGCGGGATGCTAAGGAACCTTCTCTTCTCTACAGCTTTTCTTTCCCGTGTTAGTACGTTGTCCGAACGGATGTGTTCCGGAACGCCCTTCGTGACCATGACATCAGCCAGCGCCTCGATCACCTTGGCGCTGCTCCAGCGTCGTTCTGGACGAACCAGCAGGCTCTCCCGGGTGTGTTCATCGATCAGGTTCAGCATCCTCACCGGCCTCCCATCATGCGTCTTCGCACTCACGAAGTCGTAGCTCCAGACATGGTTGGTGTGCTCAGGACGTAGCCGCACACACGATCCGTCGTTGAGCCACAACCGCCCTCTTGGCTTCTGTTTCTTTGGAACCTTCAGCCCCTCACGACGCCAGATCCGCTCCACCCGGTCCTTGCCTACCTGCCAGCCTGACCGTCGGAGCAGCGCCGTAATCAGGCGATACCCTAGCGACCATATTGGCTGGCCAACGTGACGATGGCCTGGGTGAGCGTATCTTCGTCGTCTCGCTGTGTCGGCCGATAGCGCTGCGTGCCGCGTGGTTTTTTGACCACACGGCATGCACGCCGCTCGCTCATGCCATGCGCATACCGCGCATGGCTCGCCGCACAACGCAGTCGTTCAGGGCTTAGAAGTTTCCCGAGGCGATATCCTTCAACACCAGCTTCTCCAGGATCAGCTCACTCACCAGAGTAAGCGTCCGGTCTTTGCCGTGTGTACAGGGCTGTCTTCTGTCGTGATGATGTGGGGATGGTGGATGTTGAGCTGAGCGGTTCTGTGGGGTCGGTATCTCGGCGTCTTCGGCGGAGTGCGGAGGAGCGGCGGCGGATTGTGGAGGAGACGCTTGTGGCGGGGTCTTCGGTGGCGCGGGTGTCGCAGCGGCATGGGGTGAACGCGAACCAGGTCTTTCAGTGGCGGCGTTTGTATCAGAGCGGGCTGCTCGGCGCCACGCCCGAGAACGCGATGAAGTTGTTGCCTGTGAGCGTCACCGAAGACGCGAAGCCGGACCAGGCTGAAGTGTCGGTGGCACCGACGGTGGCGGCAACCGGGGCGATTCACATTGAGCTGCGCAAGGGCATTCGGATCAGCCTGGAAGGCGCTGTTGATCCGGCGCTGGTTCGCGCCGTGCTGAAGAGTCTGCGCTCGTGATCGACGCTCACCTCAAGCTGCTGCTCGACAAGCTGCAACGGATGCTCTTCGGAGTCAGAAGCGAGAAGCTCGTTCGACAGGTCGCGCAGCTAGAGCTGCAGCTTGAAGAGCTGGAGACAACGCGCGGCGAAGAGGAAGTCTCCTTGTCTCTGCCGTTCCTTAAGCCAGCGGAGGAAGAGCCAAAGCAGCCTTGCAGTCGTAAGCTGCCCGAACATCTGCCGCGCGAGGTTGAGACGCATCGTCCTGGGACAAGCTGCTGCCCTGGTTGTGGAGGCACGCTGCGCGAGTTTGGAGAAGATGTCTCTGAAGTTCTCGAGTATGTGCCCGAGAGCTTCAAGGTGATCCGCCATGTGCGGCCGAAGTTCAGCTGCGGCCGTTGTGAGACGGTGGTTGAAGCACCCGCCCCTTCGCGTCCTATCCCGCGATCCTATGCTGGCCCCGGACTGCTTGCTCATGTACTGGTGGCCAAGTACTGCGACCACACTCCGCTGAACCGGCAGTCGGAGATCTATGCCCGTGAAGGAGTCGATCTCGACCGTTCAACGCTTGCAGGATGGGTCGGTGCCTCGGCTGCTCTGCTCGATCCTCTGGTCGAGGCGGTGCGTCACCATGTGTTCGCAGCGACAAGACTGCATGCCGACGACACACCCGTTCCGGTGCTCGCACCCGGTCACGGAAGAACGAAGACAGGCCGGCTTTGGACCTATGTGCGCGATGGCCGTCCGTGCGCGGATCTTATCCCGCCGGCAGTCTGGTTCGCCTTCTCTCCCGACCGGCGCGGAGAACATCCGCAGACCCATCTCAAGAGCTTCCAAGGAGTCCTCCAGGCCGATGCCTATGCGGGCTTTCATCCGATTTACGAAGGAGGAAGGATCAGCGAAGCAGCGTGCTGGGCGCATACCCGGCGCAAGTTCCATGACATCCTCGCCGCCACCGATTCGCCCACCGCAGCCGAAGCCATCCGCCGCATCGGTGAACTCTATGCCGTCGAAAAGCAGGTGCGCGGTTCTCCGCCGGAGATCCGGCTCGCAGCAAGACAGACCCGCGTCAGGCCGGTCATGGAAGATCTTCGGCACTGGCTCGATCGGACGCTTCAAAACCTCTCTGCCAAGAGCGATATGGCCGGAGCGATCCGCTATGCGCTCACACGATGGGCCGCGCTCACTCGATACCTCGATGACGGCACCATCGAGATCGACAACAACGCCGCCGAACGCGCGTTGCGCGTCGTCGCGCTCGGACGCAAGAACTACCTCTTCGCTGGCTCCAACCGAGGCGGAGAACGCGCCGCAGCCAGGGGCAGACCGCCGAGCGGGTGTTGGTGCATGTCGATACAGAGCTGGGCGCAAAGGACCTGCTCAACAACCGTATGGCCTATGTCGCCATCTCGCGCGGTGCGCATGATGCGCAGCTCTTCACCAACGACCGCGAGAAGCTGCCCGCCGCGCTGGGGCATGAAGTCTCCCGCGAGAGCGCCCATACGCCGCAGCACAAGCAGGAGCAGTCCATCCAGCCGCCCCAGCAGGAGATCGCGCCGAAGCAGGAACACAGCTATGGATTGGGACTTGGCCTCTAATTCCTAACAGCCTCGGATATGCCGCCCAAATTTCAGGGGGCTGTCCTAGATAATTGATTCCTAGATAATTGATTCAATGGACTACAGATCATCTGTCCTAATTATCTAGGACAGCCCTTTAGTTTTTACGTGCGCTCAAAGCGGATTCTTATCCGTTCCATGCAATTTACACGGCATTAATAAGTCCGTATATATACTCACCCCTTATCCAGACACCAAATCTGGCGTCGCTCCGAATTGGCGCTGAACTGAAAATCGTCCACCGTTTCAGCTCTTCGAGGGTCCCTTATGCGTTCTCCTTCGTCGCTGCGCATCCTCACCCTGGCCGCGCTCTCGCTTCCTGGCTGCATCCTTCAAGCGCAGCAGAGCCTCGGCACTCTCAGCGGCTCGGTCACCGACACCACCGGTGCCGCGCTGGTCGGCAGCCAGGTCGTCCTGGTCAGCGACCAGACCTCCGCCAGCCGCACCACGACCTCCTCTTCTTCAGGGGAGTACAGTTTTCAGGCCCTGCCCATCGGCACCTATACCCTCACCGTTCAGGCCTCCGGCTTCAACACCGAAAAAATTGCGGGCATTCGCATCCAGGCCGACCGCACCGCCTCCCTCCGCATCAAAATGAAGCCCGGCCAGGTGTCCACCTCGGTTGACGTCACGGCTACGCCCCAGCTCAATACCACCGATACGACCAACGGCTACGTCCTCGACTCCGCCACCATCGAAAGCACGCCTCTGGGCACCGGCTCGTTCACCCAACTGGCCACGCTCAGCCCCGGCGTCCATGCCGACCCGCTCGCCGGAACCGGGGCGAACACCGGCCTCGGCAACCAGAACATCTACGCCAACGGTCAGCGTAGCTCCTCCAATACCTTCACCTTCAACGGCGTCCAGGCCAACAATCTCTTCAACGGCCAGTCCTCTTCCCAAGTGACCGAAGGCCGCGCCGTGCTTAACACCGGCGAGTCTTTTCTAACCAGCGGCACCATACAGACCAATACTTCGATCTATAACGCCATCGGCGAGTCCCTCCCATCGCCCCCGCAGCAGACCATTGCCGAGGAGCGCGTCAACACCTCCATGTACGACGCCTCGCAGGGAGCCACCGCGGGTGCCCACATCGACGTCACCACCAAGTCCGGCACCAACCTCCTGCATGGCTCCGCCTACGGCAACTGGGAGAGCTCCCAACTCAACGCCACGCCGTACTTCAACAATCAGACCAATGTTCCTAAGCCCGATCTGCACCGCTACGTCCTCGGCGCGGAACTCGGTGGTCCCATCGTCCACGACAAGCTCTTCGCCTACACCAGCTACCAGTTCACGCGCGACCGCGACCAGCTCAACTCCCAGGCTGCGTACTTCGCTCCACTAGGCCTCACTGCCGATCGCTCCGCAACCGGACTACAGTCCGTCCTTACAGCGGTCGGTCTACCGGCTTCTACCCCGATCGACCCGATCGCACTTACCCTGCTACAGGCCAAACTGCCCAACGGACAGTTCCTCATCCGCAATCCATCGACGCTCGGTTCACAGGTCAGGTTCCTCGGTGAAGGTTCGAAGTTCGATGCCGTTCAGATCAACGGCAACCTCGACTACGTTGTCACCAAAACGGACACCGTTGCCTTCAAGTACTACTTCCAACACGACCCCACCCAGAATCCCTTCGGCAGCACCCAGCTCGAAGGCTTTCCGCAGCAGTTGAACGCCGCCAGCCAGACCTTCGCTTTGGAAAACACGCACATTTTTTCCCCCCGGCTCACATGGGAGCAGAAGTTGGGCTTCATCCGTCAGGTCGCCACCTCCTTCACCGGTCAGCCTCTGACTCCACAGACCGCCGGCATCAACCTCTTCGGCAGCAATCTGTTCCCCGGCATCACCATCAACAGCGTCGATAAGCCTTTTCCCGCACCGAAAGGATCCCGTAACGACAGGCTGACCATCGGACCCACGTCCAACTTCTCCAACACCGGCTTCGCGCAGAACACCATCGAAGGCACCTCGACCTTGAACTACGTTGTCGGTCGCCACTCTCTGGCATTCGGTGGAAACTACGACTTCACCCAGCTCAATATACTTAACCGCGCCAACCAGGTAGCCTCTTACCAATACAACAACATCCAAGGCTTTCTTACTGGAAACAGCAGCTTTACGGGTGGGACGTTATTGAGGGGCGGCACCTCTTCGCAGTACTTTCAGGGTTCCAGCAATCGCTACTATCGCTCGCCTCAGATCGGCGCGTTTGCCCAGGATCAGTGGAAGGCAACGCCTAACCTCACCATTACCGTCGGCCTTCGCTACGATAACGACGGCGGCCTTTATGAAAAATACGGCAACCTGGTGAACTTCGATCCCGCAAAGTATTCCTATAACCTCGGGTCCGACACCATCCTCAACAGCGGTCTTGTCATCGCAGGCAACAACAAACAGTTCGCTACTCCAGGCGCGTCAAACTCCACTCTGACCAACAAACAGTATGGTTTCGGTCCTCGCATTGGCTTCGCCTATAGCGTGTCGCCGAAGTTTGTGGTTCGCTCCGGCTTCGGTCTCTACTACGACCGCGGCGAGTTCTTCACCAACTTCTCTCCCTCCGCCGGCGGCGGCTTCAACGGCCCATTCGGCGTCACCTTGCAGCCGCCTTTCGTGCAGGCCGTCCAGACCTCGTCCGCCAGCACCTCTCAGAGTCCCTTCGGTGCCACGGCTCCCCCTATCGACACCAACCCCGCCGACTTCATCAAGAACCTGCCCAATCAGGCTGCCCTCATCAACGGGGCCGCGCCTTATCTCTTCGGTGCGTATGCCGCCAACAACAAGCTCCCATACAGTGAGAACTATAGTCTGGATCTGCAATACCAGCTCCTGCCCAAGCTCGTCGCAGATGTCGGCTACACCGGCAACCATGGCGTGCATCAGACCGTCCCTGTACCCTTCAACCAGCCCCGGATCGCGACTCCGCAGGCCCCGGTAAACGGCCAGATCTACAGCTACGGCTTCAACGCTACCGATGGAAAACTTAAGAATCCAGGTACGCTGCTCTCCGAACCCATCCAGACCGACACCGGAGGCAACACCGACCTGCGCGCGCCTTTTATCGGCTATAGTCCCAACTCCGTCGCATGGTCCACCGTTGGCTGGTCGCACTATGACGCTCTGCTGGTTTCTCTGCACCAGCAGGCCTGGCATGGGTTCGAGTATCAACTCTCCTACACATGGTCCCATTCGCTGGACGCTTCCAGCGGCTTCGGCCTCTTCTACAATGGAAACGATCCACAGAATTTAGGATCCGGTTACTCATCTTCTGACTTCGATCGCACCCACGTCACCGAATACAGCTTCAACTACCAGGTTCCCGCCGCCACCTTCGCCAACCGTTTCCTCAATGCCGCAACCACAGGCTTCGGTGTGAGCGGTGTCGCCTCCTTTGAAAGCGGCCAGCCATACAACGTCTACGACTTCACCGGGACCGTAGGGAGCATCTTTTTTGCGTCGAACGACTTCCTGACCAACCCCGTCCTTCCCCTCGCACCTGGAGTCAGCCCGAAGCAGGCCCTCACCGGCCACAGCGGCGTCGGCGTCAACCCGCGCGCGCCCAATGGCACCGTCAGCAACTTCGGCGATCAGGCCTTTACCTCCACCGCCTTTGCCTATCCGAGCCTTGCGCCCGGACAGTCCGGCGTACCGCCCTGCGGCCCCACCACCACCGGGACCCAGGCCTGCGATATCTTCGAGTCCAACTTCTCCAATGGCGGTCGCAATATCTTCCGCGGCAGCTTCCAGAAGCGCGGCGACATTGCCATCTTCAAGGAGACCAAGATCGGCGACAGGTATCGCCTGCGCCTGGCCATGGAGATATTCAACGTCACCAACACCCCCAGCTTTGACGCCCCCAACAACTCCTTCTCCGGTGCCAGCTTTTCCAACCCGCCGGTGATTACACCCATCGGCCCAGGAAGCCCAGACGCCTTTGGAGGTCAAAGCGTCGGTTCTGTCACCAACCCCATTGGCAGCCCCCGTCAAATCCAGTTTTACGGCATCGTCTCTTTCTAAGGAAGCTCTGATGAAGCCTTCATTTTTGGGAAGGACACGACTTCAGCCGTGCCGTAGGTGCTTGAAAATAGCAAGGGGGTTTAATCCATCGAGCCACCCGATTGGATGAGAAGGCTGGTCGCCAGCTAAGCTGGCGGCGTAAGCAGCCCACCTGGAGGAGAAGAGCCATGAAGTCATCCGTCGCAACGAAGAAGAGGCAGAACGTCAACCATTGACCATCGGTATCGATCTGGGAGACCGCATCTAGTTCACCGCGCCCGCAAACGACCTGAAGGTTGCGAACCGCGAGCTGGGCACCGTCGAGAGCATCACCGAAGGCCGCATGTCGCTGCGCATGGACGATGGCCGATCCGTGCAACTCGATCCAGCCAGGCATCCGCACCTCGATCATGGCTATGCCGCCAGGGTGGGCTGAAATGCAAATTGGGAACAGCACCTATACTTATTTCGTGAGGCGTTTGCTCCAGCTCGGGTTCGTTCTGCTCATCATGGCGACATTTCTTGCGCCTATTGCAGAGTGTTTCGACCGCTGGGACGCGCCGGGCCTGAGCAATGACACGGAATTTCCACTATTTCTGTTCGTGCTCTTCATCTGCCTTGTGTTGATCGTCGCCAAGCTGGTTTCGTTGCGAGCCTTGACCCTACAGTTTGTTTCTAGGTTGGTGCCACTGCCGGTTGCGTTCGCTTCTGAGGACATTGCCTCTGTCCTGCCCTCACCGGTCCCGCCTCACAGTTCACCGCCTCTACGAATCTGATTTTCTCCTGAACGTGCGCCTTCAGCGCACGGCGAATCGCCGTGTCTGCGGAGATCTCCCGTGCTTTCACCACGGGCTGCTGTTCCGCACCGCACTCCCCAGGAGAAATATCCCTTTGTTGCTCAAACAGGTCCACCGCATTTGCGGCTTGATGGCTCTAGCCATGGCCGTCAGTCTCCCCTCATTCGCCCAGGTTGGGCAGCCGGGCACGATCGCCGGAACCGTCTCGGCTCCCGGCCGCTCTCCCGTTTCTTCCGCCGCCATACTGCTCACCGGTCCAGATGGCTTTACCCGCCACGGGTCTACAGGGGCGGACGGCAGCTTTGCCTTGCGCCAGATTCCCAGCGGCAGCGACTATCGGGTCAGCATCACCGCGCCCGGCTTCGCACCAGCCGAGCAAGCCGGGGTGAGCGTAGCGGTGGGACGTACAACACAGCTCGCACTCACTCTAGCCCGATCGCCGCATCCACAGCCCGCCGAGTTCAGTTTTCGCTCGATTATGAGTTCTGAACCGAGCCACCCATAACGTCCTTTATGGGTGGTATTCAACGGGCCGGTTTGCTACCCTGGGAACCATGCAGATCACCGTCCAACTCAGCCAAGACATCGAGAACCGGCTACAGGCCCAGGCCCGCGCCCAAGGGATCGAAGCGGAAAGCTACGCTAAGAGTTTGATCGAGACCGCCGTTCGCAGCGCTCCGATCCGCCCCCGCCGTTCCGGGGCCGCGCGGGACATGAGCGCCTTTTTCAAGGCAATGGCGGCCAACTCGGACAAGATTCCCCAGCTCCCCGACGAAGCCTTCACCCGTGAGAGCTTTTACCAGGACCACGATTGATGGATTCGGTCCCGGAGTACCTGATCGACACCAATATCCTTCTGCGGCTCTCGCGCGAAAGCGACCCTCAGCACCACGTCATCCAGGCCGCGCTCGATACGTTGGACCGGCAGGGCGCGGAACTCTATTTCTCGCTGCAAAATATCGCCGAGTTCTGGAATGTATGTACCCGGCCCGTGGAGCGAAACGGCTATGGCCTTTCCATCGATGAGACCAATCAGCGGGTCGAATTCATTGAACGCACCATGACGCTGTTGCCCGATAACGACCAGGTGTATTCCTTGTGGCGGCAGCTCGTGTTCGCCAACGACGTGCGCGGCGTACAGGTGCATGACGCGCGACTGGCGGCGCTCATGGAAGCCTACGGTGTGACTCACATCCTGACACTGAATCAGCCGGATTTCGTGCGGTACTCCAAGGTGCAGGTCATCCATCCGCGCCAGGTGCAGCCATGAGCGCGGAGCTGGTTTCTCTATCGCCCACTTCCCTTCCCTGCCCTGTGCTGTCTGTTTCGCTATTCGTGCCAGAGCCGATCGCGCGCGCCGGCGAGAGTGCGGCGGGGCGTTACCTGGAGTTCTTTACCGCTAACATCCGCAATCCGAACACCCGCGCGGCCTACGGCGTGGCCGTGGAGAGATTCTTCGCCTGGTGCGATCAATATGGCTGGCCGCTGGACCAACTGAAGCCGATGCACCTTGCGGCGTATGTGGAGCTGCTGGGCCGCGAACTGGCCGCGCCATCAGTAAAGCAGCATCTCGCCGCGATCCGCGTCCTGTTCGATTGGCTGGTGACCGGCCAGGTGGTGCGCTTCAATCCCGCCGCTGCGGTGCGCGGGCCCAAGTACGTTGCCCGGCGCGGCAAAACGCCAGTCCTCTCCACTGAGGACGCCCGCAAGCTGCTGGGCTCCATCTCTACCGATACCATTGTGGGGTTGCGCGACCGGGCGTTGATCGCGGTCATGGTCTACAGCTTTGCGCGTGTCTCGGCTGTTTTGGGAATGCGGGTGGGCGACTACTACCTGCAAGGCCGACGCGCTTGGTTCCGCCTGCATGAAAAGGGCGGCAAGCTCCACGCCGTTCCCGCGCACCACAAGGCCGAGCAGTACGTGGACGAATATTTGAGAGCCGCAGGCGTCGATTCAGAGAAGCGGGAGTACGCTTCCCTGCCCCTGTTCCGTGCGGCCAACCGCAAACGGGAGCTGACGGACCGCGCCCTCATCCGGCGCGATGTGCTGGAGATGGTGAAGCGGCGGGCGCAACAGGCCGGACTTCCCTACTCCACCTGTAACCACACCTTCCGGGCGACTGGCATCACGTCCTATCTGGAGAACGGCGGCACCATCGAGAACGCCCAAGCCATCGCCGCGCATGAGTCCCCGCGCACCACCAAGCTCTACGATCGGACCTCGGATGAAATCAATTTGAGCGAGATCGAGCGGATCAGTATCTAGGCTCAGTTCCGCCCTATGCCGGAGCTAACGATTCTCCTAAAAGCAGTTTCCTAATATATCGGTTCCACGTGCGGTGAATGCAGGGAAGTTGCCTGCATTGTTACTCAGGGCCGTCGCAAGACGGCCTTAGATACCTATGCGCTCAACTTCGTCCAGCGAAACCTCAACGCTGCGGCGGTCATAGAGCCCAGTAGTGCGGGCTGACTCGTGCGCGGCCATCTGCTGGATGATTTCGAGTTTGCCGCCGTTCTTGTGCACTCAGCCAGCCCTTTTTAAGCGTACCCAAGTTACTTCTTGCTGTGTTTCTTCGGAGCGGCCTTGCGGGCAACCCGCTTCACCGATTCATCCACCGGGGTCAGCCCGGTCATATCCAGTGTTGTGCCGACGGGGATCAAGGTCATATCCACCGCCTTGTTGTCGGCGGAGCCGGTATAGACCGCAACGCGGGATGCGTCGATGCCCTTCTCCGTCACCAGGTAGTCCTTGGTGTTGACAGCGCGCTGAGCTGCATCATTCACCACAGCTTTCTTCTTGGATGCCTTCATGAACGCCTTCTCATAAGCGGCCTTCTCCTTGGCATCGCTATTGCCCACCACCGCGACCTCCGCGTCGGAGGAGCGCTGCAGGTTCAAGGCGACATCATCCAGGCAAGCTTTGGCTTCGTTGTCGACGCGCGTCGGACGCTTCGTATCCCGCTCGAAATTGATTGAGCAAAGCTTTTGCGTCGTGGGTGCTGGCGGAGGCGGAGGTACCTGCACGGTCACCGTCGTGGTCGAGGAGGCAGTCTGGCCCTTGTCGTCCACAACATTGCAGGTCACGGTGATGGTTCCCGGGCCTGCCGAGTCTGTGTTGAGCGTCGCGCTGGAAGTGGCACCACTGATGGAACCTTCAGACGCCGAATAGCTGTACGTCAAAGGCCGGTTCTGCGGGCTTGTCCCCTCAGCAGTAATGGTGGCCGACTCGCCGGGACGTACCGTGGAAGGATTTGCAGAGCAGCTTACCGTTGGTGGCTGGAAGGCCATTACGGTGTATGTCGCGGAGCAGTCCGCGACCTGGCGAGGCTTGACGCCTTCGCTCACGTGACCATTGGCGGTGTAATTGCCCGGGACAGCGCTGCTCGTGTCGATGTTGGCTGTCGCGGTGGTGCCGCTGATCTTGCCACCATCAGATGTCCAAGTGTAGGTCGCAGTCTTTTTCGGGTTCAGATTAAGCGCTGTGCCGGTCACCGTGATGGGATCGCCAGGATAAACAGATGCCGGGCTCGCCGCGCACGTGTACGTCACTGACGGAGGAGGAGTATTTCCGCCGAGCCGAAAGACAAATCCAGACGAAAGACGCAGGTCATTCTGTGTGTTGCCCGACCCTGTCGTTGGATCGACGAAGCGGGTCATCAGGTATTCGGCTTGAATGGCGCGGATGGAGATATGACGGGACGCCCTGATGTCGAATCCACCTCCGGCCGTCATGGCAAATGCATTTTGCGTCGGGAGTGGCGTACAGGAAGAACCAGTGCAGCCGGAGAGGGTTACCTCGCTGGCATGCACGCCTCCAAACAGGGCCTGAACAAAGGGAGTGAAACGGCTGTTATTACGAAAGGAAATGCGCGGACCAAAGAGATAGGTGTAAGCCGTGCCACTCGAATCCACTGTGCGAGGCGGATTTGCTCCTAGGCCGGTGAACCGCAGCTTAGTGTCGTCATAGCCTCCAAAGTCGCCGACCAGTCCCAGGTAACGGTTCAGGTTAAATGCAACGGATGTGCTGCCGCCATTCAGATCTACCATTCGATTTCCGGTGGCAAAAGTCGGCACCGCCCGAATGTATGAATAGCCAAGGAAGAGCTCAACTCTTGGCATCTCACTGTACTGGCGCGGTGGGTTTGGTGCGGGAGCTGACGCCGTGGATCGAGCCGAGGCTTCCACCGCGCCGCCTGGTGCGAGGGGTGAGTCGACAGCCCGATCTGTCGCGCTGTCCGACGGTTTTCCCGTGCTTTGCGCATAGATTAGAACGGTCGACATGAGTGATATAGAAACGGCCATTGTGGCAATCATCCGCGCACGTAATTTCATTTCATCTCCTGACTTGCGCGTCGCGATCATGATTCAGCGCCGCATTCTTTACATTGGCTGTACCGCCCTAAATGAGGACGGTCGCCGCGTTGTCCTACGGAGCAGGTACATTAATGACGGTGTTCACAAGTGTGACCGGCCCAACCAAACAGAGCGCTCTGCCGTTGATTGTGGTCACCGCATCTACCCCGGCAGTTGAGACCGAGACTCCTGACTGAGAGATGATGGTTCCTTCCATCGTCCCGCCTCCCACAATCCCGTTGATCGTCGCTGCAGTCCCGACCTGCCAGAAGACGTTCTTCGCCTGCGCGCCGTTGACCAGGAGGACGCTTCGATTTGACGCTGGCGTGCCCACCGTGAACGTGGTGGCCATCTGGAATACCCAGAAGGCGTTGGGGTTGCCTTGAGCATCGAGGGTAAGATTCCCCTGCGTTATAGCGAAACTGCCCGGTGCGGACTTGTAGATGCCAGGGGCCAATGTCCGGTTCCCCAACTCGCCCGCAGACCCGCCTCCGCATCCCGGACAGGTTGACACATCCAAGCCATTCGGGAAGGCAACAAGGGCGTTGTAGGCGGTCTGAGCATCCGCTTCCGCTTGGGCGGCGATAGCGGCCGTGACCGCAGTACCTTCAGTAGGACACGCAACAGTAGGAGGTGGCGGAGCTGTATCGATCGATCCGTTCACGAGTCCTATGTTGAGCGGGGTTTCCGTATATGTGCATCCAGGGCCGTTATCGTGGAACCCGGTGATCAGGGTAGAAACGCCCGTGGTCCCGATATCTCCATTGATCACCGTGGAGGTTCCCTGGTTGGTCATCCCGGCGGCGCCGCCGAAGCCCCCGAAGAGGGATGAGGTCCCCAGAGCGACGGGCGGGGGGACCACGACAGTGCCGGTGGTAAAGGTCCAGGGATTCGGCGCGCCGATGTCCCCCAGCGGATTGCCTGCCAGGTCCGTCGCTCCGGTGCTAACAGTCGCAGTGTAGGTCGTGCCTGCGGTGAGAGGGGCCGTGGGCGTGAGAGTAGCAATGAAATGGACCGCATCATAAGCTACGGTTCCTGCGATCGCAGTTCCGTCAGGTCCTGTAAGTTCAAAAGTCGCCGTGGTGATCGTCAGCGGATTCATCGCCTTGCTGAAGGTGGCGCTCACCGTTTGGTTCAAGGGCACGTCGGTGGCGGTGTTGACAGGGATGGTCGACACTATCTCCGGCTTGGTGGTGTCCGGGATTGCGCCGGTTGTAAAGATCCAGACATAGTTGGCGGCCAGTGCATTGCCTGCCAAATCCGTCGCTCCGGTGGTAATAGTGGCCGTGTACAGCGTGCTGGGCGCGAGGTTGACTGTTGGCGTGAACGTTGCCGTATCCCCAACGGCGGCGTAAGCAACCAGCCCGGCTACTGCGGCGCCGCCCGGTCCTTGCAGCGTAAAGCTTGTCGATGTGATCGTGGCGGGGTTCATCGCCTTGCTGAAAGTGGCGCTCACCACCTGATTGAAAGGCACGTCCGTGGTGCCGTTTAAGGGGATCGTCGCGAGGACCGTCGGTTTGGTGGTATCCGGCGCGGCGGCGGTTGTAAAAGTCCAGACGTAATTGCTGGCCAGCGCAGTGCCTGCCAAATCCTGAACTCCGGTGGTGATGGTAGCCGTATATACGGTGCTAGGTGCGAGATCGGCAACCGGCGTGAACGTTGCTACTGAGCCAGCGACGACATACGTAACAGCTCCAGTTATGGCAACCCCGCCCGGCCCTGTCACCGTGAAGGTTGCAGTGTCGATCGTCGCGGGGTTCATTGCCACACTGAAGGTCGCACTGAGGGCCTGGTTGATGGGCACACCTGTGGCGCTGTTGGCGGGCACAGTGGAGATGACTGTTGGTGGAGTGGGGGCCGGAACTGTTCTAAAGGTCCAGACGTAATTGCCGCCCAGCGGAGTGCCCGCCAGATCCTTGGCTCCAGTGGTGATTGTGGCCGTATACAAGGTGTTGGTCGCAAGTAGAGCTGCCGGAGTGAAGGTCGCGACAGCACCCGTGCAGGTGACGTTTCCCGCGACAGCAGTTGCGCCTGGACCTGTAAGTGTAAAGGTCGTCGCAGGAGATGCGAGAGTCGAACAGCTCATTGCCTCGTTGAAGGTTGCTCTGAGCTCCTGGTTGGTCAGCACGCCTGTGGCTCCATTCGCGGGAATGGTGGAAATGACCGCGGGTGGGGGCGTAATCGTTGTGAAGGTCCAGACGTAATTGCTGGCCAGCGTCGTGCCTGCTGTGTCTGCGGCTCTCGTTGTAATCGTAGCCGTGTATACGGTGCCATATGCGAGATTGATAGCCGGCGTGAACGTCGCTACTGAGCCAGAGCTGGCATAGGCGACAGATCCAGATACGGCGGCTCCGCCTGGTCCTGTCACCGTAAAGGTTGCGGCGTTGATTGTGGCAGGGCTCATCGCCACACTGAAGCTCGCACTGAGAACCTGATTGACCGACACACTTGTGGCCCCATTCGCGGGCACGGTGGAGATGACCGTTGGCAGGATGGGAGCCGCACCGGTTGTAAACATCCAGACATAGTTGGCGGCTAGTGCAGTACCTGCCATGTCCTTTGCCCCGGTTGTGATGGTGGCCGTATATACGGTGCCGTACGCGAGGCTGGCAGCTGGCGTGAAGGTCGCTACTGAGCCAGCGGTGGCATAAGCGACAGATCCAGATACGGCGGCTCCGCCTGGCCCTGTCACCGTAAAGGTCGCAGTGTCGATCGTGGCAGAGCTCATCGTCTTATTGAAGGTTGCGCTGATTGTCGTGTTTAGGGCGGCACCTGTAGCGCCTTGAATAGGAATTGTGGAAACCACGCTGGGGGCTGTGTCTGGGACATTTACTGTTTCCTCGCCGCACCCGGCCACGAAAACGACCAGTAGTGTCGCTAAGAACCACATGATACAAACCCTGTATTTGCGCATTTGCGTCCACTCCTGGAATGTGTTGCCCGGTCTTCTTGCTTCTCGGCTAAATTGCTGCCGCAGCGTAATAACAGAGTCTTGAGGCAGCCCTAGCCGTCCTAGGGTAACCTATTTACCGTCCATAGTAACTACCATTTAGAGGAAATATTCTAAGTTGGGTACTATTTACAAATGCTTTTTAAGTCACCTAAAGTAACCGTGGAGAAAGCTTATCGTAAAGGTTCTGGTGCGAAATTCCGTCGCACTTCAGCTATCGGCGCGCAGGAAAATCGCACGATTGAGCTGGCCGTATTAAGCTGGTCTGAGCAACTTGTCTCACTTCAGGCACATGTTTCGTGTGGGTTCATCCGCAACAAGAACACCCGCCGCGCATACCTGGAGGCGGTTCGGCAGTTCTCCGCTTTCTGTGCTGTGCACGGCATCGAGGATCTTGCCCAGGTCGAGCCGGTCCACGTCGCGGCCTTCGTCGAAGACCAGCTCCGCGAGCATTCCAAGCCCACGGTCAAGCAACGGCTCGCCGCGCTGCGAATGCTGTTCGACTGGATGGTGGTCGGCCAGGTCCTCGCCGTGAACCCCGCTCATGCGGTGCGCGGGCCGAAGCACACGCAGCGGAAAGGCAAAACCCCGGTCCTGAATGTGGACGAGGCCCGTACCCTGATCGACGCGATCGACATCACTTCCCTCCCCGTCCTGCGATCGGGCGCTGATTGCTCTGATGGTCTACACCTTCGCCCGCGTGGGAGCTGCGGTTGCAATGAAGGTGGAGGATTTCTTCGTGCAAGGGCGGCGGGGCTGGGTGCGGCTGCATGAGAAGGGCGGCAAGGAACACGAGATGCCCACGCATCACAATCTGGACCGTTACCTGGAGGAGTACATCGCCGCCGCTGACATCGCCCAGGACAAGAAGGGGCCGCTCTTCCGCACAAGCAAGGGGCGCGGCGGCGAGCTGGCCGAGCGTCCTCTCCTGCAATCGGATGTGTGGCGGATGATTCGGCGGCGAGCTGCCGAGGCTGGGATCAAGACCGAGATCGGCTGTCATACCTTCCGCGCCACCGGCATCACGGCCTATCTGAAGAACGGCGGACGGTTGGAGATCGCCCAGCAGATGGCCGCTCATGAGTCGGCCCGCACCACCGGCCTCTATGACCGGCGTAGCGATGAGATTTCACTCGATGAGGTTGAGCGGATCAGTATTTAGATGTCAACTCCGCCTTTCCATCGAAGCTGCAAACCTTAAAGGGAAGAAGTCTCTTCCCTACTCCAGCCGCCGATGAAACTGGCGTCTTCCGCCACCCATCACAGCGGGGACACCCCGCAACGCCCCGGCCATCGTCCTTCGGACCCTTACTGGTCGGCTGCGCCGCCCCAAAGCCCGCTGCGGCAACTGGCAACATACCCTGCCCCAAGCGAAAATACCCCGTCTGCTGGCGTCTATCAAGCATCTCCTGCAGCTCCAGGCCTCCACTTCGTTCCGGGCTTCGCTTCGTCGCCCCTTTCGGGGCGGCTTCGCCGTGCTTGACAGACGCCAGCAGACGGAAAAGCCGCTTTTTATGGCAGGGCATGATGGAGACTAGCTCAAGAAAAGGAAATGTCCGCGCGAACGGTGGGCAGTCCGGGCCGGTTTAGAGAACCACCTCAAACCCTTTACGCCGAATGACGTTCAGCAAGGTCAGCGCCGGGCCTTTTGGTTGTTTGGTTCCGCGCTCCAGCTGCGAGACATAGCCCACGGTGAGATTCAGATAGCGGGCAAATGCCGCTTGGCTCAGGTGCGCTTGCTCTCGCAGTGTGCGGATTTCTTCGCCGCTGATCGGCTCAGCCGTGCTCAGAGCTTCTAGTCCCAAGTGTCGAATCGTGATCTTGTGATAGGTGGCGTCATCCATGACGCCGATGCGGTGCATACCCTCGGCGGTTTCAAGAAGCGCCTCGCTCAGTCGGCTAAGTTTCTTGGTAGTCATTGGGAACCTCCTGCAATTCATCTTCTGCAATGCCGAGTGCGATTCGCTCAGCGTTTGCGTTAAGCCAAGTTGTAGCGATCTCTCGCAGCGTCGCCAGCTCAGACGGATTGATGTTTTCCCGTTCGCTCTTGGCAAAGCCATAGAGGAAGACGGCCCGGTCTTTCGTTTGATACGCAACGATCATGCGAAATCCGCCGGATCTTCCCTGCCTTTTCCGAGCGACACGCTGCTTGATAAGGCCGCCGCCCAGATCGGCGTCGATCAGGCCGCGTTCGGCCCGTGTGACGGCCTCTCGCAAGCTGGTGTCCGTTATCTGTTCGTGCCGAGTAAATCGCGCAAGCCATTTTGTTTTGAAAATCTGCATTCATTCTCTATCACTATGAACTATAGCACATGGAACTATAGGCGTCATGCCTAGAAATGATGGTGAGTACCATTGAGGTTCAACTCTCCAGTTTCCGCACTATAGGGCAATACTACTTTGCTACTATGCGGAGGAATGATAATCACACTTTGCAACGGGAAAGGCGGAAGCGGTAAGACGACGCTATCCGTACTGCTTGGGTCCGCCCTCGTCGAAGCGGGTCATAAGGTCGCTTTGCTTGACACCGATCCTCAGCACACGGCTACCCGGTGGATCGAAGAGATCGGCGGTCTGGAACTCGTTACACCAGGCAAAGGCTTTGATGGTGCCCTTTTCATCGACACAGCCCCCAGACTAGAATCCAAGGAAGTCGCCGATTCCATCAGACGAGCAGATGTAGTCGTGCTCGTAACCTCGCCGTCACCCGCAGATCTCTTTACCTCGCGCGACACTGCGACCCTCATTCATCGGGAAGGCGCAAAAGATAAGGCGCACGTCCTCTTCAATCAGGTGCAGCCCGGAACCATATTGGCGAGAGACCTTGAAGACATGGCTGCACGGATTGGCCTTCCAGCATTCAAAAATACTTTGCGCCGTCGGCAGGCTTATCAACACGCTGTGCTCATGGGCTGGAAGTCTTTGGGAGGTGAAGCACGCGAGGAGCTTTTCAAGGTTGCTTTGGAGATTGTTGGTTCAGTAAAGAAGCAAAGTGCTACAGTAGGAAACTAGCAAAGGAGCACTATGGCCTCAAACACTCAACAACTCTTATCCAAGCTCAAGACTTCGCTTCCAAAGGTGGAGACCAGCGCCGAGTCGAGTCGTACCGTGCATGTTTTTCCCGAACCCCGCGCCGAGACATCTGTGAAGGGCAGCCGTGCGCCCAAGTTATCGGTGAGTTTGTACCAGTACGATATTGAGCGCTTGGACACCATCAAGGATTTTATGAAATCCCAGGGGTTTAGAAATCTCTCGGACTCCGAGGCTCTGAGGCTGGCGTGCCGGAAGGTCGAAATAGACGGATCGCTCATCGACGTTTATAGGTCCATGCAGACTGAAGATGGGCGAAGGAAGTAAGGTAGCAAAGTAGGGAAGTAGGACAGAGCGAAGGAAGCATAAGGCTCTGTGCTCATTTGCAAAAGGGGAGCGATGGCTGAGCTTCTAGTGAAAATTAAGAAGCCGCGACAGTACGCGAAAGAGCGCAAGGATGCGGTAGACAACAGCATTGAGCGCATCGCCGAGCTGCGCGAGGACCGCAATAGCGGAGCGCTAGGGGATGAAGTTATCAAGATGGCGCAGGCCCTCATCCTCTGCACACTTCCGTATCGGCCTACAGGGGAGTCTGTCAGAATTTGGACATTTGAGCACGCTAAGCCACGACCGCTACTGAAACTACATGGTTTAGCAGCAAACAAATAGTTTGCGCCTGACCTGCACCCTTGCCCGCTGTAAGTTACTGATTCGATTATTAAGCACTTCCACTAACGTGCTCTATCGTCCGAATTCTCACGGGACCCCAAGTAGAGCTAAGCGTGTCTTTCGGTATTAATTCGACGAGTGGTGGATTGTGCTCTCACCAAGAAGACAGGTGGGTTGGCGAACGCTACCTGTGCGTGTGAGTTCATAGTTATAGCCCCAGCGCACCATGTCTTCCAGAATAGGCCGTAGCTGCAGTCCAATGTCAGTAAGCCGATAGCTTACGTTGGGTACTTTTGCGGGTGTTACGGTGCGAACCAGCAAGCCATCCCGTTCGAGGTGACGCAGCTCCTGGGTGAGCATTTTCTGGCTTACTGAACCGGCCGTTTCCCCTACGGCTCGCCGCAACTCGGCATGCCGCCTTTCACCCTGGAACAAGTGATGGAGTATAAAGATTTTCCACCGGCCTTCCAGCACTTTGAGGGTTCGTTCCGCGGGACAGGAAGAGAGCATGCGTCGCATAGAAGGGATCGTGTAGGAAACTAAAAGGTGCCTACTTCCAACTAGATGCAGTAATCGCTAGCTTTGATGCAGAGGGAGGCTACACCATGAACCTGAGCAAAGCAGAGCGGACGGCTGCCATCACTCGAAGTATCAGCAGCAGAAAGCGTTTGCCGTTGGCAAGTTTCGATTCTCGCAAGTACATCCAGCACAATGTCAGTATCGGCAATGGGCTTGCGCCGATCCTGGAATTTATGGACGCGCTGCCGCCCGAACGAACCCGGTCCGATGTTTTGCGCGCCTTCGAGGACGGCGAGTACAGCGTCGTTCATGCGGACTACGAACTGGGCGATTGGGGACTAATGGTCGGTTTCGAAGTACATCGCTGGGAGAGCGACCGCATCGTGGAACACTGGGACAACCTGTGCTCCACACCCGCTGAGTCCAATACTAGTGGACACACGGTAATCGACGGCGAAACAGCTTTGGCAGAGCTGGACCGTACAGAAGAAAACGGGGGCTTTGTCCAGCGGTTTGCAGCCGAGGTTCTGCTGAAAGGAAGACTTAATGACCACGCGCCCTATTTTCGCGATGGCGAGCTCACCCAGCATAGCCCGTACTATGGCGACGGGGTAGACGCATTTCGCGTGCAGCTCAACCGGTGGACAACGCAGAGCGGTCTCCGATACGAGACGGTTCACAGGATACTCGGCCAGGGCAGCTTGTTTCTCGTGATGAGTGAGGGCGTCTTCGAAGGAAAATCGACTGCTTTTTACGATCTGTACCGGCTGAGCGAGGGGTACATCGTGGAGCACCGGGAGGTTTTCGAAGCGATCGCACCCCGCGCGCAATGGAAGAACGAGAACGGAAAGTTCTGAAGGAGGCGGCTTGCCAGAGGAAGAAGAGAAGCAAACTTACAATCGGTCTGCTGGTCCTGTGCAGAAGCAAACAGTGATCGTTACCTCTGCAGCGGGGCTGACGACAGGCCTTGTTGACATCCCAGCCCGCGACCGCGCCATCCCCGGCTATTTCGCGCACCCTGCAGGACGGCCGAACTCTCCCCTGCTCCTGGTACTGAGCGAAACATTCGGCCTGCACGAGCACATTCGGGACATCGCGCGGCGTTTCGCGCATGAGGGCTTCTTCGCTGTCGCACCCGATCTCATGGTGCGTCAGGGTGATCCGAGCAGCTACTCCGATGTTTCCTCGCTCGTGCAAGAGTTGCTCCTCAAGATTCCGGACGAACAGGTGATGGCGGACCTTGACGCCACCATCCAGTGGGGACAGAAACATGGAGCCGACACAAAGCATACCGGCATCACTGGGTTCTGCTGGGGTGGTCGGTGGACATGGCTGTACGCTGCGCATCGCAGGCTGAACGCGGCTGTTGCCTGGTACGGCATTCTGGATGGGAGGCAAAGCAGCGTCTTTCACGACGTGCAGAGCCGATACCCGACCCAGCCCATTGATGCAGTCAGCCGCTTGCAGACGCCTATTTTAGGCCTATACGGCGGTAAGGATGATACGATCCCGCTTGATACGATCCAAACTATGCAGGCCGATTTGAAACAAGGGAGCGAAGCGGCTCAGCATTCAAACATTAACATCTACCCCGAGGCAGGCCATGCCTTCTTTGCGGACTATCGCGCAACATACCAGCGCGCCGCTGCGGAGGATGCGTGGCATCGCTGTCTTGAATGGCTCGAAGAACGCTCTTAAGATTTGCAAATACGATTTTTGAAGTTGTTGGCTTTACCCGCACTAAAGAGGTCGCAGGACGCATGTGAAGTTCTCGCGTCAAGTAGTCTCCTGGAGGCACGAAGACAGCGCTCTTATTGCCCGACGCGGAATCAATGGCCGCCTGAAGCGCTTTGGTGTCTTCAGTCTTTCCGTCCCCCTTCGCTCCAAGATGGCGGACGTTGATTAGGTCTTCGACAGGAGCTAATGGGTGCATCTCTTCTTGACAGCTAATTAAGAGGCTGATTATTTCTTGAGCAGGCCGAGGCATTGGAGGCTTTCTCCTTTTGCTGCGATGCAATCCTCGTTGGAACGCGGAGACCAGGACTTGAGGAAGTCGCGCCTTTGCCTTTTCATCAGGGCGCACCACTTCGTCGCCGAGGGGTCGGTGAGTTGAAGTCGAATCTCACTCTTCGAGTTTGGCGGCCAGCGGCACCCGGCTGTTACATCTCAGATGGGCGTGCCAGCTTGCGGGCGATGACGGTATCGAGTGAGAAGAGTTCGGCCCCGAAGATTAGGACCATGAGCGAAGCGAACAGGAATGTGTAAGGGTCAGCGACGTAGAACTTTCCAGGATCACTAAAGACGGACTTCAAAGCTTCGTGGTCTGCCGTCCAATACGCAACGAACATATTGATTGCAAGCACCAGCCCAGTGAAGCGCGACGCCAGTCCCAGGATGAGCAGGATCCCACCAAAGAATTCGACATTCGCGACGAAGGTCGCTGTGAAAGCCGGGTGTGGCAGATTCAAAGTTGTAAAGAATTCGGTAATCTTTGGGAGATTGTGAAGTTTGCCCCAGCCTGTCTGGGCGAACTGCCATCCCCAGTACAGTCGCACGATCAACAGAAATGACGACTGGCCCATCGACATAATCCGGCCGAAACCGGAGTAGATGTCGATGATTTTGTTTGCAGGCTTTGGCATTATCATTGGCGTTCTCCTAAAGACATAGCCCGCGACTCAATGCGGGATCGTGCAGCCACTTCAGCTCGCTCCATTCTGCGAAGGAGGCCTGGAAGAAGCCGGGCTGGTCGGCTTCGTCGATGGAGCTATCCGAAGAGAGCAAGGAGAACAAATCTGCCAAAGAACCGCCCGCCTGCAATACGAGAAGCATTTGGTATTGATCGCGTTCGAGACGCTTGTAGTACACCGTGAACTCCTGGCGGTGCACAGCAAGGAAGACGGTTTCCGGTTGGACAGAGATGGAAGGGCCATCGGGCCGAACCCGCCGTTGCGTGGTTGCGTTATTGCTGGAGGAGTCGCGGCCCTCTCCTTGCGGACGCAGTTGAATCATGAACTGGTCCGCAGGATAAGAGAGTTCGAGGAGCCGAACGTGGGGCTGCAGGCCGATGACCGTGGTTTCAGTGATGCTTCCCAGAAACTCCGGTGACAGCGGCGGATAAGAAGCGCTGTCGTATGCCTCGATGTGAGCCCATTCGAGCCGAACCACGTCGATCGCTAGTTGGCTTTGCTCGCCGGCGAGCCACGTCTCCTCTTGCAAAAACTCTGCCAGACGCGAACCAAGATCACGGAGGGTAAACGAAGACGATGGATGGGCGGCGAGGTAGGCACGCGCAACCGCATCGAACTTATCAGCTCCCAAGACAGCCTTTAGGCCCGGGAAATCCTCCTCTAAGGAATCGAAGAGCCTAAACCAATACTGCCGATTATAGATTTCCAATCTCTCGAAGGAGCTCAACGCGTCGCTAGGTTTGATGAAACCTGCCGCTTCCTGAATCATGTTGGTTCCGTCCCGCCGGCTCGTGCGCATGACATCGCCGTTCGAGAGCGGTTCCATGACCGCGCTTGCCATTCGCCTTTGCAAATCCAAAAGGGCGGTGCTCATCGCGCCACCTCTTCGATACGCGAGGCTGCGAAATCCATCTGACCTGGCAGTACAGGTGAGTCAACCGCCGACTGTTTCGTGAGAAAGAGGTTAGCTTTGAGCGCTTCGCGATGCACCTCGTCAAAAGACGGGATGTTGTCGTCCCATTCGAGCAGCGTGGCGGTTGGCCCGCAACGCTCGATCGCACGGCTGTACAGCCCCCAGACGGGCTCGATCACGGGGTGGTCGTGAGTGTCCAAGGTGTAGCGCTCGAACTTTGAGTGCCCCGCGATGTGGATCTGGGCGACCCTTTCGGCGGGAACGCTATTCACATATTCCATCGGGTCGAAGCCGTGATTTCGCGATGAAACGTAGATGTTGTTCACGTCAAGCAACACGCCGCAGTCCGCCCGTTCGACAACTTCATTCAGGAATTCCCATTCGGTCATTTCCGATACGTGAAACTCTGCGTAGCTGCTCACGTTCTCGGCCGCAACGGGAACCTCTACGAAGTCCTGGACTTGCCGTATCTTTTCTGCCGTGAGCCGAGCTGCCTCGAAGGTGTATGGCATCGGCAGAAGGTCGTGGGTGTAGCGGCCATCGACGCTTCCCCAGCAGAGATGATCTGAAAGCCAGGGTGTATTCGTCCGGCGGACGAGCTGTTTAAGTCGGCGCAGGTGCTCGCGATTCAGTGGCTCTGCGGAACCGAAGTACATAGAAACGCCATGTTGCACGACCCGGTATTGGTCGAGGATCTGGTCGAGCACCTGGAGCGCCCTTCCACCGTCAACCATGTAATTTTCAGAGATGATCTCGAACCAATCGACAACAGGTTTACGGTCGAAAATGTGCTGATAGTGCGGAACTCTCAGTCCGATACCGACACCGTAGTCGGTAAAATTGTTGAAGCGATTTGCCGGCATAAATATGGCTCGCGGGGCGCAATCTGTTCTAGCGCTGAATCGTGAAACGGTTGGAAGTAGACGTAGCGGAACGACCCGTGGGTCGTCCCGCTACACGAAGGATCGTCTGACTACATCTTGGGCATGGGCTTCGAGCCATCCGTAGCGCAGCTGCCTTTTCCCTTGCAGCTGTTCTTGCCATCGGCGCCCTGTCCCTTGCAGGCGTTCTGTCCCTTGCAGGCGTGCTTGGGCTTGGCCGTCTGCTGGAAAGCCGCCGCGCCGGCGATGCCGCTCTCGGCAGTGACGCCGGCTGCGCCGGTGGGTTGAGCGTTCAAGGTTGCCGCGGTGCCGCCGAGCATTCCGGCAACAGCAGCGGTGAGACAAAGTGACTTGATCGACTTGGTCATGGTGTTTTCTCCTGGTTTAGATTGGCTCCCGCGTAGTACCAGCCGGTCTAGCCACTGGAGGCAAGATGGAATTCAGGTCCAAAGGTTACCGGCTCCACAAAATAGATTTCGGTTGGATGTCGCCTGTAACCAGGCGTGCTGTCGCGCATCCTGTCTGCAGGACGTTACGATTGGTAAAGGATACGCAAAAGATCGCAGGAGTGATTGGAAGCTTGAACCAAACCGCTATCTCCGAGTTGGAGTTGATTGCTCGTGTTTGCGACGGTGAAAAGGCGTGTTTTCATGGCCTGATCCGGCCTTATACCCGTCTCATGTTCGGCTACGCGGATTCGATCCTTCGGAATCCCGCTGACTCCGAGGAGGCAGTTCAAGAAGCGGCTCTCAAGGTTTTTGTCAATCTTTCAAAACTCCAGGACAGGAGTCGGTTCCGTGCTTGGCTGCTCCAGATAGTAGTGAATGAAGCAAGAATGTACCGCCGAAAACTGAGACGGTCGCTTTACGAGTCGATCGAGGAAGCCGGGGCTGATTGCGAGGCTGACTCAGTACCTCGACAGTTTGCCGATTGGCACGATTTGCCTGGCGAGGCGCTCGGGGCGGCTGAATTGAGATCTGAAGTTCTCAAGGCGATAGCGAATCTTCCAGAGATTTACCGGGAAGTGATCGTCTTGGTTGAGAACCAGCATTTGGATTACGCCACGGTTTCGATTGTTCTCGGGGTTTCGGTGGGCGTGGTGAAAACGAGGGTGCATAGAGCGCGAATGAAGCTGCAGGAGCAACTAAAGCCAGTCTTCCAGCCCAAGTTCGCGGACCGCATCCAGTTGATGAAAGGAATGAATCCATGGTTTCGTGCAAAAAACTAGCCCAAAGCCTCTCGGCCTACATGGACGGCGACCTGGACTACAAACTCTGCCAAGAGATCGAAAAGCATCTGTCGCTCTGCCGGCGCTGCTCGGTTCTACTCGACAGCGTAAGGAAGGTCGTCGTGATTTCGGGTGACGAGCGGACGTTTGAGCTTCCCCTGGGGTACGAGGAGAGGCTTCATGCCTTCCTCGACAGCCGCATGTATGCGCAAGGAGCCTCGTGAACTCAGGTGAAGAATGACGACGAAGAGCAAAGTGCGAATTCGTATCTTTCACCGTGAGACTGGCGTTCTCCTCGCCGAAGGGTTTCGGGGCTGGCAGATGACGCCGTTCGAAGGAAACTTCTACATCCAGAAGCAATGTCTCCGTGCCAAGTTCCGTGTCAACTTCATACCCGGTATCTGCCCGTACAAGGGTTTGTACTTTTGGGTGGATTTGGAACTTCCGAACCGTGGGCCGGAGAAGAGCGTTGGCTGGAAATATTGGCTGCCAAATCCGCTCCTTCCGTTCATCTGGTATCGCCTAGCGTTGCCCGGAAACGATCCAACTTTACGAATTGAAGAGTCCCAGTAGCCTTGCCTGCCAGAACTCGGACGCAATTTCTGCGATGCCGCAGTAACCTTGCTCTTCCTCGCGCATTTTGTCTCAAAGGGGGTCGACGCCATGGAACCAACCTTCACTGGCTCTCGTCGATGACGACTTCTGCTTGGTATTGTGCTGGAATCGTCACGGTGCTGCTAACCGGCGGCATAGCAAAGGTATTTGGTCACTCAATGCGGACGGAAGCCTCGAATTCGGACACGCTGACAGTATGCGGGGCGCAGATCGACGTGCAATTCCGGCCAGGACCCCTAGATGCCGACCGTCAGGAATTCATCGACTGGGTACGAGTCTCCGCCGAATCTACTGCAACATACTTCGGTAAGTTTCCTGTTCCCCACACCATCGTCCAAATTGTTCCTGATGCCAGCGAACGCGGGGTTTTGGGCGGTACGACCTGGGGCTCTCCCTATGTACATACGCGCGTGATTCTGGGAGAGCACACCTCGGCGGAGGGCTTTCATCAATATCGGGTGATGACCCACGAGTTCGTGCATACCGCCATGCCGCAGCTCGATGACAACCACCATTGGTTAGAGGAGGGCCTTGCGACCTATGTAGAGCCGATCGCGCGAGTCCAGCACGGCGTGCTTTCCGAAGAAAGCGTTTGGGCCGATATGATCCGGGACACCCCGAAGGGGGAGCCGCTTTCCGGGGATCGAGGACTTGACCGTACGCATACCTGGGCGCGCACATACTGGGGCGGTGCCATGTTTTATCTCGTCGCCGACGTTCGCATCCGCCAGCAGACGAACAATCGCAAGGGACTGCAAGATGCTATGCAGGCGATGGTGGCGAGTGGGCAAACGGTTGTAAACGACGGAACACCCGAAGCCATTTTCGCTTTGGCTGACAAAAGCGTGGGTGTCTCTGTCCTGCTTCCTCTTTACCGGCAAGTGAGCGAACATGCCGTACCAGAAGACCTCAATGCGCTCTGGACAGCCTTGGGCGTCCGCAGCGATGGTCGGGGTGTGGTGTACAACGATCAAGCGCCTCTGGCTTCGGTGCGGAAGGCAATCTTTCGGCCGCGTCCGGCCTGCGGGGTGTCACAATGAAGGTTCTCCAGCTACCAAGCACAAAGCTGTCTCGCAGGCTATCTTTGCAACTTCTCGTAGGTCTGCTTGCCCCATTGCTGCTCGTATTCGGCAATTGTGGGGAGGCAAACGCGCAGTCTTCGCAGCTCCAATGGCAACCGTGGTCGGATGCCGCGTTTGCGCAGGCTCGGCAGCAGCATAAGTTTGTCCTGTTGGATCTTGAAGCGGTCTGGTGCCACTGGTGTCATGTGATGGATGACGTTACCTATCGCGACCCAGTTGTCATGCGCCTGCTGCAGGCCAAGTATGTTCTTGTGAAGGTCGATCAAGATGCGCGTCCCGACATATCCAATCGGTATCAGGATTACGGATGGCCGGCGACGGTGGTATTTGCCGGCGATGGCTCCGAGATCGTCAAACGCCAGGGCTACATTCCTCCACGTCCAATGTCGTCCATGCTGCAAGCGATCATTGACGACCCTTCGCCCGGTCCGAGCGTGGAAAAAGAAATCGCACTGCATCCTGCCGCCGGAGCGACGCTGCCTTCGGCGCTACTGGGCAAGGTGCGAACGGCTTACGCAGCTCAGTACGACACACAGAGCGGAGGCTGGGCGTTTGGGCATAAGTATCTCGATGAAGATTCCGTCGAATATGCCTTGCGTTTGGCGGCTGGTGGCGATGCGTTATACGCGAGACGAGCAGCGGACACATTGCACGGCAACCGCCCTTCTCGACCCGGTGTGGGGCGGGGCATACCAATACTCTGTGGGAGGACACTGGAGCGAGCCCCACTTTGAGAAGTTGATTTCGATTCAGGCTACCTACATCCGTGAGTATTCACTGGCTTATGCCCAGACGCACAATCCAGAAGATCTTGCTGCTGCCCAGTCTGTACATCGCTACGTGCAGGACTTCCTAAGCGATCAACCCAGCGGCGTCTTCTTCGTCTCGCAAGACGCAGACCTTCACGATGGAGAGGAGAATGAAGCCTACTTTAAGCTGGACGATAAAGGGCGCCGTGCGCTAGGTTCCGCGCGTGGACAGGCATGTCTACGCCAGAGAGAACGGATGGATGATTGCCGCTTTCTGCGACTTGTGCGCCGTCAGCGGCGATGCTTCCGCGCTAACGCAGGCGCAAAAGGCAGCTCAGTCGATAGTGCTGCACCGCTGCCTTCCGGGCGATGGCTTCCGGCACGACGACGCAGACCCCGCTGGTCCGTATCTGGGCGACACACTCGCCATGGGGCAAGCGTTTCTGGAGCTTTACAACGTAACGGCAGACCGTAATTATCTGAGTGCCGCAGGCCGTGCCGCAGACTTTATCGCAGCGCACTTTGCACCCTTGGCACCCGGTGCCGGCTTCATCACGTCTTCTACTCGTACAGATACGGCCTATCCTCCGCACCCTGATCGAGACGAGAATATCGCTCTGGTTCGTTTTGCTTCAAAGCTCGCGTTTGCCGCGTCTGACAAACGGTATCGCGACCTGGCTGCGGAGGCAATGCGTTATTTGGCGGCGAACTCAATCGCCTTGCGCCCGCTGTCCGCAGGCATCTTGCTTGCGGCAGATGACGAGTCGAAGAGTCCTTTGCACATCACCATTTTGGGAGCGCCGCAAGAGGCACGCGCCGCCGCGTTGCATGTTGCGGCATTGCGAGCGCTAGCCTCCCATGAATTGATCGAATGGCGCGATCCGGCGGACCGCAATCCACTGCCAACAAACGTCAGCTACCCAAACCTCAACCATCCCGCGCTCTTCCTGTGTACGGCGACTTCCTGCTCCTCTCCAACAACGGAGCCGGAGCGAGTGCCTGCCCTGGTCCGTAGAGCGCAAGCCTCCAAGCAGTAAAAATACGCGTCGATTTAGACACACGGACTCTGTAGCAGCTCGCAGGGGTGGCGCATCCCTATCCAACCTACGCGATCGGCCTGCAGTTTTTGGCGACTGACATGGCAACGCAACAAACCTTTACCAGCACGAGGGGCCGCATCCTCCGCGCTCAGTCCCAGATGTATCCTCGGAGACGACGGTTGTTGCGTGTCCCATGGGCAGATGCCAGGCAACAAAAGCCATACCGCAAAAGAGGCCATCTGCATGAAGACGACATTCGTCACGATCTGTACCGCGCTCGTCTGTCTTGCCTTGGCGATACCGATGGCCGTGCCGCAGACGACGGCACCACGCTATACCAATCATCTGATCCACGAGAAGAGCCCTTATCTTCTCCTCCATGCGCACAATCCGGTGGACTGGTATCCGTGGGGCGAAGAGGCCTTCCGCAAGGCACGTACAGAGAATAAGCCGATCTTTCTGTCTGTCGGCTATTACACCTGCCACTGGTGCCATGTGATGGAGCGCGAGTCGTACTCGAATCCCGCGATCGCAGACCTGCTGAATAAGAGCTTTGTTGCCGTAAAGGTGGATCGTGAAGAGCGGCCGGATATCGACGCTGTCTACCTGCGCTTTGTGGAGGCAACCACAGGCTCCGGTGGCTGGCCGATGAACGTCTTTCTCACGCCGGACCTCAAGCCATTTTTCGGCGGCACGTACTTTCCGCCAGTGGATCGCGGCGGCATGCCTGGACTCATGACGGTGCTTCCGCGAGTCGCGGGCCTTTGGAAAGACGACCGGGCAAAACTGATCCAGAGCTCAGATCAGATCACCGCAAAACTGAGCGCGTCAGGCAGCGATGCCGCCTCCTCGCTGCAACCCGTCGTCCTGGAGCAGACATTCCAGCGGATGCAGCGCAGCTTCGATCCTGAGCACGGCGGCTTTGGTAGCGCGCCCAAATTCCCAAGGCCCGTCGCTCTTGAGTTCCTGATGCGTTACGGCAACGACCAGGGCAGCCCCGAAGCGCTTGCGATGACAGGAACAACGCTGAAAGCGATGGCCGCGGGCGGCATGCATGACCAGCTCGGCGGCGGCTTTCACCGCTACTCTACCGACGCGTTATGGCGTGTGCCGCACTTTGAGAAGATGCTCTACGACCAGGCGCAGCTTGCGATGGCGTACCTGCATGCCTACCAGATCTCCGGCGATCCGGCCTTCGCCGCGACCGCGCGCGATACGCTGGACTTTGTGTTGCGCGACATGCGCAGTCCCGAGGGAGGCTTTTATTCGGCTCTCGACGCAGACAGTCCGCTGCCAGGCAACCCTGCCCAGAGTGTCGAGGGTGCCTACTACCTGTGGTCCTCCAGTGAAATAGGGAACGTGGTGCACGATGCGAGTGCGGCCAATCTGTTCGACTGGATTTACGGAGTCCAGCCAAACGGGAACATCCCCGCGCAGCAGGATGCGGCGGGGGACCTCAAAGGGCTGAACGTCCTTTATGTGGCTCATTCGGTCGACGAGGCAGCGATACACTTTCACCTTTCCGTGGATGCTGTCCGCAACTCGCTGGCTGAATCGCGCGCCGCCCTGCTCGCCGTGCGTTCCCACCGGCCTCCGCCACCGGTCGACAGTAAGATCATCACGGTGTGGAACGGCATGATGATCTCCGCGCTCGCGGTCGGAAGCCAGGTGCTGCACGAGCCGCGGTATCTCCATGCAGCAGAGTCGGCAGCGAAGCTGGTCAGGACCAGGCTTTACAATCCGAAGACCGGTCGCCTGAAGCGGCGTTATCGCGAAGGGTCCGCTGAGATCGACGGCTTTCTCAGCGATTATGCGGGCATGACCGCCGGGCTGCTGGACCTCTTCGAAGCCTCTGCAAACAACGACGATCTGACCTGGGCGATGCGACTCCAGAAAGAACAAACGGCCCTGTTCACCGACAGGGTTTCAGGGGCGTACATCACCACGGAGACGCTGGGTGCGTCGTCGCCGGCGCAGGGCGGGCTGCTCTGGAAGGATCACGAGGCGTACGACGGAGCGGAGCCGTCCGCAAACTCCGTCGCTGCCATGAACCTTGTTCGTCTGTGGCAGATGACCGAAGAGGATCACCTGCGGCAGCGTGCGCTTTCGGTCGTGAACGCTTTCGGAGTTCAACTGAGGAGTTCTCCGGAGTCGATGCCTGCGATGATGTCGGCGTACGAAGCGCTTAGAGCCGAACGGCGGCAGGTGGCGATTGCGGGCACACCGGGGACTCCAGGCACTGAGGCGATGACGGCCGTTTTCTGGCGGGATTACCTCCCCAACGCAATCCTGATCCACGCTGTCGGTGGACTGGCTCAGCAGCAACTCAGCAGAACGCTTCCTCTGGTTGCGACGCTGCGGGCGCAGAATGGAAACGCAACTGCGTATATCTGCAAAAATTACACCTGCAACGCCCCTACAACCGACCCCGCAATCATGCAAAAACTGCTGCTAGCCCAGGAGGTCTATAGGTGAGCGGCCTCCATCCTGGTCAGCAGGATTCGTATGGATTAAGTCGTCTTCTCGTTAGCGATCCGTGCAGGACGAAGCGGCGGCGTACGAGT
>JAABUR0100002204.1_pt1 | contig 30850 bp, 18 predicted proteins | sample 5560091 | NCBI WGS metagenome assembly JAABUR01 (sample SAMN10711879, study PRJNA513375) | rock metagenome | isolation source: Antarctica rocks | place: Antarctica: Victoria Land, University Valley sud
CCTTCTTCACCAACTCCATGCGCAACGTGGTGGGAGAAGGCGGCGGCATCTACCACGCCGCCGCCGGCACGTTGCTGGTGACCGGCATGGCGGCGGTGATGTCGATCCCGGTTGGGCTGCTGACCGCCGTGTACCTGGTCGAGTACGGCGGCGGCCGGGTGGCGCAGTGGATCACGTTCCTGGTGGACGTGATGACCGGCATCCCCTCGATCGTCGCCGGCCTTTTCGCGTACGCACTCTTCGTGCTTTTCTTCGGTGAAGGCGTGCGGATGGGCTTCGGCGGGGCGGTGGCCCTGTCGGTGCTGATGATCCCGCTGGTCATCCGTTCCTGCGAAGAGATGCTCAAGCTGGTCCCCAACGAGCTGCGGGAGGCGTCGTACGCACTGGGAATTGCCAAGTGGCGCACGATCGTGAAGGTCGTCATGCCCACGGCGCTCGCGGGCATCGTCACCGGCATCACGATCTCGGTGGCGCGCGTCATCGGGGAGACCGCTCCGCTGCTCATCATCTGCGGCGCCACCGACTCGGTGAACTTCAACCTGTTCGACGGCCGGATGATGACGCTCCCGGTCTACATCTACGGCCAGTACAAGAACCCCGGCATCCCCCCCGAGTTCAGCCAAGACCGTGCATGGGGGGCCGCGCTCGTGCTGATCATTATTATCATGGTGCTCAACCTGGTGGCGCGGCTGATCTCCCACTTCTTCTCTCCCAAAACCAGGGCCTGACCCGGGGACCCCGGCTCACCGAACCAGCGAGGACCATTTTGGCCAAGAGCATCGACGTCAGTGATCTGGACATCTTCTACGGCAGTTTCAAGGCCGTCGAAGGTGTGACGATCCCGCTCGCCGCACGATCGGTCACAGCGCTGATCGGCCCCTCAGGATGTGGCAAGTCGACGTTCCTGCGCGCGCTGAACCGCATGCACGAGGTGATTCCAGGTGCCCGTGTCGAGGGGAAGATCCTCATCGATGGCACCGACCTGTACGACGACGACATGGACCCGGTCGAGGTACGTCGCCAGATCGGCATGGTATTCCAGCGGCCCAACCCGTTCCCGACCATGTCGATCGCCGAGAACGTCCTCGCTGGCATCAAGCTCAACAGCAAGCGGCTCAACAAGGCAGCAGCCGACGACATCGTCGAACGGTCACTCGGCGCGGCGAACCTCTGGACCGAGGTGAAGGACAGGCTCGGCAAGCCCGGCTCCAGTCTCTCCGGCGGCCAACAGCAACGGCTGTGCATCGCCCGGGCGATCGCGGTCGAGCCGCAGGTGCTGCTGATGGACGAGCCGTGCTCTGCACTTGACCCCATCTCCACGAGCGCGATCGAGGACCTGATCCACGACCTCAAGGAGAACTACACGATCATCATCGTCACGCACAACATGCAACAGGCAGCCCGGGTGTCGGAGACAACTGCCTTCTTCAACCTCGCCGGCGTAGGCAAGCCCGGGCATCTGATCGAGCACGGAGCGACGACGAAGATCTTCTCCAACCCCGACAACTCGTCGACCGAGGCGTACATCTCCGGCCGTTTCGGCTGAGCCTCGCCGGCCGACCAGATGGCGGGCGCTCAGGCGTCGATGTCGACGCGCGCAACGACATCGAGCCGAGGGCGGTCGTCTTGCCCGTCCTCGACGACGCCCGCCTCCCACCGCAGCGACAGCGCACGGCCCCGCGTCTCCAGCGTTGCGATGTTGTTGTCGAACCAAGGCCCGCGGATCGTCTTCCAAGCAAACGGCGGGTCGGGCACCTTGGCCCGGCGAGCCAGGAACGTCCCGAAGCCACGACCGACGTTCTTGGCCGAGAACCCTGTCGCGTAGCGGATGGCGTATGGCAGCGGGTTGCGGATCGGTGAACAGACCGCCTGCAAGATCCTCGCGCCTTCGGACCTGAACACTTCCGCGACGTATGAGTTGTGCACGTCGCCGCTGAGGAACGTGACGGTCGCTGGCGCCGGACCGCGTCTGCCGTCGGCCACCTCCGTGACCATCTGCGCCACCTCGACGAAGCCCTCCTCGAACGCGGCCCAGTGTTCGAGGTCCACCGACTGCCTGAGCTTCTCCGCCACCGACGACCACCGCTTGCCCCAGGCACCGGTCGCGACCGCCTCACTCCAAGCCTCGAACTGGTGGAGTCCCGGCGACAGCAGAAACGGCAGCGATGTCCCGATGAAGATGTGATCGAAGCCGCCCTGCAGCTGCTCGTCGAGCCAGGCCATCTCCCCGGGGTCCAGGATCGACCTCTGGTCAGGCTTCAGTACCCGAGCCGCACGCGAGTCGAGGACAACCAGCCGCGTCGTCCCGAGGTCGCGGGCGAAGCTCCAGCGGTAGGTTTCGGGCTGATCGTCGGCTCTCTCGGCGAGTTCGTCGACGATGGAGGTGAGGTCGAACTCCTCGTGGCGTTGTGAGCCGGCGACCACCTGCTTCCAGATCTCGTCTTCGGCACGGGCCGACGGCGACAGGTTGCCGAGATGCTGGTAGACCCAGTAGGACGCCAAGCCGCCGACGATGCGTTCATGCCACCACGACGTTGCATTCATCTTCTCCCGCCAGGTGTGCGAGGTGTTCCAGTCGTCGCGGATGTCGTGGTCGTCGAAGATCATCGAGCTGGGCAGCGTCGACAACAGCCATCGGTTCGCCGGGTCCGACCAGGCCAGCTTGTAGAGGTGCGCGTACTCCTCGTAGTCCCGGATCTCCTCGCCGGGAGGCTGGCTGACGTCGCGCCGAGCCTCGATGAACTCCAGCATCGCCGGGGAGGTCTCGTCGGCGTACACCTGGTCTCCCAGGAACGCGACCATGTCGGGCCACTTGTCGTTGCCGTCGAACGCCATGTGCAGCGCATAGGCACGCATCGCGTCGACGCCGTGGGACTTGTTGCCGTCGGCGTCGTGCGGAACGCTCGTGCGGCACGACCCGAAGGCGAGCCGCACCTCACCGCGCGGCTTCAAGGTGGCGATCCGGCTCGATGGGTATGGCGAGTCGGGCGGCGGCCAGACCTCGGTCCCCGCCACCGTGACCGTGTAAGTCTGGATCGAACCCGGCTCCAGCCCCTCCACCTCGACAAGAGCGTAGTGGTGACCGTGCGCGCAGAACGTGGTCGCAGACCACGTCCTGCCGTCGGCATGGACGCAGACCTCAGCGCGGTCGCGGGTCTCCACCCAGATCGAGGCCGACGTTTCGTCGACGTACCTGAGCAACGGTCCGAGGACCAGAGCTTCATCAGTCACGGGTCTGTTCTACACCCGACAGTGCGGGTCGCACACAGCACCTGGAGGTGACGGCTCACCCAGACCACCGGCGACCCCCTAGGCATAGCCGAGATCGTGCAAACGATCGTCGTCGATGCCGAAGTGATGGGCGATCTCGTGGACGACGGTGATCTCCACCTGGTCACGCACCTGATCCGGTCCGTCGCAGGCCGCGAGGATCGGGTTGCGGTAGATCGTGATGCGGTCGGGGATTGCCATCACGTAGCCGTTGTCACGCTCGGTGAGGGGGATGCCTTCATAGAGGCCCAGCAAGTTCTCACCCGGAGGTGGGTCGTCTTCGACAAACAGCGCGACGTTGTCCAGCAGCCGCGCGATCTCGGCAGGCAGGCGGTCGAGAGCGTCGGACACCAGCTCCTCGAACGCCTCTCGGCCCACCTCCATCACATGCTCAGCCTAGGGCGTCCGCGTCAGGCGGCTCGGTTTGGAGTGAGCCTGTGGCAGCACCTATAGTGATGCGGTCCCCGACGGTATTTCCTTGAGATGCCCGGGCCGAGAGCCCCCATCGTCTAGTGGCCTAGGACGCCGCCCTTTCACGGCGGTAGCACGGGTTCGAATCCCGTTGGGGGTGCTGCGTGCGCTAAGGTGTGGCGCGCGCAACGCAGAAACGTTTTCACCTGGCCCCGTAGCGCAGTTGGTTAGCGCGCCGCCCTGTCACGGCGGAGGCCGCGGGTTCGAGTCCCGTCGGGGTCGCGTCACACGCCTCGCCTGAGTCATCAGGCGAGGCGTTCTGCATCTGCCGGCTTACGCCGACGCAGCTATGCCTTGGCCTCGGCTGCCGTTCGGGAGGAGACGCGCCCTACGGTATGGTTTTCCGCGCCACGGGGTCCGCCTCGAGGCGGTCGGCCAGGTAGCTCAGTTGGTACGAGCGTCCGCCTGAAAAGCGGAAGGTCGCCGGTTCGATCCCGGCCCTGGCCACCTCCGAAACCGCAGCGCTTGGCCATCGTGACCTACGGCTCGGCCTGCGGTTCGGCGACGAACTGCGAGATCACCTCGGCGTATGCGTCGAGTTCTTCGTGGTAGGCCAAGTGGCCCGATTCGGTGAAGGCATGCACGCACCCACCGGGGACCTGCCGCCTGTACAAGCTCACCACGTCAGGTGGGACAACCAGGTCGTCACGGCCGCTGCTGCATCGCGACCCAGGGCTCGTCTGCGGGCGTGATGCGCTCAGCCTTTCCGGCGATGCGACAGCAGGCGGCCGATGCCTCCTGTTTTCCTGCGTCCTCGAGCATCTTCGCCGCCACGGGAAGGCGGTTACCGGTCTGTGAGGTCGCAATCCCAGAAGGGGCAATCGAAGATAGCCGAATTCACCGCGCCCGGGTGGCGAGTCGCGTAGCGCAATGCGTAGCCGCCGCCGGCGGAGGCAGAGAATTGCCCAAGCCTGAATGCCCAGACTCTCGCGTAGCACTTCGAAGTCGTCGATGAGAGCCTCAACGTCGAGCGGCTCGTCTGGCGGGCTGTCCCCGGACCGGAGAACCCCGCGCTGATCGACGCCGAGGATCCGGATCTTCTTCCCGAGTCGGTCAAGCAGGCGCTGTTAGATCACCTCAATACCTCGCGAAGCCCGAGATGTCCTCTTGAAGACTCTCGATGATCGCCTTGGTCAGCGTTGGCCTGGTCCCGTGGATAGCCCAGAGGAAGTCTGCGGTGATGGCCCGGGTCGCCACTCCTTCAAACAACTCCCGCTCGAAGGCGCGCTGGGCCGCCTTTCGGGCGGCGAACTCAATGTCTGCCGGGGTGAAAAAACCCGATACCGCGACGAGCGCTTCGACGTCCGGCGCTTGGTCCGTGATCTCGTCGATGTAGCGCTGCCAGATCGCCCGGCGGGCTTCGGCATCCGGCGGCCCGACCGGTAGCACGTAGTCGAAGCGCCCTGGCCGCAAGAATGCCGGGTCTAGTCTGCTGACCCAGTTGGTGGCACAGACCAGCAGGTGGTGCGGCACGTCGCGGAATCGAGGGATCTGCTTCAGGAACTCGTTGGCAACGCTCGGCGTGACCTTGCGGTGCTCACCTCGGACCGAGGCGAGATCTTCCACTTCATCGACGAAGACCACGGCGGAGTGCAGCTCAAGGATGCGGTCGAACGTCTCCGCGAGGAGCTTCGCCTGCCGTTCGGGTCCCTCGCCGGCCAGCTCGCTCGGCTGGATCTCGATCGACGGCCACCCGAGACGAGAGGCGATGCCTTTGGCGAAGGTCGTCTTACCGGTTCCGGGCGGCCCGAACAAGACCACCGCGCGCGGCGCAGCGACGGCATGGCGGGCGGCGAGTTCCGCCTGAGCCAGCGGGAGGATGACGCGGCGTTCGATGATCTGCTTTGCCTCGTCCATCCCGCGAAGCTCGGCCCAGAGCCCGGGGTCGATCATCCGGCCCCCGAGCTCGGCGAGACTCGGCGGGGCCACGACGGCGAGGGGCAGGTCCCGCTCGAGATACACGCTGTGTTGCGGTCCTCGGTAGCCACGGCCGTCGAGAATCCCAGGGATCGGCCCCGTCGCGGACATGACGGTGACGACCTTGCGCACGCCCCGGTCGGTGAACTGCGACTCGAGATCGTCAAGTAGCCGCTGGACGGTCTCACCCGGGTCGGCTGGCAGGGCAACAAGCCTGTACACCCAGCCTACGACCCCCGCGACGAGACCGAGGGCCATCCCGACGAGTCGTCCGTCAGTCTCCGCGAGCAGCGTCATGCTCTCCTCGCGGCCGATCAGATCGACCACCTGGTCGACGGTGAGACCGTCAGAGCCCGTCGGGAACGAGCCAGTCTGCTCCCATAGGTTGAGCACCGGGGCCAGATCGACTGGCTGATATCGGCGTATGACGACCATTATCCGGCGCCTGCCGCAGCGCGGACGAGACCGAGCAGTGCGCCCGGTGCCACACCCAGGAGCAGCGTTATGGCGGCCGTCACGACAAGTGGGGCGACGACAAGCAGCGGGCTCTCGACTATCGGTGGATCCCGACGCCGGCCAGGACCGTCGCTGGATTCGCGGGTAACCCCTGTTGGCGCCTCCAGCAGGGCCAGCCGCAGCATCCGGACGTAGTACCCGGCGGACAGCACCGTGGAGATGGCCAGGACGACGACAACGAGCCATTGACCCGCATCGACGGCCCCCAGGAACAAGAGATACTTGGCGATGAACCCGACGGTCGGAGGCAAGCCGATGATCGACAGCGCCCCGACAGCGAATGCGCCCATCGTCCAAGGCATCCGTCGGGCGAGGCCACGAAGGTCGCTGGCTGCCGTGCGCTTGCTGGCGAGATACACCGATCCGACGGCGAAGAACAGCGTGATCTTGGCGAAGGCGTGGCCGATGAGATGCAGGATCCCACCGGTTCTTCCGGCCTCGTTGAGCAAGGCCACGCCGAGCATCATGTACGAAAGCTGACCGATCGTCGAGTAGGCGAGGATGGCTTTGAGGTTGTCTAGCCGAAGCGCGTAGAGCGACGTCATCAGGATTGTCGCCGATGTCACCACCAGAGTGATCGTCCCGAGATGCAGCTTGGCGAGCAGCTCGGTGCCGAACACGTCCATCACGATCCGGAACACCGTGAACACCCCGACGTTGACGACCGCGACGGCGTGCAGCAACGCGCTGACCGGCACCGGCGCCACCATTGCTGCAGGCAGCCAGGCGTGAACCGGCAACAGTGCCGCTTTGGCGATGCCCGCTAGGAACAGCACGTAGATGACAACCATCACGGTGCCGCCGGCGTCCTTGTCGAAAACACCGCCGGGCACGAAGTCGAAGGTGCCGGACTGGGTGTACGTGAGCACGATGGCCGGCAGCAGAAAGGCGATGCCCGTGCCCAGCTGGTAGGTGAGGTACCTCCTTCCGCCTCGAGCCGCCTCGGGGGTGCGGGCGTGCGTCACTAACGGAAAGGTGATGATCGTCAGCGCCTCGTAGAACACGTAGAGCGTGAGCAGATTGACCGAGAACGCTACCCCCACGGTCGCGCCGATGGTCAGACCGAAGAAGACGTGGAAGCGCGCCAGCGAGCGGTCTTGACCCGTACCGAGATAACCCATCGAGTAGACGGTCGTGAGGACCCACAGCAACGAAGACGTTCCGGCCAGTATGACGCCGAGTGCGTCGACCCGCAGCCCGATGTCGGCCTGCGGCAGGAACGAGGAGATCGTGAACGAGATGGTGCCGCCGTCCGTCACCGTCGGGACCATGGTGGCGATGACGATGAGCTGCACCACTCCGGCGCCCACGCAGCACAGTTCGCGTCCTGGAGGATGGTCCCGCAGGGCCGCTGTCCCGGCCGCTCCCAGCACAGGTGCCAGCAGCACCAACAGCGGTGCGATCGAAGAGCTCTCCACAGTCAGTCGCCCCCTGCCGGGTCGGCCGGGCCGAGCTGTCGAACGACCACGTCGACCGTCTCCCTGCTGGTGTCAAGCACCACGTTAGGAAAGAACCCGACCGTCAGGATGGCCAGGCCGGTTACGAGCGCGGCGACCGCCTCGGGAGGCCGTAGGTCCTGCACGGCGTGGACGACGGGACTGGCGACCGGCCCGTGAAACGCGCGCTCGTAGAACACGAGCACGTACGAGGCGGTAATGATCACAGTCAGCACCGCGATGCCGGCCAACCAGCCGTGGGCCTGGAAGGCGCCGAGCAGCGTGAGGAACTCCCCGGGGAAGCCGATCGTGCCCGGCAGCGCGATGGCGCTGAGGCACGCGACGAGGGCGAAGATGGCGAGGGCTGGGGCGCGCTGGGCCAGGCCGCCAAGGGCCGCGACGTCGGTGCTCCCCACGCGATGTTGGATGAAACCGGCTGCCAGCAGCATACCGGTTGAGGTCAGTCCGAGGCTCAGGACGAGGAACAGCGCTCCCTGAACCCCCGCCGTGTTGAGGCTCGTGAGGCCGAGCATCGCCAGGCCCACGTGGCTGACGCTGGCGAACGCGAGCAGCCTCTGGAAGTTCGGTTCGACCAGCGCCACCAGCGAGCCGAACAGGATCGCGACCACACCGAGAACGGCAATCAACCAACTCCATGCCGCGAACGCATCGGGAGCAAGTGGCATGACAAAACGCAAGAATCCGTACACGCCCATCTTCAGGCCGGCGAGGAGCACCGCCATGCCGATCGGACCGTCGAGCAGCACACCAGGCATCCACGCGTGGAACGGGAACAGCGGTGCCTTGAGGGCGAAGGCGAAGGACAACAAGAGGAACACGATCGTCTGGGTGTTTCCCGGCACGGAGACATCCATGAGGACCAGCAGGTCGAACGACAGTTCGCCGCCCGACCCGGGTGAGTCGCGGTGGTTGACGCCAAGCAGGACGAATCCGAGAAGCAGCGCCCCCGAGCCCGTCAGCATGTACAGCACGTACCTGACGGCTGCCCGCGTACGGTCCGCTCCACTGCCCCAGCCCTTGACCAGAATGAACGTGGGGATCAGCAGCAGTTCCCAGAAGATGAAGAACAAGATGAGGTCGACGGCGGCGAACACCCCCATCGCGACTGCCTCGAAGGCGAGGATGGTCATCAGATAGCCCCGAGCCTGGTGATACACGCTCGACCACGAGCTGAGCATCACCAGCACGACCAGCAGCGCCGTCAAGGGCAAGAACAGTAGGCTCACGCCGTCCACGGCGAGGTGATAGCTCAGGCCGATGGTGTCGATCCAGGGAAGCCGCTCGGCATACTGGAACCCGGCTTCGCCGGTACGGAACCGAACTATGAGGGTCAGTGCAAGCGCCAGCTCGATGAGGGCTCCGCCTAGTGCAACCAGTCGTACGATCCGCTCACTCCGCAAGAATCCGAGAACGACCACCACGGCCAGCGGCAGCACCAACAGCGTGGACAAGATCGGAAAGCCGATCTGCTCGACCGCCGCAGTCTCGCTCATGGGAGCACATCCGGACGGTTACTGGTCTCCGCGGCATCGATGTGGTCGGACAGGATCGTCACTGAGGGGCGCAACGTCTGGATGAACGGCCCGGTGCCCAAGCCAATCCAAAAAATAAGTGCGGCGAGGACAATGACGATGCCTCTCTCGCTGGTCGTCAGGTCGAAAACCCGTTCCACGACGGCCGACCTCGCCTCGCCCATGAACCCTCTAACGAAGTACGCCAGCGAGTAGGCGGCGGTCAGCAAAACCCCCAGCCCGGCGACAAGCGCCATCGGCAAGCTTTGTTCGTAGGCGCCGAGAATGATCAGGTGCTCGCCGTTGAACCCGTTCGTGCCTGGTAGGCCTACCCCTGCCAGGGCGATGACGAGGAACATCGCCGTCATCACCGGCGCATGGTTGATGAGGCCGCCGAGCGAATCCAGCTCGGGAGGCCCCACTCGCGTGGTAAGGAACCCGGCGATGAAAAACAGACCGGCACCGACGATGCCGAGGTTAAGCATCTGTAGGACACCGCCCTCAAGACCGTCACGATTGAGCGAGAAGAGGCCGATGAGGACCACGCCCATGTGGGCCAAGCTCGCGTAGGCGAGCAGTCGGCGCAGATTGGTCTGCCCCAACGCGAGCAGTGCGCCGTACACGGTGCTTACGGCCCCCAGCAGTGCCACCAGCCAGAACCAGCGACTCGCCGCCTCGGGCAACAGCGGGATGACGAAGCGGATGAGTCCGTAGGCGCCGAGCTTGACCCCGACCAGGAAGACACTGATCCCTACCACGGGTCCGTGCTCCAGCACCCTCGGCATCCAGGTGTGGAAGGGAAAGATCGGCGCCTTCACTGCGAACCCGACGAAGAGCAGGAAGAACACGAGCGTCTGCTGACCGGCCGGTACGTCGACCTCTAGAAGGCGCGCGAGCTCGAAGGTGTAGCCCTGCCCCGTTGTCGTCGCGTAGGCGCGGCCGAGCAGGAGGATGCCGACGAGCATCAGCACCGATCCGACGGCCATGAAACTGACGTACTCGACCGCTGCGCGCCGCCGTTGGGGCCCGGTTCCCCAGCCGGTGATGAGGAACCAGCTCGGCACCAGCTCGATCACGAAGAAGAGCCAGAACAAGACGAGGTCGAGCGCGACAAACGCACCCATCATTGCCGCCTCGATGGTGAGGATGGTGATCGCGTACCGGCCGACCTTTCGCTTCGCGGACGCCCCGGCGTAGAGGATCACCAGCAGCGCAAGCAGCGCGATGAGCGGGATGAAGAGCAAGCTGAGACCGTCCACGCCGAGGTGCCAGCTGACACCCAGTACCGGGCTTGAGCGTTCGATGAACTGGGTGTCGGCGACGCCGTGGTTGAACCGCAGCGCAAGGAGGGCCGACAGCACGACCTCGATCGCCGCCCCGGTCACGGCCACGATCAGGGCCAGGCGGCGGTCGCGGCAGAACAGGAGCAGGGCGCTGGTGACCACCGGCAACCCGATCAGCACCGAAAGGATCGGGAAGCCGATCTGGTCGACGGCCATCACCTCGTCCAGCGTCATCGCGTGCCGCCCACCAGGACGACCAACACAACGAGGAGCAGCCCGGTCATGACCAAGGGTCGGCCGAGACGGTTCTCGAAGGCGAGCAGTGCGCGCTGGACCGTGGTGCCGAGGTGGAACACGCCACGGTCCACGCCACTTTGGAACACGACGTGTTCGACCACTTCAGTGAACCTGGCGATGACCGACGTGAGTCGCGCGGCGGCCTGCTCAAGGTGCACCTGGAACACCACGCGCTCGACCGCTTCAACCATCCTCGCTACGGCGGAGGCGACAAACGCCACACCGCGCTCGGCGCTCCCCTGGAACACCACCCGCTCGACCTGCTCGGCGAACCTCGCCACGGTGTTCTGGGCTCCTTCGACGATGCCTGTACCACCCAGCCGACCGTGGGGCCCGGGGCGCGGTGAGGTGGACGTGGTGTCCCACACTCGCTCCCCCGTGGCATCCGGGTGGGTGGATGGTCCACCGGCGGGCGTGGCCAGCGACGGCAGCCAGTCGAGTCTTTCCGGTGGCTCGGCCAAGGTGACGAAGCCGGCGTCGTGGGCCTGTCGAATGCTCTCGAAACGCGACTCCCAGTCGGCGCCCACCCCCCATGCCCGCCCCCCAGAACCCACAGCGCTAGTGGCTCGGTCGATCCCCCGTCGGTCCAAGCGGCGCAGCATCAGTCCGAGCGCGACGGTCGGACTCACGAAGAAGCGTCTGTAAGTCTCGTCGATCAGCCCTCGGTCGAGCGCGCCCCAGTACAGGCGTCGCGCCACCGGTGGTATCACATCGGCAGGCATCTCATCCCGGAACCGGTCAAGGAAGCGCGGACCAAACACACCAGAGGCGGCGAGCAGGCCCAGCCCCCCGAGGAACAGCCCGGCGACCAACGGGTTACCGGCCGGCACGGCGGAACCGACAGCAACCACTTCCTCGAGTAGCCGGTAGAACCAGGACCCCGGGATACCACCCGGCAGGATCCCGGCGAACCACCCGGCGACGAGGAGAGCGACGAGCACCAACATCGGCCCCGCCAGCTGGCCAGCCGGCAGCCGCTCGTCCCGATCGCCCCGACGGCGATCGGCGCGCTGGCCGCCGGCTTGGTGGTTGCCGAAGCCGACTCGGACCATCCTGGCGGAGCCGAAGACCACCGAGAACCCGGCGACGACGGCCAGGGCGGCCAGCGGCCACGCGTTGCGCCCGAGCGTCTGCTGGTCGTCAACCACCGCTCGAGCAAGCAAGGGCAGCATCAGCGAGCCGATGGCCGTGGCCAGCACGAGCCGGTAGAGCACCGGTGCCGTGTCGGCCGGCCTGCGAATGACGCCAGGGTCGGCGCCGCCGTGGAGGTGGTGAAGGATCGAGGGTGCCGTCAGGAACAGGTAGCTCTTGTAGAACGCGTGGGCAACCAGGTGGAAGATAGCCACCGTGTAGAGGCCCAACCCGCAGAAGACGAACATGACACCGAGCTGCGCGGTCGTCGACGCCGCCAGCAAGCCCTTGACGTCGGTCTGCACATAACCGACGAGCTGGCCGTACAGTGCGGTCATCGCACCGACCAGGCCTACGGCCAGCAGGGCGGTCGGCGCCACGTCGAACAACGGGCTCGAGCGGACGACGAGGTACACCCCTGCGGTGACCATCGTCGCTGCGTGGATGAGCGCGCTCGACGGCGTCGGTCCTTCCATCGCCCGCGCCAACCAGGTCCCGAGGGGAAGTTGCGCAGACTTGCCCACCGCCCCCCACAGCAGCAACAGGCAGATACCGGTGACCACCCCCGACGAGAGCGAGCCGGCGGCAGCGAATACGTCGGCGAACCGCAGGCTGCCGGTGTGGACGACGAGAAGGAACATGGCCAGGAGCAGGCCCGCGTCCCCGACCCGGTTCATGATGAACGCCCTGGTGGCCGCCTGGGCTGCCTGCTTGCGGTTGTGGTAGAACCCGATGAGCAGGTACGAGCAGACACCGACGCCCTCCCAGCCCAGGAACATCAGCAGGTAGTTGTCAGCCATGACCAGCACGAGCATGGCGAAGACGAAAAGCGGCACAACGGTGAAGTAGCGTGCGAAACCGGGTTCGTTGTGCATGTAATTCACGCTGAAGTACGCCACCAGCCAGCTGATCGCGGTGACGACCAGCATCATCACGATCGTGAGCTCGTCGACAAGAAAGCCAAAGTCGACAGCAAGGTCGCCGCTCGCGATCCACCGGTACACCATGATCTCGTGCGGGCCACCGTCCGTGGTCATGACTACCGCGGCCCACACGCTCGCGGCGAATGACCCGCCCACGCCAGCCACCGCCACGCGGGCCACCCAGGGCGGACCGTAGAGGCATCCGGCTCCCAGCGCGTTGACCCCATTGGTGAGCGCGGCCAGCAGGGGCAGAGCGCAGGCGGCGATGACGGCGACCTCGAGGCCGATCATGGCTCGATCAGCGCCGGCGCCAGGAAGTCGGTGTGTCCACCGTAGTAGTCGAACGACGAAGCCACTCGGGGCAGAGCGGGCACGTGCTCGTCCCAGCCGACGAACCCCTCGCCGGGCACGAAAAGAGTGTGCCGGCCGTCCTCGGGATCCATGGCGACGAGCTGCACCCAGGCGTTGTCGAGCAGCTCGGCGATTGCCGCCTGACGCCCGTAGATCTCACCCAGGATGGCCGTGGTCGACTCGACGATCAGCAGCAACCGCATTGGCTCGTGGATCTCGATCATCTGCTTCGGCAGGCCGGTACGCAGATCGCTCGCGGCGCCTCCCATCACACCGAGCAGGCCTGAGACGTTGTGGGGAACCTTCGTGTCGCAGCCGTACACCTGGTTGTCGACGCTGGAGAAGTAGTACTCGAGGTTGATGCCAGCTCCGACCGGGCCCATGGACAAGAGGATCCGCTCCACGATTTGTCCGGTGGGATCTTGGGTCGGGTCGTAGGAGATCACGAACCCGCGTCGGTCGAAGAACACCCCTTGGGTCAGACAGCGGCGGCCCACGACCGCGAAGGCGTTGGTGCAGTGACCCCACTCGGGCCGGACCTGCGACAAGTCGCGGCTGCGCCCTTCGACGTGCTGGCGGGAAAGCGAAGGGGAGGCGTTCTTGGGCGCCGAGGCGAAGCGTCGGCAGCGCTCACGGGCTGAGCGGGCGGCAGCCTCGTCTAAGTCTGCTCGCAGCGCCCGCCACTCCTCGAGGTGGCTGAGGGGGATATCCTCGATGTCGAAGAAGGTGTTGACGTCGCTCGCGGTGTTGTGGACCCCACCTACGAAGTGCGTGTCGTCGGGAATCACGATGCCGCGCGCGGCAAGTTCCGCGCGGACGGATCGCCGGTTGGCGAGTGCGGCAAAAGCCCGCCCGTTCGGGCCGCCGTGTTTACCGCCGCAGGCCCCGCAGTCGTGCGCCGACTCATGGGGGTTGTTGACCGACACGGAACCATGCCCGCAGAAGACGACGAGGCGGGAGAAGGTGTGCGTCATACCGATGTTGCGCAGTTGAGTCTCGACTTTGTCGGCCTGCTCGGAGACCGTGAATCCGATCGGCTTGCCGTTGTCTAGGTTCCCGTCGCCGTCGAGTGTCAGCTCGGTGGCCGGGTGTGGCACAAGATGGCCTTCGACGCCCTCGGCGAACTTGCCGTAGCCTCGCGGTGCCAGGACTCTGCCGAACAGGGGTATGGCTTGAACAAGACCGAGAAGCTGGATGAGGAAGAGGGCGGACACCGCGTTCCGCTTGCTCTCCCAGTAGGCGTTATGGAACACCTCTGCCCAGCGACGTCTTTTGATCCGGCTTCGCAGGAGCGCCTCGGTGCCGGGTCGAGCGACCTCCTTTACCCGGCTGGCCGGCGTCAGGTTGGCCGGGCACAAGGGCGTGACCTCGTCGTCGTCGAGCCCGGAGTAGGCCATGGCCACGCCGAAGAAGCCGCCGGCACCGAACGTCTCGTACTCGGGGTCCAGCTCGTCGATGGCTCGGTGCATTGACTCCTCTCGCTCGTCGATACACAGCACGATCTGAGCCTTCGGGCGCCGGTCCCGGCTGCGCCACCGCCCGCGACCGCGGTTGGCAGCCAGCGCGCTGAGAATCTGCTCGCGGTAGTGGCGCTCGAACGCCGCCAGCCACACCGGGCCGTGGTCGCGTTCTGGGAACCCGTCAAGGATCGTCAGGAGGCCATCTTTGAGGCTCGTCGGCAGACCCCGGACCTCGGCAGCCGACCAACCTTGGAGCTGCGCCAGGCGGAACAGCCGCCAGGCGTGGTCGTGGGCGGTGGAGCCAGACCCGGCACCGCGCGTCTCGACGTTCCAGGCCCATGCCGCGTCGGCCAGTTGGACCCAGGGGGCGGCGGAGCCGGCGCCGCCGGCTGCCAGCGCTCGTGCGCGGTCCGCCAAGCTGTCCGGTAGCCGGCCGGACACTGTCTCCCGCCGGACCCAGACCTCCTGGGGCCGGGCGCCGAGGTGGCCTGCAAGCTCAGCCGGCTCTATTCCCCAAACCCGCCGCACGGATTCGCGCACGCATGCGGTTTCCACGAAGAGACGAACCGCGAGGTACTGGGCGAGGTCGGTGGGCTGTGCCTGCTGGCGGGGCAGGTCGGGATTGGTGCCACGCCAGTTCATCATGCCGGCCCAGCCAGGCAGGCCGACCAGGACACGGCCGAGGTAAGGCCCCCAGTCGTCGGTCTCGACGCCGAGCACGTCCAGCAACGCGATGACCGCGTCGTCGGCTCTATCCGGGAGGGTTGCCAGCATCGTGCGCCACCCGGCCGGGAGCTCCAGGTCGAGCGCATGGTCGTAAGCGGCGCCACGACGCCAAGCCGCATAGAACCCGAGCGAGCGGTCGGGCAGCCGCCAAGCAGCCTGGCCCTGGTCGAGGAAGGCGGCGCTGAGCCGGATCATGTAATGGTTGACCCGCTCCACGATCTTCTCGCCGGTCAGCAGGCACACCAGCTCGGCATGGGTGCGGTCGGTGCCGAGAGGATCGAGCGTGGTGGCGATCACGTCTTCGAGCAGAGCCGTCAGGGCGTGGCGCGGATCATGGCTGCGGACCTTCGCAGCGATCGGCTGGACCGAGGCGTCGGCGCTCGGACGCGCGGCCCCTGCCTGGTTCTCGAGCCTCTCCAGTGTCTCGAGTGCTTCGAGTCCACGCCGCGAAACCCCCCCGGCCCCGGAGTCGGCGAGAACAAACCAAGCGGCGTGAGCCGCCTCCCGCACCGCGGGCTGGCGGGCGGCTTCGGGCGTCTCGGCGACGTGTGCCTCGAGGCGGTCCAGCGTGTTGTGCGCGGCGGCGCGCATAGCCGTGTGAAGAGCGTGGTCGAGCGGCACGGACGGCCCACCCCAGCGCTCGGCCTCCTGGAGGCCCTCGGCGAGACGCTCAGGCGCCCCCTCGGGATCCTGCGCGGTGATTCTCGTCGGGTGAGTCGGTGACAGTGGATCTGGGATCCCGAAGGCGCCCAGGCAGGCGTGCCACAGGGCGACCAGGCCGTACCGGTTCAGCTGGCCGGTGAAGTAGGCATCGAGGCTGCTGAGTCTGCCGGGAAGGCCGAAGTGACGACGAGTGACCTCACGCACGATGCGAGTCTCCACGGCCAGCCACAGGCGCCGCGTGTAATCGCGGTCGCGGTCGGCGCCGGGCAGCCTTCGGCAGTGCTCGTCGACGATCGCGAGGTAGCCGGGGTGTCGACCTTCGGGGATACCGAGCCTGCGTAGCTGGTCGGTGGTGGGCTTCCCCGCAGTCTGCCTGGCACCGGCCTGGAGCGAAGCCGCGACGTCCGAACGCACGGCATCGGCCAAGGAGAGGTTGAGCAGCCCCTCGAGCCAGTCCGCCAGCGTGGAGTCGTCGCCGACTCGGGCTAGGCCGACCGCGAACTCCTGCTGGGCGCGGCCGATGAACCGGTCACGGGCGGGGCGGCCGACATCAGGCCGGAACCGTTGCGTGGCCGCACCCGTTGTCAGCTCCCAGCGCAGCGCTGCCGGCTCGATCGGGTTCAGTCCATGCAGCAGGTGCATCTTGCGAATGGAAAGATCGGTGACGGTCTGCCCGCCGATGGTTCCGACGACCTCGGCTGCTCCAAGTCCCGGACGCGAGGCGAACACCGCGTCGAGATCGTCATCGGTGATACGCCCTGCCCGATAGCGGGCCCGTCCGCGCTCGACAGGGTCGTACGCCCGGCCGCTGAGTAGCCGCTCCCCCTCCGCCACCGCCTCCTCGAACGGCCGGTGCTGCAGACCGTGGAGGGTGTTGTGGTGCACGAACGTCGTCATCGGGCCCTGGCTCGGCAGCAGGTGCCCCCAGTGCGCGAGCTCGTGAGCCAGGCGGTCACGGTGCTTGACCTCTGGCGACTCCGGAGTCAGGTCGCCGGTCATGGCACGAGAGAGGTCATGGAACGGACCGTCTCGTCGGTCAGGCTGAGGACGAAACTCGGATAGACCCCCAGCACCACAGCCAGGACCGCTAGGGGGGCGGCGGCGGCCAGCTCACGCCGGTCGAGGTCGCGGATCCCTGCCCACCGAGCATCGGGGGTCCCGCCGAACAACACGCCGATAATCCGCAGAGTGAACGTGGCGGTGACGAGTATGCCGAGGCTTGCGATGACGACCAGCATGCCCCACCGCTCGAACCCGCCGACGAGGGTCTGGAACTCGGCCACGAACTGGGCGAGCCCTGGTAGCCCCATCGACGCCAGCAATACCAGGGTCATCAACCCGGTGTAGACGGGGATCTTGCTTCTGAGCCCCCCCATCTCGGTGACGTCCATGGTTCCGGTGCGCTCGTAGAGCATTCCCACGAGCAGGAACAATCCCCCCGTGATGAGCCCGTGGGCGACCATCATAAAGACCGCCCCAGACACGCCGGTGACGTTGAGTGCAGCGATGCCGAGCAGGACGAACCCCATGTGACTGATCGACGAGAAGGCCACGACGGCCTTGAGATCGGTCTGGCGGAAGGCGAGGAAGGCGCCGTACAGGATGTTCAGGAGCGCGATGACGAGCATCCCCGGCAAGAACCAGCGCAGACCCAGCGGCAGTGTGTCGGCGATACGCAACAAGCCGTAGGCGCCCAACTTCAGCAGCACACCCGAGAGCATGATGCTCACCGGCGTCGGCGCTTGGATGTGCGCTAAGGGGAGCCAACCGTGGAGCGGGAAGGCGGGGACCTTCACTGCGAAGCCGACAAAGAACGCGATGAACGGCCACACCTGGAAGGCGCCGCTCCACCCCCGGCTGGCCTCGGCAAGGGCCACCATGTCGAAGGTGTGGGGATCAGTGGCCAGATAGATCGCGAAGATCCCCAGCATCATGAAGATCGAGCCTGCAAGGGTGTAGAGGAAGAACGTCATGGCGGCCCGCTCCTTGCGTGGGCCACCCCAAATGCCGATCAAGAAGAACATCGGAACGAGGGCGATCTCCCAGAACACGTAGAACAGGAACCAGTCCTGCGCCACGAAGACGCCCAGAATCGAGAACTCCAGCAGCAGCATCCATGCGTAGTAGGCCTTGGGACTCCCGGTGATGCTCTTGGACGCGATGAGAGCCACGACGGTCAGCAGCGTGGTGAGCAGAACCAAGGGAAAGCTCAGCCCGTCGACGCCGAGATGGTAGGTCATCCCCAGCTCGGGGATCCACGTCGCCTTCTCGGTGAACTGCTGTTCGGCCGTTCCTCGGTCGAAGTAGCCAAGCAGGCCCCAAGAAAGCAGCAGGCAGCCCCCCGCCGTGGTCAAGGCAACGGCCCTAGGAAGAGCATCGCGGCCGCGCGGCAGCAGCACGATGACGACCAGTCCGACGATCGGGAGCCAGGTGATCATGGTGAGGATCGGCACCGTGTCCTCCGCTCTCGCCGCGCTTGAATCAGGCCGCTTTGGCGGCGGTCCTGGCGGAGAACTCGTGAAGCCCTGCGGGTCGCAGGTTCTGCTCGCCGACGCGTACCACGGTGCCGCCTTCTTCGGTGTAGGCGGCCTGGAAGTCGAAGACGCGTTCCAGCACTGTGGGGTCGACGTAGTGCACCTTGGTGAAGTCCAGCACCACGGTCCTGCCGGCGGGCAGCCCGTCGAGGGTGGCCCGGAGCTCGATGAAGTTGTGGAAGCCGAGGACCCCGCGCAGGACGACCCTGATGGTGTCGTCCTCCTCTTCGGCGACGGTCATCTTGACCTTGAACAGGTTGGCGGGTGACCCACCCCGGATGAGCGAGACGACGAGGGCCAACGCGATACCGGTCGCGACACCGATGAGTAGATCGGTGAAGAGCACCGTCAGCGCGGTGACGAGCATGATCAGGAACTCGAACTTGCCCACGTGCAATGCATGGAGGAAGTCCCTGGGGTGAGCGAGCTTGAAGCCGACCACCAGCAGGACACCGGCGAGGGCGGCCAGCGGGATGAGTTCGAGCAGCCCGGGTGCGGCCAGGACGAAGAGCGCCAGGAAGACGCCGTGGAAGAAGTTCGACCAGCGAGTTCGCGCGCCGGCGAGTATGTTTGCCTTGCTCCGCACGACCTCGGCGATCATGGGGAGTCCACCGAGGGCGCTCGACACCATGTTGCCGACCCCCTTGCCGAGCAGTTCGCGGTTCATGTTCGACCGCCGCTTGTACGGGTCGAGCTTGTCGACGGCCTCGGCCGTCAGCAACGACTCCAGGCTGGCCACGAAGACATACAGCACAACCCACTTGATGGCAGGGCCCGAGAGGATGTCCGAGAAGTCTGGGGCGGCGAACCCTTCAAGCAGCCCCCCGGCGAGATCGAGGGTTGGTTCGGCACCGTTCAGCACGGCGATGCCAGTGCCGACGACTACCGCCACGAGGGGGGCGGGGGCGAGTTTGGCCGCGGTGGTAAACCGGGGCCACACGATCATGATCGCTACTGCGGCCACTCCCACCAAGGCGGTCTCGCCCACGAGGTTGGCCAACGTCGGCGGGATCGCGGTAAGGATGTGGAAGCCATGCTCGCGTGGGTTGGGTCGACCCAACGCGATGTGGATCTGGCCGGCCATGATGATCAGCCCGATGCCGGCGAGCATGCCGTGCACGACTGCCAGCGGGAAGAACCCGGTCAGCTTACCGGACTTGAGGAGGGCCAGTACGACCTGGATGGCGCCGGCCACCACACCGACCGCCAGCGCCTGGGCGTAGCCGATCTCGGCGACAGCGCCGGCGACGATGACGATCATCCCTGCCGCGGGGCCGTTGATCGTGACGTACGAGCCTGAGAATAGGTTGGCCAGTGTGCCGGCGATGATTCCCGAGATGATGCCGGCGATCGGCGGGACGCCGGAGGCGTTGGCGATCGCCAGGCACAGCGGGAGAGCGATCAAGAAGATCACCAAGCCGGACACGGCATCGCTCTTGAAGTTCTGGGCAAGGCCCGGAAGCCAGTCCTTGGGGGTTGGAGGCCGACGCTCGGTCGGCGGGGTACCGGTCGCTTCAGAGGCCATCGTGGTCGTCCTCTCGCTCACCAGGGGCTGGTGGAACGCCCCGAATTGGGTACCTGAAACCTTGCATGAAAAATTGATGAAAGCAAGCAGCCATTGCATCAATAGACGGGCGAGTCCGAGACTCATGTCCACCAGACAGGTGCTCAGGACGGTCGTCGCACTGCGGAACGGAGAAGCATGATGCGAGTTCTCGTTGTCGAGGATGAGGTGAAGATGCGGGACGCGCTGCGGCGGGGGCTCCAAGCCGCTGGATATGCCGTCGAGGTGGCGGCTGACGGCGAGGCGGGGATGGCTCTCGCCGCGAAGGGAGACAACGACGCGATCGTGCTGGACATCAAGCTCCCTGACATCAACGGGTTCGAGGTGTGTCGCCGGCTCCGCCGAGCCGAGGTGTGGACGCCGGTGCTGATGCTCACCGCCCTTGGGGACATCGAGGAGCGGATCGCCGGACTGGATGCCGGGGCGGACGACTACCTGATCAAGCCGTTCGCGTTCAGCGAGCTGCTTTCCCGGCTGCGCGCCATTATCCGCCGCGGTCGCCCCCCGCGCCCGACTGCGCTGCAATGCGGCCCCTTGTCGCTCGACCCGGCCACTCGATCGGTAGCGTGGGGTGATGTGCCGGTGGAGCTGTCGAGCCGGGAGTTCGCCTTGCTCGAGTTCCTCTTGCACCACGCTGGCGAAGTCGTGCAGCGCTCGACGATCCGACGCCATGTCTGGGGAGGTCAGATGGCGGAGCAGCATTCGAACATCATCGAGGCCTACGTAAAGAACCTCCGCGACAAGATAGACCGCCGCTTCGACGTGTCGGTGATCGAGACGGTCAGGGGAGTCGGCTATCGGCTGCGCAACCCGGAGACGGAGTGAGCGAGTACACCGACTCTGCCTCAACGCGCGAGGGTGTTCGATGAACCGGCCGCGCACGTTGTCGACCAGTGTGCGCTTTGCCGCGATGACCGGCAGCGCATTCCTGCTGCTCATCGGCGTGGTCGGCATCGCGGTCTACTGGCAGTTCGGGGTCAGCCTGCGCGACCCTGTCGATCGCAGTCTCGGACACTTCGCGGCCGAACAGGCCAAAGCTATTGAAGGCACCGGCTCGGAGACGGAACCTGAGGCGCGGCTGCTCGCTGGTCTCGGGACCGATCCGGCCGGACGTCTGGCCCGAAGCGAGCTGGAGGCTCAGGTGCTGGCCGCGGACGGAACGGTCCTCCGAGCCACCGATGGTCTTTCGGACGTCGACGGCCTGGTGGCCGGCCGTCGCCTGGTACGTGCTGACACCGGGGTCCCGGTCTACGGCGATGCCGATGTGGACGGAACTGCTCACCGCTTCGCCGGGTTGTCCGTTTCCGACAGCAGCGGACGGATCATCGTCGTCAGCACTCCCATCGAGCCGGTCATAGCGGCCCAGCGGACTTTACTTGCACTGCTCGGCACCGCGGCGCTCGTCGGCGCCGTCGTGGCCGCGATAGCCGGCCTGCTCATCTCCCGACACGGACTCAAGCCGTTGAGGCGGATGGCCGCGCAGGCCGAGGCCATGGGCACCTACGACCTCTCCCAGCGACTACCCGATGTGGCCAGGAACGACGAGATCGGCCAGCTTGGCAGGACCCTCAACCACATGCTCGAACGGTTGGATGCAGTGGTGCAGCGCGAACGGGCGTTCATTGCCGACGCGAGCCACGAGCTTCGCACGCCGCTGGCAATAGCCCGGGCCGAGATCGAGCTGGTCCAGGAGTCACTGGCGCAGGAGTCTCTTAAGGAGGGTCTGTCGAGCGCGCTCGAGGAGATCGACCGGCTGTCGGCCGTTGTCGGCGACCTTCTCCTGCTCGCTCGCGCCCGCGAGGGCGCCGTACTGGACCGGCCACAGTCGGTAGACCTCGGAGAGCTCGCGACGACGACGGTCAGGCGGTTCACCACGGTGGCGGCCAGCCGCAGGGTCGAACTGGCCACAAAGGGCTCTGCCAGCGTCACCGGCGACCCACCTGCCATCGAGCGCGCCCTGTCCAACCTCCTTGACAACGCCCTGCGCCACACTCCTGACGGCGGCACGATCGAGATCGAGGTCGAACAGCGCGGCCAGAGCGGCGCTCTCGTCGTTCGTGACACCGGCACGGGCGTCGACCCGTCGCTCCTTGCGACGCTCTTCGACCGATACGCCCGTTCTGAGTCTGGCCCCCGGGGGGCTGGCCTGGGCCTCTCAATCGTCGCCGTTGTCGCTGCGTCGCATGGGGGCGGCGTCGCCGCCCGTAACCTCCCCCAGGGTGGTGGTCTCGAAGTCACCTTCACCGTCGGCTGAAGCGCAGCGCTCCGAATCTGTTCCGTGCCGGAATACAGCGCCGATGGGTACGCGTCATGGGAAGGCCAGCAATCCGGGACGCCATAGATCACACCCTGGCGCCTGTGCAGCGCACGCCGACGGGGGCGAGAAGACGCCGTACAGCTCGCATCGTCGTTTGCCGATCTCTTGGGGCCGTTGACCGTGACCCAGGAATCGCAGTTGCGTGCGGGGCTCGAGCTGTGGCGTAGGCATCCGGAGATCGGGTGCTTCGACGCGGTGCTGGCGGCGGCGGCGCGAGACATCGGAGCGTCCATGATCGTTTCAGCAGATCGCGCCTTCGCGACCGTGCCGGGCGTGGAGCACACGATTCCCGACGAGGCCGGAGTGGCCGCCTTGCTCGGAGGGTGACGGCGCAAGCCAGGGCCGAGACTAAGCGCCCCACCCTACCCACCCCCTCGACATTCGGACTGCGCCGAGCAGGCCCGGGCCGCAGCGGGCGATCGTGCCGTGATGGTGCACGGAGCCGGCGCGGCGCACGCGCCGCTGCAGATAGGGCTACTCGACGAGATTAAGATCCATCTCGTGATACCTGGACCTCGACCCAATGGAGAGGTTCCACTCAACCGTCTCATGAGGTGCCGCGGCATACTTCTGGGATGAGCGAGCGAATAAGTGTTCCGACCAACAACGGCGACATGCCCGCGTACCTGTGGCTTCCCAAAGGCGGCACCAGCCCGGGATTACTGCTTCTCCAGGAGATCTTCGGGGTGAGCGGCTACATCCAGCGACGCGGTGCCGACCTGGCAGCCGCCGGGTACGTTGTGCTTGCTCCCGAGCTGTACTGGCGGCTGGACGCCAGGGCGGTCGACGAGTCGGCGCCTTCTGCCATCGACGACGCGATGAGTCTGGCCGGACAGCTGGACTGGGAGACCGCCATCACCGACGCCGTGGCCGCCCTCGGCCACCTGCGCAGCCGCGGCGAGGTTCGCGGTGGCACGGGCCTCGTCGGCTTCTGCTTCGGCGGCGGATTGGCGTTCAACGTGGCGGCGGTCGACTCGGCCGACGCGCTGGTGAGCTACTACGGATCGTCGATCCCTGACCTGTTGGAGTTGGCGCCTTTGGTCAAGGCACCGAGCCTGCACCACTTCGGCCTCGCGGACGCGTACATCGACCCGGAGACGGTCGAACGCATCCGGGTAGCGGTGACCACCGCCACTCCGCCCGCTGAGTTCGAGGTCTACGAGGGCGCCAACCACGCCTTCGACAACGACGACTTCGGATTCCACCACCCCGAGGCGTCCGCGCTCGCCTGGCAGCGCACACTCGACTTCCTCGGCCGAACGCTACCGACCGCGCAGCCACCGGCCCCTAGCTCGAACCCCTCGAGGCGTCTGTCGTCAGGCGACCGTAGGACCTGAGCGTGCGCAGGGCTTCCAGAGTCACGATGCCGCGCCACTCGAGGACGGACGCGTGGCTGGGGGGATTCCACGTGATCGGCCATCCACCATCCGCCTCTTGAAGCCGCTCGAGGTGGTCAAGGTGGCCCTCGATCTGGGCATCGGTGAACAGGGCACTCCAGGGCGAGCTTGGTGTGGGCGCCAGGTGTAGCGGTGTCAGGCCGTAGTCCGGAGTCTCCGGGTCGAGGTTGAGCAACGTGACTGCAGGCAGCTGAGCGGCCAGCGCGGACGCATGCTCAGCGGCCCGGTCTCGCTCCGGTACGTGCTCGAGGAAGATGAGCACTTCGCTCAGAACGTGCGCATCGCCGACCAGGCCGCCCGACTCCAGCTGTTCCGAGCAATAGGCGGCGCCTTGCGTCATCCAGGGGTGGTCGACGCCGAGCTGGTAGAGCAAACCCACCAGTCCAGCAGTGGGGTTGAGACCGGGCTCGTATGTCCAGTCGCTCAGGTGCTCGGCGTGGGGGAAGTCCTCGATGACCGGGAGGGCCAGCGGCACGGCCCCGCCAGCTCCGGCCTCGGCGGCCGTACGGGCGAGGAAGTCACAAGCCTGCAGGACCAACGAGTCGTCGATTGCGTCCGCCGCAACGAAGGCCTTGAAGGCGGTCTCCACGTCGAGCGGCAGGCTGGCAGGGCACCGCTTGTCGGGTTCGAGGCCATGTCCAAAGCCGCCATCGTCGTTGCGGTAGCCGCGCAGTGCATCGATGACGCCCGCAGCTGGCGCGCCGAGGAAGCAGGTGGCGAAAAGGCGCTGCTCGAGCAGCCGAGCCTGGCTCAGCAGAAAATGGCTGCCCGCGGTGAAGGCGTCATCGGTCATGATCGCAAGATTACCGATGCACGCCTCCCAAAGCGTTCCCTGTCCTCTAGCACCACCAGCGCTCAGGAGCTGGCGGGAGCGGAGAGCTCCGCGTCGGATGCTTGACGCCGGCTGGGTTCCGGGATTGGCTTAGCGCATTCCGAGGGGGGACCGAACAATGACGACCATGGCCTCACGCCGCCGCTTTCTGCCCGCGACGATCGCAGCCGTCTGTGTGCTGCCGCTTTCCGCTGCCCCCTTGCCGGGGCACGCCGCTGGACCACCTGCTTTCCCACCAGATCGCGTCCTCACGAGTGCAGCCGCACCGAGCCCGCCTGACGATCGGGGCAGCTGGCGCAGCAGCACCACAGCGGGCGGCAAAGTCATCAGCTGGACGTCACCGACTCCGCTCCCCGTCACCGACGCCCGGCCGGAGTTCCGCGTCAACGGCTCCGTGATCGGCTACCCGACGGTGAACGCCTCCGGTCGCGTGCTGTCCCTGGCCACCAGCGCCGAAGCGCTGTCGGGCGTCGACAACTTGGCCGACATCGAGGTCTGGTTCAGTGGACGCCGCCTCGATCTCGTGGGTACGCCGCCAGCCGGCAAGACCAGCCCGATGACCGGGCAGTCCCCCGTCGGGAAGACCGTGACGCCCAAGGTTGACCCGGGCAAAGCCGGCAGCCACCCGGTCACGAGCTTCGACTACCGCTCCGCCGCGATCGCCTGGCGAGAGTTCACGAGTCCGATGGAGGTCCTGGGGCACGCCGTCCTTCCGACCGATGTTGACAACGCACCGTTGGTGCTCATCCTGCATGGCCGCCACTCGCCGTGCTACGGCTTCGAGAAAGCGGGGGGAGCAGAGCCCTGCCCCGACGGCGGACGCCCCGTCCCCAGCTACCTCGGGTACGACTACCTGCAGCAGATGCTGGCGTCGCAGGGTTACGCCACCGTCTCGATCTCGTCGAACGTGATCAACAGCGAGGACTACAAGTCCCCCGACGGCGGCTCAGCCGCCCGGTCCGCCCTCATCCGGCATCACCTGCGGCTGCTGACCCAGTGGACCGCTGACCCGTCGCGCCCCCGTTGGCTCCAGGCGTTCGACCCGAGCCGGGTCGTCCTGATCGGCCACAGCCGCGGCGGCGAAGGCGTCAACCAGGCCGTCATCGACGCCCGGACGACCGCACCGTTCGACATCGACGGGCAAGTCCTGATCGCACCGGTCGACTTCAGCTACCAGACCGCTGCCTACACCCCGACCGTCACCTTCCTCCCCTACTGCGACGGTGACGTCTTCGACCTGCAGGGTCAGCGGTACGTCGACGCCGCACAGACGCTCACCCCCGACGACCCGTCCCTTCGCTCGAGCATCTTGATGCGCGGCGCCAACCACAACTTCTTCAACACCGAGTGGACGCCTGGCATCTCGGAGGCACCTAGCTTCGACGACTGGTTCGACCAGGACCACAAGCTATGTGGACGCGACGCGTCCCCCACCCGGCTGACGGCGGGCGAGCAGCGCCGGATGGCGAAGACGTTCGTCGCCGCCTCGGTGCACGCGATGCTTGACGGCGACCAAGGTTCCATCGACGTCATCGACGCCGGTCGGCCGGTTCAGCTCCCGCAGGCGGGTGACGCAGTCGCGTGGACACACGCGATCGGTGGCAACCGCACGACCGTGCGGCTCGGTGACGGCGCCACCCGGACCGGAACCGCGACCGCCTGCCGCTCCGGCAAGGTCGGCTCTGCGTTCAAGCGAGTGACGCTTCCGCTCTGTGGCCTGCCGTCGAACTATGCGCGACAGGTGCACTGGACGGCAGCGAGGCAAAGTTACTACCCCGACCCGCAACCTGCGTTTGCGCACTTCGGCCTGACCCGCCGGCTGTCCTTCGACTGGACCGCGCCGGACCAGGTCGGCGGGATGACGTTGGCGCCGCCGCTCGACGCCAGCTCAACCGGCGCGTCGCTCGACCTCCGGGTGCTGGCCGACCCCACCCACCGGGGCGCACGGGTGGTGTTCCGACTGTCCGACGGCACCGCGTCGTGGACGTCCAGGGCCAGGGCGATCAACCCGTTCGCCGGAAACTCCTTCCTGCGGCCAATCTGGGCGCGAACCGTCCGGCTGGACCTGTCCGCCGCCGCCACCACTCTCGACCTCCACAACCTGCAAACCATTGAGCTGGTCTCCCGCAGTGACACCGGCAAGGTGTGGCTGCTCGACGCCTCCGTACGCCGACCGGGCGCGCAGCCTGTCCCCGAGCAGCGGCTGCCGAACATCACCATGGGCGCAGTGACCGTAACGGAGGGAGACGCAGCGGGTACGAGGACCGCCAACGTGCCCTTCAGGGTCGTCGGCCACTTGTCTCAACCGGCGAAATTCGCGGTGAGCTACTCGACAAGCTCGTTCGACTCGGGCCAGCGGCCGCAGTACGCCGAGGTGACGGTCCAGCCTGGCGACACCGGCGGCTCCGTCCTGGTGCCCTTCAGCTCCAACAACCGCGACGACGAAGACCGGGTGAGAATCACCGTGCTCGCCGTCTCGTTGTCCAACATCGAGATGAGCGACTACCACGGCAGGCTGACCGTGCTCGACGATGATCCGACACCGTCCTTGTCTCTCAGCCCGCGTGAGGCTCCCGTGCACTACGGCGACCCGATCGTCTACGAGGCGAGGCTTTCGGCCCTCAGCAACCGATTCATCGTCTTCCAGCTCCGCGGCGTCGTCACGCAGCTGCCGCAGCTGCGCACCTCGGCTCTCACCCGACGGTTCATCGAGAATCACGAAGGCGACGTCAGGGGACAGACCCCGCCGGACGGGATCGCCGCCCGCTTCATCCGCACCTACATCGGCATTTCTCCCGGCGACACATCGGTGACCTTCTCGGTCCCCACGAAGGCCAAGCCACTGCACCCCGGTCGATACTCGTTGACGCTGCAGGCGGAAAGGAAAGTGCTGGGCATCAACGACCGCGCCACCGGCTGGGTGCGCTGACATCCGGGCAACGCGTCGCCGAAGAGAGTCAGCGAGCCAGCTCGCACGTCGCTGATTTCGTAGTGGGCGTCTGGGTGCGCATGACGCGGTGCGCCAGTGGGACCAGGATCCGCTGGAGGACCGGATACTTGCGGTTGATCAGCTGCCCCGCAGCCGCTGAGTCGCTGCACGTTCAGTAGACCGGGTCGCCAGTCCGACCGTCCTCGCGGTCCCAGCTGCCTGCGCTAACGCCCCGCGGCGGAGGCCGCCGCCCGGAGCTCACGGATCTGCGCGGCCACCTCGGCAACTACGGCGCACGCGAACTCCACTGGCTCCTCCGCGGCATCCGGACGCTCGGGCACCACGCAGTGGACCACCCCGGCCGCCAACAGGTCGCGTGAGCCGACCCGCTGCCGCACCGCCATCTCACGCGCATGCGTCGCATCGCCGTAGGTGATCGCGCTGGCACCTTCGGGCGGCAGCGGGGAGAGCCAGCCGTGCTCGGCGGCGATCACCCGCTGGGCCGGCAGCAGGGCCAGCGCTCCCCCGCCGCAACCCTGGCCGAGGATCACCGACACCGTCGGAACGGTGAGCGTCGACAGGTCGGCGAGGCACCGCGCGATCTCGCCGGCCAGCCCGCCCTCCTCCGCGTCCTTCGACAGGTCAGCGCCCGGTGTGTCGATGACCGCCACGAGCGGGAGTCTCAAATCTTCGGCCATCCGCATCCCGCGTCTGGCTTCACGCAGAGCCGCCGGACCCATCGACGACTCCGGCGTCTGGTTGCGCCGGTCCTGGCCGACGAGCACGCACGGCACTCCGTCCAGTTGTGTCAGCGCCAGCAGCAGCCCGGCGTCATGCTCGCCGTCACCGGTTCCTCGCAGCGGCACGGTGTCGCTCGCCCCGTGGCGCAGCAGCTCGCGAACGCCTGGCCGCCGAGGGCTCCGCGTTCGCTCGACCGACTTCCACAGCGTGCCCGGTTCCCCCGGCTTCGTCTCAAGGCTGGGTCGGCGTTCGGCGCCAGCGGATGGCGTCTCGGTCATCAGGAGGTCGAGACACCGCCCCTTCAGCGCCGCCAGCTCCTCGGGCGGCACCACAGCATCCAGAATCCCTTTGTCCACGAGGTTTTCGGCGACCTGCACCCCTTCAGGAAAGGGCTGGCCGTGAAGCGTCTCGTAGACCTTCGGGCCGAGGAAGCCGATCAGCGCCCCGGGCTCTCCGACCGACACATGCCCGAGCGAGCCCCACGACGCGAGCACCCCGCCGGTCGTCGGGTGGCGCAGATACACCAGGTACGGCAGGCCGGCGGCCCGATGCGCGACCACCGCTCTCGAGATCTCGACCATCTTGACGAAGGCCCTGGTGCCTTCATGCATCCTCGTACCGCCCGAGGCCGTGGCAGCCAACAGGGGCAGTCGTTCCCGGGTCGCACGTTCGACTGCGGTCACGATGCGGTTCGCGGTCGCCTCGCCGATCGAGCCGCCAAGAAACGCGAACTCGCTGGCGATCAGCACAGCCCGGTGTCCGCCCACCACGCCGCAGCCCGTCAGCACCGCCTCATCCGCGCCCGAGCGGGCCTGGGCCTTCAGCAGCTCGTCTGCGTAGGCCAGCGGGTACGCCGACATATCGATCGGCTCGTCCCACGACGTGTACGATCCGGCATCGACGACGAGGTCGATGAGCTCACGCGCGTGGTGCCTGGGGGTCATTGCTGGGTACTTAGCCAGTCCTTCACCGCTTCGCCCTGGCCGTCGAGCAACGGTGGTGCCAGGTGGGTCGCGGGCGTCTTCTCCTGCCCGTCCGGTTCGAAGAAACGCAACGGCGGACCCGGCAGCCGCAGCGCGCCCAAGCTCTCGTGCTCGACGTCGATGAGCAAGCCCTGCGACAGCGTCTGCTCCCACTCGTAGACCTGGTCAAGGGTCCGCACCTTCCCTGCAGGGATGCCGAGCTCGTCGAGTCGAGCGAGCAACGGCTCCGCCTCCCACGCCGCGAAGGCCGCTTCCACGAGCTCGATGACCCGGTCGCGGGCGGCAACCCGTTGAGCGTTCGTGGCCAGCGACTCGGCGTCCGGGTCGAGGCCGAAGCCTGCACACAGTCGTCGCCACAGGCTCTCGCTGCCCAACGCAATCTGCACGTGCCCGTCCGCGCAGGCGAACATGCCGTACGGAGCGATCGACGCATGGTGGTTGCCCTGGCCGCGGCCGACCTCACCAGCCACGGTCCATCGGGTCCCCTGGAATGCGTGGACGCCCACGACGGCAGCAAGAAGTGAGGTGCGTACGACCGTTCCGCGTCCGCTGCGCTCACGCTCGTGCAGGGCAGCAAGCACTCCGTACGCGCCGGTCATCCCCGCGAGCACGTCAGCGATCGGCGTCCCCACCTTCTGTGGGTCGTCGGGACCGGAGCCGTTCAGCGACATCAGGCCCCCTTCACCTTGCGCGATCTGGTCGTAGCCCGGTCGGCCGCCCTCAGGTCCGTCATGACCGAACCCGGTGATGGACAAGATGATCAGTCGTTCGTTGTGCGCCTGCAGCGCCTCCGCGCCGAAGCCGAGGCGCTCGAGCACTCCGGTGCGGAAGTTCTCAACCAGGACGTCGGCGCGCGCCACCAGCTCCCAGAGCACCGCGCGGTCGTCCTCGTCCTTGAGGTCGAGTGCCACCGACTCCTTGTTGCGGTTCGCCGACAAGAAGTACGTCGACTGCCGGCGCTCGTCACGACGCTCGTCGTCGCCTGGAGGCCAGACGAACGGCGGTCCCCAGCCGCGGGTGTCATCCCCGGTTCCAGGCGCCTCGATCTTGATCACGCGCGCCCCGAGGTCGGCCAGCATCATCGTGGCGTGCGGCCCCGCGAGCGCACGCGAGAGGTCGACCACCAGCAGGTCGCTCAACGGCCCGGTCCGGCTCGGCATCCTGACTCCTCCATCGCTCGGCGCGGTCCTTGCCCCGCGCAGGGAGGCTGTCGGGCGCTTCTGCTGGGAGACTCTGCACCGATGCTATCCGTGCCGACGCCGCGTGCCGCCGGACAGGTCTGCTCCAGACCGGCAACAGGCGACGCTCCCGTCAGGGTGCGTCGCCTGCAAGGCGCAGTCCGTTCCGTCCATCAGCGCCACGGTCGGGCGCGCGAGGACTGTGCCGCAACCGTCAGTCGGACTGCCGTTGGCCGGGGACCCCGTTGAGCAGCTGCCGCACCTCAGACTCACGATAGCGTCGGTGCCCGCCCAGCGTCCTGATCGAGCTCAGCTTGCCGGCCTTCGCCCAGCGTGTGACGGTCTTCGGGTCGACGCGAAACATTGCCGCCACCTCCGCAGGTGTCAGCAGGGGCTCCG
>JAABUR0100002209.1_pt1 | contig 30836 bp, 32 predicted proteins | sample 5560091 | NCBI WGS metagenome assembly JAABUR01 (sample SAMN10711879, study PRJNA513375) | rock metagenome | isolation source: Antarctica rocks | place: Antarctica: Victoria Land, University Valley sud
TCGTCGTGTCTGATCGAGAAATGGACGGCCTCAACATCAGCCGCGACGCCTTCCACGGCGAATGGAACTACATCATGCAACCAAACACGCCGCCAGTCCGAGCACTTGTTTCCGGATGAGGCCTAATGTTCTGGGAAGGCTGGCTGATGACTAAGGGCGAGGTACCGACCGTGCCGTCAAGCGCGCCAGTCCGCCGTTCTCGGCGGCAGCAGCGCATTTAGGCTCGCAACGGTGCAGGCCCGCGCCGGCACTGGACGCCACCTGCCTGCGTCTGCTTTCGGATGCTGCCGATCGGCTGATCTACGACCAGCATGGGCGCAAAGCAGACCGCGATGCAACCAGGCCTCTTCCTCCGGTTTCCACCAGCCGCCTACTCAGCCGCCCGACCCCAAAAACCTCAGATTTGCAGCCGGTAACGCTCGATCTTCCGGTAGAGCGTGCTGCGGGAAACGCCCAGCGACTTTGCCGCTGCGGTCAGGTTGCCCGAACAGAGCCGAATAGCGCCGATGATCGCCGCACGCTCGGACGCCTCCAGGCTGGCGGGCGCTTCCGAGACAGCAGGCCGCAGGCCGACCGGCTCCGACGAAAGCCCCGGCCGCCAGTTCGTCCAGCCGGACGTCGGGCGCGTCCGACATCAGCAGCAGGCTTTCGACGACGTTGCGCAGCTCGCGCACGTTGCCGGACCAGTGATAGGCGGCGAACAGGCTCAGCACCTCGCGGCCGAATCGCCGCTGCGGCACCTCGTGCCGCTCCGCAAGCGCCGCGTTGAAGTGCGCCACCAGTAACTCGACGTCGCCGTGGCGGTCGCGCAGCGGCGGCGGGCGGATTTGGGTCACGCTGATCCGGTGATACAGGTCGAGGCGGAACCGCCCGGCGGCGACCTCATCCAGCAGCACGCGGTTGGTTATCGCCAACAGGCGCACCTCGACCCGGCGGGGCTGGCCGTCACCCAGGCGATAGACCACGCCCTCCTCCAGCGCGCGCAGCAGGAAGGGCTGCAGGTCCAGCGGCAGCTCGCCGATCTCGTCGAGGCAGAGCGTGCCGCCATTGGCCAGCTCGAACCGCCCCGGCCGCCCCTCGCTGATGGCGCCGGTGAAGGCGCCGCGCACCTGGTGGCGGCGACCAATGCCGGGATCGAGCAGGCCGTCGAGGGCGGGCGCTTCCGGGCGGATTTATACTATCGGCTGAATACTGTGCCGGTACTGCTTCCTGCGCTTCGCGATCGAAGCGACCTGGAGGCGATTACCCGGCATATTTTGGCGGACGTGGCACCGGACAGCACGATCCATCCAGACGCGATGGATCACCTGGTGGCTTGGCACTGGCCGGGCAACATCCGGGAGTTGCGCAACGTGCTGACACGCCTGACGATGGACCGGCCGGGTCAGCCGATCGACCTGGCAACATTGGTCGCCGCGCTGCACCACCCGGCCCCGCGCGCGAACGAGGCGCGGGGCAGCGGGCTGGGTAGCTTGCGCGACAGCGTGCGGGGAAAGATTTTGGCGGCGCATCGTGACACAGGTGGCAGCCTAAGCGAAACAGCCCGCCGCCTGGGTGTGTCGCGCAACACAGTTTACCGGGCGATCGCAACCCGCTGAGCGGGACCGCTACCCAGCGTGCGATGCGGGCCTGAAAGCTATGAGGCCTGCAGCGGGATTGCCGCCGCGCCGGCTGGAGTATCGGCATAAAGGCTGCGCAGGAACACGCCACGGGACGGCCCCGCTCGTCTTTCGCCCGGCACGCCGAAGCATGGATTCCCAGGGCTTGCAAAAAAGTTCTGATCTTCTATTTTCCATCCACTCGGATGGTTTTCGGATGGAGTTAATTGATGACGGAGCCAACATACGACCTGCGGCCTAGGACAGTTGATAGCGAGAAGATCACGATCAACCTCGGCTTCGTCGACCTCGGCCAGGTCGATCTCATGGTGCAGGATGGGTTCTACTCCAACCGGACGGACTTCATCCGTACCGCCATCCGCAACCAGCTCGACCGCCATGCCGACGTGGTCCGGCAGTCCGTGGCCCGCAAGGCCATCGACCTCGGGCTGCGGCACTACAGGCGCGCCGACCTCGAAGCAGCGCTAAGCAGGGGCGAGATGCTGCATATCAACGTGCTCGGCCTGGCCAGTGTCGCCCAGGATGTAACGCCCGAGCTCGCGCGCGCGTCCATAGGCTCGGTGACAGTATTGGGCGCGTTGCACGCAAGTCCCGCGGTCAAGGCTGCACTGGCCGATCGAATCCATTGAGTCTCTATTGATGGCTGCTCCCGGCTGCCCGCGCGGGTGCCTGAATGGCCAGTAAGCATGGAAAGACACTATGATGAAGCACATCCTGCCTAGCGGCTTGCTTACCGAGGCTACTGCGGCGCTGCAGCGCCTGCTTGGCGACGGAACGTCCCAGGCCAAGTCCGTGCCGAGGCCCGGTCGGGGAAAGACGACGGTGAAGCCGTCGCTTCCCGAGGCGCTACGCGGCTTCCTCGACCAAATTGGCCAAGGCGGATCGCAAATGCCCGGAGGCGGACCCGCCCAACCCGCGCCGGCCACAGCGCCCATACCCCAAGGTGCAGCATTCCTCGCGCGGAGTTTCAGCAACCAGGCTGGCAGCCGTCCCTATAAGCTCTATGTGCCCAGCGGTTACCACGGGCAGCCCGTGCCCTTGATCGTCATGCTGCATGGCTGCACCCAGTCGCCCGACGACTTCGCCGCTGGCACGCGCATGAACGCGGCGGCGGAGCAGCAGACTTGCCTCGTCGCCTACCCCGGCCAGACCAGTTCCGCAAACATGCAGAAATGCTGGAATTGGTTCAACGAGGCGGACCAGCAGCGTGACGCGGGCGAGCCGTCGATCATCGCGGGGATCACACGGGAGGTGATGCGCGACTACGCGGTCGATCCCCGGCGCGTTTATGTCGCCGGGCTCTCGGCCGGGGGCGCCGCGGCCGCGGTGCTGGGCGACGCCTACCCTGATCTCTACGCTGCAGTCGGCGTGCATTCGGGCCTTGCCTGCGGGGCGGCGCGCGATATGCCCTCTGCCTTCGCCGCGATGCAGCGGGGCAGCGACGGCGTGGTATCCCGGGCTGGCTCGCGCGCCAAGGCGCAGCGGCGCATTGCCCCGGCCATCGTGTTCCACGGCGACCGAGACACCACGGTCAACCCGCGCAACGGCGACGCCGTCGTCGCACAGATCGCGCAGGCGGCGCCGCGGACGCGGGTTGAGCAGGGTCAGGCTGCCGGCGGTCACGCCTACACCCGTACGCTGCATGACGACGCGAACGGGCAGACGGTAGTCGAGCAATGGATGGTCCACGGCGGCGCCCATGCCTGGTTCGGCGGCAGCCCCGCCGGTACCTACACCGATGCGCGCGGACCCGACGCGACTGCGGAGATGCTGCGGTTTTTCCTACAGCACCCGGCGCCGATGCCGGCCGGCTGATTGGGACAGCGGCGTCGCTTGGGTTAAGCGTTCGCGTCCTCCGCGCCGGGAAGGTGCTCGTGCGCCGCCTGCAGCGCTGCGACGATGGCCTGCAGCGCCGCGAGTTGCCGCTGCGCCAGCCCGAGTGCTGGAGTCTCTCGGCCGTCCGCATCGCTGATCTGTTCCTGGAGGTCCGAAGCGTCCCGGGTAAACCCGTCCCATAGCCGCTCAATGCGGGCCTGGGCAGTGACGCCGGCCATGTCCGGCTCGGACGCCCAGCCGGCAATCAGGTCGCCGACCTCGATGGTGAGGCGCGCGGGCGCCGCGCCGGCGGAAGCCAGTTTGCTCAGGCGCGCTTGCGCGTCATCCAGCGGCGACGGCTCCGTCGACTCATCCATGCTTGCGCCTCCTTCATCGCTTGTTGCAACGCGCGGGTCGATGGAAAGCTGCGACCGTCGCTGCACGCGCCCGCTTCGACATCGCGCCGGCTGACGCGGTGCATGGATACGGCGCGATGACCGAAAAATCCGGTCCGTCGTCCGCGTCGTGCATCCCGAGCAGCTTTCCGGAGTTCTTTCTCCAGCCATCGTGGAGGAATTACCCATGCAAGTCGCCGACATCATGACCCCGGACCCCCGCTCCATACAGCCCAGCGATACGCTGCAGGCGGCGGCGCAGGCCATGGACGAACTCAACGTCGGCGTGCTGCCGGTATGCGAGGGCAGCCGGCTGATCGGCATGCTGACCGACCGGGACATCGTCGTGCGGTCCACCGCGGCCGGCCAGGACCCACGCGCCACGACGGTGGCAGACGCGATGACCGCGACGGCGCATGGCGTGCGGGAGGACGCCCCCGTGCTCGACGCGATCCGGATGATGAAGGAGCATCAACTCCGGCGCTTGCCGGTGCTGAACGCCGATGACCGGCTGACGGGTATCCTGTCGTTGGGCGACCTGGCCGATGCCGGGACGCCGGAGGCGGCGGGGGCGCTGGAGGCGATCTCAAGCCCAGCCGAGCCAGATCGGTAAACTTGGCCGAGAGGTTTACCTCAACCGGCTTGATCCGGCCCGCCCATGATCCGGGCGCGGCTGCGCTCCACCATGCGATAGCAGGTGCAGGCTTTCGCCTCCAGCCCGGCTCGGTCCAGCAGGGTGATGCGGCCGCGCGACTGGCGGATCAAGCCCTCCGACTGCAGCGCATTGGCCACGACGGAGACGCCGGCCCGGCGGACGCCCAGCATGTAGGAGAGGAATTCCTGGGTCATCGGCAGGTCGTCGGTGTCGATACGATCCCGGCTCATGAGCAGCCAGCGTGCCAGGCGTTCGGGTAGGCCGTGGCGGGCGTTGCACGCGGCAATTTGCGAGTTCTGAACCAGCATGACCTGCACATAGCGCAAGCACCGGTCGCGCAACGACGGGGATTGATCGACCAGTTCGCGGAAGATTGCGGTCTGGATACGGTTGGCGCGGCCGGGCACCTGGACCAGGGCCCGGTGCACGCTGGCCGGTGTGGGGCTTAGGAGCGCTGCAAGCCCCACGAAGCCTTCTCGGCCGGTCATGCCGACTTCGACCTGTCCACCATCGTTGGTGTTGGCCGTCAGCGAAATGAGGCCGCTCTCGACGAAATAGGTTTCGTCGATCGGCGCTTCGGCCTCATGCAGGATCTGGGACAGCACCAACGTCACCGGCTTCAGGTGCGGACGCATGCGGTCGAGTTCATCGGCAGGCAAGGAGCGCAGCAGTTCGTTACGGAAGCTGCCGGTTTCCGCGGCGTCCACGATTGGCATTGACGGTTTCCAAACGCGCAGGCGGGGTGCTGGCGTCGGTGCCACTAGAGTGATTCTGTGATGATATGCAACGTTCTCAGTAACGCGATCTGTGCGAACACGTACCATATTATAGATTACAATTCTCGTGCAATGAGCGTTGCGACGAATTTTCGCACATGATCATAGCAGACGCACGTCGCAATTTCAAGACCGAGCCGGCCGCATATGATAATGCGTCCGCGGCTGTGCCGAACCAGACCGGCCGCCTGCAGCTCACCGATCGCGATCGTGACGCCGGGCCGGCGCACCGCCAGCATGATGGCCAGGAACTCCTGCGTCAGCGGCAACTCGTCGCCATCCACGCGGTCATGCGCCATCAGCAGCCAGCGCGCCAATCGTTCCGGGACGGTATGGCGGCTGTTGCAGGCCGCGGTCTGCGAGAGCTGCGCGATCGACGCCTCGAACGCCTGCAGCATCAGCCGCTGCAGCGTAGGCGTCTGCTCCAGGCTGGCGAGCAGCGCGACGACTGGGATGCGATAGGCCGTTCCGGGCATCTGGACCATCGCCTGGACGTATGAGGTCGCTCCTGGGGCGATCAACGCCAAGGCGCCGGCCAGGCTTTCCCGCCCGATCAGGCCGACCTCGACCCGGCTCTCCGCGCCATCTGCCGCCGCTACCATCGAGATGAAGCCCTGCTCGACGAACAGCACATGCTCGATGCGTTCCCCGGCCTGATGCAGCACGGCGCCATTCACCATTCGAATGCGGGTCAGATGCGGGCGAAGCCGCCGCATTTCCTCAGCCGGCAGGGCTTGTAGAATTTCATTGCCGAAGCTTGGCTTGGTCGACGGAAGGGACGTGTCCATGGCGCTCCACTTGGGAAGAGCACACGCGCCCCTAGTTACCCGAGTCCCAGAGTCTGCCGGGTAATGAATACGTCTTAGACCTTATTTGCCTGTGCGTAATCCGGTAATTCAGTCGGACTCAAAAATCGGAATTGTCAAGGATCTCCGTGCAATATTGCATATGAGACAGCAACAATCTTATTTTCCGCTTTTACATCCTACAATCTATACGGCCTAATTGGCCGCGTGCTCGTGCAAGGCTGCCTATTGTCAAACATCTGACGATCCGTAGCGAATGTAGTTGCACCAGAACGGCACTGACATCAATCGGGGCGACGCTGCCGCCCAATCACGCCGCAGGCTCGGCGCAGCGCAGCCGCCAGGTTGCGCGGAGCCCGACAGTCAGCAGGTGGCGGAAATTTGCCCGGTTCCGTCGAAAGACCGGCAGCTCGCGGTCCCAATGGGTTTCCACGGCCAAGCAGTCCGAGCCCATGACGCGGAACCAGACTAGGTTACGAATAAGCAGCCCCTGCGGCGGCACGTCATCGCGGCTTGGACGCGCCCAGTTCTTCAACAAAGCGCCCATCATCATGACAAAGCCAGCCAGGAACCGCGGAGATCGGCCGACCGGCGCCAGGGGCAGCACGCGCTCCCGCTGAATGGAGCCCTCAGGATAGTGCATGCGCAGCTCATTAGAGCTGCCAACCGCCGATCTTGAGGTAGAACGGCTCGTGCCAGACCCCGATGCCGGGCATGGCCACGGTGGGCAGCCCGGCCTCGTGCAGGCGGAGGCCAAACTCGATGTCGTCGCCGCGTATGAAGCAGGGCAGGGGGCATGCCGACCCGGTCGATCCATCGCTTTGGGAAGCCGAACATCCACCAGCCATTGTAGTGCATGGCGTAGGGATCCAGCAGTGCGTCCAGCGTCTTTGGCCTGGAAAGGTCGAGGCCGTGGTGCAGCGATTTTGGCGCCCAGTTCGGCAGCACGACCGCGCCGGCCTCGTAGAGCGTCGTCGGGCGCACGCTGTCCAGCATGTGGCCGTCGAGCGCCACGTCGTCCTGCGCCAGGGTGAAGGATGCGGCCATCCGGCGCAGGCTCTCCGGCTCCACCCGCACGTCGTCATCGAGGAAGCAGACGTGGGTCACGGCTTGATCGTCCAGCGCCTCGACCAGCCCGCGGCCGAAACCGCCGGCGCCGCCGAGGTCAGCCTGCTCGACAACCCGCAGCTTGGGGCCGAGCCGGGTCGCTGCGGCGGAGATGCTGGGCTGCGCGACGAGGCCAGGCCGGCCTTGGTTCACGACGATGATGCGGGCAACCGAGGTGAGCAGCCCCTCGTCGCCGGCGATCGCGGTCAATACGGCTCCGAGTGCGGCTTCCCAATTGAAGGTGCAGATCACCACGCCCAGACGGGCCGGCGGCTGACCGGCGCCGGAACCCTCGCCGGAGGTGGACCAATCCGCATCCTGCAGGATTATCGGGCCGTCCAACACCGTCAGGTCGAACCACAACAGTCCGGCCTGACGGAAATGCGGGGTGTCTCTCGGGAGGGCGATCTCGGCGCGGTCGACGATCTCCTGCTCGTGCAGCAGCGTTTGGCCTGAGTCGGGTGTGCGACGCCAGATCCTAAGGGCAGCCCGGCCCCGGATGCGCAGCGTCAGCGTGAGGCTGCCGGCACAGGTGTAGAGATGCCAGTGCTGCTCGAACAGTCCGTTGAAATAGGTGTGAAGGATACCGTAGCGCCTTTCGCGATCTGCAGACCCTCGCCCGCCACAGGCGACGCTTGCAGGCCCGCGCTGCCCGAGGCCAGAACACGCCAATAAAGCGGACGCAGTGCAGCCGGCCGATCGAATATAATTCGATGCAATACCGTACAGTGTTCGCCATCGGTCGAGGCGAACGCACCGCTTTCGTAATCAGCATCGCGTGTACTGATTCGTACTATATACTCTGTCCACGTGAGAACCCGAAAATCGGCTGGCGAGTCGATCCTTATATGAGCGGCGTTCCGGGGATGCGAAGTTTTCGGGTTCTCACGTGGACGGAGTATAACATCACCTTTGCGTTTAATTCTAGCCCGGCCTCATTAGCGGAACGTAGTCTATACCCATGAATTCAGTCTGTGAGATCAGCGATACAGCTCCCGAGATAGGCGTGCAGCCAACATTGCAGCAGCTTTCCCTACCCAGGGTCAGGATTCCCGGCCGGCCCGTCGGCGTGGCCGCGTCCCGGCCCGCAGGCGTAATCCCATCGCGAGTGGTCGCCGTGATCGTCACGCGGGATCGGCCCGCGTTGCTGCGGCAATGCTTGGATGCCGTGCTGGACCAGGCTCGCCCGCCCGAAGCGGTCGTCGTCGTCGATAACGCCAGCCAGGACGCAACCCGCGAGGCATTGCAGGACTATCCGGCGATCGACTGCATACGGCTGGCGCATAACGTCGGCGGGGCAGGGGGCTTCGGTGTAGGGATACAACGCGCCCTGGACGACGGCGCCGAGTGGCTTTGGCTGATGGACGATGACGGCCGGCCGGATGGCGCGCGCTGCCTGGAGGCCCTGCTGGCGACGGCAGCGGCGCATCGCGCCGAGCTGGTCGGGCCGCTCGTCGTGGACGTGGATGCACGGCAGCGGCTGTCTTTTCCGGTGCGCATCGCCGGCCGTACGCTGTTCGAGGTCGAGGCCTTGGTGCGGCACGGCCCGGTGCCCGGTTTCGCGCATCTATTCAACGGTGCGCTGATCCGTGCCGACCTGTTTCGCCGCATCGGCCTGCCGGACGCGCGTTTCTTCATACGCGGCGACGAGGTCGAGTTCCTGTTCCGTGCCCGCCGGGCCGGCGCCCGCATCGTCCTGGACACGGCGGCGCACTTCCTGCACCCGGGATCGCACGCCGACATCCATCCGATTCTCGGCGGACGGTTCTATGCCGTCGTCCCACAGGAAGCCGCGAAGCAGTTCTATCAGTTCCGCAACCGCGGCTACATCTTCCGCCGTTACGGCATGTGGGGTTGGCTCGCGGCAGACGTGGTCCGCTACGGCTGCTATTTCCTGATCAGCCGGCGTGCGGACGTGGCCGGGCTCGCGCGCTGGGCCGCCGCGACCGGGTGCGGCATCCGCGGGCGCTTCATGCGCGAGTAAGTCCGCTATCCCCTCCAATCGCCGCCCCGGCTAGGTTCGGAACGGGCCAAGGGTGGAAACGGCGATGCGCGTGCTGCTGATCGAGGACGACCAGGTCACCGCCGACTACCTCGCGAAGGGGTTGCGGGAGATCGGGCATGTGGTCGAGGCGGCGCGCACCGGCCGCGACGGCCTGTTCCTGGCGCTGAACGAGGCGTTCGACGCGATCATCACCGACCGCATGCTGCCGGGTCCGGATGGTCTCAGCATCCTGCGGGCGTTGCGCGCATCGGGCAACCGGACCCCGGTGCTGATCGTGACGGCGTTGGGCGAGGTCGACGCGCGGGTGGACGGGCTCGACGCTGGCGCCGACGACTATTTGGCGAAGCCATTCGCCTTCAGCGAACTGCGCGCGCGGCTGGACGCCATGACTCGGCGCGCTGCCGCCACCAGCGAGGGCGAGGCCGCGGTGCTGCGCGTCGCCGATCTTGAGATGAACCTGCTGCGGCGCACCGTGCGCCGGGCCGGCCAGCCGATCGAGCTGCTGCCGACCGAGTTCCGTCTGCTGGAGTTCATGATGCGCCGTCCGGGCCAGGTGCTAACGCGCACGATGCTGCTCGAACGGGTGTGGGACTTCAACTTCGATCCGACGACCAACGTGGTCGACGTCCACGTGAGCCGGCTGCGGCGCAAGCTGGAAGCGGGCCGGGAAGCGAGCCCGCCGCTGATCCGCACCCTGCGCGGCGCAGGCTACATGCTGGGGCCGGGTTGACGGCGCATGGGCGGCTTGCGCCACAGCTTTGCGGTCCGGGTGGCGGCGCTGTCGGCGGCGCTGGTGGTGCTGGTCTGCGGCGCCGGCTTCGGCTGGGGCTACCTGCGGGTGGAGGGCGCTCTCGGCGCGCAGCTCGACGCGGCGATTGCGACCGACGCTGAGGGATACTTGGAAGACCTCGAAAACCTGGGTCCGCAGGGTCTCGCGGCAAGCGTCGCGGCTGCGGCGCGGCGGCGCGGCGCATTGGTGCTGCTGCGCACCGCTGACGGCACCCGGGTCGCCGGGATGCTTGACGGCGTGCCGGCCGGCCTGCACGGGTTTGCCACGCTGCGCGCGCCGGACGGGCGGGACCTGCGCCTGCTCGGCGCGGCGCTGCCGGGCGGGCTCGAGCTGACGGTGGGCGCGGACCTCGCGCCGGTGCGGCGCGGGGCGGCGGCGCTGACCGGCGCGCTGCCGGTTGCCGGGGCGGTGGCGGCGCTGGCGGCGCTGCTGCTGGGCTTCGTCGTGGCGCGCCGGCTGGAGCGCCGGTTGCGGCAGGTTTCGGAGGCTGGGCAGGCGGTGATCACCGGCGACCTGTCCCGCCGCCTGCCGCTGAGCGGCACGCATGACGAGTTCGACCGGCTCGCCGGCACGATGAACGCGGTGCTGGCTCGGGTCGAAACCCTGGTCGAAGGCCTGCAATCGACCACCGCCAGCATCGCGCACGACCTGCGCAGCCCGCTGTTCCGGCTGCGCCAGCAGCTCGAGGCCGCCGCTGCCCGTCCGCGTGAGCCGGAAGCCGACACGCGGACGCTCGACGCCAGCCTGACGGAACTGGACGGCGTGCTGGCGACTTTCTCGGCCCTGCTGCGCATCGCGCGGGTGGAGGCTGGGCTGACCGATGCAGGCTTTGCGGCCGTGGACCTGTCCGCGCTGGCGGGCGACGTCGCCGAGCTTTATGCCGCGGTGGCCGAGGATGCCGGACAGCGTCTGCGGGTCTCCATAGTGGCGGGGCAGTCCGTGCGGGGCGACGCCGCGCTGCTGCGGCAGGCCGTCGCCAACCTGATCGAGAATGCGCTGACGCATGGCGGACCCGGCGTTTGCGTCGAGGTCTCGGTCCGCGCCGGGCCTGGCCCCGCTTTGATCGTGCGCGACACCGGGCCGGGTATCCCGGCCGGCGAGCAATCACGCGTGCTGGAGCGGTTCTACCGCCTGGACCGCAGCCGTAATACGCCCGGCAGCGGGCTGGGCCTGGCGCTCGTCGCGGCCGTTGCGCGGCTGCACGGCGCGAAGCTGCTGCTGGAGGACGCGGCGCCGGGCCTGGCGGTGACGATTGCATTTCCTGGGACGTTCCCCGAAGTCTGACGGAATCGACATGTTGGCGCGGGGCGAAGCTCCATGCGGGCCGCTGCATATGCGCGGTCAGGCGGAGGCGATCCGCCAGCACACCAGGAGCTCAACAATGTCCAGTCTGAAATCTCGCCGCAATGCCGCCTTTGCCGCCGTGCTGCTGGCCGGCACCGCCCTTGGCGGCCTTGGCGCCTCGCTCCGCCCCGCAGCCGCCGAGAACTCGGCGATCTCCGCCGCGCCGATCGTGGCGCCGGCCGGCCCGGCGCTGCCCGGGTTCGGCGAGCTCGTCCGCCGCGTGCGCCCGGCGGTCGTGACCATCACCAGCACCGAGCGCGTCCAGGCGGAACAGGCCAGCTCGCCATTCTCGCCGGGATCAGATCAGGATCAGACCTTCCGCCACTTCTTTGGCAACAACCATTCCGGCACCGAAGGGCAGCCCGGCAACCAAGGGCAGTTGGCGAAGGCGCTGGGATCCGGCTTCATCATCGACGCCGATGGCCATGTGGTGACCAACAACCACGTCGTCGACGGCGCGACCAAGGTCGTGGTGACGTTGGATGACGGCCGCGAGCTGAATGCCCGCGTGGTCGGCCGCGACGCCCGCACCGACATCGCCGTATTGAAGATCGACGCCGGCGTGAAGCTGCCCTATCTCGCGCTCGGCGACAGCGACAAGGCGCAGCCCGGTGATTGGGTGGTCGCGATGGGCAACCCGTTCGGGCTTGGCGGCAGCGTGACGGCGGGCATCGTCTCGGCACGCGGCCGTGACATCGGCGCCGGGCCGTATGACGACTTCCTGCAGATCGACGCGCCGATCAACCGCGGCAACTCCGGCGGCCCGCTGTTCGGGACCGACGGGACCGTGATGGGCGTGAACACGGCGATCTTCAGCCCATCCGGTGGCTCGGTCGGTATCGGCTTCGCCATTCCATCGAACCTGGTCAAGCAAGTCGTGGCCGAGCTGGAGGAGCACGGCCATCTGGAGCGCGGCTACCTCGGCGTGATGTCGCAGAAGCTCAGTCCCGAAATAGCGTCCGCGCTCAAATTGGCGCACCCGAGCGGCGCCCTGGTGGCCGAGGTTGATCCCGACGGGCCGGCGGCGAAGGCCGGGTTGAAGCCGGGCGACATCGTTACCGCGGTGAACGGCTCGGAGGTGGGCGATCCGCGCGCGCTGGCCCGCCAGGTGGCGGCGATCCGCCCGGGCAGCGTCGCAACCGTGGCCGTGCAGCGCGACGGGGCCGAGCAGACGTTGAAGATGACGGCGGCGGCGCTGCCGGAAAAGACGGCAGACGCTAGCGTACCCGGCGAGCCGTCGAGCGGGGCCAAGCTCGGCCTTGCCTTGGCGCCGATCAACCCGGCAGCCCGGGAGAGCCTCGGGCTGGGAGAGGAGGTGAAGGGCGCGGTAATCGCCGGTGTGCGGCCCAACAGCCCGGCGAGCGAGGCGGGCCTGAAGCCGGGCGACGTCCTGCTCAGCGTCGGCAACCGGCTGGTTGCGACGCCGCAGGAAGCCGTGCAGGCAATCCGCGCGCAGCAGGGTGCCAAGCAGCAAGCGGTGGCGCTCCGCGTGCTGCGTGACGGGCACAGCCTGTTCGTCGCTGTGCCCAGCGCACAGGGCTAAGGGCAAGTAAACCTCGCGGGTGCCTTAGAGCGCCCGCGAGGCTTTCGCCATGCGGGATCAGCCCCCGGTGGCGAAGCCCGGATACAGCGTCATCCCGCCGTCGACGAACAGTGTGGCGCCAGTCACCAGTGCAGGCTGGCCGGTGAGCACCGGGTGGGAGGGCGCGTCTGGAGAACGGCTGCTGTCTGGCAGTGGCGGAGCCATGAAGTTTGAATAATTAGCCATGTCGGTCCAGGTCAACGCGACTGCACCAAAGTAGCACCCCGGCGCTGGCGGCCCCGCTGCGGCCAACCCCATGCGCCGCGCGCTCGTTGACGGCGAGGGCGGCATCATGGCGCTGCTCGGCCTCGCCGCGCACTCCGAGGCCGACCAGGGGCGGCGGACCGTCCTGCTCATGGTCGGCATCGCCGGCGCCGCGCTGTTCTACGGCGACGGCATGATCACCCCGGCGATTTCGGTTCTGAGCGCGCTCGCGCTCGCCTAGCCCGACGCGGTCGATAGCCCGTTCTTCAACTTGCTCCCCGGCTGGGCGCTCGTGCCTGTCGTGCTGCTGGCCACGGCGGCCACGGTGATTGCCTCGCAGGCGGTGATCTCCGGCGCATTCTCGCTGACGCAGCGCCGGCCGCAGTGGCGCGATACGATGTTACAGATAAGCAAATATAAAGATTTTGCACCGAAGTAGCTTGCATTCGAGTTGAAGAGGACGAAGGACATATCTGGTGGGATCGCGGATTGTTCAGACAAACGATCATCCGGTGTCTCATACGACAAGGGGCATGGAAGCCGACGAGACTTCGAAACCTTGGCACTGCTTAGTAGATGCAGTGCAGCATAAATTAGATTCAGTTGCAGTTTCGATGGTCATTGAAAAAACATTCGAATAATAATTTCAATCTTAATCAGTGAGATAGCAACTTCGTATTACGTTGATAGCACTTTATTACCGTAGATTTAACTTTTGTGCATTGCACGATCTGGCTATGAGCAGCCCGGTTGAAGGAGAAAAACAATGCCTGACACTTTTAGAGTGCCCGACGTCGCTCAATCCAATGGCCAGTCAAACCCCCAGACTGCGGAATGGACCGGCACTCGCACAGCCGGAGAGGCAATGCGAGAGGGTGCCGCGGCTGTGCAGCATAGCAACAAGGTCACAGGAGAGGCACTGCGCCGGGGTGCCGACGCCAGCGCCGAGGTGACGCGTCAAAGCGCCCATGCGGGCGCTGATGCGATGCGCCGCGCCAGCGAAACGGCCAGCGAAACCGTGCGCCGCACCGCGCAGGCCGTGACCGAAGGCCAGCGCCAGATCGCCCAGGATGCGGCTCAGAAGTTTGAGGCGGTAGGCCATAAGGTGGCGCACGCCGCCCAGGACACTTCGCAGCACATGCGCCGCCTGATGACGCTGCCCCATGCCGCCGAGGGCGGCTTGCACGACATGCGGCAGGGTATGGCTGGGCTGATTGAGGCCGTGGTCCAGACCAACTTGCGGGCAACGCAAGAACTATTCCGCCTCACCAACCCGACGGCGATCATCGACCTGCAGCAGCGCTTCGTGCGGGACTACATGGACACGCTGATGCAGGGGACCGCGACGCTAGTACGCGCCGTCCGCCGTACTGCAGACGAGACGCTGCCGCCGCTTGAAAATCAAATTGAGCAGCGCCAGCAGGCCAGCCGCGTCCGCCACGTCGCAGGCGACTAAGCCTAGACGCGGACCGAAGGGCTCGTGACTTGACTGAGCCGCGTCGGCATTGGCCGCATGGCTAATGCCGGCGAGACGCTCACGCGAGCTATACTATCCTAAAGCAGGAGACTACTATGGTTTACGACACGAATACAACGCGCCGCAGCGCGGCTGCGCGCCCAATGGGTGCAGAGACTGCAGTAACCGGCACCGGCGTACCATTCTGGGACATGATGTTTTCGTTCGGCAAAGCATCGCAGCAAATTCTCTCGGCCTATGCGCCGCGTGCAGAACTCGCCGTGCGGACCGTCCAGGGTGCGGCGCATGAGAAAGCCAGCGCTGTAGAGGTGATCCCGGTCGGCGAGGAGACGCTGAACGTGGGCACGCGCCGCGTTGCGGGAGAAACGACGCGCGTGCGCCGGGTGGTGGTGGAAACACCGGTCGAGCAGGGCATCGCGTTGCGCGAGGAGCGGGTGATCGTCGAGCGCCGTAAGCCGACAGGCGCCCCTTCGACCACTACGCAAGCCATCCTGACCGACACCGCCGTCGAGATGAGCGACAGCTTCGAGGTCGTCGACGTTTGGAAGAGCGTGCGGGTGACCGAGGAGGTCGTGCTGCGCCGTGAGGTCACCGAACGCCACGAAACGGTGCGCGATACCGTGCGCCGCGACGAGGTGATCGTGGAGCAAGCAAGGCCCGCGATGTCCGCACTTCGTTCCGAGCCGCGTCATGAGTTCGAGGCGGCGCAGCCGGAGCGCAAAGCTGCGGCTCCTTTGCCAGGAGCAGACAGGCCAGAACCGGCGCAAATGGCGGCGGACCTAGAGAAGGTCGCCGAGCGGTTCGAGACCAATGCTAACCAGCATGACAAGTTGGCTGCGACGCCCCGCCCGGAAACGAGCGCGTCGAAGGCCGACCCGAAGCTGGCTGCGTCGCCGCTGCTAAAGACGTCGGCCGAGCAGGCCAAGGCGTCGGGCCGTCCCGACGCAGGCGTGACGCAGAACGACAAGGGCAATGCCAGCCCGAAGGCCTGAAGCAGCCCAGCGCTTGCAGAAGTGACCCAAAATCCGGCGCGACGACGTCGTGATGAGAGGTGACGAATGGATTACCGGCGGCGGCGCGACCGTTGCCGGTAATTTTTCTGCAACCTGCTCCTGGCATTCATCAACGGTTAAAGCCGACCGCCTATCCTGCCTTTGCGCCCGTCCATCTCGGGCTGCAACGTCGGGGACTATTGCACCAAATGCCCAACAGCGATCTAGGGACCGCGCATTTCCCGGCATTCGGGACCGACCGCGCTAAGCTTATCCGCAGCCTGGCGGACCGCGCATGGATGGAGATGCAGCAACGCGGCATTCTGCCGATTCCGGGTAATTTTGAACTCTGGTATATCCACCTCAGCGGCAGCAATCCGGCTTTGTCAGCGCGGCTGTCCGCGTTGATGCACGCCGGCGTGGCGCCGGCCCCCGAGCAGCTCCGCGCTTTTCACTCGGATCACATAGCCTCGGAGGACGACATCGACGCCATGCCGATGGCTCGGAACAGTTGGACCTGGCCGCGCAGGCTATGGTCGAGCAGGTCGCTGGGAACGGGGCGGCGTTGCGTGCATACGGCGAGGCCCTCTCCGGCGTGGCGGTTCGGCTGGATCAGGATCAGACGATGGGCGGCTTGCTGCAGGCCGTGACGGTGCTTACGGCCGAGACAGCGCGGGCAAGCGAGCGGAATCGTGCTTTGGAGCACCAACTCGCGGCGTCCGTCGCCCGGATCACCAAGCTGCGGCAGGGTTTGGTCGAGGCAAGGCAGGACGCAACGACGGACGGCCTAACCGGTCTATGCAACCGCAAAGCCTTCAACTCTCGATTGCGCCGGGCAATTGGCCGAGCCAAGGCGGACCAGGAGGCTATGACGCTGGTGCTGCTCGACATCGATCATTTCAAGCGGTTCAACGATACCTATGGGCATCGCACGGGAGACCTTGTGCTTCGGCTTGTTGGGCGCGTGGTCGCCGATAACGTGAAAGGGCGCGATACCGCGGCCCGCTACAGCGGCGAGGAATTCGCAGTCATCCTTACCGGAGCCGACTTGCGCGCCGGCTCGGTGGTCGCCGGGCAGATGCGCGCCATCCTCGATGGGAAAAGACTGATTACCCGGGGTGAGCAACAGCACCACGGCAGTGTGACGGTCTCGGCGGGCGTTGCCCAGTTCTGGCCGGGCGACACCGCGGCCTCACTCATCGAGCGCGCCGACGCAGCGCTCTATGCCGCAAAACACGCTGGCCGGAATCGAGTGTGCGTCGAGGGTGAGCGAGCCGTCCAGCATGCCGCCTGACTTTTGGCGTCTGGCCAGGTAATGCCCAGTCTCCGAGGGCTACGCCCGCTGCACCCGAGTGCGACGCGCGGTCGCCAAGGCACGGTTGTGCCGCTGGCTGAGCGCCGTTGCGGTCGCCACATCGATTGCAGTGACCCCAAGCACCGCAAGCATCGTTAGAACCGTCGCCTCGCGCCGGCGGTTGCGGGTGGTCAGCGCCCGCGCAACAACTGCAAGATCCAGCGCATCGCCGGCCACGCGAAACCATACCGGCGCTGCCATGTCTGGATACATCAGCACCATGGCCCCTGCCGCGACCTCGCGCGCGCCGAATGCGCGTATGAGCCCGGGCGACTGGCCGAGACCCAGCTTGCGGTTCATGCTCCGGCCGAAGATCAGCTGTGCAGCGCCGAGGCCGACACTGAACCAGCCGAGTGATTTTGCCGTCTGGACGTCGTTCATGGCTTCAATACCACCTTGATGCAGCCCTCTTCCTTATCGCGGAACACGCGATACAGGTCTGGCCCGTCCTCAAGCTTCGCCGAATGGGTGATGACGAAGGACGGGTCGATCTCGCCCCGTTCGATCCGCTCCAGCAGTGGGCGGAGATACTTCTGCGCCGGGGTCTGCGCCATCTTGAACGTAAGGCCGCGGTTGATGGCGGAGCCCATCGGCACCTTATCCAACAGGCCGCCATACACGCCAACGATCGAGACGATGCCGCCATTCCGGCAGTTGTTGATCGCCTGGCGCAGCACATGCGGCCGGTCGGTGCCGAGCATCGCCGCCTGCTTGACCCGGTCGAGCACGCTGTCGGCGCTGGCGGTCCCGCTCGCCTCGGTGCCGACGGCGTCGATGCAGGCGTCCGGGCCGCGGCCGGACGTCATCTCCTGCAACCGGTCGTAGACGGTGTCCTGCATAAAATCGAGCGTCTCGGCGCCGCCCGCGCGGGCCAGGGCCAGGCGCTCCGGCACTGTGTCGATGGCGATGACCCGGCCGGCGCCGAGCAGCAATGCGGAGCGGATGGCGAACTGGCCGACGGGTCCGCAGCCCCAGATCGCGATGGTGTCGCCGGGCTGGATGTCGCACAAGTCGGCGGCCATGTAGCCGGTTGGAAAGATGTCCGACAGGAACAGCACCTGCTCGTCCGACAGGCTGTCCGGCACTTTGATCGGCCCAAAGTCGGCATAAGGCACGCGCAGGTATTCCGCCTGGCCCCCGGCATAGCCGCCCAGCAGATGCGAATAGCCGAACAGGCCGGCCGGCGAGTGGCCCCACAGCGTCTCCGCAGCCTTATGATTTGGGTTCGAGCGTTCGCAGCCGGAGAACAGGCCCTTCTTGCAGAAGAAGCACTCGCCGCAGGAGATGGTGAACGGCACGACGACCCGGTCGCCAACTTTGAGGTTGGTCACCTCGGAGCCGAGTTCCATAACCTCGCCCATGGTTTCGTGGCCGAGGACGTCGCCGGCCTGCATGCCGGGCATGATGCCGTCATAAAGGTGGAGGTCCGAGCCGCAGATGGCGCAGGCAGTGACCTTGATGATGGCGTCGCGGCTATGCTCGATGCGGGGATCGGGGACGGTGTCGCAGCGTATGTCGCCTTTGCCGTGCCAGCAGAGTGCTTTCATGGAGCTTCCCCGGAGTTAGCGCGCCGGCCGGACGCGATCACGCCCTCCGTCGCAAGTCCGGTTGCAACAGCGGCCAAGCGATCCGGTTGCGGCGGTCCTGATGTTGTGACCGGCTGAGCAGCGACTTGCCATGGGGTTTCGCATACATGCGCAACGAGCGTTTCGGCATCGGCGCGAATATCCTCCGACCGTTTCGGAGACAAATGGCTTGCCAGCGCTTTCGGCGGCAGCGACTGTTTAGGTGCTGCATCAAACAGCAGGCCAAGCTTGACCGAGCTGTATGACCCGCGCCAGGAGGCTCACGCGGCGCCGCCCGTAGTCAGCTACATTTGCACAATCCGGCCCAGGGTCGCAAAGGGCTAGAGCCTGCATCGCGAGCACGACGACCGTTGCTGCCTGCTGTTCCGTGGGATGGCGCTGCTGCTGTATGACGTGGCGGCCTCACGGCTTCACGTTGCAGCGGCATGGCAGAGGCGCACGAGCCGAACTCGCCGTGGACGCTTGTGGCCGGGTTAGGGTCATTCTAGTTCGCCGGCTGCGACCGCGACCTCACCGTCGGCGCTGTCGAGCAGCAATGCGCCGTCCGGACCCAGGCCAAGGAAGGCGCCCTGTATGCGCTGGCTGCCAACGCCAGCCGCGATGAGGTCGCCGGGCGCGTGCGCCACGGCGAGCCACGCGGTCCGGACTGGCGCGAAGCCCTCGCGGTCGTAACGTTCGCGCCAGCGTTGCAGGCGGTCGAGCAGCACAATGGCGAACTGGGCCGGCGCCGGGGCAGCGCCCATGTCAGCCAGGCATGCGGTCGGCCGCCCGAGGCCAGGGGGCGCGCCGGCCAGGTTCACGCCGAACCCGATCACCAGCCATGGCAAGTCTAGCAAGCCAGCCTCCAGCAGGATGCCAGCCAGCTTGCCGCCGCCCAGCATCAGGTCATTCGGCCACTTCAGGCGCAAGCGGTGGGCGTCGGGCACATAGCCGCGGACCGTGTCGGCCAGGGCGACCGCGGACAGGATGGACCAGTGGCCGGGCCATCGCAGGTCCCGCGGGCGCAGCAGCACCGACAGATGCAGGTTGCCCTCGATCGACTGCCAGGAACGGCCGAGGCGGCCATGGCCGGCGGTCTGCCGATGTGCCAGCAGCGCCATCTCGGCGTTCGTGCCGGCAATCCGTGCTTTCAATACTTCCGACGTAGAACCGATCTCGTCCACCTGCTCCAGCCGGAGATGCCCGCCTGTCGGAAATTCTGGCCTGGCGGTCAGAACCGTTCCTTCCACGGCCGCACGGCGATCTCGTCGGTCCAGCACGACCGCGGCTGCGCCAGCACGTCCAGCATGGTCTGCGCGATGGCATCCGGGTCGAGCAAGCTGTCCGGCTGGTCGGGCGGTGCCGCCCGGGTGGCAGAACGGATGCCGCCGTCGATCACGACGTGTATGACGTGCACGCCTTTGGGGTGCAGCTCCCGCGCCATGCTCTGCGCCAGCCCGCGCAGGGCGAATTTGCCCATGGCGAACAGCGCGGACTGCGCAAAGCCTTTTACCCCGGCGGAGGCGCCCGTTAGCAGGATGGTCCCGCGCCCGGCCGCCAGCATGCCGCGCGCCGCCTGCTGCGCCACCAGGAACGCGCCGAACGCGGTGACTGCCAGGCTGCGCGCGACCTCCGTGGGGTCGAGGTCCACCAGGGGGCCGCGGATGCGAAAGCTCGGGTTATACAGCACCACCTCGGGCGTGCCGACGGCGGCGAACAGGGCGGCGACGCTGGCAGGATCGGCGGCGTCGCAGGCGTGCAGGCTGGCCCCGGTTTCCGACGCCAGCGTCGCGAGCTTATCCATGCGCCGCGCCGCGAGCGCCACGGTGTAGCCTTGCCGGCCCAGCCCGCGGGCAAAGCTCGCCGATAGGCCCGGCCCGGCGCCGACGATCAACGCGACCGTCATGTCGAAAACCGCATCGCGGCCTCCCCCGCATGATCGAACACCACCCGCACCTCAGCGCCCGGCGGCACGAAATCCTTCGCCGTCCACGATCCCGTCGTGACGTATTGCCCGGCCCGCAGCCCCCCGGCCCAGCGCGCGCCCTGATTCGCCAGCCAGACCAGCAGCCGCACCATGTCCCCCGCCGGATTGCCGGTGCGCCGCTTCATCTCCGCCCCGTTCACGATCAGCGCGACCTGCTCGGCGGCGAGGTCGATCGGCCGCCAATTGGCGATGGCGGGTCCGACCACCAGGCCGAAATGCGACAGGCTGTCCGCGAGGTTCGAGAGCGGGTCCACGCGGTCCACGTCGACGTAGCGGCTTTGCAGTATCTCGATCGCCGGGTGGGCAGAGGCAATGACGGCCAGAATGTCCTCGGGCGCATAGGGCTGGTCGCGTGGCGGCAGGTCGTGGGCGATCTTCACGGCGATCTCGGCCTCGACGCCCTGGTCGGTGCATTGCTCGGTCGAGGCATGGCCGGGGCTGGCCTGCACGCCGGCGGCGGGCAGCGGCGCACAGGTGAACGGACCGGTGGGACTCGGTGAGCCGACCTTCCAGGCGCCGATCTCGCCGAGTTCCGCCATGATGGCGCGCTGCACCAAATAGGCCTGCTCCTCCGTTTGCGGCCGCATCACCTCCGGCAGGCTGTGCAGCTTCTGCGTGGGATCGCGCCGGGCGCTCAGCAGCAGGCGGGCGGAGTCGTGGTGCCGGTCCATCTCACAAAGTCTCCAACAGGCTGGCGATCAGCGCCGCGCGCGGGGCGAGTTCGCGCCACAGTATGTGTTCGTGGCTGGCGTGCGCCCCGGCGCCGGGGCAGCCGAGGCCGTCGAGCGTCGGTATACTGAGCGCCGCGGTGAAGTTGCCGTCCGACCCGCCGCCACGATGCTGCTTCGGCATGTCGAACCCGGCCAGCGCGCGGGCTTGGCCGTATAACGCCAGAATGGCCGGCGTTTCGGTCATCGGCGGCCGGTTCATGCCGCCCTCGACATGCAGGATGCAGCGCGGATCGAACGGCGCCAGCGCCAGCAGGATGCGCGTCATCCGCTCCCCGGCCTCAATGGTCGGCACCCGCAGGTCGATTTCGCAGCCGGCGTCGGGAGCGATGACGTTGGGCCGCGACCCGCCCCAGACCGGCGCGACGTTCAGCGTGACGCCGGCGTCGAGATCCACCATTGCATGGATGCGGCCGATCTGCCGTGCCAGCTCGACGACGGCGCTGGCGCCTTCCGGGAAGTTGCCGCCGCTATGGGCGCCGCGCCCGGTGACGCGCAAGGTGAAGCGGCCGACGCCCTTGCGTGCGGTGACGCAGGCGCCGCCGGGTCCGGCGGGCTCGACGATCAGCACGCACTCCGACGCTGCGCCTTCCCGCTCGATCAGGTCGCGGCTGGTGGGGCTGCCGACCTCTTCATCCGGCGTTAGTAACAGCGTGATAGGACGTTCGGTGCGCACGCGCTGCGCCAGGATGGACCGGACCGCATTGAACGCCAGGAAGCTGCCGGCCTTCATATCGAAGATGCCCGGGCCATGCGCGCGGTCGCCGTCAACGCGATAGGGCATGGTTTCGAGCGTGCCATGCGACCATACGGTGTCGAGGTGGCCGGCGATCATTATCGGCTTGCCGGTCCCGGGCGTGCGGGCGACGAGGTTGTCGCCGAAGCCGTCGCGGCCGGGGATGCGGGTGATGCCGGCGCCGACCTGGGTGAGGTCCGCCTCGGCGCGGTCCAACAGCCGGTTCACCGCTGCGGCGTCGGTGGTCGGCGTCTCGGTCCGCACCCAGCCGGCGAGCTCGGCCAGCAGGTCTTCGGATGTGCTAATCTGCGTCTGCGGCATCGAGCGTCCCAGCGTGTTGAAGGTGGCTTGACCTTCGCACCGCACCCATGCCTTGTCCATTTCACCAAAGGAGACCCAGCATGGACGGCATTGCATTCGAGGACATGCACATCGGCCAGACCGCCAGCGTCGGCAAGACGATCACCGAGGCCGATGTCCTGCTGTTCGCCGCGGTCAGCCTGGATACCAACCCGGTGCATATGAATGCCGAGGCTGCGGCCGTGTCGATCTTCAAGGAGCGCGTGGCGCACGGCATGCTGTCGGCCGGGCTGATCAGCGCGGTGCTGGGCACGCAACTGCCGGGACCGGGCACGATCTACCTGGCGCAGACGCTGCAGTTCCGCCGGCCGGTGAAGATCGGCGACACCGTGACCGCGACCGCGGAGGTGACGGCGCTGGATGCTGAGAAAAAGCGGGCAACGCTGAAAACCGTCTGCACCGTGGCGGGTAAGATCGTCATCGAGGGCGAAGCCACGGTGATGCCCCGCAGCCGAGCGTGATGGGTCGGGCCTGATGGAACTCGTCCGCGACTGGCGGGACCTGCCCGAGGCGCTGCGGGGCGCCGCGGTGGCGCTCGGCAACTTCGACGGCGTGCATCTGGGCCACGCCCATGTGCTGCGCGCCGCCCATGGCGCCCGGCCCGGCGCGAAGCTCGCCGTGCTGACTTTCGAGCCGCATCCGCGCGAGCTGTTCCGCCCCGACGACCCGGCGTTTCGCCTGACCCTGTCGGCCGAGCGCGCCGAGGCGCTGGCGGCGATGGGCGTGCAGATCGTCTATGAGATGCCGTTCGACCGCGACTTCTCGCTGCTGAGCGCGGAGGCGTTCGTGGACGAGGTGCTGCACCGTGGCATCGGCGCTGCGCATTTGGCGTGCGGTCCCGATTTTGCCTTCGGGCATCGGCGCGGCGGGGACGCTGGGTTCCTGACGGCCCGGGCGGAGGCGCTGGGGATCGGCCTCACGGTGGTGCCGCCGCTCGCCGACGCGCAAGGGCCGATCAGCTCGACCCGCATCCGACGGCTGCTGCAGGACGGCTATCCCGAGCGGGCGGCCGTCGAACTCGGCCGGCCCTGGGCGGTGCGCGGCCCTGTCACCCACGGTGAGAAGCGCGGCCGCACCATCGGCTTCCCGACCGCCAACGTTCCGCTGGGCCGGCACCTGGAACCGGCGCGCGGCGTTTATGCCGTCCGGGCCCGCCTGCCGGACGGCACGATGGTCCCCGGTGTGGCGAACATCGGCCGCCGTCCGACGGTGAACGAGGGCACCGAAAGCCGGCTGGAGGCGCATCTGTTTGACTTTGAAGGCGACCTGTACGGTCAGGAGGTCGCGGTAGGCCTGTATGCCTTCCTGCGCGCCGAGCGCAAGTTCGCCTCGTTCGACGAGCTGCGCGCCCAGATCGTTGCGGACGCAGAGCAGGCCCGCGCGCTGCTCGCGACGCTTGACCCGGTGGGGTCGCGCTCCGCATAACCATTCTATGGTCCAATTCAAGCAAGCGCGAATTATCCGCCCGGCCTGAGCGCCGGGACTGTCTTGACGCGAAACCGCTGCAACCGGACCCAACTTATGCCAGATACACTCGTAACGACCACGCCCGACTATCGGCAGACCGTGTTCCTGCCGGCCACATCGTTCTCCATGCGCGGCGACTTGCCAAAGCGTGAGCCCGACCTGCTGGCGCGTTGGGGGCGCATCCGCCTGTGGGACCGCACTAAAGCGGCGATGGCGGGCCGCCCGTCCTTCGTGCTGCATGACGGCCCCATCTATTCCAATGGCCACCTGCATATCGGCCACGCGCTGAACCGCATCCTGAAGGACGTGGTCATGCGCGCCCACCGTATGGCTGGCGAGGATGTGGATTACATCCCCGGCTGGGACACCCACGGCCTGCCGATCGAGTGGAAGGTCGAGGAGGAATACCGCAAATCCGGCCGCGACAAGGACGCCGTCCCGGTGCTGGATTTCCGCGACGAGTGCCGCCGGTATTCCGCGCATTGGCTGGCGGTGCAGACGGACGAGTTCCAGCGGCTGGGCGTCGTGGGCGATTGGGCCGGGCGCTACGCGACGATGGACTTCTCGTCGGAGGCGGCGATCGCTGGGGAGATCTGTAAGTTCCTGCTGAACGGCGCGCTGTATCGCGGCCTGCGCCCGGTCATGTGGAGCCCGGTCGAGAAGACCGCGCTCGCCGAGGCCGAGATCGAGTATCACGACCGCACCAGCGACACGGCGTTCGTCCGCTTCCCAGTTTTGAACGGCGCTGGCAACCTGGCCGGCGCTGCCGTCGTGATCTGGACGACGACGGTTTGGACCCTGCCGGGCAACCGTGCCCTGGCCTATGGCCCCGAGATCGACTACGCGCTGGTCCACGTCGATAGCGTGGATGAGGGCTCGCTGGCCCGCCCTGGCGAGCGGCTGCTGATTGCGCTGGCGTTGCTGCCGCAAGTCTGCGCGGCGGCGGGGATCGCGACCCACCACGTGGCGCACGTTTATAAAGGCGAGGAACTCGCGGGCCTGGTGTGCGCGCATCCGCTGCGCGGGCAGGGCTATGACCACGACGCGCCGATGCTGTCGGCGGAGTTCGTCACGACGGAGCAGGGCACCGGCTTCGTCCACATCGCGCCCGCGCATGGCGAGGAGGACTTCCTGCTGGGCCGGGCGCATGGGCTCGAGGTGCCCGAGGCGGTTGGGCCGGACGGTACCTATGCCGCCTGGGTGCCGCAGTTCGCCGGGGTGCACGTGTTCAAGGCGGCGGCACCGGTCGGCAGGGCGATCGAGGCGGCCGGCGGCCTGCTGGCCCGCGGCACCCTGTTGCATTCCTACCCGCACTCCTGGCGCAGCAAGGCGCCTGTCATCTACCGCGCCACGCCGCAGTGGTTCATCCGTATGGACGGCCCCGAGCAAATCCGCGCCAAGGCGCTGGAGGAGATCGCCCGCATCGATTTCGTCCCCGAGGCCGGGCGCACCCGGCTCGCCAGCATGGTCGCCGGCCGCCCGGACTGGTGCATCAGCCGCCAGCGCGCCTGGGGCGTGCCGATCCCGGTGTTCGTGGACCGCCGCACCGGCGAGCCGCTGCGCGACCCGGACGTGGTCGCCCGCATTACTGCGGCTTTCAACGAGGATGGCGCCGACGCCTGGTATAGCTCGCCGCCCTCGCGTTTCTTGGGCAACGACCGTGACCCTGACGGCTACGAGCAGGTTATGGACATCGTCGACGTATGGTTCGAGAGCGGCAGCACCCACGCCTTCGCGCTGGAGGCCCGCGGCGGTCCATGGCCTGCGAACCTCTATTTGGAAGGCAGCGACCAGCATCGCGGCTGGTTCCAGACCAGCCTGCTGGAGGCGGTCGGCACCCGCGGCTGCGCGCCGTTCAAGGCCGTGCTGACCCACGGCTTCGTGCTGGACGAGAACGGCCGCAAGATGAGCAAGTCGCTCGGCAACGTGACGGCGCCGCAGGAGGTCACGGACAAGCTCGGCGCCGATATCCTGCGGCTATGGGTGGTGAACTCCGACGTGTCGGAGGACCTGCGCATCGGGCCGGAGATCCTGAAGCAGCAGGCCGAGCTGTATCGCCGCCTGCGCAACACGCTGCGCTGGCTGCTGGGCAGCCTGGCCGGGTTCACCGACGACGAGCGCGTGCCGGATCCGGATATGCCGGAGCTGGAGCGCTGGGTGCTGCACCGCCTGGCCGAGCTCGACCAGCGTATGCGCGCAGCACTTGCATCGCATGACTGGACCGGGGTGTATCCCGACATCCACGCCTTCTGCTCCGCCGACCTGTCTGCCTTCTACTTCGACGTGCGCAAGGACGTGCTGTATTGCGACCCGGCCTCCAGCTTGCGGCGGCGGGCAGCGCGTACGGTGCTGGACCACCTGCACCGCTGCCTGACTGCCTGGCTCGCCCCCGTGCTGTGCTTCACGGCCGAGGAGGCGTGGCTGGCCCGGTTCCCGTCCGACGACGGCAGCGTCCATCTGCAGCAGTTCCTGTCCATTCCAACCGGGTGGCACGACGCCGAACTTGGCGCGCGGTGGGCCGCGATCCGAGAGGAGCGCAGCAAGGTCACGACCTTGCTGGAAACGGCGCGCACGGAAAAGCTGATCGGTTCGTCGCTGCAGGCGGCCATAACGGTGAACGGCGACCGCCCGCTGCTGGACGAGGCGGGCTGGGCCGAGGTGTGCATCGTCTCCGGCGTCACGTTCGGCGAAGCGTTGGCGGTCCATCGCGCGCCCGGCGAAAAATGCGCGCGATGCTGGCGCGTGCTGCCCGAGGTCGGGCAACAGCCGGGCCACCCCGCGCTCTGCATCCGCTGCGCCGGCGTGGTTGGGCCGCTATCCTGCGACCAGGCGGCCGAATGACGACTGGGCGTGTCCGCTGGGGCTTGCTCGCCGCGCTGCTGGTGCTGATCGCCGACCAGGCCAGCAAGTGGTGGGTGCTCGAGGTGCTGCATTTGCCGGAGCGCGGGCAGGTCCCGGTTCTGCCGGTGCTCAGCCTGACGATGGTGTGGAACCAGGGTGTCACCTTCGGGCTGTTCCACCAGGACGGCGCGTGGGGCCCGTGGCTGCTGGCCGGCGTGGCTTTGGCGGTCGTCGTGGCGCTGGCTGTGTGGCTGCGCCGGGCCGAGAGCGCGCTGGTCGCCGCCAGTCTCGGCGCCATCGGCGGCGGGGCAGTCGGCAACGTCATCGACCGGCTGCGCTTCGGCGCCGTGGTCGATTTCCTGCACGCCCATGCCTTCGGCTGGTCGTGGTATGTGTTCAACGTGGCCGACGCCGCCATCGTCTGCGGCGTGGCTGCGCTGATGCTGGATGGGCTGCGGCCGCGAACCCGCTTGCAGGCGCCGCCGCTTCGGCAGTAAAAGCTGCGCTATGAAGGCATTCCGGATTGTTCTTGCAGCGGCCTGCGGCCTCGGTCTTACGGCATGTGGCGGGGACGACCTGACCCGCACCTTTGGTTTGAGCCGCGACGCGCCGGACGAGTTCCAGGTGACGACGCGCGCGCCGCTGTCGATGCCGCCCGACTTCACCCTGCGTCCGCCGCGGCCCGGCGCCACCCGCCCGCAGGAGCTGACGCAGCGTCAGCAGGCGGAGGCGACGCTAACACCCGATGCCGTGCTGGCTCAGCCTAACGCTGGAGTCACGCCGGGTCAGCAGGCGCTGGTCGCCGCCGCTGGCCGCCCGGCGCCGGCGGATATACGTAACCGCGTCGACAACGAGGCAGCGCTGGACACGCCGAGCCGGCCGCTCTCCGACCGGCTGATGTTCTGGCAGAGCCCGCCGCCGCCCGGCACCCCGGTCGACCCGCAGCGCGAGAGCGCCCGCCTGCGCCAGAATGCGGCGCTCGGCCAGTCTCCCGAGGTCGGCGACACTCCGATCATCCAGCGCAAGCGCCAGGGGCTGTTCAGCGGTATTTTCTAAAGCCCTCTCCCTCCGGGAAAGGGTTGGGTGAGGGCGGTTTTACAAAACGACCGTTCCGCGCTTTGGCAGCCCTCACCCCGGCCCTCTCCCCGGGGGAGAAGGGGAAGCGCGCGCTAGCGTGTGGTATTCCGCATTCGGCATCATATCAACCGCGTGCGCGACGCGGTTCGTGTAGTTGAAGAACGCCGCCACCTCGGCGATGTCGAAGATGTCCGCGTCCGAGAAACCCTGCGCACTCAGTGCATCCCGGTCGCCTTGCCCAATCAAATGCGGCGCGGCCGTGAGCTGGACCGCGAAGTCGAGCATCGTGCGCTGACGGGCCGGCAGCTCGGCGACGCGGTAGTTGAACGCCAGCATCTCGCCCAGCTGCGGGTCGCCTGACAGTTTTCGAACCGCCGCCCCGTGCGCCACCAGGCAATAGTAGCAGCGGTTCCACGCGGACACCGCGACCGCGATCATCTCGCGCTCCAGCTTCGATAGGCCGGAGGGCGCCAGCATCAGTTCGTCATACAGTCGGATGAAGTTGCGCAGCTTCTCCGGCCGCAGCAGCCAGGCGCGCAGCACGTTGGGCACGAAGCCCAGCTTGTCCCGGCATTTCTGGAAATAAGGCTGCAGGTCCTCCGGCAGCGTCGACTCGTCGGCGTCGTCGAGCGCGGTCACGTGGCTAGGCTGGGGCATGGACCTACTCTCCAAGGCTGCGGGCTTGCTCGCGCAAGACAAATTTCTGCATCTTCCCGGTGCTGGTTTTGGGCAATGCGCCGAACACCACGGTGCGCGGCACCTTGAACCGCGCCAAGTGGTCCCGGCAGAAGGCGATGATCTCCGCCTCGGTCGCGGCCATATCGGGTTTCAGGGTGACGAAGGCGCAGGGGGTCTCGCCCCAGGTCGGGTCGGGCCGCGCGACGACGGCGGCCTCCATGACAGCGGGGTGTCGATACAGCACGCCCTCGACCTCGATGGTGGAGATGTTCTCGCCGCCGCTGATGATGATGTCCTTGGAGCGGTCGCGGATCTCGATATAGCCGTCGGGATGGCTGACCGCGAGGTCCCCGGTGTGGAACCAGCCGCCGGCGAAGGCTTCGTCGGTGGCGGCCGGGTTCTTGAGGTAGCCCTTCATCACGATGTTGCCGCGCATGAACACCTCGCCCATCGTCGCGCCGTCGCGCGGCATGGGCTGCAGGGTCACGGGATCGGCGACCATCAAGCCCTCCTGCACCGGATAGGCCACGCCCTGCCGCGCCTTGAGCCGGGCGCGCTCGCCGTCCGGCAGCGTGTCCCACTCCTCGTGCCAGGCGCAGACGGTCACGGGACCATAGGTTTCCGTCAGGCCATAAACGTGGGTGGTGGCGAAACCGAGCCGTTCTATGCCCTCCAGCACCGCAGCGGGCGGCGCGGCGCCGGCGGTCATCATGCGGACCGGCGCCGGGCGCGGCTGCACGCCGGGGTGATTTAGGATCATGCCCATGACAATTGGCGCGCCGCACAGATGGGTGACGCCGCTTTGGTCCATCGCGTCCAGGATCGCCCCGGCCTCGATCCGGCGCAGGCATACGTTGGTCCCGGCCATCGCCGCGATGGTCCAGGGGAAGCACCAGCCGTTGCAGTGGAACATCGGCAGCGTGCAGAGATAGACCGGATGCTGCGCCATGCCCCACGTCATGGCGTTGCCGACCGCGTTCAGGTAGGCGCCGCGATGGTGATAGACGACACCCTTCGGGTTGCCGGTAGTGCCTGAGGTATAATTTAGCGTGATCGCGTTCCACTCGTCGCTAGGCCTGGGCCACTCGAAGGCCGGGTCGCCGCCTGCCAGAAATGCCTCGTATTCGATCTGGCCGACATGGTCGCCCGCCGGCGCCAGGGGGTCGTCGATGTCGACCACATAGGGCCGCGCGTCCTCCGGCATTAGGGCGAGCGCCTTCGCCATGGTCGGCGAGAACTCGCGGTCGGTGAACAGGACGCGGGCCTCGCCATGGGTCAGGATGAAGGCGACCGTCTCGGCATCCAGCCGCACGTTGATGGCGCACAGCACGGCACCCAGCATGGGGATGCCAAAATGCGCTTCCACCATGGCCGGGGTGTTGGGCGCCAAGATCGCCACCGTGTCACCTGGTCCGACGCCCCGAGCCGCCAGGGCAGACGCCATGCGCCGGCAGCGGGCGTAGGTTTCGGCCCAGGTGGCGCGATGCGGTCCGTGGATGATCGCCACGCGGTCGGGGAACACGTCGGCGGTGCGCCGGATGAAGCTCAGCGGAGACAGCGCCTCGTAATTGGCGGCGACCTGTGGCAGATCGAACTTGTCGGGCGCCATGGCGGTTCCCCCTCAGAAGCCGAACATGTGATCCAGGCTGAACCCGCCCGCGTCATCCATCAAGCCATGATAGCCAAATAGCCGGCAGGTCGCATCCCGGATCAGCACGTAGCCGCGCGGACCCGCCTGGTTCAGCAGCGCGCTTCCGAACACGAGGTGCGGCCACACCATGGCCGAACCCGAGCAGGCAATGCGCAGTGGCTGTTCGGCGATCACCTGGCCGTCGCCGTCATGCAGCAGCAGCGCCGTCGTGGACCATGGGTGCCAGGCCGCCGACGCCGCGTAGATCAGCGCCGCGTAGCTGTGGCGCCCGGCGTCGCCAAGTTTCAGGAATAGCCGGGTCGACAAGCCCGGCGGCGGTCCGGAATAGCTTTGCGGCTCGTCGCGGTAGGTCATCGCGGTGTTATAAACGTGCGCGCCGAAGCTGCTCTCGGCCGCGTGGCCGCTGGCCCGGTCCTCGTAGCGCAGCAGGGCGTGCAGCCATCCGTCGGCCTCGCCGCCGTCGCGGAAGTCATACACCAGGTCGGCGTGGCCCTCCTCCACGTCGAACTCGGCGAGATCGAGCGCCAGGTGATGGTTGCGGGGCAGGCGGCCCAGGAAGCGGTCGGCGACCAGGCGACCGGCGGTGTCGAATACGTCGATGCGGATGGGCAGGTTGGCCTGCCGCTCCGCCATTGGGGTCGGCAACACGACGCTGCGAAAGCGGTCGCGCGGCAGGATGGGAAAGGGCAGCAAATAGCCGCGGCCCAGCAGGTTGTGCAGCGACGGGATGCCCGGGTCGGGCCGCAGGTCGGCGCGCTCGACGTTCAGGTGGGCGATGCGGGTGCGGCCGGCGCGGGTCACCTCATAGCGCGGACGGACCACATG